>Ga0209745_1000030_pt1 | contig 77179 bp, 66 predicted proteins | sample BarGraNGADG00312_FD_184495 | JGI IMG/M metagenome (GOLD analysis project Ga0209745, IMG submission 184495) | Arctic peat soil microbial communities from Barrow, Alaska - Barrow Graham LP Ref core NGADG0004-312 (SPAdes) (version 2) | ecosystem: Environmental > Terrestrial > Soil > Wetlands > Peat... | reverse complement strand
CGCAACCGGCGGCGCAGCCGGCAGCGACTCCCGCGCCTGCCCCGGCCCCGGCGCCCACTCCCGCTCCGACCCCTGCTCCCACACCGACACCGGCACCCGCCCCGGCCCCTGCGCCGAAGCCGGCGCCCACCCCCGCACCGCCACCGAACACGACCACGGGTCCGACGCCCGTGAAATAGCGCGAGGCATGCCCTGCTCCGATGGGAAGATGCAGATGATGATGGAGGCGGAGTCAGTGACTCCGGGAGGAAGTCGAGATGAAGAATAACCGGGCACTCATCGTCCTGGCGGCGATCGTGGTGCTGCTGGCCGTCAATTTCTCCTACGGGTTCTTCAAGAGCGACGGACCCGGGAAACCCGGCAAGAGCGTGACGGATGCCGTCTCGGTCAGGAAAGGCAAAGCAGAGGTGTCCCCGGTGAAGAAGTCGTCCGGTCAGATCGCGGAGGCACTGCCCGCTCCCGAACCGGCTCCAGCCGTTTCGGATAATGCAGCTGACAACAATACGGGCTCATCGATCGAGCCGGCCCCGGTGGCCTACCAGCCTCCCGCCGCGGCTCCGACTCCTGCGCCCATCGTCGCGCCTACCCCCGCTCCGGCGCCTGACACCACCACGGGACCGACCCCCGCCCCTGCTCCGTCACCGAAACCGGCTCCAAAGCCGAAACCGGAGGAAGATGAGGACGACGCCGAGGTCGAGGCCGATTCGGTCGGGGTGCGGTCCGTCCAGGTCCCGCAGGTACAGTCCTTCGAGGTGGGGCAGGTGTCGGCAAAGACCGTGAACTCTCTGCGGGAGAGCGCCACGGTGGATGACCTCGTCCGACTCGCCGGGACAGGAGCGCTCGGGTGCTCGCCAGCCTTCCGGGAATGGGTCATCCAGTGTCTGGGAGCCGGCGGAGGAGCCGCCGTCTCACGCACTTTCATCCTCCATGAGAGCGACGTCCGTCGCGTCGCCGCGGCCGGCCGGCCGGCTCTCAGCCCGCGGTTCCGGGCGGCCCTGCTCAAAGCGCTTGAACCCTGGCTGGGCGGGCGTGTCATCTCACCGTCTGACGGGGTTTGAAGGGTCGGCGGGGAACGAGAGGTTTTCGATGAAAGCCCGCTGGAAGCCGGGTTCTGAGGAGAGCTCCACCGTCTGAACCCTATGCGCGAGCGCGACCGCCTGAGACCAGGCCCGCTCGGAAGCAAGCATCATCTCGGCTCCCGCAAGCGCCGCATTTCCGGCGTACTCTATGCGGCTCTCCACCTCTACCGGGAATATGCCGACCCGGACGGTGCTCCCCGGTCTCAGGAAGTTTCCGAAGACGCCGGCCAGGCTCACGCGGTCGATCTCTCCGTATCCGGCTCCAAGAGTCTCGCACAGCAACCGGATCCCGGCGCCCACCGCCCCCTTCGCCAGTTGAACCTGCCTGATGTCGTCCTGCGTCAGCGTGATATCGGTCCCGGGCGCGAGCACGAACTCGCGCATCCCGTCGATCTGGCGGATCCGCTCAGCGTACGCGGCAGCGGCGGCGGAAGGCTCGACCAGCCTGCCGGATGGCAGCAGCAGACCGGACTCCAGGAGCGCCGCTACGGCATCGAGGATGCCCGAGCCGCAGACGCCGAGCGGCTCGCCGCCGCCGAGGACCCTCGGGGTCAGCAGGCCGTCCCTGCTGAGCGACTCGATCGCGCCGGGGGCGGCCCTCATGCCATGCGACACCTGCGCTCCCTCGAACGCCGGGCCGGCTGCAGTCGAACAGGCCACAAGGCGCTCGGCTCCGCCCAACGCGATCTCGCCGTTGGTCCCAAGGTCCACGATCATGCCGAGCCCGGGTTCCCCGCCGATGCCGGAGGCCAGCAGCGCCGCAACGATGTCCGCCCCCAGGAATCCCGAGAGAACAGGCGGGACGAGCAGTTCCGCGCCAGGTCCGGCGTCGAGCCCGATGTCAACTGCCGACGACCTCGAGGCACCTGTTATCGCCGGCTCGAAAGGGTAGCTGCCGAGCGGTGAGGGGTCAACACCCATCGCAAGGTGCAGCATCGTGGTGTTGCCGACCATGACCGCCCTCACCATGCTCCCGGTCCCTCCGGCGCGGGCCGAACCGAGCCGGGCGAGCAGCCCGTTGACGGCCTGGATCACCCCGTCGTGCATGGCAGCGAGAGCGCCCGCGTCGCGCCGGCACTTCTCGATCCTCGTCATCACGTCCGCGCCGTAGGCCGTCTGCGGGTTCTCTTTCGAGGCGATCCCGAGCCGGTCGCCTGTCCGCAGGTCGACGAGTGACACGCATAGCGTCGTGGTGCCGACGTCGATGGCCGCTCCGACCGGGCTCGAAACGCATTCGGAGAGCCGGAGGTCGACTTCCAAAGGGCGATAAGGTGACAGGCCTGTCTTCGACCCGGCCCACGAAGGCGCTACCCCTGCGTCGACCTCGCAAGGCCCCGCCACCACGGCCTGGCACGCGAGCCTCCAGCCTCTGGAGAGCTCCGCGTCCCCGATGAGCCTGAGCTCCGACGCCGTTGGAGGCTCCAGCTCGCCCCTGGCCATCACCGCGCATTTACCGCATCGGCCCTCGCCGCCGCAGGGAGCGTCCACCCAGACCCCCGCCAGCGCCGCCGCGTCCATGAGAGTCGCCCCGGCGGCCACCCTGGCCGAGCGATCGTGAGGGAAAGAGACCTCGAAGGTTTTGGGGGAGACAGGAGAGTTAGCGCTCAACGCCTGTGCCCCAAGTGGAGTGCGAAGGGGTTATCGGAAGATGCGCCGCGTCCTGGGCGCGAATGGTAGTCACAACAAGAGACTTTTAACGAAGGTGGTAGGGGTCCTAAAACCCAATCCGTCAATGAATCGAAGGTGGTAGGGGTCCCCATCGTCTCGATAAGGACATTCCCAGAACCAGCTTCACGATGGGGGTAATGGAGCGGGTAAGTGCTGGGCATCTGGCAAGCCACAGGCTGCCCTCCGGGATCAGCGGTTACGCTCGGGTTGATGGCGGGGGTTCTCCCGGACCACTTTCATGGCTCTCCTGACCGCCACGATGGTATCGGCCAGGAACTGTGCCTCCAGCTCGTCGGAGCGCGCGAAGGCGTAGCCCTTGGGGGTAACCACATACTTAGGCTTGAGTTCATTGAGGGCGAGCGCCATCACATCCAGGCGGCAACGCCTGCACTTGCAGAAGACCACATCGTCTGTGAGGGCCTCGTCGACGTACGAGGCCACCCCGTCTTCCACGAAGTTCTTTATGTCCAAATCGTATCTCCAACTCCGCTCTGCCGACCAACGCCGGTCACCGTGCTGCGATCCCTCACCGGTGAATTTATCACAGGTGAGCAGGCGGATGCACTCGAGGGATCGCATCCCCGGCCACAGCCGAGGACTCATTGCAGCGGTTATTGGCCGGTGCTATAATCCCTATACTTTTGTCCAGTTCTCAAGCGGAAAAAGCCGGATCACAGTTCAATTGGAGGGAACTTTGCGCAAGTACGAGACCATGTTGATCATAAGGCCGGGACTCGAGGACGAGCAGGTCAAGGCGCTGCTCGACGACGTGTCGGCGCTCATTTCCCGCGAGGGGGGCAGCGTGACCAACGTTGACGTCTGGGGCCTGAGGAGGCTCGAGTACCCGATCAAGCACGAAGAAAGTGGTCTCTACGCTGTGGTAAACTTCGATGCGGGTACGACAGTCGTAAAGGAGCTCGAGCGGGTGATGGGGATAAAGGACGAGGTCTTGCGCGCGAAGACCGTCGTAAGGGAGAAATCCTGATGGCGAGCCTCAACAGGGTGGTGCTGGTCGGCAACCTGACCAGGGACCCGGAGATGCGTTTCACCCCGGCGGGCAAGCCGGTGGCGCGTTTCGGCGTCGCGGTGAACCGGAGCCCGTACACCAACGAGCAGGGCGAGAGGATCGAGGGCGTCGACTTCTTCAACGTCGTCGTGTTCGGGCGCCAGGCCGAGACGAGCCACCAGTACCTGAAAAAGGGACGGGGCGTGGCGATAGACGGCAAGCTCCAGTCGAGGAGCTGGCAGACGGAGGACGGCCAGAAGAGGTCGTCCGTTGACGTCGTCGCGCAGAACGTCCAGTTCCTGCCGCGGCCCGGCGAGGCGCCGTCGAGCGAAGGCGCGGCCGAGTCCATCATCGACTACGCCGATTTCGACGTACCACCCATCGAGGGCCAGGACGAGGCCCCGTGGTAAACACCGAAAGGAAGTGTTCAGGCCATAGCCGACAAGAGGTCATCTGACAAGAAGTCATCTGACAGAAAGTCTTCCGCCGAAAAGAAGGGCGCGGGATACCAGCGAAGGCAAAAGCGCAAGTTCTGCTACTTCTGCAAGGAGAAGATAGAATACATTGATTACAAGGACATCGGGACTTTGCGACGGTTCCTTTCCGAGCGGGGCAAGATAAGACCACGCAGGGTCACCGGTAACTGCGGGCAGCACCAGGCGGCGTTGAGTAAGGCCATCAAGAACGCCCGCGAAGTCGCGCTCCTCCCGTACCCTCGAAAATAGCGGCGTCCGCGCTGCCCGATCCAATTCCCGGACGGTGATGAATTGAAGGTTCTACTTAACCAGGATATAGACCGCCTAGGGCGGATGGGCGAGGTCATAGAGGTGGCCGGCGGCTACGCGCGCAACTACCTGATCCCGCGCGGCATGGCCGTCGCGGTCACCCGTGGCGGAGTCAAACAGATCCGCGAGCGCCAGAAGGTCCTGGAGGTCAAGTCTGCCAGGATGAGGGAGCAACTCCAGTCGGTCGCGGACAGGATACACGCGCAGAAGATCGTCATTACCGCGCGATGCAGCCAGACCGGCAAGCTTTTCGGGTCCATCACGAACAGGCAACTGGCGCACGAGATAGAGGCCGCGGCCGGCGAAGAGATCGACAGGCACAAACTGGTAATGGACGAGCGGATAAGGACGGTAGGCACCTACCACGCACTCCTCAAGCTCCACCCGGACGTCGAGATAGACATCGAGTTCGAGGTGGCGGGGGAGGGGTTTGTTGCGGAGGAGCCGCCCGAGGCCGAGGGCGAGGCGGTGCCGGGCGAGGAGACCGTGGTCGCGGAGGGCGCCGAGGCGGCTGCTGAGCCGATCGAGGAGCAGCCCTCCAGCCCCGAAGAGGGCGAGGCGGAGGCCGAGGAGGAGAGCGAGAGCCAGGCAAGCGCCAACCGGGAGTAGCATGATGGCGGATGATGCTGCCGCCGGGTTCGATCGCGTACCACCGCACAACCTCGATGCCGAAGAATCGGTGCTCGGTTCGATGATACTGTCCCACCCCGCGGTCGCGGTCGCCCAGGAGTTGCTCTCCCCGACAGATTTCTACAAGGATTCCCACCGCAGGATATTCGAGGTGCTGGTAGACCTCTTCGCGAGCGGCGGCACGACCGACCCGGTCGTGCTGGCGGAGGAGCTCAAGAGCCGCGGGCTGCTCGAGGCCGTGGGCGACAAGGCTTACATCCACACGCTCGTCGATACCGTGCCCAACCCCTACAACATCAAGCACTACGCGCAGATAGTGCGCGACATGTCCATCCGCAGGAACCTCATCGACGCCGGCTACAGTATCGCCGGCATAGCGAGCAGCCTCTCGGACGACGTAGTCGAGATATACGACAGGGCCGAGGACACCCTCTTCCAGCTCGGCAAGAGGATGAGGCGGGAGGGGCTCACCCACATAAAAGGTCCCATCATCAAGAGCTTCAACCGCACCTCGGAGGCCATGAAGATGCAGTCCAGGCTGACGGGGGTCCCGACCGGGTTCGCCGGGCTCGACAAGATAACCAACGGGCTGCAGCCTTCAAACCTGATAATCGTCGGCGGACGGACTTCCATGGGGAAGACCAGCTTCGCTTTGAACATCGCCCTGCACGCGGCCCTTCACTCGGACACCGGGGTGCTCATCTTCAGCCTCGAGATGAGCAGCATGGAGATAGCGGACCGCTTTGTGGTCGGCCAGGCGCGCATCGATTCCTCGAGGTACAAGGATGGCTCTCTAAAGCCGGAGGAGTGGGAGAAGGTGGTCAACGCCGCCGGCCTGCTGAGCGAAGCCCCAATATACCTGGTCGATATGGGCGACATCTCGATCATGGAGATGCGCACCATCGCCCGCCAGTTGATGGCGAAGCAGCATATCGGGCTCATCATCGTCGACTACATCCAGCTACTCTACGGGAGCAGGGCCGACGGTCGCAGGTATGAGAGCCGCGCCCAGGAAGTCTCCAAGATCGCCCGTGACCTCAAGGTGATGGCGATGGATCTCGAGGTGCCGATAATCGCGGTCTCTCAGCTCAGACGGCCGCCCGCGCATATCATCAAGAAAGAGCCCAGCCTGGAGGACCTCAAGGAGTCCGGAGGCATAGAGCAGAACGCCGACGTCGTCATGCTGCTCTACCGACCCGAGGTCGACGATCAGCACGTCGACGACAACCAGCGAGGCGACGCCCAGATACACGTCGCGAAGCACCGTAACGGGCCGACCGGCACGCTGAAGGTCCAGTGGGTGGGCCAGTACCTGCGGTTCCTGGACATGTCGACCGAAGAGGGCATCTTCGTCGGATGAGAGAGCAGGCGGCCGCCAGGCAAGACAGATCCGTCAACGCTTTCCTCGGGGTCGACGTCGGCTCGGTCTCCACCAACGTCGTGGCCATCGACCCGGCCGGTGAGGTGCTGGCGTCCACCTATCTTCGCACCAGGGGACAGCCGATCAACGCGGTGCAGGAAGGGATCCGCTCCATCGGCCGCGCGCTACCCGGCGCATCTGTCCTGGGCGCCGGGTCCACCGGTAGCGCGAGGTACCTGACCGCGGTCATCGTCGGCGCGGACCTGGTGAAGAACGAGATCACCTCCCATGCGGTCGCCGCCTCCCACATCGTTCCGGGTGTGCGCACCATCATCGAGATCGGGGGCCAGGACTCCAAGCTCATTCTTCTCCGGGACGGCATCGTGACCGACTTCGCGATGAACACGGTGTGCGCGGCGGGGACCGGCTCCTTTCTCGACCACCAGGCCTCGCGGTTGTCGATACCCGTGGAGCAGTTCGGAGAGCTCGCGCTCAGCGCCCGGGACGGCGCGCAGATAGCCGGCAGGTGCTCGGTGTTCGCTGAGTCGGACATGATCCACAAGCAGCAGGTGGGGTACCCGGTCGAAGAGATCGTGCTCGGGCTGTGCCGCGCCCTCGTGCGCAACTACCTCAACAACCTCGCGAAAGGCAAGAGGCTCGAGCCGCCGGTGGTCTTCCAGGGTGGCGTCGCAGCCAACGTGGGGATCAAGCGGGCGTTCGAGGAGGAGCTCGGCTTCGAGATAAAAATCCCGCCATACCACGACGTGATGGGGGCTATCGGCGTCGCCCTTCTGACCCTGGAAGAGTCTACCTACGGCGCCGGTACAAGGTTTCGGGGGTTCTCGCTGGTGGACTTTGATTACGGCACTTCGTCGTTCCTGTGCACCGGGTGCTCGAACAACTGCGAGATCGTCAAGATCAAGGTAGGCCGGGAGGTGCTGGCATGCTGGGGCGGCCGGTGCGGCAAATGGGAGCTCGAGTTCGATTCGCCCGCGGGCTCGACACCGAGGGGTTAGCGATGATATTTCCACGGCAGAGCTCGCGCTCTTACCGGTATGAACAGCCCTGGCAGAGAGCCCGTCGCATAGGAGCGCACTCCCGGCATGCGATGCTGCTAGCGTCCTGCGCGTTGCTTCTCTTCGTGGCCCTGTCCCTGGCCCCGGGGTGCGGCTCCGCCGGGCTTTCGGACCCCGCCGCCATCGTCCGCCAGGCGGTGGCCGCACAGGACCGCCTCGAGTCCGTGCACATGGAGATGGACGGCACGATCGAGATAACCGGAGCGGGCGCGGGACACGTGGCGGACTCCTACAAGGTCGCGGGGGACTACCTGCGGCCGGACCGCTCAAAAGTAAGCGTCAGCTCCGGCACCGGCGATACCGAAGTGGTGACCATTGGTAAGAACACGTGGGTGCGCCGCGCGTCGAAGGCGGCGGCCTGGTCGCGGAAAGCGGTCCCGGGGCTCAAGGGCGGCTCGTCGCCCTCGGACGTCACCAACTACCTCAAGTACACTCAGGATCTCGTCCTGGCCGACAGCAAGGACGACGCCTATCACCTGACCTTCGTGCTCGACATGGGACGCTACGCCAAGGTCGCCCACCTGCCGGGCGTGGACGCGTCCGCGTTCAGGGGAACGCAGTCGGACATGGAGGTATGGGTCAACAGGCGCACCTTCAACGTGCAGAGGGCGAAGATGGAGTTCGGCGGCAACCTCGCCTCCATCGGGGCGGGCAACGTCGCGATGACCGTCGACGTCGAGTTCTCCGCGTTCAACAAGCCGGTCCAGATCGAGGCCCCGATCTGACACGGCGGGCTCTAACCGCCAAGCCTGCGAAACAGCCGCAACAGGGGAGGACGCTCCAGGTCGATAGCGTCGTGCTCGCACAGCTCGTGGCAGCAGTAGCACTCGATGCACTTGCCGGTGTCTATGACCGCGGTGCCATCGACCACCGAGATCGCACCCTCGGGGCAGACCTGCTCGCACTTCGCGCACCCGGTGCACCGGCCGGGGGCAGGTGAAGGCTTGACCGACAGCATGCGGCCGAACCTGTCCATCACGAACGCCGGGACGTACGATACGGTGTCCTTCTTGACCGGGAGCCTGAAGCCTTCGCAGTGGAGTGCGTCGAGGTCGTCGCCGAGGAGGGTTATCTCCTCCAGCTTTCCGGCGCAGAGACCCCGCTCGATGGCCCTGCGCAGGGGCTTGTCGACCCCGGGCGGGAGGCCCACCACGGCCATCATGGCGGTCTCGACCGCGAAGGGGTCGGCACCGGCGGCGATGACACCCACGTCCCGAAGGTCTCCCTGGCGGGGCCCGTCCCCCTCCATCCCGACCACCGCGTCCACGACATGGAAGGACGGGTCTGCCGCGGCGAGGACGTCCAGCAGCAGGTCGGCGAAATCGTCGTCAGACGAGAACCTCGCGTGGTACGAGAACTTGGACATGCCCGGGACGGCTCCGAAGACGTTCTTTATCGCACAGGTTATGTTCATCTGGAGATGGGTCTTGAACTTCGAGACCGAGACCAGCCTGTCGCAGTCGACCATAGCGCCGCACAGCGTGACGCTCTTCAGCATCCCGCCGCCGGGGACCCGCACTTCTTTGACCGACGTATCGAAGTTGAGCGCGGCCCCGGTTTCATCTGCCACCGCCGCGAAGCCGGACCTGTCGTATAGCCTCTTCAGCATCGCGTGGTTGTAGAGCCCGCCAGGGCTGTCCCCGATCACGATGTCGCTCGTGACCTTCCGAAGTTGAAGCACCACCGCCCGGACGACCTCCGGGTGGGTCGTGACGCCTTTCTCCGGGGCCGCCGGCAGCAGCCCGTTGACCTTGACGAAGACGCGCTCGCCTTTCCCGACGACCGCTTCCGCGCCGCCAAGCAACCCGAACGCCTCTTCGATCCGCGACTCGATCTCGGGTCGCCCGTAACTCCGGCATCGTAGCAACGCCACTTCACCGGTCACGATGGTCCTCCAATGTCGGGTGCGCTCAGACACGGCGTTGATTATAGAATGTATTGGCTTCAGTCGGGCGGAGAGCAAAACCAGGGGATGTGAGCGCATTGGACGTGAAGGTTGCGATACTCACAGACAATATCACCGGTCCGCCGTACTTCAAGGCGGAACACGGACTGTCGTGCTTTCTCGAGGTCGACGGCAGGCGGTTCCTCTGGGACTGCGGTCTCACGGACGTGGCGGTGGGCAACGCCTCCCTGCTGGGCATCGACCTGCGCACCATCGAGGGGATAGGACTGTCCCACGGCCACGTGGACCACGCCGGTGGCCTCGAGGCCGTGCTGCGGGTCGCCGGGGCCAAGAAGGTCTACATGCACCCGGCGGCATACGAGCCCCGGTATCTGGTGGCCGGCGACGCCAGGGTGTTCGCGGGCATACCTCTCAGGCGCGAGGCCCTGGAAGCGATGAGTTCCGGGCTCGAGATGTCGAGCGGCCCCGTCGAGGTGCTTCCCGGCGTCACGCTAACCGGGGAGATACCGCGTGTCACCGAGTTCGAGGGCGACGAGCCCTACCTGTTCGTGCTCCGTGACGGCGAGCTCGTGCCGGACCCGTTCGTCGACGACCAGGCACTGGTCGTCGACACCCCCGAAGGAGCGATCGTGCTGACCGGCTGCGCCCACTCCGGGCTGGTCAACGTCATGAAGCACGTCATAGAGGGTCACGGCAGGATAAGGGCGGTCATCGGCGGCACCCACCTGGGGATGGGAGCGCCGGTCGAGAAGGTCGAGAAGACGATGGACTTTATCCAGGAGGCCCTGCCCGACAGGATCGTCGTAAACCACTGCACGGGTTCGGTCGTGATGTCCCGGATGCTCGACCGCTTCGGCGGCCGCTTCACGCCGGGAAACACGGGACTCGTGCTGACGTTCTGAGGTTGGAGGAGGTTGCGATGCCCGAGAAAGTGGCGGTCGAGCTGGTGTCCGCCGACGGCACGCCGCTGGCCGGGGAGATGCTGTCGCCCCCGGGAGCCAGGACGCTGGTGGTTCTCTGCCACGGCATACCGCTCTCCCTGCCTGACCCCTCCGACGGAGGCTACCCCGCGCTGGCCGCGCGCATCTGCGACCGCGGCTACGCGACTCTCCACGTCAACTTCAGGGGGACGGGTGATTCGGGAGGCGACTTCTCGATCGCCGGATGGTACGCGGACCTCGAGGCCGTCATGGACTTCGCCTTCTCGAGTGACGCGGGGGATTTCCCCGGCGTGGTCGTTGCCGGCTTCTCCGCGGGAGGGTCGCTGGCCATCAGGTACGCCGCCGAGCGGGGCGAGGTGGCCGGCGTGGCGACTTTCGCGGCCCCGGCCGAGTTCGCCAGCATATTCCCGCGCGAGCGCCTCTTCGCGTTCATAGAGCTGGCGCGGGACGTCGGCATCATCAGGACTTGCGATTACCCGCCCGACCCGTTCGAGTTCTACTCCGAGCTCGAGCGGTTCGCGGCCATCGACTTCGTCTTGCGTGTGAGCCCGGTCCCGCTGCTGCTCGTTCACGGAGAGGAGGACGAGATGGTGCCGTTCTCCGAGGCCGTCCGGCTGTTCGAGGCGGCGGCCGAGCCGCGGGAGCTGGTAGCTCTGCCGAACGGAGGGCACAGGTTGCGGGGCGATCCAAGGACGCTCGAATGCCTGATCGATTGGCTCGGCCGTCTGGCCTGCACCGAGTTGTGAAGTTCGGACGGTGGGCGGCGCCGGAGAGCGGAACCGGCCCGTCGGTCGCGCCCGCCCGTCCCCGGGCTCAGTTAGTCTGGCACTGGGCCAGCAGCAGGGGCGAGACGTAGTCTCCCAGGTCGTTCCTCACCTTCCAGAGCCGGTTGCGCTGCTCGTCGAGCATGCTGAACAGTATCTCCGGAATACCCCATTCCTGCCTGTAGACCGCCTCGATCCGGTCGAGCTTGGCGAGCTGCTCCGGGATGCGAAGGGTGAACTGCTCCAGGTAGTCGGCCTCCGTATACTCCACACCGAGAGCGTCCTTGAAGAGGCGACGCAGGTCTCCGTAAAGGGGTATAAGCCCGGTCGGCGTGGTCAGGGCGGAGAGCTCCTCGCTCACCCGCTCCTCAATCCAGAGCATCCACACCTTCTTGTCGAGCATGCCGTTGAGGTAGTTCCCGTCCGCCCCCTTGAGGAAATAGTTGACCGCGAAGATGGCGGGCGGCCTGGCGAGCACGGCCGCGAACTCAAGGTACTTCTGCAGGTAGGTGTCCAGGGAAGCCGCGAGAAAGTCCAGGTTGGACATCGGGTTGAACTCGCGGACGCCCTCGGCTCCGAGGGTGGCGGCCGTAGTCTCCGACTCCAGGGACGCCCCCTTGGTTATCACGCCGTGCACCCAGTCGAAGGACTGCTCGACCGGGACCCAGGTGTCGCTGTCCCTGCCGCCGAAGATCATGGCCTTGATGGGCACGCCCTCGGGGTCTTCGAGCCTCGGGTCGTAGTTGGGAAGGCCGTCCATCTTGATGGTGAAGCGCGCGTTCTTGTGCGACGGGTCTATCGGCTTTCCCTTCGAGTCGGTCTCGCCCTCGTGCCACTCGCCCGAGAAGTTCACACCGCTGTCGGGGAGGTCCGTGCCCATGCCCAGCCAGTAGGTCTGGCCTTCTTTCACCAGGATGTTGGAGAAGATGACCTCGCCGGGAGCCCTCAGCGCGTTGAAGATGGCGGGGTCGTCGTTGGGGTTGACGTCCTGGATTATCCCGAAGATGCCGCATTCGACGTTGACCGCGCGCACCTCGCCGCCGATCTTCTTCAGGTACGCTATGTCGTCCCCCACTATCGACTGACCCGGTATCATGGCGGTGGAGGTCTTGCCGCACATGCTCGGGAAGGCGCCGGTGATATAGGTCTTCCTGCCGCCCCTGCCGGGCACCCCCACGACGAACATGTGCTCGGTCAGCCAGCCCTCCTTGAGGCCCTTCTGGATGCCGAGCCTCATGGCGAGCTTCTTCAGCCCCATGGTGTTGCCACCATACTGGGTGTTGGCGCTGTACACGATGTTGTCCTCGAGGTCTATGAACATGCGCCTCTTCTCTATTTCGGCGCACACCCCGTTCTCGAGCTTCCCCATGGAATGCAGGAAACGGAAGTGCTCGAAGCCCGGTGGCGCCTTCTTGAACGCCTCGTACCCGGGCCTGTAGAGCAGGTCTTCGCTGTGAGCGACGTAGAAGGAATCCGTTATCTGGCAGCAGAGTTGCGAGAAGACCGAGTCGCGCGGCCCGAGGCAGTAGAATCGGACTATCATCTCCTTGCCGGCCATCGCGCCGTCGAGGATCCCGAGCACCTCGGCCAGCCCATCCTCCCTCAACGAGAAGTTGATGTGCTCCCCGAGGTGGACGTTGGGAGGGAGCAGGTACCGGGTGTTCTCCTTGTCGCGCCCCTGGTCGCGTATGCCGTCGAAGTGATAGGTGTGGCCCGGGGTGTCAAGCTCTTTCTCCTCGCCGAGGGCTATCGCTCGCTCCCTTACGTACTGGCGGTCCTCCTCGTAGTCGGTCGATATGAAGACCGTCGCCGGCTTGCACAGCTTGAGGCTGTCCGCCACGAACCTCACCATGTCCGCCTGGCCGAGTTCGCGTATCTTGTCGAGCTGTTCCCCGTCGAGGTTGCCCTGGAGATACTCGAGGTTCTTGTCTTCCATTGATTCCCTACCTCCTGCCCTGAGGGTCCCGGCGGCCGGGTACGGGCACTGGGTCCGGTGTGGCTCGGCGACGCGAATTCCCGCGGCCTCCGTCAAGATGGATGTTGTTCGTGACCGCCGTATATTTGGTGGGAATGATACCGAAACAACGGCGGGCAGTCAAAACTGCGCCGTTGCGCCGCCGGATCCGCTTCTCCTCGCGCCCGGGAGCCGATTTTGCTTGACCTGCTTAAGGGCCGCCGCATATAATATGCTTGTTCTGCTTACCAGGCAGGCCTCTCCGAGCATCTTCACCGAGCTTCGATGAAACCCGGGGGTTTCCATTTTCCGTTTGCTTCACAGGCACAGAGCCCTGGCCGCGACCCTGCTGCTGGCCATCGCCCTGCTGCCCCTTGCGCTGGCCGTCCCGGCGGAGCACGCGGGCGCGCACGCCGCAGGGCACTATGAATGGCCCCTGGAGGGCCGGGTAACACGAGGTTTCACAAAGCCCACCGGCCCCTACGGAGAGGGTGGGCACCAGGGGCTCGACATCGCGTGCGCGAGCGGAGCGGCCGTCCGGTCCGCCGGAGACGGCACGGTCGACTGGGTCGGCGAGGTCCCCCGCGGCAGGTGCGTTTCGATCTCCCACCCGGGCGGCGTCAGGACGGTCTACCTGGACCTGGACCGAATAGACGTCTGCCGAGGTACCAGGGTGGCCGCGGGACAGACGATCGGCACGGTACTGGGCGGACGGGACGTCAGCTCCCCGGAGCCCCATCTCCACTTCGACGCGTACATGAATGGCGTGCCCGTGGACCCGCACGTCCTCTTCGAGGGCCTGTCGACCGATTCGTTCATCCGCCTCATCCCCGTGACCGCCGAGCCGCCCGGGGCCGTCTCCGCGTCTCCCAGTTCGAAAGACGATCCCGGGTTGTGGGCCCGGGTGCCGCGCGGGGTCAAGGCGCTGGCCTCGGGCGCTGTGGACTCGCTCAAGGGGGCGCTTCGCTTGCTGGCCGCGGGTGGCATCGGCTTCGGGCGTGGCGCCGCGCACAACGCGCGTTGGGTCGCGCGCCAGGCGACCGCCCTCTGGAGCGGGTCCATCTGCCCGTCGATGAGGGCGACGGGCCGCTTTTTCGCGGGCGCGTGGCGCAATCGCTTCGTGAAGGCTGTCGTCGCCGGCCTGGCCGCCGCTCTCGCGATCGTCATCCTGGTCGCGCTGGCGGTGGTCGCGCTCGGCGTCTCGCTGCTGGTGGGGGCTATCGCGGCAGTCCTCGGGGCGGTCGCCTGCCTCGTCGCTGCCATCGTCTACGCCGTCTGCCATCCGAACGGGTTCGGGTTTGCGACCTGCTTCCTCAGGTCACTCTGTGCCGGAGGCCTCGCCGCCGGGCTCGTGATGAGCGGTGGCTCGTTGACGACCGCGTTTGGCGCCGGATGGTACGAGCTCGGCATTCTCGGGACCCTCAAGGGCGCCTTGTTGAGCGGGTGCTACTCCGCGCTGTTCGAGGCGGGCACCTCTTACCTGTTCACCGGCGCCGTTCACTTGCAGAAGATCCTGGTGGCGTTCTGCGTCGGGGCTTTTTCCGGCGCGGTGGCGAGGACCCTGCTGAAGGGGATAAGGTCCTCGACCCGGCTGGTCGAGATCCTGTCCTTCTGCGTCGGCGAAGGGCAGGCCGGCCTTGCAGGCGCCGGGCAGACACTGGCCGTTCTGTTCGACGACAGCGCGGTCTTGATGCGGGGCTTCATCGTCACCGTTAGAGCCACGGCGGTGCGCCTGGGCGTCAAAGCGGCTTACCTCTGCTTCTCGGGGACACTGGGGGCCGGGATAAACGCTGTCGTCTGCCTGGCGACCCGAAAGCCCATCACCGTTTCCGGGATGCTCGCGGCGTTCTGTACGGGGGCGGTGATGGGAGTCGTCGCGCTCTCCTTCGATGTCAGGGGCATCGGGGGGATGCTCGAGCGGCTGTCCTTTTTTCGCGAGGGAGTCGGCGAACGGCTGAAGTCGATCGCAGCGACACTGATAAACAAGAGCCTGCACAAGGCCGTCAGCAACGGCTTCAAGGGCACGTTCAAGAAACTTTTCAAGGAGGAGGGATCGGAATGACCCGACTGAACCGAAGCGATGGGGCCACGCCAACGCGCGATGCCCGGTCGGAGGCAAAGCAACTGTTCGTGATGATCGCGATGGGGGGACCCGGCCTGGCGATCTGGGTCTGGGGCCTCAAGCAGATGCAGTGGGCCGGGCACGCGACCGTGCCGGGAGTCCTGTGCGCGTTACTGGGTGGGCTGCTGGTGCTCGCATGCGGCTGCTACCATTACCTTAAGGACTACTCGGGTCCGGGCAAAGCCAGGGGCATCGTCGCGTTCCTGCTCGTCACCGTTGTGCCGGCGACCCTGGGCGTCCTGTTCGTCCGCCTATTCGTTCGCGGCTGACCCTGGTACCGACTCGGGCAGGCTACGTCTGAAGCCTGAGGAGATCGCGCCACGCGGGCAATGCCTCTTGCACTCGAGGCACCTGACGCATTCGGTCGAGTTCGCGTTCTCGTAGATATTGATGTCCACAGGGCATACTTTCGCGCAATCCCCGCACTCGGTGCACTTCTGCGCGTCGACGTGCATCCGGTAAAGTGACACTGGCGTCAGCAGGGCGTACATGGCGCCGAGCGGACAGGCGGCCCGGCAGAACGGGCGCTTGGTGACCACCATCCAGCACAGGAATACAACCAGTATCCCTATCTTGAACCAGAAGAATGCGCCGATCGGAGGAAGTCCGCCTTTGGGCGGAAAGATGGTCAGCGGTATCCCGCCTTCCAGGGCCCCGGCCGGGCACAGTCTCGAGAACCAGTGGACGCCGGTGACGTAAGGCACCAGCATCACGAGCACCACCAGGGTCGCGTACTTGCCGAACCGCGCCCACGATGGGAGCCTGAGCTTGGGGCTCCGGACTTTGTACAGCAGGTCCTGCAGGAAACCGAACGGGCAGATCCATCCGCACACCAGCCTGCCAGACACCGCCCCCACCAGGCCCACGAAGCCGATCACGTAAAGAAGTGGAACGATGTTGAACGGGTTCCCGAGTGGCCTCCCCGGCCTGTTTATAGCGAAGCACTGCTGGAGGCTTCCGATCGGACAGGAAAATGTCGCGAGCGGGCAGGCGTAACAGTTGAAACCCGGAAAGCAGATCCCCTTCGCCCTTCCCTGGTAGATCTTCCTCGTCGAGAAGTAAACGAACCAGGGGTTCGCGACGAGAGCGCCGGCTATCTGAGCCCAGCGACGCGGCGCCATGCGTCAGAAGATCCCGATGCAGTCGTTGCAGATGACCCGTGCGTTCGCGTAGACCGGGCCGAAGCCGCCCAGTGCAAGCCCCACCGTGAGCATCACCAGGAACAACGCCACGAAGAGGTAAGCTGGTGGGATCCCCAGGATGTAGGTCCTACCGTCCAGTCCTGCGCCGTGCCGCGCTGCCGGGTCGTCTGGCGCTCGCACCGGCCCTCCTATGGAGTCGTCTGTGCCGGGACGCTCTGGGGCGCCGGGCTCGCGGGGACGGTCTGCTGGGCCGGCGATGAGGACGGGGCAGGAGTCGAGGCAGGGCTTGACGTCTTGCCCGCCTGGTTGGCCTTCTGCGGGATGAAGCTCTCAAGCGACATCGCCAGCATGTCCTCCTGGGCCGCGCCCATGAACGTCTCCTTCACCTGCCCGTCAGAGTTGAGGATGATGAACGTCGGGTTCATGCTGACGTTGTATTTCTTTATCTTGGCCTTGCTCGCGGGGTCGTCGAGGTTGACGTCAACGAAAATGATCTGGCCCTTGTACTTCTTCTTGAGCTTATCGATTATCGGCTTCATCGACTTGGCCGAAGCGCTCCCTTTGCCGGTGAAGCTGATAAAAGACGGCTGGCTCTGACCACATCCAGTCAATGCCGGCACCAGGCACAGGATCAGGACCAGCGCCAGGAGCGCCGCTCCGTGACTTGCGGATGATTGCCTCATCTGAACCTCCGAAGATCCGATCGCTGCACGCTGTCAATGGTATCACCGGGCCGCGATCCCTATCAAAGAACGGCGCGACATTGCACCGTGGGCGCTCCAGTGACCCCCGGCGGAGCGGCCCGGGGCCTCCGTCAGGCGGAACGGGCAAGATTGCGGCGCGTGACGGCCCATTGTTATTATTCGGCTTGTCCACTCTACGGCCTCTGGCCGCCAAAGATGGAGGTGCTAGGATGCGCGGATACGCCGGCAAGGTGCTCGAGGTGAACCTCGCTACCGGCGAGATACAGAAGAACGACATCGACGAGCGGGACTGCCGCGACTACCTGGGAGGCTCCGGCCTGGCCGCGAAGATCTACCTGGACCGCTTCCCCGGCGACGTCGACCCGATGAGCCCCGACAACCTGTTCATCCTGATGACCGGGCCCTGGACCGGCAGCCGGGTCCCGGGCGGCAACCGGTTCGCGGTGGCTGCAAGGTCACCCCTGACGGGACACTGGGGAGAGGCTTCGACCGGAGGGTATTTCGGCCCGGAGCTCAAGTCCGCGGGCTACGACGGGATCATATTCACGGGGGCGTCCGAAAAGCCGGTGTACCTCTGGATAAACGGTGACGAGGTGGAACTGCGCGACGCGGGCGACCTCTGGGGCAAAGATACCTACGAGACGGCGGACATACTCTGGGAGCGCTCGAGCGAGGAGACCGGCAGGAAGGCGAAGGTGGTCGCGATCGGGCCGGCGGGCGAACGGGGCGTCAGACTGGCCGCGGTCGTCCACGACAAGGCGCACATCGCGGGGCGCACGGGCATGGGCGCCGTCATGGGTTCCAAGCACCTGAAGGCCATCTCGGTAGTCGGGGCGGGTAAGAAACCGGAGCCGGCGGATGCGGAGGCACTCAAGGAGTGGCGCCAGAAGGTGATGGACATCTACTCGGGATCGATCGTCGTGGAGTCGCTCAAGGCATTCGGGACGAACGCGAACCTCGAGATAGGCGCGATGCTCGGAGACGTGCCCATAAAAAACTGGCAGATCGGCGAGTGGGACGATGGGATGACGAGCCTGAGCGGCCCCACCTACTCGGACACCATCCTGGTCAAAGGCCACGCGTGCTGGGCGTGTCCGATCGGCTGCAAGCGCGTGATCAAGGTCGACGAAGAACCGTTCACGGTCCAGGAGGGACCGGGACCCGAGTACGAGACCGTGTGCATGCTCGGGAGCAACCTGCTCAACGACAGCCTTCCCAGCGTCGCCAAAGGCAACGAGCTCTGCAACCGCTTCGGCATCGACACCATCAGCATGGGCGAGGCCATCGCTGTTGTCACCGAATGCCAGGAGAAGGGTCTGCTCACCGCGGAGGATTGCGACGGAGTGGCCATAACCTGGGGCGACCCGGAGGCGATGCTGCGCCTGATCGAGATGACCTGCGAGAACGAGGGCTTCGGGGCCCGCATGGCGGAAGGGAGCAGGGCGCTGGCGGACTCGATCGGAGGAGAAGCGCGGCAGATGGCCGTACAGGTCAGGGGGCTCGATCTCCCGGCGCACGACCCCCGCGGCTTCCACGGCTTCGCCATCGCTTATGCTACGTCGGTTCGCGGCGCGTGCCACTGCGCCAGCATGAACCTCTACATGGAGCAGGGAAGCGCGGTCCCCATGCCAAAGATCGATCTCGAAGGTCCGTTCGACGAACAATCGAGCATCGGGAAAGCGTACCTGACCGCCCGGGCTCAGGAGCTGGCGCAGATACTCAACTCGGCTGTGGTCTGTCTCTTTGCCGCGACCTCGTGGGACGAGGACATGTTGGTGGACGGGATGAACGCGGTCACGGGCGCGGGCTACGACCTCGACAGCTTCATGGCCGTCGGCGAGAGGATCTGGTACATCAAGCGAGGCCTCCAGCACCTGTTCGGCTACGGTGGGGAGGAAGACGTCATGCCGCCGCGGCTCGCCGTACCCGTCGCGGAAGGGCCGCACGAGGGCTCGGTCCCCGACTTCGAGATGATGAAGAGCGAGTACTACGAATACCGTGACCTGGACGCATCGGGCAGGCCCACCCGGGAGCGCCTCGAAAAGATGGGGCTGGTCTCTCTCGCGGACAGGCTCGGCCTTTAGCCAGTGACAACCCCTGGGTGAGAACCGGTGGTGCTGAATTGGCAGTGACCGACAGGAAACGGGCGGTGGTGATAGGCGGCGGTCTCGCCGGCCTGTCGGCGGCGCGGAGGTTAAGAGACTTCGGCTGGAGCGTCCTCGTACTCGAGAAGGAGACGGAGGTCGGCGGCCGCTGCCGCACGGTACTGGTCGACGGCTTCGCCTTCGATACGGCTGCCCAGTTCCTTCGCGATTCCTACGATTCGACGCTCAAGACGGCCATCGACATCGGTCTTGGCGCCTGCCTCCGCCTGCCCAACTCCGGCAAAGGCCTTTTCACCGGTGGGCTCGTTCGTCCGTTTGTCTCCAGGGCCCATAACCCTTTGGACCTGCTGCCATGGCGATCGCTGGGCCTGGCCGGCCTTCGGGATGTTCCCAGGCTCACCGCGCCGCTGGTCAGGCGCTATCGAAGCTACGACGTGCGGTTCCCGGAGCTGTGGAGCTGCGGCGACGACGAGACGGCGCTCGACTTCGCCCACAGGCTGGCAGGCCAGAAAACGGTGCGCTCTCTCGCGGAACCGGTGGCGGTCTTCGCGATGGGGGCGAGCCTGGGCAGGATCAGCGCCGCGGCATTCCTCGCGGGCCTTCGGACGACCTTCGCCGACAGGACCGGGAGTCTCACGGGTGGCATGGGCGCCCTGCCAACCACCCTCGCTCGCGGTCTGGACGTCCGCACTTCGATCGAAGCCAGCGAGATCACTGTCTCGGCGAACAGGGCCGTCGCCGTCAAGGCCAGGCCGACCGGCGGCGGCAGGGCGAGGAGCTTCCGTGCGGACCTGGTAGTCTGCGCGACACCCGCCGGCGAGGCGCGCCGGCTCTCACCGGTGCTGGGCGGAGTGGCACTGGGAGTGATTGACGGGACAGGGTACTCGCCGGAGGCCGTGGTGAACCTCGGGTTCGCCGCGTCGTCACCGGGCCCCGCCGGACCCGTGATGCTGCCTTCGGTCGAAGGATTCAAAGCCGCCTGGGTCTGCACAAACCGGAGCAAGGCGTTCGAACACGCCCCGAAGGGCGCCGCCGTCGTGACTGCGGTCTTCTCCGGCGACCGCGCGGAATCGTTGTTCGAGTGCGACGACGAGCGACTTCGCGACCTCGCGCTGGAAGAAGCCGCGAGGGTGCTGCGGCTGCAGAGGCGAGACCTTTGCGCATGGCGGGTCGACAGGCACCGGCTCGGGCGACCGGTCCCTTCCACGGGCCATGCCGAGAACGTCAGAGAGCTCCGGCGTTCAGGCAGCGGCGTCGACGGCCTTGTCCTTGCGGGCGACTGGACGACGTCTCCGACAGCGGAAGGAGCAGTCTCCAGCGGACTGATAGCGGCAGGAGGAGCCTGAGCGGCAAGCCTCCCGGCGTGATCTCACCCGGTTGTGACGTGATAGCCCTTCGGGCGGCCGTTGCGCTGCCAATGCGCTCAGTATAGATTGACCGGAGGTACCTTTACTCCTGGACCTGAGTCCCGAACGGCAAGGGGGTCGGTATGGGGCTCGAGAGATGCGGATTCTGCGGTGTCCCGATCTACGTGCGCCTCGCGGCCAGCTGGAACGACGACGGAACCGTGACCGGCAGGTACGCGCGGGGCACGCGCGTCGTCCAGATATACGCGGACGAGATAAACCACATACTTGAAGGCATCAGCGAGCGCATCGGCCACGATATCAGCCGGATCATCGTCGAAGGCGAGAGAAAGGCCACTATCCAGTTCAACCGTGACCTCCTGCGCAACGTCCCGCCGGCATTGAAGGCGGTCTTCAACAACAGGGTGATGGCGAGGCCCCTCAACCGCTTCCTCCTGCGTTCGGCGAGGAACGCGGGCCTCGGTAGCGGGAGGATTGTCGAGTACAGGTGGGGCAGCGGTCTCGTGGCGGATTTCGAACGGCCCTTCAACATCCCCGTCCTGGCGGGAGACATGCTCGGAACAGTGGAGGAGTTCTACGGGCAGAGCGGCGAGGTGGCCTGGACCGGAGACACCCGCAGAGTGCGGATCACCATAACGTTAGGCGGAAGGGCGTCGCACGTCGACGAGGAGCGGCTGAGGCCGGTGCTGCCTCCAACACTCCCCGGCGACGTCGAGTACGAGCGATGCCCGAGGTGCCACCTTCCGCTGGACGTGTCGCGCTCTTACGAGTTCGACCTGGCGAAAGGCATCGCCGTCGAGAAGGAGACTGGCCGCAGGATCGTGACCGTCATAATCGACAGCCTCTACTCGGTCTTCCAGGAGCTCGAAAGCGAACTCGGAGAAGAGATCCCTGAGATGATAGTCGAGCTCGAGAGCCAGTACGTGGCCGCCAACCTCCCGTGCGCCGCCCGGTGCTTCGAAGATCTCGATTCGGACGCCATGCGCCTCCTTCTCGGTGACCTTAAGGTGAAAGGGATGGGTAATCCGGTCGACGTCGAGGTTTCGGGCGGAGGCGCGGTCGTCCGGATCGACAACCCCTTCTCAGAGGAACTGCTGGCAGGCAGGGTGCTCGGTCTCTACAAGGCTTTCCGGGGCGGCGTTGCAGATGTGGATTGGACCCCTGACACGGAAGGCTTCACGGTGATCGAGGTCAAAGCAAGCGGATGACGGGCAAGGAGGAGAACGGGCATGGGGAAGAAGGCGGAAAGAGAAGGTAAAAAGAAGAGGAAGTTCCTGAGGTGGCTGGTGATCGGCTCCGGTCTCGCGGCGGTGGCGTACGCGGTCGCGAAGAGACAGCGGCCCGGTCCATGTATACCGGCGGGTGGGCCCGAAGAGCGTGTCATGATCAAGGAAGAAGAGAACATCAGCGGGCTCGGGAACCTCATGGGGGCCCTTATCAAGCAGCTCCTGCAGGACCCCGCCAAGATGGGACTCCTTGACCGGATGAACGTAGTGGTCGCCATCGAGCCCACAGAGGAACCGGAGACCGCCGTCAGCCTCACGTTTTCGAACGGTTACGTGATAGTCGAGCCCGGCGTGGTCCCCTGTCCAGATATCCACATCCTCACAGATATGGAGTCCCTCATGCAGATGGCCGGCATGGGCTCGGGGCTGGCCGCGCTGAAGTTCTTCGGCACCCCCGAGGGGAAGAAGATGATAGACAAGGTAAAGTCCGGCCAGCTCAAGATAAAGGGGCTCGGGGCGCACCCGGGCGGGATGCTGATGTTCTCGCGCTTCCTTGCGCCGAGCCAGTGACGTTGACCATAATCAGGTTGTGAAGCAGTCGGGCCGTCGCGGGCCGGCCGTGCTGAGGACCCCACCGGCAGGCCTTCGACGCGTCGGCGCCTTATCGAGTGCAACGGGCCCGCCCGGCCCGGTCCCTTTCGAGGATGGATGCGATGGAAAAAGTATTTCTATTTCCTCAGAAAGACTATGAGCCTGCCCCGATAAGGGAGATAGCCCGGGAGATCATCAGCGGCAGCGGGGTGAACCCGCGTGGCAAGACCGTTTTCGTCAAACCCAGCTTCGTCTATCCAAGCCACTCGCCGCGGACGGTCGGGGTCGTAACCCAGCCTCCGTTCATCCGCGGAGTCGTCCAGGCGTTCAACGACCTGGGCGCCTCGAGAGTACTTGTCGGTGAGGACTCGGTCCTCGGTCCTTCGCGTGCGGCCTTCTACGCAATGGGCATCTACCCGTACATAAAGGGCATCGCGACTCCCGTCTACTTCGACGAGGAGAGGCACGTCCGCGTCGAAGTGACGGACCCCGTGATACAGGGGTCGTTCGTGGTCCCCGCGGTCTGGCCGGAGGCGGACATCTTCGTAAGCCTCCCGAAGATAAAGGTCAACCAGTTCGCGAAGGTGACCCTCTCTGTGAAGAACAACCTGGGCCTGCAGCGCCAGGCGGAACGCTGCAGGAACCACAGCGACGGCACACTCCAGGAGAAGATAGCCGACCTGTACCGGGTGCGCCCCCCGGACCTGGTGCTCGCGGACAGCATCGTAGCGGGTGAAGGTCAGGGACCCATGCTTGCACGCCCGGTCGAGCTCGGCGTGATGATCGGCGGCGCCAACGGGCTCGCGGTAGACGCTGTCGCATGCAGGCTGATGGGCATCGACCCACGGGAGATAGAGCACCTGCGGTACCTGGAGGATGCGGGCATCGGCCCGTTGGAGGAGCGCGACATAGAGGTCGCGGGCGGCAGTATACCGGAGTACGCGCGCGCGTTCGACCGTCCCAGGACGGAACTGGTCGGCGCTCACGATAACCTGAGGGTGTTCGAGGGCGGGGAGAAATGCTGCGCTTACGGCTGCCGCGGAATGGTCAGAGTCGCGCTCGATGCCTGGCTCGAACGGGAGCGCCCGAACCTCAGGGAGATGACTATCGTCATCGGAAAGGGCGTCGACGGAGTCCCGCACGACGTGGACAGGCGGCGGACCCTGGTGGTGGGTGATTGCGCCCTGGAACATCGGGACCTCGGCACATTCCTGCCAGGCTGCCCGCCGATGCCGATGGACACGGTGTTCGCCCTGCAGAAGTTCCAGGGATGGGTTCCCACCTTCATGCATAGACGCGATGTTCTCAAGGGGTATGTCGCCGGGTACGGGTGGAAGGCCTCGAAGTTCTTCCGCGGCGGTGAAACCCGCTAGGACCCCGGAATCGGGCTCTGCGCCGTTGGCGCGATCGCGTTCGTGTTGTCCAGGTGCTCTGTCTGCGGTTGACCGGTGCCCGTCTCACCCCGTGTAAGTTATACTCTTTCCTTGCCGGCGGAGCGTCTGTACGCCGGCTCGGGCGGCCGGGTCCGTGGCGCCGAAACGACAAGGCTCGAGCTTCGATAACTGGAGGATATAGCATGTCAACGGAGGCCTATTCCCGCAAGTGGGACCGGATGTCGTTCGAGGAACAGGCCGACTATCGGGACCGCAAGCTCTCGTATTTCGTGCGGACGCAGCTCTACGCTTACAGCCCGTTTTATAAGAAACTCTTCGATGACAACGACGTGAAGCCGGAAGACATCGGCACGGTCGCCGACCTGCGAAAGCTCCCCTTCACATACAAGGCCGACATCGCGCCGACCTCCGACGACCCCGACAGGTTTAACCAGTTCGTACTGAAACCGGATGAGGACCTGATAAAGGCCCACATGCCGGGGGCGCAGTTCGCCCGGCTCAGGGCCGCGAAGGTCTTCAGGGGCGGCGATTACACGAGGAAGTACCTGTGGCGGCATTACTCGCCGGTACACATACAGTTCACGACAGGCCGCACGGGGCTCCCGACGCCGATAATGTACGCCAGGGGCGACATCGACAGGATGGTGGAGGCAGGGCGCAGGATACTCGAGCTCTCGGGATTCGGGACCGAGTTCCGATTCGACGAGGGCTTCATCATGAACGCCATGCCTTTTGCGCCCCACCTCGGGTTCTGGATGGTCGCCGAGATGCTCGAGCACGCCGGTGTCCTGTCGCTCAACTCCGGAGGTGGAAGGGCGCTCGGGACTGCCAGGATCGTAGCCGGGATGGAGAACCTGAAGGCGACCGGCTTGATCGGGATGCCCGGATACGTCTATCACCTTCTTCGGACCGCGGCCGAGGAGGGCAGGGACCTCTCCAATATAAGGCTGGTGCTGATCGCTGGTGAGAGGATTCCCCCGGGCATGAAGGCAAAGATCAGCGAGTTCCTCACGTCGATGGGCTCCAGGCGCCACTTCGTCATCGGTGCACTCGGGTTCACCGAAGCGCGTAAGGCGTACGCCGAGTGCGCTCCGGAGGGCGACACGGGCTATCACCTCTTCCCGGACATGGACTACATAGAGTTGATCGATCCGGCGACCGAGGAGCCGGTCGGCGAAGGGGAGGACGGAGAGATCGTCTACAGTTGTCTCGGGGGCGAGGGCACCTGCGTGATCCGTTTCAGGACCGGCGACTATGTGCGGGGCGGGATAGTCAACGAGCCCTGCCCGTCCTGCGGACGCATGGTCCCGCGCCTTGGCAGCGATATCTCGCGCGAGGTGAAGGTGAAAGGTTTTTCCCTCACCAAGCTCAAGGGGACGCTTGTCGACCAGGCGGCCTTCTTCACTGTGCTCAACGAAAACCCCCGGGTGGTCGAATGGCAGGTGGAGATAAAGAAGGCCCGCGACGACCCCTACGACGTGGACGAGGTCGACATCTACGTCGCGCCCGCAGCGGCCGCCGACGAGGAGGCGCTGAAAGCCGAGATCGAGGCCTCCATCGAGAGCGCGCTCGAGGTCAAGCCCAACTCCGTGCAGTTCCTCTCCAATGAGGTGCTGGTCGAGCGCCTGCGTAGTGAGAGCGGGATGAAAGAGCTGCGGGTCGTGGACAGGAGATGATGCCCTGCTCCCTCGGGAGCCGTTGATACGTTGACGTTTCATATACTATTCGCTGGATCCGACGGCGTATAATCTGAGTCGTAGATCCTTCAGGAATGCGAGGAACCTTCCGATTCAATAGCCGGGAGGGTTATGGTTTGGCCAAAGCTGCAAAGAAAGCAAAGTCGCTCACCCATCTGCTCATAGAGGACGGGCTCGTAAGCCAGGAACAACTTCTCGAGGCTCTCGAGAAGAAGAAGGTTTCGGGCAAGTCGCTGGCGCGGACTCTGATAGAGCTGGGTATCGTATCGGAGTCCAAGCTCACTGAGGTGCTCGCTCAGCATCTCGGGTTGGAGTTCGTCGATATGGCGAGCTACCGTGTCGACATGACCGCCATATCGCTTCTCGATGAAAAGGTTGCGAGCAGGCACCTCGCGATACCGATCGGCTTCGATGGTGACACCCTCCTCGTCGCGATGGCAGACCCCACCAACATCTTCGCCCTCGACGACGTCAAGATGTACACGGGACACCCGATAAGGCCGATGGTCGCGACGAAAGGTGACATCGAGGACGCGATCCGCACTTACTTCAGGGACGTGAGCGAAGTCGACCTCGGTATCGCCAGCCTCGACAGCGGGGGCATGGATGACGGCGAGCTGGCCGATGCGATAGGGGTGGCCTTCGAAGACGCACCGATGGTCAAGTTCGTAAACTATGTGATCAACGAAGCGGTCAACAAGGGCGCCAGCGATATCCACTTCGACCCGCAGGAGAAGGAGATAGTCATCAGGTACAGGGTCGACGGCGTCCTCCATGACGTCAAGAGCCTGCCCATTCGGACACTTCCCGCCGTGACGTCCCGCATCAAGATCATGTCCGACCTCAACATCGCCGAGAAGAGGATCCCACAGGACGGCCACTACGAGAAACGCGTGGGCCCAAAGCAGATCGACTTCCGCGTAGCGGTGCTGCCGACAGTGTTCGGCGAGAAGATCGTCATGCGTATCCTCGACAAATCGAGCATCCTCCTGCGGCTCAATGACCTCGGATACGATGGTGAGACCCTGGAGAAATACGAAGATGCTTTCCGCAGGCCCAACGGCGCGATACTGGTGACGGGGCCTACCGGCAGCGGCAAGTCGACGACCCTGTACGCCACCTTGAACGTGCTGAACGACGAGACCAAGAACATTACCACGATCGAGGACCCCGTTGAGTACAGGCTGCCGGGCATCAACCAGATACAGGTCAACCCCAAGGCGGGCCTGGTCTTCTCCTCGGCGCTACGCTCTATTCTCCGCACGTCGCCCGACATCATAATGGTCGGCGAGATCCGCGACCTGGAGACCGGACAGATAGCGGTGGAGTCGGCCTTGACCGGGCATCTCGTCTTCAGTACCTTGCATACGAACGACGCCCCCGGGGCACTCCCGCGTCTCACCGAGATGGGTATAGAGCCATTCCTCACCGCCTCAGGCATAGTCTGCGTTCTCGCGCAGAGGCTCGCCCGGAGGCTCTGCACCTGCAAGAAGCCTTACGAAGCGAGCGCCGAACTGCTCGAGCGGCTCGATTTTCCGGAGCACGGCCATGACAACACGTTGTACCGTACCAACCCGAACGGTTGCGCCCGGTGCGGCGGAACCGGGTACAAAGGACGGGTCGCCCTGGTGGAGATCATGAGGATGTCTCCGGAGATAGAGCAGCTGACTATCGGTGAGGCTTCTACCGCCGAGATAAAAAAGGTGGCGGTCGAGCAGGGCATGAAGTCCATGCGGCAGGACGGCTGGGACAAGGTGGTCGAGGGGATGACCTCGATCGAAGAGGTCCTTCGAGTGGTCATCTAGCCCCTCGTCCGGCCGGCGCGCCTCCATCCCTTTTCCCGGTCGTGCAGGCACCTGTGCGGTCGTCAGAGGATCCTCCTGCATGCCGACACGGCCCTCCCGGCGAGCGGAGATATCCTGACCACGTCTCCGGTATGCGGGGCGTGTATGAAGCAGCCTCCACCCAGGTATATCCCCACGTGCGCGTTTCCCCTGAAGAAGACCAGGTCGCCCGCCTGCAACTCGGCGACAGAAACTGCCCTGCCGGCGCAGACCTGCGAAAAGGTGACCCGCGGCAGCCGGACACCGATCTGGGCATACACGTAGCAGACAAGCCCGCTGCAGTCGAAGCTGCTCGGACCGGTCGCGCCCCAGACGTAAGGCTCACCGAGGTGGGAAAGAGCGAGCATGGCCACCATGGAGGATACTGTCCCCGGGTCCGAGATGCCCCGACTCGCAAGCATCGACCTGATGTTTGCGAGTCGCTCCGGGTCCGGGGTGTACCATACGCGGCCGCTGGCGAGGAGCCTGTCCAGCTCGACCTCTGCGGCCGCGCTCGCGGTCGCCTTCCGCTTGCCGATGCCCAGCCTCGCAAGGACGAGCGATTGGGGCCTTACCGAGACTGTAACCTGAACGCGCTCACCGCCACCCGAGACGACCAGGCGCTCGACCGCGGCTCCGTTGAGGCGCGCCAGTTCGTCCGCCGCCTCCCGCGCCGTCCCGCCGGATGAAAAAAGTGGGAACGACTCGGTGACGGCCGCCAGTGCGGCGGCGTCAGCCGCGTTCTGCGCCCGGTTGCGAGCAGCCAGGAAGAGACCCAGGTCGCAGGCGAACAGGCAGAGGACCACCACGAGGGCGATGCACCCGAACATGGTGACGCTGATGCTGCCGCTCTCGCCGGTAACGTGATCCAGATCGAGCATACCGGTTCTTACGGGTCGGGCGTTCGGGCGCCGGGTATCTTCGCGTACGCTGTTCACTGGGCTCGCTCGAGAGCCATGCAGGTGCTCGCCGCGAAAGAGGCCCGGGGCACCAGCCTGTCCAATCCGGGCAACAGGAAAGGCATCTTATAAGTGACGGTCACTCTTGCGGGTTTGCCCCTGCCCCGACCCTCGGGAAAAGAGACGTCGATCACCGGCTTCTCTCCGGGAAGGCCGGAGCTCGCCTTCAGCGCGGCGTCCCGAGCGGCTGTCGTGTCGTTGGTCTCGGCGCATCTACGGGCCCCCTCGCGACTCGCGCCCATGACGATAAGGTAGCAGTTCAACCCCATGGCCACCTGGCAGACCGCGGCCGTTACCAGCAGCAACACCGGGAGGATCATGGCGAGCTCGACCGTGGCCTGTGCACTTGAGCCCGGGCGATGCCGACGGTCGTTTATCGCGGGGCTCATCGAAGTCAAGGTGCCTCCCCTCCTCAGCTGAAAGCCCTGAGACAGCCTGCGGCGATAAGCCCGAGTGAAAGTGGAACCGCGTATGGAAGAGTGGACTCCGAACCCTTGCCACCTCGCGTGCCCTTGGCGGCAGGGCTGCCCCACGCCGCGGCATGGAGCATGACGATCTCCTGTTCGAGCTCGCCGAGGGAACGCTTTGATGCAATGATCTTCAGCGCAGCGACAACCCCGCCGATAGTCGCTCCCGCCAGGAATCCCAGACAAAGGGCCTGCCAGCCGGCGATCGAACCCGCGGCTGCCATGAACTTGACGTCACCTCCGCCGACCATGCCGAGGAGGAAGGGTGCCAGCAGGATCGCGAGCCCCAGCGCTGCGCCAAGCCCGCTGTCTGCCAGGCCCTTGAATCCCCCGAGCGAAGACGAAAGCGCGACGCCGCCGGTCAGCCCGAGGAGATTCACCGGGTTCGGGATCCGCCGGGAACGCACGTCGCAGCAGGCGGCGACACAGCAGAACGCCGACAAAGACGCGAGCCTCAGAAGGTTCAAGTTCCTAGAAGCTTTCGGTGAGTTTTGAGAAGATCTTGGAGAAGAACTTTGTGATCGCCCCGCCCTTCGTCGCCCATGTGATCAGGGCTCCGGCAAGCGCGGCGGCGGCGAGTATAACCAGCGCGTACTCGGCGGTGGTCTGTGCCTCGTCATCCAGCAGTAACCTCTTGAACTCTCGCATCGTCGGACTCCTTTCGTCGTCGGGCCACGGCTATCCAGCGGCGGCATCTAGAGATAGGGATCTTCGCGGGCATCTATGTGCCCCGGATGGAGAGGATGACCTGGTAAGACCGGCGCCGGTCGGAACAGCAATGCAAGCAACATTCTAGCCAAGCTATACAAGCATGTCAAGGCCGTCAGGCGAGTGCGGTCAGCGGGATCCGGCGGAGCGGCGTCAAGCGCCTCTAATGATTTCGGCCAGAAGTCTCAGCAGCAGCAGTATTATGAGAGCGCCAACAAACGCGACGAAGAGGCTCCACCAGTTGAAACCGGTGATCCCCTTGGAGCCAAGGTGGTTGAACAGGGCCCCTCCCAGCACCGCGCCCAGGATCCCCGCCCCTATATTGAGCAGGCATCCCATGCGCTTGCCGAGCCCCGCGACGAGGCTGGCCAGCCATCCGGCCAGGCCTCCCAGCACTATCCAGGAGAACAAACCCATGTCTTCACCGTGCTCCCGCTTTCAGCCGGGTACTGGCAGTGCGGTCAGAGGATCCCGACTGATTATATTGCTCACGGCCGGTACCCGCCACGGCGCTTGCCCCGTCCGCTGGACGACAACATCAGGGGAGAGCCCGGGGGAAACGTGGACACGCCGACGTCAAAGTCTGGGGGTCGGACGACCTAGAAGCGCCTCAGGGTGAGGAACAGAGTCGGCCCGACGGTCAGGATCACGGACGCCGGCAATATGAGGAAGATGAGCGGGGCGAGCATCTTCAAAGGCGCTTTGGCCACGGCCACGCGCAACTGGTCCCTTCGTTTCAGCCGGATTTCGCGCGAGATGATGGCAAGGGTGTCGGACAGCGGGTGGCCGCGCCGCTCGGCCTCGATCAGCGAGTCGAACAGGAGGGACAGCTCGGGGATCGGACAGCGTGAGAGTATGCCCTGGAAGGAATCGCTCCTTGAGATGCCGAGCTCCATCTCTCTCTGCCCCCGCTCGAGAAGCGTGCGCAGCGGCTCAGGAGCAGAGGAGGCGGTGCCACTGAACGCCTGGTCCAGGTTGCGCCCGCCAAGGACGAAGGCGTACAGGATATCCGAAGCGCCGGAGATCGCAGCCCTGGCGGATTCGAGGAAACGGCGCCGGTCACGCTCGGCGACCAGCAAGGGCAACATGAAACCGGTGAGACCGGCTGGAAGCGTAAGCAAAGCCGCAGACGGTGAAAACTTGAGGACCATCAAGACCGCGAACGGGAATCCGAAAGTACCGATCACTCTGAGGCCGATGAGTTGTTCCTTTGTGAGGCTGCACTCCTCTCCGTACCTGGCAAAGCCAAGACCCGCGAACGAGGAGATGCGCTCGGGTGTGACCCTTGCGGCCATCTCGAGGATACGCCGCAGGACCCCGCTCAGCCGGCGCGGTAGTCTCTCCTTGTTCACGCTCGCGACGTGGCCAGTCAGCCTGGCCATGGCGTGGCGATACCCGCGTTTGGCGGAAGCGGCGCCTCTCGCGAGGAGGACCAGCGATGCCAGCGTGGCGGCGAGTATCCAGATCACGGGTTCGATCTCCAATCGTCAGATCTTTATGTCGAGAATGCTTCGGATCCAAATGAAGCCGAGCAGATCCAGCCCGACTGCCATGGCGAGCATGATGAGGCCAGGCGCGGTTCCGAACAGGAACGAGAGGGCGTCTCTGGATACGAGGCAGGAAAGCGCCATAAAAAGGAAGGGCAGACCCGCGACTATGCGGCCCGACAGCCGTGCCTGTACGGTCTGGGAATCTAGCTCCCTCCTGATGGCCGCCCTCTCCCTCAGAGAGTCGCCAACGGCCCCCATTATCACCCTGATGTCGGAGCCCGTCTGACTCGATGTTGCGACCGCGTGAGCGATCAGCTCGAGGTCGGTGCTCGACACGGCCTCCGCGAGCTGGTGCAGTCCGGCCGTCCTGGAGTCCGCCCCCAGCTCGACCAGGGAGTTGAAACGCCTGACCGCGTCCGACAGGTAAGGACCGGCGCCTTTAGCCGAGAGCGCGACCGCTTCGGCGACCGGGATCCCGCACGCCAGGTAGAGCGCGACGTCCGCGCAGAGCCGGTCGGCAGCCTCGGCCGCCTTGCGGCGCGAGCGTCGCGAGATCAGCGATGCCGCCGCTCGCGGCCACGCGATCGCCGCCAGCATCGCGACCGGTGCCGCAAACAAAGTGCGGGTCAGCAACACGGCGGACACGGGCAGGAACGCCAGCCCGGACAGCCAGGCCGCCTCGAGGAGCGGCAGGGCCGCGACGTGACCGCATGATTCCAGAGAAATACGCAGTCTCGAAAACAGAGCCGTCGACCCGAGCAGGTGTCCGGCCGCCGCGACGAGACGGGCGGCGCGTTCCTCCCCCCGTCGGTCATGTCCGGTCTGGCCAGAAGGCCCCCTCAACCTGTTCAGCACCGATCTGCCGGTCCTCGCGGCCAGGCCCGTGGCCAGAAAGTAGAGGGAAGCCAGGAGTGTCAGGAAGAATAGCGACCACATCAGCATTTCGTCACACCTGCCATCAAGCCTCGCGCCGTGCAGGCTTGCGCACTGTCGCCACTCGTAGACCGTGGGAACAATCTCTCGAGGACAGGCCTGTCTCCCGAGCCGTCGGTCGACATCGAGGCGATCTCATCGACTATCCTGCGGCCGTCCTCCAGCCTGCGGGTATGGACAACAAGGTCGAGGGAAGAACAGATCTGCCTCTGCACCGCGACCTCGTTGATGTCCACGTCGGACATCAGGACCATCGTCTCGAGCCTGCTCAGCAGGTCGGTGGGAGAGTTCGCATGCGCCGTCGAGAGCGATCCGGGGTGGCCCGTATTCATCGCCTGGAACATGTCGAGCGCCTCAGCTCCCCTTACCTCTCCGACGACGATCCTGTCCGGTCTCATGCGCAGCGCGTTTCGGACCAGGTCCCTGACTGTTATCTCCCCTCTGCCCTCGATATTGGCGGGCCGGCTCTCCAGCGAAACCACGTGCGGATGGTCGAGCCTCAACTCCGCCGTGTCCTCGATCGTGATCAACCTCTCTGCGGCGGGGATCAGCGAGCCAAGGACATTAAGCAGTGTGGTCTTTCCGCTGGAGGCCCCTCCCGAGACCATTATGTTCGCCCTGTGGGAGACCGCCTGCTCGAGGAAAGCCGCCATCTCCGCTGTCAGCGCTCCGCACTCGATGAGCTCGGCGAGCGTGAACGCTTTTTCTCTGAACCTCCTGATGGTCACCGTCGGCCCCCCGAGAGAGATGGGAGGCAGGACGGCGTTCAGCCTTGAGCCGTCGGGGAGTCGCGCGTCCACCAATGGACTCGTGTCGTCCAGGCGAAGGTTCAGAGGCCCGATGACTTTTCGGACCAGGTCGACGACGTCGTCCTCGCTGCCCAACGACATCTCGAGCCTCTCCAGTCTGCCCCCGCGCTCCACGAATACCTCGTCCGGGCCGTTCACCATTATCTCGGAGACCGTCCTGTCTCTCATCAGCGACTCGAGAGGCCCGAGACCGAAGATCTCGTCGGAGAGGTCCAGTGAGAGCCGGTCCATCATGCTCTTCGGCCAGAGGAAACCCTCTGAGAGGAGGGCGTCCTCGACACGCCGGAGCACGTCGCCCGGCGATGGCGGCGCGTTGCCGATCAGTTCCTCGAGCACCCGCCGCTTGATGTTGTCCCTCGCCCCCGGTGGAAGCGCGGGCGGCTGCGATCTGACTGGAGTATCCGGCATGTGTAGCCTTTGCAGGTATCGGAGAACTGTAGCAATACAAGCAAACTATAGACCGGGGGGGCGGAGGGGTCAACACGGGACCCGGGGAGCAGCACCCTACCGGCGGGATTTGAGTCCGAAAAGGTCCTCGATGCATCTCGACATGCTCCTGCCAGTCGACGAGCGGGCGCAAGCCACAGTGCGCCCGTTGTCCGCCGCAAATCGGAATGCAAAAGAGTCCTCGTATATCAGGTTTTCGACGCGTAACCCGAGAAATGCCCCTGTATCCTCGACGGACAGCGCGTCGCCCCTCCTGCCCAGCGCGCGATTCATGAGCAGGGAGCTGGTCAACCGCGAAGCCGGGACGTCGATGACAAGATCCATACAGCGTCTCAAGCCCGCAACGCTCGAAACCTCGGGGCTGGTGACGAAGACCCTGAGATCCGAGCGGGAAAGCGCGGCCAGCGAATGCTCGGCAACCCCGGGGGCTGTATCGACGATAACGAACTCCGACTCCTTTGCCATCAGGGAGAGCAGCCTTTCGACCTGCTCGCGCGTTGCGGTCATCCGTGGGGGATCCACCGCAGCGGGCAGCAGACCGGCTCCACAGGGACACCGTGTCAGGGCTTTACCGACCGTCCGGTGATCGAGCTCATCGATGACGGGAAGCAGGTCGCAGACGCTGTGTGTGCCCCGCGTCAAGCTGGTGTCCAGACGGTAGTGGAGGTCCCCGCCGCACAGGTCCAGGTCGATCGCGGCGACCCGGAAACCTGCCTCGGACAGCATCGCCGCAGACTCGGCCGCGAACGTCGTGGTGCCCACGCCACCTTTTCCGCCGTGGAAGGTCACGATGCCCGAGCGAGGACGGCGGGCCCCAGTGCCGGGAGCCACGGCATCGTGACGGCCGTTTCTCATCGACATGATCCGCCGGCGTGAGCCCGCGTGGAACAACCGGACCGTGGCGGGCGGCGGGCGGCGGTGGCCACTATCCTCTCAGCGGAATGGTACGAAGGGTTATTCAAGCGACTATCTCCAGGTTAACAGAGCAAGGATAAGTTAGCATAAGCAATACAAGCGGTCAACATCACGGCAATGTGATCTACCGGAGGGTGCGTACCCGGACCCGCGAACGTGGATCCATCAGACGATGCTCCGTGCGCGGAGCGAGGCCTGCGCCGAGATCACGCGATGGCTTGCCGCCTCCCGGGAGAGAGTCTGAAAGGGCCTCAAAGGGCTGTGATTGCCGCCTGCAATACCGCGCGCAGCCGCGGCAAGTGGATGGTATCTTAACGTTTTTGAATACGTTAAACATTCAAAAGAGCACTATGGAACCGCCAACCCCCGGCGCTTATGGACCAAGAGGTGTTTGACTTATAATAATCGACAATGATAGACCTGCCCGCAGAGACCTATCGTTTGGTCTGCTTCCTGGAGGAAAAAAAGCGGCGGTATTCGAATGCTCTTTCGGGCGGTAATCGTTGATCTGCTGGCGCAACAAGAGTTCGGCGGATAGGGGGTTCTAGAGATGTCTGATTCGGTTAGCCATCACCGCGGCGCGCTGTTCGTGGCGCTGGTGCTAGCGGTGGCGGCGATCATGGTCCTGGCCTTTATGCCCCGGGCTCAAGCGGAATACTCGTGGAGTGACCTGAAGGGGCCGGGTGAAGGCGATGCCTGGGCTCTGGCCTACGATTCGGGCCACTCGGTACTCTATAAGGGCACCTCGGACAGGGGCGTCTGGAAGTACCAGGGCGGGGCCTGGACGAGTACCGGGGGCGGCCTTGCGGGACTCACGGTGCTGTCGATGGCCTATGACGGGACAAACAACGTCCTCTACGCGGGCACCACCGGACACGGCGTCTGGCGCTGCGTTGCCCCCAACACCTCACCCGTCTGGACGGACATAGGCGGCGGGGTCACCTCTTTCACCATCGGCTCCCTGCTTTTCGACGGGACCCGTCTCTACGCGGGCGCATCGGACCAGGGGGTCTGGCGCTGCTCCGACCCGGCGGCCGCGACGCCTTCCTGGGCGTTAACCGGTGGTCCAACCGTCACCGAGGGAAGCCCACCGGCGAGTTACCGGCTGTCGGCGAACGCCCTCGCGTTCGATGGCTCGCACCTTTACGCGGGGACGAACGCCCACGGTGCGTGGCGGTGCAACAACCCCGCGACTTCGCCGTCATGGTCTTACATGGGAGGACCGAGCGCGGTGGGGGGCTCGCCACCCGCGACACATGTATTCTCGGTGAGTTCTTTGGTGTTCAACGGCTCCTACCTCTACGCCGGGACGATCGGGCGAGGAGTGTGGCGCTGCGCGAACCCCGGTACATCGCCGACCTGGACCGATATATGGCATAGCGCACTCAAGGTGAATGCTCTCCTGTACGAAGGCACCAGGCTCTACGCGGGCGCCGCCGGGGCGGGAGTCCACAGGTCGGATAACCCGTCGGCAGCCTCGCCCGGCTGGACCGGCACCGGCAATGTAGCCTCGAAGTACACGGTGCTGGCGCTTGCCCTGAACTCAGGCGCGAACACCCTCTACGCAGGGACAGACGACCACGGGGTAGCCTACTGCACCAGCCCGAATACATCGCCGAGCTGGAGCGGCACGGGCGGAGGGCTCAGCGGCTACACGATACTCACAACCACGTACGACGCCGGTCACAGCATGCTCTACGCGGGCACCCAGGGCCACGGCGTCTGGCGGTGCTCCAGTCCGGACACCACGCCGGTGTGGGTCAGCACGGCCGGGAGCATCAACGCCGCGACGATCCGTGGCCTCGCATACGACAGCGCGCGCAACATCCTCTACGCCGCTGTCGATACCGGCGGGGTATGGCGCTGTACTAACCCGTCGACAACGCCGGCGTGGACGCACATAACGACCAGCGGCGAGATAAGCGACAAGACGATACTGTGCGTCACGTACGACTCGGTCAACAACAGGCTGTTCGCGGGCAGCGTCGCCTACGGTGTTTACGGGCTGGCAAACCCCGACAGCTCGGACAGCTGGTACGCCGTGAGGTCGTGGCTGCCGCTGACGGACCCGGTCCAGGGCTACACCGTCTATTCGCTCGCATGGGACCCACACAGCACGTCTGCGAGCGATGGCACTCTCTATGCGGCGACCGGTGGCGGCGGCGTGTGGAGACACAAGTACCCGGGTACGACGTTTCTGACGCCGTCCTGGGAGCCGATGGGCGCGCTGCTCTTCCAGTCCTTTTACACCGCTTGTTACGACCCCACGAACGACGACCTCTATGTCGGCAGCCTCGGGGTGCTGCGGTGTCACAATCCCATCGCCTCCTCCTCCTGGACCAGGATCCTCAGCATAGCGAGTGCGATGGCGGTCCATTCGCTTGCACGGGATCCTGCCAGCAACACGTTGTACGCCGGGGTGAACGGGATGGGAGTGTGGCGATGTACGACCCCTAACACTTCTCCACAGTGGACCGACATACTGGCCAGTGAGGTCTCGGCTTACTCGATCGCTTTCAATGGGACAAAGGTTTACGCGGGCACATACCTGCAGGGCGTCTGGAGGTGCGACAGCCCCTCCAGCGGCGTGCCGGACTATGTCGACTCGGGCGGCGGGGTCAGCGACAACACCGTGACCGCGGTGGCATACGATAACGCCAACAACGTCGTGTTCGCGGCTACCCGGGATTACCACGGGGTCTGGCGCTGTGACACGCCTGACACGACTCCGGACTGGACTAACCTCGGCGGCGAAGTGGCCAATTTCACAATAAAGTCCCTCGCCTACGACGGCACGCACCTCTACGCCGGGACCTATGAGAACGGCGTGTGGCGGTGCGACGGTCCTCTTACGGGCTCTCCATCATGGACGAATATCAGCGGTGCGAAGCTGAACGCCGTCCTGGCACTCGCCGCCGATAACGTCTGGGTAGTCGGCGCGACAGGCACCATACTCCACTACGACGGATCAGGGTGGTCCAGGGAGGCCAGCGGCACCAGTTACGACCTCTGCGGGATAGCCGCGCTCGCGGCAAACGATATATGGGCCGTCGGAGCCCAAGGGACGATCCTCCATTACAACGGTTCGACGTGGGCCCCCCAGGCCAGCGGCATCACTATCAGGCTCAACGGCGTGAAAGCCCTCGACGGCTCCCACGTGTGGGCCGTGGGCGATTACGATGCGACCAACCTCCACGGTACGATCCTGCGTTACAACGGTTCCAGTTGGAGCTCAGAGTCGGTAGCCGGGGGCGTAGGCAACCTGATGGCCGTCGTACCGTTTGCGGCGAATGACGTCTGGGTGGTGGGTCACGAGGGAATCGCTCCATTCCTGGAGACCGAGGGGAGGAGCTCGATCCTGCACTACGACGGTTCGAGCTGGATCTACGTCATGGGCGATACACAGGCCTACCTCCGCGGCCTGACCGCGATCGACTCGAGCCACATGTGGTCGGCCGGCGGCGCGCTGGAGGTGGGACGAGACCCGGACGACAAGCCCATCGTGCAGAGCAGCATATTCTTCTACAACAGCTCGAGCTGGGCCAGGCAGGCGGCACCCAACGGCACCTCCGACCTCTACGGCATCTCGGCTCTCGCAGCGAGCGACGTATGGGCAGTGGGGAATATCGGAAACGTGCTGCACTTCGACGGCTCGAGCTGGAGCAGGCAGGACATCGGGCTGACCCGCCGCCTCAACGCGGTCTCGGCCCGCGTTTCAAATGACATCTGGGCCGTCGGCGACGGGGGGCTGGTCATCCATTACGATGGTTCCTGGAGCACGGTCATAGACGGGATCGGCAAGGCTACCGCCGACTCCCTGGCTTACGACTCTTCTCACGACATGCTCTACGCCGGGCTGGCCGGCAAGGGCGTCTGGCGCTGTACGCAGCCCGCCACCGACCCGGCATGGGACAACACCGATATGCCCCAGGTGGGCGGCAGCGACCTTACCGCTAACGCTCTTCTGTCCGATGGGACGCGCCTGTACGCCGCCACGGCGGGACACGGCGTGTGGCGCTGCGCCGACCCTACCGTTGCGACTCCCTCGTGGGCCAACATCAGCGATGCGCTCTGGAGCGCCGATTCAGTATTCTCGCTTGCGTCGGACGGCACGCACCTGTACGCGGGTCACCAGGGCGTATGGCGCTGCGATGACCCGGTCTCTTCCAGCGCGTGGACGGACACGGGCGGAGCGGTAGACGCGATGATAGTGCGCTCGCTGGCGTACGACGGGGCCGATGACGTACTGCTTGCCGGCGCCGATGCCAACGGCGTATGGCGGTGCATCCATCCCTCGTCGTCCCCGATATGGCTTAATGCCGCGGGGTCTATAGGCGATGATGTCATCCCGGCACTGGCTTACGACGGTGCACGCAACCTGGTCTATTCGGGGACGGTCGGCGCCGGACTGCGTGTCGCGTCGGTCGACCCGATCCCTACCGTGATCTCCTGCAATCCGACGAGCGGCTACAAGGGCAAGACGATGGACGTGGCTCTGACCGGGGCTGAGACCAACTTCACGAACGGAGTGAGCGGAGCGGTGTTCGGCGCCGGCATAACGGTCAACTCCACCGGCGTGACAGGCCCGACGTCCGCTACCGCCAACATAACGATCCATGACGGCGCAGCCGCGGGCACGCGCGACATCAAGGTAGTGACCGGAGGGGAGACAACGGCTCCACTGGCGGCGGGGTTCACCGTCGTCAGGCCCAGGATCACGGCCGTCAACCCGGCCTCGTGGCCCCAGGGCCAGACCGTCGATGTCCTGATCTGGGGAGACCATACCCACTTTGTGCAGGGGAACAGCCACGCGTTCTTCGGCGGCTCGGGTATAAAGGTCAACTCCACCAGGGTGACCGACGCGACGCACGCCAGGGCGAACATCACTATCTCGCAGACGGCAACACCCGGGACGCGCGCCGTCAACGTCGTTACTGGGTCGGAGAGCCCTGACCCGCTCACCGGTAAATTCAAGGTCCTCGCCGCGAAACCCCACATCGACATGCTGTACCCCAAGTCGGGTCCGGCGGGCACTGTCATAACGATAATGGGCAAGAACTTCGGACAGTCACGAGGCTCATCGAAGGTGGTCTTCGCTGGAGGCATGGCGGCATCCTCGTATTCCTACTGGAGCCCTACCCTCTTGAAGTGCACGGTGCCGACGGGCGGCGGGACGGGCGGCGTGAAAGTCGTGACACCGGGGGGGACGAGCAACGGCTCCACGTTCACCGTCACCAGCACCGACTCACCGACGGGCATCACCTCTACCTGGTACCTCGCCGAGGGCACCACCGACTACGGCTTCGAAACGTACATAACTATCGCGAACCCGAACGACGAGCCGGTGACGGCGGACATCACCTACATGACGAAGAACGGCCCGAAGAGCAAGCAGGGGATCAAAATGCCCGCCCTGTCGCAGACGACCATCGACCCGAGGCCCGACGTGGGCTCGACCGACTTCTCGACCAATGTGGTCTGCACCACGCAGGACAAGCCGATAGCGGTCGACAGGCAGATGTCGTGGACGGGACCGGGCGCCGCTTCGCCAGAAGGACACAGCTCTATCGGGGTGACCGCGCCCGCGACGGCATGGTACCTGCCCGAAGGCTCCTCCGCGTGGGGGTTCGAGACCTGGTTGCTGATACAGAACCCCAACGATTCGGAGGCGCCATGCACCATCACCTACATGGTCGAGGGCGAGGGGCCGAGGACGGTGACCAAGAATGTGCCCGCCATGTCGAGGGCGTCGTTCAACATGGCCGATGACATCGGGGCGAAGGACGCTTCGATAAAAGTCGAGTCTCCCGTCCCGGTGATCCCCGAGCGGTCTATGTACCGGAACAACAGGAGGGAGGGCCACGAGTCTATCGGCACGACGGCTCCCACCAACGATTACTACCTCGCCGAGGGGACGACCAACTACGGGTTCACGACCTACGTGTTGGTCCAGAACCCCAACGATACGGCGGCGGATGTGACGGTCACGTATATGACGGGCCAGGGCCCGAAACCGCAGGCTCCGTTCACGATGCCTCCTAACTCGCGTAAGACCATCCTGGTGAACGGGGTCCTGCCGCAAACCGACTTCTCCACGACAGTGCACGGGACGCTCCCGATAATAGCCGAGCGCTCGATGTACTGGGGCGGGGGAACGCGACTCGGCGAGGCATGCCACGATTCCATAGGGATGTCGCAGCCGCACCTGGAGTTCTACCTCCCGGACGGTGAGACCGCGAACGGCCGCGAGACATACGTGCTCGTGCAGAACCCGAACGCTTCCGACGTTACCGTTGAGATCACCTACATGACGCCGACCGGCAGCGGGAACCAGACGTTCGAGGACACGATTCCCGCCAACTCTCGCAAGACCTACAACATGGCAGACAAGCTCCAGTCGTCTCGAGCGGCCATCCACGTCAAGAGCAAGACAGCCGGCAACAAGATCATGGTTGAACGAGCCATGTACTGGAATTCGAGAGGAGCCGGCACCGACACCATAGGTGGATTCTCAGACTGATGTACATCACGAGAGGGTGACCGATAGTAAGAGACCGGCGACCCATGCGCACATCAGCAAGACATTGGTCAAACATCAGTGCCGGTTGAACGAGCCATGTACTGGAACAACCGAGGGGCGGGCACCGACACCATCGGCGGCTTCTCCGACTGACTCGGGACTGGAAAAAACGCCTTTACGAGGACCGGCGCCGGCGCGCCGGTCCTCTTTCTTGCGGGGGTGAAACCGACACCGGGAACGTGCAACTCCAGGGCAAGCCGGACCGACCGGTTGATGCCGTCTTTTCACGGCTTGCTTAACGGCGAGAATTCCGTTTGCCTCCAGGGCCAGTAATATAGATAATATTCGCGTGCACCGGGGGGCAACGAGACAGCCGCATCCTTGCTGTTGCCTCCGACCACCGGGCTTATTCACATCATGGATTATGCCGATAATCCTGGTGGGAGGGTAGCGGGTATTCTTGGTCCGGCTGGCCCTTGAAATTCTGTACGGATTGCCGGGTAAAAGTGTGTGACAAGGGGTTGATTTGTAGTATAGTATACTACACTCAAGTTAACGGTTATTAACTCTTGTCAACGGTTAGTAACTGACGGCACGCAATATGGGGATCAAAAGGTAACAATCTTGTCGGTGGTGGGATGCAACAGGCCGTCGTACATACAACTGTAACCGACCGGAGAGTGTCTATGGCCACTGAGCCAGTTGTTCGGAGCCTTGTAAGGAAAGCCAAGTCGAGAGAACCCGAGGCATTCGGAAGACTCTATGATGAATATGTCGACCAGATATTCAGATACATTTACTACAAAGTGGGCAACTTCGCCGAGGCGCAGGATCTGACGGGACAGGCTTTCCTCAAAGCGTTCGAGCATATCGATTCGTACGAGATGCGCGACGTGGCATTCAGTTCGTGGCTGTATCGCATCGCGCACAACCTGGTCGTCGATTACTTCCGGCGGGAGTCAAAGCGCGAGAGCATCCCCATCGAGGATCACCCCCCGGCCGCTTCCACCCGCGGCAATCCGGTCGAGACCGTGCTGGCGGACCTTGACAGCGAGAAGCTGTACAGCGCTCTCCAGAAGCTCACGCACAACCAGCGAGAAGTCATTATCCTGAAATTCATCGACAGCCTGTCGAACAACCAGGTCGCCGAGATCATGGGCATTTCTGTAGGCGCGGTCAAGTCGACCCAGAAGAGGGGCCTGCTGGCGCTAAACCGTATACTTTCCAATTCGAGCGGCGTAGATTATCTGGAGCGGTAGGCCTGCGGCTGGCACCGGGCCGATAGCCGTATCTCTGTTGACGGGGCGACGTTAGATAAAGGTGGAGGGATAAGCACTGGACCATTGCGCGCGAAAGGTGGGAAGTGGTTCGCGTGACCCAAGATTCCGATAACCTTATCGATAAATTCTTAAGGGTGATCAAGAAGGACGACACCCGGCTGGATTCACTCCTTTCGAAGAACGAGAAGTTACGCGAAGATCTCGAGCCTGCCCTCAAGACCGCGATAAAGATCGAATCCGTCGAGAAACCCCAGATGCCGGCGGAAGCCCGCGAGGAGTTCAGGCGACAGGTCTATGCCGCAGCCGGCGCCGAGGCACCTGCCACCGCCCCCCCGGTAACCCCCGAGACCTTGCCCGAAGCTCCCACGATGACCGCCGCGTATGCTCCGGTCAAAACCATGCCTGTCAGCGGTGGGGGTCTGATTCTCGGGCACAGGATACAGGCACTCGTTAACGCGGTGGTGCTGGTCTTCCTGATCGTGCTGGTGATCGGTGCGGCAGTGATGGCCATGCCGGTCCAGTCGCCGGTGGGTGAGCTGATCGGCAAACTGGCGAACAGGGGCCACCTGCTCGAGGGCATCATGAAGAACTCCGACCCGAAAGGCACGGTGAAGGCCCTCAACGAGAATCCACATTTCCTGGCGGAGCTTATCGCGGCCCTGCCGCCGCAGACTCTGGCCACCGCCATGAACCAGAACCCTCAGTCGACCACGGAGATGATCAAAGAGCTCGATCCCAAGGCGGTGGCGATTCCGATCAACGCCAACGGGAAGCTGATCGCAGAACTCATAGGACACCTCGACCCAGTGGTGCTCGGGAGGGTCATGACGGCCAACCCGAACATGACGAACGACCTGACCAAGTACCTCGACCCAGGCGTAGTCGCCACCATCGTCAACCAGAACGGGCAGTTGATAGCCAACTTGATCGGTTTCGTCTCACCCGTGGTCGTCGCCGACGTCCTCAACCAGAACGGCCCGTTCGTGACCGCGATGATGGGCTCGATGGACCCCGCGAACTCGGCGATGATCGTCAATCGGAACCCCGCGTTCCTCTCGCAGTTGCTGGCGCACCTCGACCCTGCGGTGCTCGCGAGCGCGGTGAACTCGAACGAACAGTTCGTGATGGCCTCGATGCAGAACTCGAACCCAGACGCGATGGCGACGGCGGTAAACAGCAACGGCGACTTCATAGCCGCCCTGCTCGGTCACCTGAACGTGGGCCTGCTCGCCGACATCGTCAACTCCAACGTCGGAATCGTCACCAGGATGGCGAGCAGCACGGACCCCGCAGTCATGGCCAAGATAATCAACAACCAGGGGTTCATGCTGAGGATGGTGGGGGCGATCAACCCGACGTCCATCGCCGGTGCCCTCAGCGCCAACGGCGCCTTCCTGACGGGGCTCGTGCAAAACCTTGACCCCGGCACCTTCACCGGCAACATGGACGCTAACAAGCCTTTCCTCGAGGCTGTCATCAAGCAGATATCGCCCGAATTCGCCGCCGCCATAGCCGGCAACCAGGCCTTCCTGATGACCATGATGGGGGCGTCCGACCCCGCGATAACCGCCCAGGTCGTCAACGCCCACCAGGATTTCGTTATTTCCCTGCTGCACATGATCGATCCGAAGGTCATAGCGGGCGCCATGGACGCAGCTCCAAATTCGATGCAGCAGATGTTCGCCAACCTGAACCCGGACGTGATTGCCGGGGTAGTCAACGACAGCGGCTCGTTCATCCAGCGGATGATGGCCAAGTCGGACCCCCAGGTAACCGCGAAGATAATCAACGCCAACGGACCGATGTTGACGGCGCTTATCTCCAGGCTGGACCCGCGGGTGCTTGCAGCGGTCGTGAACAGCAATCCGGATTTCCTGGCCGCGATGATGAGCAAGAGCGACCCGTCGACTACCGCTGACATCGTCAACTCGAACACCGGATTCCTCAAGGACCTGCTGAAGTACCTTGACGCGAAGGTGCTGGCAAAGGCGATGAACGCGAGCCCGGGGACGACCACAGAGATGCTGACTTACCTGTCGCCGTCCGCCATAGCGACCGCGGTGAACGCCAACAAGACTTTCCTGAGGGACGTTATTCACTGGCTGGACCCGGCGGTGCTAGCGAAGGCTCAGGAAGGAAGCAACGCCTTCACGACGGCCCTGATGAACAACCTCGACGAGAGGGTGCTTGGTGAGGCCATAAACGGCAACGGCACCTTCCTGAACCAGATGGTCAATGCGATGGGCTCCGCGTCGATGGTCCAGCGGATAGCGGACGCGGTCAACGACAATCTCGATTTCCTGACGCTGTTGATCAGGAACATGGACCCGTCTCAGACCGCGAAGATCCAGCAGGAACACCCGAACTTCGTGAAGGACCTGCTGGTCGCCATACGCAATAACCCGGGGGCGGTACAGGCCATCGCCGACGCCGTCAACCACAACGCGGACTTCCTCAAGGGCTTCATGGCCGCCAACGACCCGAGCGTCATGGCCGATGTGCTCAACAGCGCCGACGTATCCGGACCCGGTGGGTTGCTCTACAGGATCCTGGGAGCGGGCGGGCTCGACCCCGGCGTCCTCGCCGCGGCGATGAACTCCAACCCGGAGGTGATGGGCAAGACGCTGGCGGCTCTGGACACGGGCGTGGTGGCCAACGCGATCAACGCGAACCCGGACTTTATCATCAACCTGATGGCGACTCTGCCGACCGAGGCGTTCTCAGGCGGGATGCGCAAGGAAGACGCACACTTCATGAAGTACCTGGCGATAGACGTCAACGCCGCGTTGAACCTCAACGGCATGTGGATTGGGCCGACCGGTGCGACGATCTGGTCCGAGTACTCGGCGCCGAACCCGCCGTGATGATCACCTGACTTTCGAGGCCGGGAACGGCGACGGGTTTTAACCGGAGGAGTATGTAGATGTTAACGAGGGGAATGCAGGGACTGGTGAACATAGCGGTCATATTCCTGCTCCTTATCGCCCTTATAATCGGCGTGACGTCCATCCTGCCCATCAACAACCCGATGAACCCCCTCATCGGAAAGATAATCAGCAAGCAGGGGCTGCTGTCGGGCATGATGAAGACCCTCGACCCGAAGGTCGTCGCCGAAGCGTTGAACGCGGACCCGACCTCGATGTCCAAGATGATGGCCGCGCTCGACCCCAAGATGGTCGCGGACGCCATCAACAAGAACCAGAAGTTCATCACCGAGCTGTTGAGCTACCTCGACCCGGCCGCGACGAGCTCGGGCATGAACGAGAACGTCGAATTCGTGACGGAGGTCCTCGTCTATGTTCAGCCCGAGGTGGTGGCGGGCGCGGTGAATGCGAACGGCGAGTTCCTCAAGGAGCTGGTCGGCGGGCTGGATGCCAGGAAGATGGCGTCGAGCATGGGCGGCAGCACCGAGTTCTCGAGCCAGGTCACGAGCCTGCTCGACCCACAGGTGCTCGCCGGGGCTATAAGCGCGAACGAGGCATTTCTTACAGATCTGCTCGGCAACGTCTCGACCGACGTGCTCGCGCAGGCCATGAACGCGAACTCGGCCTCCACTTCGACGACCATCAACTATGTGGACGTCGGGGTGCTGGCCGACATAGTCAACTCGAACGGTCCCTTCCTGACGGACCTTATCGGCAAGCTCGATTCGGGGCTGATAGCGCGGGCCACCAACCAGAACCCGCAGTTCACAGTCGACCTCGTCAACAGGCTCGACCCCGCGGTAATCGCGAGCATCCTCAACGGGAGCGCGAGCTTCCTGACCGGTGTCGTCGACCAGATCTCTCCGTCGGTGCTCAACGCTGTTGCGAGCAACCAGTCGACCAGCACCCAGCTTACGGCGATGCTCTCGCCCGCGTCCATCGGAGGACTGGTGAACCAGATGGGCGGCTTCGTGACCGGCCTTCTTAACGCGCTCGACCCGAACGTCCTCGCGGGAGTGCTCAACAACAACGTCCCGTTCGTCACCGCCATCAGCGACCAGTCGGACCCGAGCATGATCGCCGACATCCTCAACAACAACTGGCAGTGGCTTTCGAACATCATCGCGCACCTGAACCCCACGCCGATAGCAGCCGCGATGAACGCCAACGACGCGATGATGGCGAACATGCTCAAGTACCTCGACCCCAAGGCTGCCGCCAATATAGCGAACTCGAGCATGGATTGGATCGCCGCGCTCCAGAAAGCGATGAACCCCGTGACGGCGGCGCAGGGGATGAACTCCGCGGGGCCCTTCCTGACTGCGCTGATCGGCAAGCTGGACCCGGCCGTAATCGCCGCGGTGGTGAACTCGAACCCAAGCTCGAGCTCCAAGATGATGAACTACCTCAACGTCGATGTCATCGCCGGGATAGTCAACTCGAACGGGCCTTTCCTGACAAACCTGGTGAAGAACCTGAACACGACCGTCCTGGCCAGCGCCATGAACGGGAACCCGCAGATGACGGCGAAGCTCATCGGTAAGATCCATCCGACCGTTATCAGGGACGTGGTCAACGCGAACGTATCCTTCATCACGGACCTGATGAGCAGGCTGGACCCGGCCGGTACCGCGGCCGCCGTCAACGCCAACCGCGATTTCCTGACCAGGCTCCTGAGCCAGCAGAACGACCCGCACAACCCCGGGCACCCGCTGGGGATCGACGCGTCGGTGCTGGCCTATGCGATTAACAACAACCAGGCCTTCCTCGCGGGGATGATCGCGAACACCGACGTCAAGGAGTCCTCGAAGGCCATGAACGACAGCACGCTCACTGAGCGCCTCACGGCGCCGGGCGCGCTGGACCCGAGCGTGATAGCGAACCTGGTCAACACCAACCCGTCAATCGTGGGTGTTATTTCCGGGCTCCTTGGGGACCTTCACGCGGACGTCATCGCGGACGCGATCAACTACAATCCGGATTTTCTCAAGAAGACGTTCAAGGACATGAACAGCTCCGACCTCATCTCCATCATCAACAACAACGTAAGCGTCCAGGCCTTCCTCAAGGAGCTGATCGGCAAGCTCGAGGGCGCGACCCTCGCCGACGCGATGGGCGGAGACCCCCAGATGATGGTGAAGATGATGGCTGCGCCTCCGCAGGGCATCGATCCAGACGTGTTGACAAGCGTGCTGGAGTCGAACCAGGGGAAGGGTTTCCTCTCGGCGCTCATGGGCAAGATGTCCATGGAAGGGATGCCGGGAACGCTTGAATACCTGAAGAACCAGGGAAGCAACGTCATCGCGGACCTGGTCAATAAAGACACCGGCCTGAAGCCCGAGACCCTCGCGGCCGCCTTCGCCGGGCCGAACAACCTGATGAAGAGGGTGTGGACTTTCGGGTGCACGAAGGCGCTGGGCGTCGTGAACCTGGGGCACGGCTGGTCGCAGATGGTCGGGGCAAAGGTAAACAGCAAATTCGGGGTGCCGGAATACCCGTTCTAGAAGAGAGAGTTAACGGTTAGGGGACGACGAGATGCTTTATAACAGGAGTGTCCAGACGCTTATAAACGCGGTGGTGATACTCGCGTTGATCGCCACCGTCGTGATCGCCGCGGTCGCCCTCATCCCGAGCCGGAGTCCGATAGGGCCGCTCGCCGCGAAACTGGGCTCCAACCCCAAGGGCATGTCGGCGATACTGAAGGGAATCAACCCCAAGGCCGTTGGCAAGGCGATCCAGGACAACCCCGAATTCCTGACGCAGGTCATGAAGAGACTCGACCCGACCGGGACTGCCACAGCGGTCAACGAGAACCCGGAGAAGGTTTCTGAGATCCTCGCCTATATCGACCCCGCGGTCATCGCCGGGGCGATAAACGACAACGAGAAGTTCGTGACGGAGGCAATGTCGAGCTCGGACCCGAAGGTCACCGCTGCGATCGTGAACAAGTCGGGGCCGTTCATCGCGGCCGTTGTGGCCGCGCTCAACCCGCAGGTGCTGGCCGACGTCGTGAACGCCAACGGCCAGTTCTTGACCGACATGGTGCGCTACATGGACGTGTCGGTCGCGGCGCAGGCCAGCGGCAGCGACCCGGAGTGGACGGCGCAACTGGTAGGCGCGATAGACCCGGCGGTGGTGGCCAACGTGGTGAACGCCAACGGGGCGTGGGTGACCGACCTGATTGGCAAGATGGACCCGGTGGCGATGAGCTCCGGGATGAACGAGAACACCACCTTCATGGCGAACCTGATGGGCCAGTTGGACCCCGCCGTACTCGCAGAGGTCGTTAACGGTAACCAGTCTTTCCTGACGGAGCTGGTGGCGAACATGAGTCCGGACGACCTTGCGAAGACGGCCGGCCAGACCTCGAACTTCACTTACGAGATCGCGATGAACATAAGCCCGAGCTTCGTCGGGGCGATCGCGAACAACCAGGCTTTTCTGACCAGGCTGATCGGCAAGTTGAGTCCGGCCAGCCTGGCGTCGAGCGTCGGCTCGTCGAACGACTTCAGCTCAAAGCTGGTGCAGTTCCTCGACCCGGCCATGCTGGCCGGCGTGGTGAACAACTCCTCCTCGTTCGTCAGCGGGCTGCTGGGCGGGCTCTCGCACGATTTCCTCGCCGCGGTCAGCAACAACGCGTCGATGATGAACAAGATGATCTCGCTGCTGTCACCACAGCCGCTCGCAAACGCGATAAACGCCAACGGCGCGTTCCTGTCGGGCCTGATGGGGCAGATGAGCACCGCCGGGACGGCGAAAGCCATAAACGAGAACCCCGGGTTCCTGAAAGCCGTGCTGGGCAGCCTGGACATCGACGCGTTGAATCGGATGATGGCGCAGACCTGGGCAGTCTCGGCCCAGACGCTGGCAAACCTTAACCCGGCCGTCATCGCGGGCATAGTGAACGCGAATGGGAGTTTCTTGAGCAGGCTGATCGGCAAGCTCGACCCGAACGTGCTCGCGCAGGGCATGAACGGGGACCCCTCCTTCACTATCAGCCTGGTGGGCAAGCTCGACCCGCGAGTCATCGCGTCCGTGATCAACAACAACGAAACCTTCCTCATCGGGTTTATGATGAAGATGGATCCGAAGGGGACCGCCGAGGCCATCAACAAGAACGTCGGTTGGGTGACCGACCTGATCACGTTCCTGAACCCCAAGACAATCGCCAACATCATGAACAAGAGCAGCGGGTCGAGCAGCAAGATGACCGCATACCTGGACCCGGCAGTCGTCGCCTACGTCGTCAACCACAACGGGCCTTTCGTCGGGGGGCTGCTGGCAAGCCTGCAGGCGCCGGTTCTGGCCGGCGCGCTCAATACTCCGGCCGGCGGGCAGTTCCTCAAGGACACCATAAAGTACACGGACCCCGTGGCGGCCGGGAAGGCGGCCAACTCTAACCCCGAGTTCATGGGGGCGTTGATGGAGCCACCACCCAACGGGCTCAACCCGTCAGTCCTTGCCGAGGTCGTCAACAACAGCGGAGGTTTCATCCAGGATTTGATCGGCGAGTTGGACCCCGACGTCCTGGCAAGTGCAATGAACTCCGCCACGCTCAAGAGCTACGACCCGGGTGGTCCGAAGGGGACCTTCTACGACATGACCAGGCCTTACCCGCAGGGCGTGAACCCGGCGGTCATCGCGGACATCCTTAACAGCAACCAGAAGTTCCTGGGTGACCTGCTTGGCAACATGGACCCGACCTCGATGGGCCAGGCGCTCTCGACCGACAACGGGAAGCGGTTCATCGGCGACGTGATAACCAAGCTCAAGGGCGATACACTGGCGTTGCGGAACCTGGGGGCCGCCATGGCGACGCCGGCTTCCATCGAGAACAGCCGCCGGTTGATGGTCGCGCTGGGGCCCGCCGGTGGAAACCCGCAGCCGGCCGTGCAGTACCTTATAGACCAGCTCAACCTCGGGTTGAACAACCACACTTCCTCGCTGGGCATGATAACCATCAAGATAGCGGGCGGCTTCCTTGGTTCCAACATCGAGGAGTACGGGACGCCTGTTCAGTTCCGGTGGGAGGAAATACCCAACCCGTAATGATCCTGCCCAGTGGCGCGTTGGCCCCTGCCGGGCGGGGCGTCACGGGTCCGGCGTGATCCGGCGATACGGCAAACCCGCAAATTATCAATATGACACCCGCGCGGTATAACTATAATCAAGGTAATGAATCTGGGAGATAGCCTTGGAATGTAAGTCACATCCGGGAGAACAAGCGACCCTGACCTGCCTGGAATGCGGCGTGAGCTTCTGCACGGACTGCGTCAAGGAGACGGGCGACACGCAGTACTGTCCAGCCTGTCACCGGGTCGCGGTGGACCGCCTCGCCATTCAGATGGGGGTCAAGGAAAAGCCCTCCCGCGAGGACAGGACCAAGGCCGACACTGGAAAGGAACGGAAGCGAAAGGCGTCCCGCCGCAGGTCCAGGGTAAAGGGACTCGAGGGGCTCGAAGAGGAGATGCCCGCGCTGTCCGTGATAGTAGGCGACGGAGGCGAGACTTCTGCCGTGCCCACTTCCGACGAGAAGCCCGATGTCACCGAAGTGCAGGGAGCGCGCTCGACCCTGGACGAGGCCGAGGCCGAGGCAATGCTCACGCTCGAGGTGGCCGGGCCGGCCGAAGCGGTGGATGCGGACGAGGATCTCGTGACCGCGCCCGAGGCAGCCGGCGCGATGCCCGAGGGAAAACAGGGGAGAGTGAAGCCCGCTGCAAGACGGCTTCGCAGGCCCAGGGTCAAGCACGAGTTAGTCCCGCGCTCAGTGGCGGCCGACTCGTCTGCCACGCCCGAGCCGGTATTGCCCGTGAACAAGGACGAGTTCTGGGAAGAGACCGAGGCTCCCGGAAAGCGACGGCTTCGGCGCGCCGCAGGCATGATATCGATGCAGCTGCCCGACGAGTACGACGGGGAGCTCACCAGCGAGCCTTCGTATCTCAAGGCCGTGCTGTGGGCGCTGCTGGTCGGTGCCCTGGGCGCAGGCCTTTACGGCACCGTGGCATGGCTTAAGCCGAGCGGCGTATCGGGTGTATTCGGCTGGTTCATTGGTTTCGCGGTCGGGATAGCGGTCGTCCTGGCATCCGGCCGGCACTTCAACTGGAAGCTCGGACTAATCGCCGCGGCGGTCGCCGTAGTGTTCATCGGTCTTGGCTACGTGTTCTCGAACATCCTGCGCTTCTGGTTCCCGCGAAACGCCATCGAGATGCTGCTGCGGCCTCCGGCCGCCCTGGACCGGCTGAGGTTCTCATTCACTAACCTTAAGGACCAGTTCCTCGAGAACTGGTGGTGGGTCGTCGTAGCCATCACCGGCGCGACCGCGTTCCTGATGTCGTTCAGGCCCTGGCCCCTCAAGATGAAGGCCGGCGGGCCCACCGTTCGTGGGGCGGGAGAGGCAAGCCGGACAGGAGCCTGACACGCCTGTCGTGGGTTTCGCCGAACCCCGCACAACAATACAATACCGAATAGAGTTTCTCCGACCCGAAATGCCTAAACCGCTCCCACGAGACGCGGCATCGGGATGAGGGCGACAGGGTCCCGCTGGAAACGGCGGCGCCTCCCGCGATTGGAAAGGAGAATGAACTGGATGACCTGCCCTTTGTCGCGGCGGGTTTTTTTGTGCGGCGAAGAGCCGCGACGGGAGTATGGCGGAGCTCAATGAAGAGCCGGCCGCGCTGGAATATGATTAATGAAACGGCATCGACGGAATTATATTGGAGACAAGAGCAGTGACTGCGGAAAGGCTCTGTCACGAGCGGCGGTGGTGGGTGAGATGAAGGATTTCCTGAGACTCGTCCACGTCGAAGAGGCTATCGGAAAGATTATGGCGGCTCTCCCGCGCGGCGAAAGGCCCGTGGAAGATCTGGAGTTGCGCGACGCGCTGGGGCGGGTGACCGCCGAGGACATCTTCGCGCCAGAAGACCTGCCCGGTTTCACGCGGTCGAGCATGGACGGTTTCGCTGTCAGGGCCGACGACACTCACGGAGCAAGCGAAGGGCTTCCGGCGTATCTGACCGTGGTGGGCGAGGTCCTGATGGGCCGGCCCGGTGACTTGAGCGTGGCCGACGGACAGGCCGTTCGCATCTCGACGGGCGGGGTGTTGCCGGACGGCGCGGACGCGGTCGTGATGGTCGAGGAGACCGAGCTGTCGGGAAATACCCTGGAGGTCGTCAAGGGGGTCGCACGGGGCGAGAACATTGTCAGGCACGACGAGGATGTGGCAAGAGGCTCGCTCCTGTTCGGAAAGGGGACGGCCCTCGGCCCGGCACGCATAGGGGCGCTCGCGGGGCTCGGAATACAGGAATTGAGCGTGTTTACGCGGCCCGTCGTGGGGATCATCTCCACGGGGGACGAGGTCGTCCCGGCCAATCACAAGCCCGGCCCGGGGCAGGTGCGTGACATCAACACCGCGGCTCTTGCCGCTTCGGTGATCGAGGAAGGCTGTCTGCCTCGCCCCTTCGGCGTAGTCGCGGACGATCTCGAGCGGCTCCTGGGGGCTTCGCGGGACGCGCTGGGATCGTGCGATGCACTTCTGATAAGCGGCGGGAGTTCCGTCGGTGTCAGGGACGTAACGGTGGACGTGCTGGCCGAGCTGGGTGAGCCGGGGATACTCGCACACGGACTATACCTCAGGCCCGGAAAGCCGACCCTGCTTGCGGTCTGCGGTGGCAAACTGGTGGCAGGGCTTCCGGGGAACCCGGCCTCGGCGCTGGCGGTATTCCGGGAAGTGCTCTCGCCGATCCTCGCGATGCTGCGAGGTGAGGTACGGGGCTGGCCCGGGCAGGTGCCGCGCGTGGTGCGGGCCGTGCTGGACAGGTCGGTGCCGTCGGCGACCGGCAGGCTTGAGCTTGTCCCCGTGGCGCTCAGGACGACGAATGAAGGGCTGGTGGCATCGCCGGTGATGGGCAAGTCGAATCTCATAGGGACGCTGGCAGCAGCCTCCGGAAACGTGAGGATACCCGAAGGCTCGGAAGGCATCGAGAAGGGGCAGGCCGTGGACGTGGAGCTGTTGTATTGAAAAGTGCGCATGAAGATTTCAAGAGGAACGTATACCTGGAGAACGTGCCGCTGGACGAGGCGCTCCAGCGCTGGCTCGAGCTGTGTGCCCTGGAGGGAGTGCAATTTCCGATGCCGGCCGAGCCGGTAGCGGTGCAGGATGCCACGGGCCGCGTGACGGCCGAACCCCTGTTCGCGCGCTCTTCGTCACCGCCGTTCCACGCTTCCGCGATGGACGGGGTGGCGGTCGCCGCCGCCGACACTTACGGGGCCAGCGAGGCTTCCCCGGTTTTGTTGCGGCTGGGACACGGCATAGAGTGGATAGACACCGGGGAGCCCCTTCCCGACGGATACGACGCGGTCATCATGGTTGAGGACCTGAACGAGGTCGGGTCCTCCGGCGAGTTCGAGGTGATAAAGCCGGCTGCGCCCTGGCAGCACGTGCGTCCGCTGGGAGAGGACATAGTCGAGACCGAGCTCGTGCTGCCTGCCGGGCACCGCATCAGGCCGGTGGACACGGGCGCCCTGCTCAACGCCGGTTTCACCGAGATAAGCGTAAGGAGGCGGCCGTGCATAGCGATAATCCCCACCGGAACCGAGCTGGTGGAATCCCCCGATGAGCTCAGCCCCGGCAAGGTGATGGAGAGCAACTCGCATCTTCTGGTCGCGTTCACGCGATCGCTGGGCGCGGAGGCTACGCGGCTCGGGCTGGTCCCTGACGACCTGCGGTTGATAACCGCCTCGTTCGAGGAGGCACTGGCCGGCGCGGACGCGGTGGTCATCAACGCCGGGACCTCGGCCGGCAGGGAGGACTTCACCCGGACGGTCGTCGAGGGGGCGGGACGCGTTGCGGTCCACGGTGTGGCGATGAGACCGGGCAAGCCGGTCCTCCTTGGGGTCGCCGACAGCAAGCCTGTCATCGGGCTCCCCGGTTTCCCGGTCGCGAATTACCGGGGGGCCGAGGAGTTCCTGCGGCCGCTGATACTCTCGTTCCTGGGACTTCCAGAGAGGAAGCGTACCGGGATCGCCGCCCGCCTCGCGAGAAAGGTGTTCTCGGCGCCCGGCTTCGACGAGTTCGTGCAGGTCAAGGTCGGCAGGGTGGACGGACAGGTCGTGGCCGTGCCGTTGCCGCGAGGCTCAGGAGTCTCGATGTCGCTGGTCAGGGCCGACGGGGTCATAAGGATCCCGGCGACAAGCGAAGGCCTTGCCAGGGACGCGGAGGTCCGGGTCGCGCTCTACGACAGCGAGCTGGACCTCGAGGGCACGATCCTCGCCATGGGGAGCCACGACGTGGCCCTCGACCTGCTCTCGAGCCGCCTGAAGATGGCGGACCCCCGTCTCAGCCTGGCGTCGGCGAACGTCGGCAGCATGGGCGGCATCATGGCGATAAAGCAGCGCCAGGCACACGTGGCCGGCACCCACCTGCTCGATCCCGGGACGGGGCGCTTCAACGTGCCCTACATTTTGAAAGAACTGCTGCCTGAAGACGTGGTCCTGGTGCACCTCGGATGGCGCACACAGGGCCTGATGGTGCCTGCCGGGAACCCGAAGGGGATCTCAGGCATAGCGGACCTGGCGAGGGGAGACGTGGTCTTCGTCAACAGGCAGAAAGGCTCGGGAACCCGGCTGCTGCTCGACTACGAGCTGGGCCGGGCGGGGATACCAGCCGAAAGTGTCACCGGGTACGGTCGCGAGATGTTCACCCATACCACGGTCGCCGCCGCCGTCGCGGGCGGGACCGCCGACGCCGGCCTTGGGGTTCTTGCCGCGGCCAGGGCCCTGAAGGTCGACTTTATTCCGGTCGGCAGCGAGAGTTACGACCTTCTGGTCCTGCGCTCGTTCGCCGACACCGCGGCGTTCAGGGCACTCGTAGAGGTGCTTGCAGACCCGGGTTTCAGGGCCGAGGTCGAAGCGCTCGGCGGCTATGACCTGTCCGAGGCCGGGAGGATGATACCACTTGAGTGAAGGCTCCAGGAACGAGAGGAACGGGGACGTGGGCGCGGCGCGGGACCCGGGGACGGGGCAGGCGGCAGGGCCCGCTATCGATTACCTGAGGATGTCCATCACCGACAGGTGTAACCTGCGGTGCATATACTGCATGCCCGCCAAGGGCGTGAAAGCCCTCGAGCACGACGACATCCTGACTTACGAGGAGCTGCGCCTCTTCGCGCGCGCTGCAGTGGGATCAGGAATAACGCGGGTCAGGATAACCGGCGGCGAGCCGCTCGTGAGAAAAGGCGCAGTCGATTTCGTGGGCATGATCGCGTCGCTGACGCCAGAGGTGAAGGTCTCGCTGACGACCAACGGGGTCCTGCTGGGCAGGTACGCCGGAGACCTCAAGGAGGCCGGGCTGCGGCGAGTCAACATAAGCCTCGACACGCTGGACCCCCGGGTGTACGAGCGCTTGACCAGGATAGGCAGCCTGAAGGACGCGATGGAAGGACTTCGGAGAGCCATAGATGTCGGGCTCGCACCGGTAAAGCTCAACGTCGTGGTGCTGAAAGGAGTCAACGACGACCCTGGGGCGTTCATCGAGTTGATCAGAGAGCAACCCGTGCACGTGCGGTTCATCGAGTATATGCCGTACTTCGATGACAGTGAGGAGCGGTGGTTCATCCCGGGAGACGTCATAAAGGAACGTATTGAGGCGACGGAAAAACTCACGGAGGTCGAATCGCCGGAGGGCTGGGGGCCCGCCAGCTACTACACGTTCCCCGGGGCGCGGGGCACCATCGGGTTTATATCGCCCGTGTCATGCCACTTCTGCCCGTCGTGCAACAGGCTGCGCATCTCGGCGGAGGGCCGCATGAGGACATGCCTGTTCGATGGAGAAGGGGTGGACATCAGGCGCGAACTGAGAGCCGGGGCCGACACCGGGCGGCTTCGCGAGAGGATAGCTGAAGAGCTCGAGCGCAAACACAGGGAGGGCGATCACAAGCCGGAAGGCTTTGGCAGGCGGGTGGGCGACCACATGTCCAGAATCGGGGGATGAGGATGAGCGAGGGCGATGCGAAGGTCGGGACCGGCCTGACACACCTGGATGAATCGGGCACGGCGAGGATGGTGGACGTGGGGGACAAAGGGGTCACCCGACGCGAGGCAAGGGCCGGGGCCTGGATAAAAATGACAAGAGCGACGCTGGACCTTGTTACCTCGGGGTCCCTCCCGAAGGGTGACGCGTTCGCCACCGCGCGCATCGCGGGGATCCAGGCCGCGAAGAAGACCTGGGAACTGATACCGCTGTGCCACCCGCTCAGGCTCGACTCCGTCGAAGTCGATTTCCATGTGGACCTGGAATCGTCGAGGATCAGGGTCGAGTCTGTCGCGAGGGCGACCGATCGAACCGGTGTCGAGATGGAAGCGTTGATGGCCGCGTCGGTCGCGGCGTTGACGGTCTACGACATGTGCAAGGCCGTGGAACGCGGGATCGAGATCGAGAGCCTGGGTCTGCTCTCCAAGTCGGGAGGAAAATCCGGTGAGTGGACGAAAGAGGCTTAAGCCGTAACACGGCTTTCAGGGAGGCCGAAGATGGGTTCAGAGGCGGCAGGGACCATAGTCTCGGTAAACGTCTCCGAGAAGACGGGCGTGAAGAAATGCAATGTAGGCAACTGCCTGGCGGTCGTCGGACACGGCCTGGAGGGCGATGCTCACGCTGGTGAATGGCACCGGCAGATCAGCCTGCTCGCGGTCGAGAGCATCGACAAGATGAGGCTGAAAGGCCTCGACGTCTGGCCGGGTGACTTTGCGGAGAACCTCACCACCCAGGGGATCGAGCTGGTGTCGCTGCCTGTGGGCACGCGGCTTGACGTGGGCGATGCCGTGATCCTGGAAATCACACAGATAGGCAAGGAGTGTCACAAGCCCTGCGCCATCTACTACGAGGCGGGGGGCTGCGTGATGCCGAAGGAAGGCATCTTCACCCGGGTCATAGAGGGCGGGGATATCGCTGTCGGCGACGACGTGACGATGGAGGACATCCCCGGCGGTTCCGCATGACGGAGCCTCGAGACGCGCGTAGAGGATGCGGGCCTCGAGATGTGGCTCGAGCGGCCGGGGCGCGGTCCAGCGATTCTTCGCTGCCAGCCCGGAGGGAGACCGATGCTCGAATCTGATGCCGTACGGTTCTCGGCCGCGGTCGTCACCGTGTCCGACAAGGGTTTCGCCGGCGAACGCGAGGACAGGAGCGGGGCCACCGTCCGCGCGATTCTCGAGGGCGCGGGCATAGCCGTCTCTCGCATGGAGATAGTCCCGGACGAGATGGAGCTCCTCTCCCAGCTCATGATCGAGCTCTGCGGGTCCGGGGTAGAACTGATAGTGACTACCGGCGGAACCGGCCTTTCCCCGAGAGACGTGACACCCGATGCGACTCTCGCAGTGATAGACAAAGAGGTGCCGGGACTGGCCGAGGCCATGAGGGCCGAGAGCCGGAAGCACACCCCGCACGCGATGATTTCCAGGGCGGTGTGCGGGCTGCGAGGATCCACCCTCATCGTCAACCTTCCCGGCAGTCCCAGGGGAGCGAGAGAGTGCCTCGAAATCGTGATCCCGGCGTTGCCTCACGCCCTCGAGGTGGCCGCGGGCAACGTCTCGGAGTGCGCGACGGAACGGCCTGAGCCCGGTTGACTTGGATGTTGGGCTGGTCGATAATCGGCACATGATCAACGAGAAAGAACAGTACGGCGGCGTGCTCGCCGGCAAGCTCATCAAGATAATAGAGAGCCGCGCGGACGAGATCGCGATGACCTGGTACCGCGAGGTAAAGGACTCGAACTACGTCCCGAGCTTCAAGCGTATCCCCCAGGACGAAGCGCTGAGGATCGCGCTGAACGTCTACCGAAAGCTCAGCTTCTGGCTTTCCCCCAGCAGCGACCACGAGGTCAAAGAATCCTATATAGGTTTCGGCGCTTCGATGTACCACCGCGGGTTCCGCATGGAAGAAGTGGTCATGGTGCTGATCCTGATCAAGCGCTACCTGTGGCTGCACCTCCTGGACGAAGGAGTCATGACGACCACCAACCTGGAGATCTACCAGGCCCTGGACCTCAACAATCGGGTCGTCCTGTACTTCGACAGGGCCATCTATTTTGCGCTCAGTGGATTCAGGGAGGCGCGCGACAAGGAACGGGCCTCCATCGCTTCCTGACACTTATCGCGTGTATTGGGCCCCCTGACCCTTCGAACTGTCATCCAAGAAGAGTATGACTCGAACAACGCGACTGTACCTCGTACGCCACGGCCAGACAGACCTCAACCGCGACAGGCGCTTCCGCGGCATGAGTGACGCGCCCCTGAACGAGCGGGGGCGTGAGGAAGCTGCCGGGGCGGCCGGGCTACTCGCCCTCAAGAGCATCTCGCTCGTCTACACAAGCCCCGTCAATCGCGCCGTCGAGACGGCGGGGATCGTCGCGGAGCGGCTCGGGTTGGACGTCCACCCGGATGACGGCCTCAACGATATCGACTACGGGCTCTGGCAGGGCCTGACGGTCGAAGAGGTCGTGGAGCGCTTCGGGCCGCAGGGCATCGAATCGTGGCGCGGCGACCCCGGGTCGTTCATCTTCCCGGGAGGGGACGGCATGTCGCGTGTCCGGGAGCGCGTCGGGTCGGCGCTGCTCCGTATCGCACGGGCGAACCCCGGCGTGGCGATAGCCGCCGTCACGCACATGGCCATCCTCAAGGTGTGCTTCCTCTCGATGCTCGACCTCGGCTTCGAATGGTTCTGGAGGGTCGGCATCGACAACGGGTCAATCAGCGCCTTCACCTATCGTGAGGAGTCAGGCTTCGTGCTCGAGTCGTGGAACATCCCACCGGGGGTCACGAGTGGGTGAAGGGGACGAGGGGAACCCCGAGACCACGCCAGGCACTTACGCGGCGAGGCAGATCGGAGATGCCGGGCGGCGGCCCGGGGCTGTTGCTCTGGTCGCCGTCCTCGCCGCACTGGCCGTCCTCACGGTGTCCTTAGCCGTCGTCTTCGCCGGCGCGGTCAGGCTGGGAGCTCCCGCCGTATCCGGCGTGACAATGTCGGCCGGGATCGACCGCCGGGACAAGCCGTCCGATGCCACCAGGCGCTTCTCCACCGACACGGAACGCATCTACTGCTGCGCACGTGTCAGGGCTTTCGACGATACGGTGCTTGCGGCGCGCTGGTCGCTGGGTGACCGGCCGATCAAAACCGTGATGCGGACGTTCTCCAGGCTCGCAGGCGTTACCAGGACTTTCGTTTTCCCCGTGACCGCGGACGTCGCCTTCTACCTCGTAAAACCGGCGGGCGGCTGGACTCAGGGGGTCTATGAAGTAGAGGTGACCGCGGGTGGCAGGCGCTCGTCGAAGGCGTCTTTCACCGTGGTGGGCGGCACAAAGGAGGTGTCCGGGAGCACGACTAACGCGTACACCGACCCGGCGGGGGAGTTCACGGTGACGTATCCTGAAGGCTGGGTCGAGTCGCCGGATACAGAGTCGCTGGTGGAGTTCGTGGCGCCATTGGGGGGCTCATACCCGCCGCGCTTCGCGGTCGTCGGTACGGACCTCACGAGCGCGAGCCCGGATGACTTGAACGGAAACCTCGACTCAGCTGCCGCCGGACCGGGCGAGCAGTTCACCGCCTACTCGCTCGGCGGCGCGAGCGGGGCCAAGCGGGTCTATCGCTGGACCTACCAGGCCGATGACGGGTCATCGCTCAGCCTGGAGACGATGCAGGTCCTCGTGAAGGGCAAGGACGGCGTGTACGGGGTGAACTGCCACGCGTTGGCCTCGGACTTCGACCAGTACCTTCCAACCTTCGACGCGCTTGTGAACAGCTTCCGCGTAAAGGTCTGAGCGAGAGCGCCACGCCACACCCCGGTGTTTCCGACGTACTCTCATCCCAGATGGAGCGAGGGAGGGAGTCCCCCGAGGAGTAATCCGCAGCCACAGGTTCCAGTCCTCGAAGTGTTGAGGCCGGCGAGGACATCGACGAGGGAGACCCCTCCCGAGCAACTTCCCGAGCAGCCCCGCGAGACTAGACGAACGCACGAAAAGAGACCTGACCCCAAAGATGTGCGCCCCGGGCAAGCTCCGAGTTGTCGCGAGACAGGCTCAGGTCACCAGGTGCAGGCCCGGGTTCTTTATCCGGAGAATCCAGCTCTCGGCGTTCCTGACCTCGTCCATGGACGGCATCTTCTCGGGTGACTCCCAGACCTGGTTGAGGAATGGGAGCCCCTCGAGGTCTACCACGGCGTCGACGAACTCCTGTCCCAGCTTGTACTGCTCGAGCTTGAGGTCGATGCCTATCAGGCGCTGGAAGAGCTTCTCCGCCCCGCTCTTCATCTCGCGGCGACGCTCGAACTTATCCTTCATCTCAGCATAGCTCGCCAGAAGTCTCTCGCCGACGCGGTCCATAACGTGGTTGGAGTATCCCTCGAGTACGCACATGACCGCCTGAAGCCTCGCAAGGATCGCGCGCTGTTCCGGCGTGGAGATTATCGATATCAGGCTCCCGGCACTCAGGGCGTCCTGGCCCGTCGCCTGCTTTCTCTGCGAGCCGCGGAACAGGTCGGGCTTTGACAGGCCCCTCCAGTCGATCGTCTTCAGGTACTCCTGCATGGAGGATGCCATGTAGTTGCGGAGCCAGTCATTGCTCTGGAACTCGAAAGAGTGCGTGACCTCGTGCAGCGTTATCCACTTCCGGAACTCGCTCGGCTCGAAGGCGAGGAGCTGCTCTATCCTCCGGACGTTGGGCTCGACCACGTACAGCTTGCCGCCCTTCTCGGGCTCGGGCAGCGACAGGTCGAACTGCCCCAGCACGTTGCGGGCCAGGTACCCCATGATTATGCCCACCTGGATGGTGAGGATGCTGTGGGCCATCCGGTTGATGGACGCCGCCTGGCCGGGGTTCATCTCCTCGAGCGCCTTTATGTACTTCTCGGAGATCGGGTCGAACAGGAAGCGGAACGACACGACGTTGGCGTCTATCCAGTCCTGCTGGCCGAACACCAGGACCTCGCCGGGGAGCCCGGCGGCGTGGAGACCGGTGTACTCGGCGACCTGGACCTGGGCGGCCTTCAGCATGTCCTGGTACTGGTCGACTACCTCCTGTGGCACCGGACCGGGCCTGGTGTCCTGCAACTCGAGTGTCGCGCCGGCGATCTCGCGAACGTACTCCCAGCCGATCAGCCCCTGGGGTGTCGCGCGAAAGACGTTTCTCACGCCTCTGCCCAGCGGGATGAAGGTCACTATCTTTCTGGCCACCCTGTCGACCGCGTCGAACATAGCTTCGAGCACGGTCTCGGGGGTCTTGGGGGGTCGCTGTTCGGGCATCGGGGTCTTTCCTATTTCTTCTTTTCCCATTTTTCCAGGTAGGCGACTTGGCTGAGCGTGCTCCCCCGGTTTATCTCACCGCGCAGGCGGTTTTCCTTCTCGAGGACATCCATGGCTCGGTTGGCGAACTCGGCCGCCCGCGCCTTCGGGATGATGACGACGCCGTCGTCGTCTCCTACTGCCCAGTCACCGGGGTGTATCCGGACGCCGCCTATCTTCACGGGCACGTTTATCTCTCCGAATCCCTTGGGCTCGCCGGCCGTCGGCATGATGAGCCGGGTCCATACGGGGAAGGCCAGCTTGCGTATCTCGGGGGTGTCGCGCACCGCTCCTTCAGAGACGACGCCCGCTATCTTGCGCTGGATAGCGGAGTGGGTGGCCAGCTCCCCCCACATTGCCGGGCCCTTGCCGCCGGCGTCAATCACGATCACGTCTCCCTCGCCGGCGACGTCGATGGCCTCCACCGGCTTTGCCCAGTCCCCGGGATAGGTGCGTACGGTGACGACCGGCCCGATCATCCTCGACCCCGGCGTCACCGGTCTCAGGCCCTCGAGGTCACCGTTGCGGTGCATGGCGTCGGATATGTTGGCGGTCGACACCTGGGCCAGAGCCTCGCGGATATTCGTCTCGTCCACCCGTTTGTACAGCGAAGTGTGCCGGGGCACGCCGGTCACCATCGCTTCTTTTATCTCGGCGGCCGCGCCGCGGGCGTCGGCCGACTTGATTATCGCGCCGCCCACGATGACGATGCCGGCTCCGTGCTCGACCGCGCGCGCGGCGGTCTCCGAGTTGATACCCCCCGCGCAGGCGACCGGGATGCTCACGGCCTTCGCCACCCGCTCGAGAACCTCGAACGGGTCACCACCCACCATCTGGACGTCTATGGCCGTGTGAACAGCGATGTAGTTCGCACCGGCCGCCTCCGCGTCCGCGGCCCGCTTTACCGGGTCGGCCACCTCGATCATGTCGACGACGATCTCGGCCCCGTAGTTGTGTGCCGCTTCGACACACTCCGCGATGGTCGCGTCGGAGGAGGCGCCCAGCACGTCGATGATGTTCGCGCCCGCCTTGGCCGCCGTCTCCACCTCCGTCCTGCCGGCGTCAATGGTCTTCATGTCGGCGATTATCTTGTGGCCGGGGAAGTTCTCGCGCATCACCCTGACCGCGTTGAGCCCCTCGCTCTTGATGAGTGGGGTCCCGACCTCTATCCAGTCGACCCCGCCTTCGACCGCCTCGCGGCAGACCTCGACGGCGCGCTCGAGGTCCACGAAGTCCAGCGCTACTTGAAGTATCGGTGTCGATGTCACGGGCTTGAGGCCTCCGCGTCCGCGTTCATCTCAATAACCGGAGGAAGGGCCCTTCGAGGCCCCGTCCGGCGACTGCCATCCTGTTATGGCGAGTCAAGTATAGCCGAACGCCCGGGCTTTTTCACTGTTCGCGCGGTGCCCGGACGCGGCTCTCGCGGGCGTCTGTGGAACACCAGATGCGGCCAAATGCAGTATGATAACCTCATCTCGGCAGGGCGAAGGAGTAGGGATGGGCGATTCCACGGAACGGGTCGATGTCGGTCTCCTCGGTTGCGGCACCATAGGCTCCGGAGTGTTCCACCTCATTGAGAAGAACGCCCGGGCGCTCGCGGAAGCGGCAGGCCGGGAGGTCCGGGTCTCGCGCGTACTGGTGAAGGCGCTCGATGAGCCGCGGCCTTTCGAAGTGGACAGGTCGCTGATGGTGACCGACGCGCGCAAGCTTGTGGAAGACCCGGATATAGATATCTTTATCGAGGTCATGGGCGGCACGGAGCCGGCACGATCGATAGCCCTCGAGGTCCTGGGCGCCGGCAGAAGCCTGGTCACCGCCAACAAGGAGCTGATAGCCAGGCACGGCCGCGAGCTGGTCGAAGCGGCGTCAGGGTCAGGCGCGGAGCTGCGTTTCGAGGCAAGCGTCGGTGGAGGCATCCCCCTCCTGAGGCCGCTCGAGGAGTCGCTCGGCGGGGATAACATCGTCAAAGTGATGGGTATAGTAAACGGCACGACCAACTATATCCTGACGCGCATGAGCGAAGAGGGAAGCACTTACCTGGAGGCGCTGGCCGAAGCCCAGTCCCTGGGGTACGCGGAGGCGAACCCGGAGGCGGACGTCGAGGGCGGGGACGCGGCAAGCAAGCTGGCGATCCTGTCTTCGATATCTTTCAAGGTGGGGGTCACCGCCGACCAGGTCTACGCCGAAGGCATTACGGGCATCAGGCCGCAGGACCTCGATAACGCCAGGGAGCTCGGCTACGCGGTAAAGCTGCTCGCCATCGCGATGCGGGGCGACGAAGGTATATCGGCCAGGGTGCACCCGACCATGATCCCGCTCGAGCACCCGCTTGCCAGTGTCACCGGTAACTTCAACGCGGTTTTCGTCATCGGGGAGTCCGTCGGAGAGCTGATGTTCTATGGCCAGGGCGCGGGCAGCCTGCCGACGGCGACGGCGATACTCGGCGATGTGGTCAACATAGCACGCAACCTGGGCAGCCGCCCCAGCCTCGACCGCGCCTACTGGCTGAGGCCCGCGGACGTCACCTCGATGGAAGCGGTGGCGACGAGGTTCTACATGGTGCTGAAGGTCGTCGACCGGCCCGGAGTGCTGGCCAGGATAGCGGGGGTTTTCGGAGAGCACCAGGTGAGCCTGGAGCGGGTCGTCCAGAAGGGCATCGGTGACGAAGCCCAGATCGTCCTGATAAGTCACGAGGTGAAGGAGCGTAACTTCAGGGCCGCGAGAGCCGGGCTGGAGCGCCTGGACGAAGTCCTGGAGATACCGAGCGTCATCCGGGTGGAATCGAGCTAGCGTCCGGAGGCGCTGGAGGCGGGAAGAGAGAACGGTGCGGGCAAGAAGGCGCCCGCAGGTATCGAGACGGAGAGGTGTGTTGGGAGAAAGATCGCTTGGATGGCGCGGTGTCATAGAGGAGTACAGGGAATACCTGCCGGTCGACGCGGACACGCCGGTAGTCACACTGCTCGAGGGTAACACCCCGCTTGTCAGGGCAAAGAGGCTGTCGGCCATGCTCGGGCTGGAGGTGCACCTCAAGTGCGAAGGGGTCAACCCGACCGGCTCGTTCAAGGACCGCGGGATGACGGTGGCGATCAGCAAGGCGGTCGAGGAGGGCGCGGATACCGTGATCTGCGCATCGACCGGAAACACCAGCGCGTCCGCCGCCGCCTACTCCGCGGCGGCCGGCCTGAGATGCGTGGTGTTGATACCGCAGGGCGCAATAGCGCTCGGCAAGCTCTCGCAGGCGCTGATGCACGGCGCCAGAGTGATCGCCGTCGACGGGAACTTCGACGACGCGCTCGAGGTCGTGCGAGAGATATCGGCGAAACATCCGATAGTGCTCGTGAACAGCGTCAACCCGAACCGCATCGAGGGCCAGAAGACGGGAGCTTTCGAGATCTGCGACGTCCTCGGGCGCGCGCCGGACGTGCACGCCATCCCGGTGGGCAACGCCGGCAATATAACCGCGTACTGGAGAGGCTACCGCGAGTACCACAGCGCGGGCAGGATTGAGCGACTTCCCCGCATGCTCGGCTTCCAGGCCGCGGGTGCGGCGCCGATAGTGCTGGGACATCCGGTTGAGAGGCCCGAGACTATCGCGACCGCCATAAGGATCGGGAATCCGGCCTCCTGGGAGGGCGCTGCTTCGGCCGCCGCAGATTCGGGCGGAAAGATAGACATGGTGACGGACGAGGAGATCCTCGACGCCTACCACTTTCTCGCGGCGGAAGAGGGTATATTCGTCGAGCCGGCTTCTGCGGCCTCTGTCGCTGGGCTGATGAAATCGAGGCGGGCGGGGGTGGTCGAGCCGGGTCTTACCGTGGTGTGCGTGCTTACCGGGCACGGACTGAAGGACCCGGAGAGGGCCGTCAAGGAGTCTGAGACGCCTCCGGTGGTGCCGGCCGAGCCCGACGCCATATTGGAAGCCATCGGCGCAAGGGCTTGAGCCGTTCCGACCGGAGAGGGCCGTCTTGGCGCAACCTGACTGGCAGTACGGAGTGACCCGTTGACTAATCTCAAGATCGCTGTCCTCGTCCCCGACGGTGCCGCCGACTTCCCGGTCCCTGATTTGGGAGGGAGGACACCCCTCGAGTACGCAGACACTCCAAACGCGGACAGGGTCGTCTCGATGGGCGCAACCGGCACCATCACAACGGTGCCGGCGGGCATGCCTCCCGGCAGCGACGTCGCCAACTTCTCGCTGATGGGATACGACCCCGCCGTCCACTACGGCGGTCGGGGCCCCATAGAGGCGGCGAACCTCGGTATCGAGGTGCCCCCGGGCTGGACCGCGTTCAGGTGCAACATCGTCACCACCGACGGAGAGAGGATGCTCGACTACAGCGCGGGCCATGTCTCGCAGGAGCGCGCCCGCGCGATGATCGAAGCTCTGGACGAATCGCTCGGAGACCCCCGCACGCGCTTTTATCCGGGGAAGTCTTACAGGAACCTGCTCCTCCTCGAGGGTGATTTCGGGGGAGTCGAATGCACTCCGCCGCACGACATCACCGGGCAGCCGCTGGCCGACCACATGCCGAAGGGGCCGGGCGCCCAGAGGATAGTCGAGCTCATGGAGGGCTCAAAGGCGGCCTTGGCCGGACCCGGCCCGGGAGGCACCGCACCGCCGCCGGACACGAGCGTGACGATGATATGGCCGTGGGGCCAGGGTTCGGGGATCGCCATGGAAAGCTTCAAGAGCCGCTTCGGTCTGGACGGTGCCGTGATAAGCGCCGTCGACCTCGTGATGGGCCTCGGAAAGCTGGCGGGACTGCGGCCCCTCGAGGTGCCCGGCATAACCGGCTACCTCGACACCGACTACGAGGCGAAGGGAAAGGCCGCGGCTGCCGTTCTCGACAGCGACGACTTCGTATACGTCCATGTGGAAGCGCCCGACGAGGCTTCGCACATGGGTAGCGCAGAGGAGAAGGTCAGGGCGATAGAGCGTTTCGACGAGCTCGTGGTCGGGCCCGTGCTGCTCTCGGTGGAGACCAGGGGCGAATATCGGCTCATGGTCTGTCCCGACCACCCGACGCTGCTCTCGACAAGGACGCACGACGCGACGCCGGTTCCGTACGCCGCGTGCGGCACGGGCATCGAGCCCGGTCGCGGGCGTGCTTTCGCCGAGAGAGAAGCCCGTTCAGGGGGTCCTCATTTCGACCCCGGCTGGACCATGATGCTGCACCTGAGCGGCCGCAAGGCCTGGCCGCACGGGCCTGCGGGATGAGATCCATCGCCAGCGGCATTCTCTTCCGCGACCCGAAAGGACACATCCTGACCGGCGCGAATGAGTAAGGGACACGGTCACCGACAAGCAGTAGAATTACTGCGTCCCGTCGAGCATACCCAGGGGGTCTGTCATGCCAGAAGAGACCGGCGCACCTCCGACCCGGATGACAATGGCGCACATCTCCGATATCCACATCGGCTCGAACCACTTCGTCTCGAACCTGCTGAACCGGGCCATCGTCGAGATAAACGAGCTGAAGCCCGACGTGGTGATGGTCTCGGGGGACCTCACCAACGAAGGTTTTCGCCAGCAGTACTCCGCGGCCAGCGCTTACCTGAGCAATATCGAATGCGAGCTGGTGCTCGTCATACCCGGCAACCACGATTCCCGGAACGTCGGATACGTGCACTTCGAGGACGTGTTCGGCTCCCGCAACCACGTCGCCTACCTGCCGGGAATCACGATCGTCGCGCTTGACTCCTCGCAGCCGGACTTGAACGAGGGCAGGCTCGGCCGTCAGAACTACAGGTGGATGGTCGACAGGTTCACAAGGCCCGACGATTTCAAGATAGTGGCGCTGCATCATCACCTGGTGCCCCTTCCGGGCACCGGCCGGGAGAGGAACATCATCGAGGATTCCGGGGACTTCCTGGAGCTGCTCACCGACCACGGCGTAGACCTGGTCCTCTCCGGGCACAAGCACGTCCCGCACGTGTGGCGGTTCGAGGACTTCTACCTGGTGAACGCCGGCACAGTGTCCTCTCTGCGCGTCAGGGGCTACGCGAGGCCCTGCTACAACATCGTCCAGGTCGAGGACGGACGCTGCCATATCGTCAGGAAGTACCCGTTCGGCGAAGCGGTGGAAGTCGCGTCATTCGACGTCGCGGCCAGGAGGGTCGGCCGAAAGGTCAAGGCCGACACCCCCGTCGACCGCTTCCTCACCTAGGAGTGCGCGGGCATGTTGACAGCGCCCGGGACGGAGGCCGGCGACAACAGGGCGATCGCCCTTGTAGATGGTGAGCACTACCCTGATGTTACCCGCGACGCCCTGCGCTACCTCGAGGACGTCAAAGGTTATCGTCTGGATGCTGTTGTCTTCCTCGGCGGCACGGAGAAGATGGCAGAACCCGGCAGCTTCAGCTATCGCGACATCCCGGTCTACTTCGACGACAGCCAGGTTGAGGGTCTCAGGCGCGCGCTCAAGGACCACCGGTCCTCAGTCGTGATCGACCTCTCGGACGAGCCGGTGGTAGGTTACGCGGAGCGTTTCCGACTCGCTTGCGAAGCGCTCGCGTCGGGGGCAACGTATGTGGGCTCAGACTTCCAGTTCAATGCGCCCAGGCGCCCTTATCTATGCGACAAGCCGTGCATCGGGGTATGGGGAACGGGCAAGCGGGTGGGCAAGACGGCCGTCTCTGCCTATCTCGCGCGGGGCCTGGCGGACCGCGGACGGTCTCCTTGCATACTGACCATGGGAAGGGGCGGTCCCCCAGAGCCGGAGCTGCTGTCGTCGCCCCTGGAGGTCACCGATGCGTTCCTGAGGTGCCGCGTCGAAGAGGGATGCCACGCGGCCAGCGATCATTTCGAGGACGCGATGATGGCCGGGGTGAAGGTGGTCGGCTCGAGGCGATGCGGCGGCGGGATGGCGGGAGAGCCTGTGTACTCCAACACGGGCGAGGGAGCGCGGCTGGCGTGCTCGCAGGAGTGCGATATCCTCATCTGTGAGGGGAGCGGCGCGGCGATACCTCCGGTAGGCGTTGACGCGGTCCTGCTGGTGGTTTCCGCCGACCAGCCGACGGACTATATTCTTGGCTATACGGGGCCCTACCGCCTATTGCTTTCGGACCTTGTGCTCGTTACAATGTGTGAAGATTTTCTGGTATCCAGCGAGAAGCTTCGCAGACTCAAGGATGGCATTCAGTCCGTCAATCCCGGGGCCAAGGTCATTAAGACCGTTTTCAGGCCGCGGCCACTCGGAGACATCGAGGGCAGCATGGCTTTCCTGACCAGCACGGCCTCCGGCCCTGCCGTGCAGTTCCAGGCAAAGTACCTCGAGGAGCGGTACGGGGCGACTGTCGTGGGTACCAGCTCGAACCTCGCGGACAGGCGACGCCTCGAAGAAGAGCTCGAGAACGCGGTGGGGGCGGATGTATTTGTGACTGAGCTGAAAGCAGCCGGGGTGGATACCGTGTCGTTTTTCGCGGCCCGTAACGGCAAGCGACTCGTCTACCTCGAAAACGTTCCCGTACCGCTTGAAGGAAACATAGACAGAGAGTTGAACTATCTGGAAGCGCTCGCCGGGGAAAGGTGCCGGCGCCGAACGGGCGCTGCGGCACACTGATACTGGACAGCAGCCGGCGGGTCGAATCCACAGACGGGGAAGCCGCCCGGGATACCTGGAAGATGCCTGAAAGACTTCACAAGATAATCATCACAGACGAGGAGCATCACCTGCCGTACTCAAAGGGGCTGACGGCGGCATCGCTGATGGCCACCGGCCTCCCGCCCGACAGGGCGTACAGGATAGCGGAGATGGTTCAAGAGAAACTGAGGGACGAGGCCAGACCCGAGGTCACGATGGATCACGTCCGCAGGACCGCGGAGCGGATACTCGAGAAGGAGGCGGGCGCCGGCTACGTCGAGATATACCGCAAGTGGCAATCCCTCGGGCAACTCGACAAGCCGATAATCCTGCTCATCGGCGGCGCCACGGGCGTGGGCAAATCGACCGTCTCTGCCATGGTGGCGTCCAGGCTGGGTATAATCCGTACGGTCTCGACCGACGTCATCCGCGAGGTCATGCGCTCACTGTTCGCGCGCGACCTGATGCCGGCGCTGTACAGCTCGTCGTTCAACGCCTTCGAGGCGCTGCGACTGCCGCTGCCCCGCACCACCGACAAGGTGATCGTCGGATTTCTCGAGCAGGCCGCGATGGTCTGGGTCGGCATTCGAGCCCTGATCGAGCGGGCCGTGGTAGAGCGCACGAACTTCATAGTCGAGGGCGCTCACGTGGTTCCGGGGATAATCGACCCCAAGTTCTTCAAGGACGCCTTTGTGGTCCAGATGGTCCTCTCCGTCGCCGACGCCGCCGACCACCGAAGCCATTTCGAGATACGCGAAGTGGAGACCGAGGGGGCGCGTCCGTTCTCGCGATACGTGCGGAACCTGGAGAGCATAAGGAAGATACAGGATTACGTTATCGAGCTGGCCGGGAGCGAAGGTGTGCCCATATTCCCGTGCCAGAGCATAGACCAGACGGTGAGCCAGATACTGCAGTACGTCATAGACCAGGTCTTCGGCGACGGCGTGAGCGACGGTGCCCAGCGGGGATGCGAGGGCCCGCTGCGGATAACCGGTAGAGGCAAGACCTGCTCGAACTGATGACACTGGGACGCGGAGGATTCAGGTCGGAAGGACCAAGGAGGCTGGCGGTGAGACTGTTCATAGACACCGCGAACGTTGAGCATATTCGCGAGGTTCACGGCTGGGGCGTCCTGGAGGGTGTGACGACAAACCCGACTCTTGTCTGCAAGGAGAACCGCAACTACGAGGAGTGCGTACGGGAGATAACTTCCTTCGTACGCGGGCCGGTGAGCGCCGAGGCCGTCTCGATGGAGGCGGAAGGGATGATCTCCGAGGCGAGGAAGCTCGCCGGCATAGCCGACAACGTCAACGTGAAGATACCGATGTGCCCGGAGGGGCTCAAGGCCATCAGCACCGTCTCGGCCGAGGGGATAAAGACGAACTGCACGCTGGTGTTCTCGGCGAACCAGGCACTGCTGGCTGCCGCCGCGGGCGCCACGTTCGTGAGCCCCTTCATCGGAAGGCTCGACGACGCGGGCAACGACGGGCTGAGGATTCTCGAGGAGATAGTCGAGATATACGAGTATTACGGGATCGAGACGCAGGTCATCTCCGCGTCTTTGAGGAACCCGCAGCACGTCGTCGGCTCGGCCCTGGCCGGCGCCCATATCGCCACCATCCCCTACGAGGTTTTCAAAGCGATGACCAGGCATCCGCTCACCGACATCGGGATCGAGCGGTTCCTGGCTGACTGGAAGAAGATAAAAGACCTGTGATTCGTGTCGATAGAGCGGCTCGTTATGCCGGTGTTTGAGGAGGTAACAACGCAGATGGAAGTAATAGACAGGAAGCTGCTTGAGGTCAAGCTCCTGCCCGAGCTCCAGGAGATAGGTCAGGCTCTGGACATCGACGGAGTCAAGAAATATCGCAAGAAGGAGCTGATCGACGCGATCCTCAAGGAGACCGGGATGCTGACGGACGAGAAAGCCGCTTCGGTGAACCTGCGGCCGGCCGAGGCGCAGAAGGCCAAGGAAGAGGAGGAGGAAGAAGAAGGCGTAGGCAGCGGCATCCTGGACATACTGGCGGACGGTTACGGGTTCCTGCGCTCCTCCGGCTACCTCGCCTCCGAAAAGGACATATACGTCTCGATGTCGCAGATCCGTCGATTCAGGCTGAAGAGGGGCGACGAGGTCAAGGGGCAGATCAGGCCGCCAAAGGATTCGGAAAAGTACAACGCGCTGCTGAGGATCGAGTCCGTCAACGGCGACGACCCCGAGGTGGCACAGAAAAGACAGCAGTTCGAGACGCTGACGCCGCTCTACCCGATGGACAGGTTGAGGCTCGAGAACCGCGCCGGCACCATCACCTCGCGGATAATCGACCTCATCGCTCCGGTCGGCAAGGGGCAGAGAGGGCTCATAGTCTCGCCGCCCAAGGCCGGCAAGACCACGGTCCTGAAGCAGATAGCCAACAGCATGACCGAAAACAACCCCGAGGTGCGCCTGATGGTCCTGCTCGTCGACGAGCGTCCGGAAGAGGTGACCGACATGGAGCGCTCGGTGACGGGTGAGGTCATCTCCTCGACGTTCGACCAGCCATCGGACAACCACATCGCCGTGTCCGAGCTCGTGCTCGAGAGGGCGAAGAGGCTGGTCGAGCACAACCGGGACGTCGTGATCCTTCTTGACAGCGTCACGCGCCTGGCCAGGGCATACAACCTGAGCACACCGGCAAGCGGGCGCATCCTCTCCGGCGGGGTCGACTCCACCGCGCTTTTCCCGCCGAAGCGGTTCTTCGGGGCGGCGCGCAACATCGAGTTCGGCGGAAGTCTGACAATCATCGCCACCGCGCTGGTCGACACCGGCAGCCGCATGGACGAGGTCATCTTCGAGGAGTTCAAGGGGACCGGCAACATGGAGCTTCACCTCGACAGGAAGCTCGCCGACAAGAGGGTGTTCCCGGCGATCGACATCGAGAAGTCCGGTACCCGCAAGGAAGAGCTTATCCTGGACCCTGACGAGGCGACCCAGGTCTGGAGGCTGAGGCGGGTGCTGCACGCGCTCGACCCCAACGCCGCCATCGAGTTGCTGATAGACGGGATCAAGAAGACCAAGAGCAACGGGCAGTTCCTGTCGCAGATAAAGGACAGCCAGAACAGCAGGTAAGTATGTGAGGCGGCGGGCGGCTTGAGCGCCGTCCTTGTTGGCCATAAGGCTCTGTGCTAACATCTTCTTCGGTTCCAAGAGAGACTGTCTGGAGAATGTGTTGAAGAAAGACATACACCCCGAATATATGGAGACCATCGTGAAGTGTTCCTGCGGGGACAGCTTCAAGACCAGGTCCACACGCCCCGAGCTTCACGTCGAGATCTGCTCCCAGTGCCATCCTTTCTACACCGGGAAGCAGAAGCTGGTCGACTCGGGTGGCAGGGTGGAGCGCTTCCAGAAGCGCTACGCCTCGCACCTCGACGTCAAGGAGCAGCGGCAGAAGAAGTCTCCAAGGGCTTAACACGGCCCAGGACGAGATTGTCTGATACCAGCGACCCACCCAAGGAGATCCAGATCGGTGGCCAGGCCATCATCGAGGGTGTCGTCATGCGTGGACCCGAGAGCTGGGCGCTCGCCGTGAGGCGCCCCGACGGTGACATCCACGTCGAGGTAAACCCCGTCGGCACCCTGGCACAGCGATACCCGCGCGCGAATCACTTTCCGATCCGCGGGATGTTCGCTCTTGCCGATTCACTCGTGATAGGCATCAAGGCGTTGACCATCAGCGGTGGCATCTCGCTTCAGGACGAGGAGATCGCGCAGCCGGCGGGCGAGAAGGACGAGGCCCTGGCGGGGGGCGACATACCCGGCAAGCGGAACGGAAAGGTCGGCAAGCCACAGGAGCTGTCGGCACCCGCGGTGGCGCTCTCCATCACTCTTGCGCTGGCGCTGTTCCTGGGGATCTTCATCGTGATGCCAGCCGTGATCACCCGATACCTCCAGCCTTATCTCCCGAACACCGTGCTGTATAACCTGGTGGAGGGCGGTCTGAGGATCGCGATATTCATCCTCTATCTCGCCGTGGTGGGCCTCGTCCCTGATGTCAGGCGGGTCTTCCAGTACCACGGGGCCGAGCACAAGGTCGTACACGCTTACGAGGCGGGCACGTCGCTCGAGCCGGGTTCTACGCGGAGCTACTCGACCGCACACATGCGGTGCGGCACGGCGTTCATCGTCATCGTGTTCATCGTCAGTATCCTGGTCTTCTCGCTGCTGGGAAGGCCGCCGCTGCCTATCCGCATACTCGAGCGCCTGGCCATCATCCCGTTGGTGGCCGCCATCTCGTATGAGATAATCAGGTTCGCCGGGAGGCACGAGACCTCCGTCGTCGTGCGGTTATTCATGGCCCCGGGCCTCCTCTTCCAGAAACTCACAACGCGAGAACCAGATGAGTCGCAACTGGAGGTGGCGGCCCGATCGCTGCAGGCGGCCCTGGGGGAGATCCCGTTCGAGCGTGAGCCGCAACCCGCCCCGGTGACGTGAGGGGTTCAGGATATGTTTGAGAAACTCGATTCGCTCAAGAAAAGGTTCGACGAGATCGAGACGACGCTGGCCAGGCCCGAGGTGGTGTCGGACGTAAAGGCCTACGGCCTGCTCGTCCGGGAGCGCTCGTCGCTCGAGGATGTCGTAAGGACCTACGGGAGGTACCGCGAGATAGAGGCGCAGCTCGCCGAAGCTGGAGAGCTTGCGCACGAGGAGCGGGACCCGGAGATGCAGGAGTTCCTGAGAGCCGAGGAGCAGACACTCGAAGCGGAGCTCGAGCGACTGACGGAGCTGCTGAAGTTCCTGCTCATCCCGAAAGACGAGCTTGCGGACAAAGACATCATCGTCGAGATACGCGCCGGCACGGGGGGCGACGAGGCGGCGCTGTTCGCCGGAGACCTGTTCAGGATGTATACGCGTTACGCCGAGAAGCGCAGGTGGAAGCTCGAGAGGCTGTCCTCGAGCCCTTCGGAGGCCGGCGGGTTCAAGGAGGTCATCTTCTCGATGAGGGGCAAGGAGGTCTACCCCCGGATGAAGTACGAGTCGGGGGTCCACAGGGTGCAGAGGGTCCCGGTGACCGAGTCGGGCGGCCGCATACACACCTCCACCGCTACCGTCGCGATACTGCCCGAGGCGGAGGACATCGACATAGGGATCGACCCCGGGGACCTCAAGTTCGACGTGTTCAGGTCCACCGGTCCGGGTGGGCAGTCGGTCAACACGACCGACTCGGCGGTCCGGGTCACACACAAGCCTACCGGGCTGGTGGTCTCCTGCCAGGATGAGAAGTCACAGCTCCAGAACAAGGAGAAAGCGCTGCGCATACTCAAGGCCCGTCTCCTCGATGCGGCCCGGCAGAAGCAGCAGCAGGAGGAGGCCGAGCACCGCAGGCGGCAGGTGGGCACCGGCGAGCGCAGCGAGAAGGTCAGGACTTACAACTTCCCTCAGAGCCGTGTTACAGACCACCGGATAGGGCTCACTCTTCACAAGCTCGGCGCGGTGCTCGAGGGCGAGCTCGACGAACTCGCCGACGCTCTCATCGAGGACGAGCGGTCCCGTGCCCTCAAGGAAGCGGGGCGGGCTTGAACCTCGTCGAGTCACTGTCGCTGGCGGCGCCGTACCTGGACAAGCACGGCGTGAGCTCGCCCAGGTTGAACGCCGAGATTCTCCTGTGCAACCTTCTGGGGATAGAGCGTATCGAGCTCTACACCAACTTCGACCGGCCGTTGACGGACGTCGAGGAAACGGCCTACAAGAGCCTGCTCATGACGCGCGCCCGGCGGTATCCGCTGCAGTACATGACCGGCGAGGTCGGGTTCTGCGGGCTCACTCTCGCGGTCAGGGAGGGTGTGTTCATACCGAGGCCCGAGACGGAGACGCTCGTCCGCGTGGCGGCGGATTCACTCGCGGGTGCGGGCGAAGGCGCGAGACCGTTGGAGGTCCTCGACCTGGGCACCGGGTGTGGAAATATCGCGGTGAGCCTTGCGACGTCATTCCCTGGAGCGGTGATCACGGCGACCGACATCGACCCTGGTGCGCTCGCGCTTTGCCGCGAGAACGCCGGTAGCTTCGGCGTCGGGAGGCGGGTGCTCGTGCGTGAGGGAGACCTTTTCGCCGCGCTCGACGAGGGGCTTGACGCGCGTTACGACTTGATCGTCTCCAACCCCCCCTATATCCCCGAGGGCTGCCGCGAAGGGCTGGAGCCCGAGGTCAGGGACCACGAGCCGGGCCCGGCCCTCTTCGCCGGAGCCGACGGGCTCGACGTCGTGCGGCGCATAGTCGAGGGGGCGCCGGCGTACCTGAAGAGCGGAGGCTGGCTTGTCATGGAGGTAGGGGAGGACCAGGCCGAGGGGCTTGTCGAAGACGGCCTCTCCGACCCATGGTCACTCGCCGCGCATTATCCAGACTTGGGCGGCCGTCCGCGGGTGGTCCGTGCCAGGCTCGGCACCCTCGGTGTGGGAGCGGCAGACATGCCGCCGCGTGATCACCGGTGATGTCATGTTGAGGATCGACGTCGAAGGCCCCGGGTTTGTGATCGAGCAGGTCGAGCAGGCTGCAGGTCTGCTCGAGGCCGGAGGCATCGGCGTGATTCCCACGGACACTGTGTACGGCCTGTGCGCCCTGGCCACCGACAGGGTCGCCGTGGAGAAGGTATTCCGCATAAAGGGCCGGCCCCTCTCCAAGCCTCTGCCGCTCCAGGTCTCAGGGAAAGGTCAGGCCGGCGAACTCGCCGTCATCGACGGGCCGCAGGTGACGCGTCTGATGGATGCGTTCTGGCCGGGACCCCTCACGCTCATCCTGCCGAAGCGCTGCGACGTGGATCTCCCCTGGCAGGACTCACCAGACATCGGCCTCAGGGTGCCCGACTGCCCCTTCTGCCTGGCGCTCCTGGAGCGCGTCGGGTGGCTTGTCGTCCCCAGCGCCAACTTCTCAGGCGCCGAGCCTCCTGTGTCTTTCGCGGACGTCGACGCGGCACTGCTCGAAGCGGTCGACTTCGCGGTCCAGGGTGGCGCCTGTCCCATCGGGATCGAGTCCACGGTGGTCAGCGTGACGGCGGGTCTCGAGGTGCTCCGCGAGGGCGCCATTCCATCCGGTGACATCATGGGCGCGGCGGGCTGAGAAACGGGGGTGGGACCGGCTTCGCGTCACGGCAGGGCGTTTGGCCTCCGGGAGGGGAGCTCAAGATTCAGAAGGCACGCGGTCTTTCGATCACATTTGTGTGCACGGGAAACATCTGCAGGAGCCCGATGGCCGAGGGTCTTGCCATACAGGCGATCCGCGACCGCTACCCGGTGACGGCGGACCTGGTGCCTGTGAGCTCCGCTGGCGTCGCCGCTTTAGACGGCAATCCCGCGGTTCCTGAGGCGGTGGCCGCGATGAGACGCGTGGGCATCGACATCACCGGTCACAGGGCAAGGCGGCTGACATCGCCGATAGTGGCCGGCAGCGACTGCGTCTTGGCGATGGAGGAGGGACAACGGCGCGCCATCACGTCGCTGGCCCCCGGCGTCTTCGAAGGCCGGGTGTTCCTGCTGATGAAGCTCGGGGAGGCCGCGGAGCGGGTCCTGGAAGGCGGGACCGGCACCTGGCCGGAAACAGGTCCGGAAGGCGCGCTAGGCTGCCTCTCGAGGGCCGCGGCGGCCTTCGAGAGCGGGGCGGACTGGCTGCGGGAACCTCAATACTACGAGGTCGAAGACCCTTTTGGTTACCCGCTCGAGGAGTTCGAGAGGGCGGCCCGCAAGATGAGCTCGACGATAGACCCGCTGCTCGAAGCGCTGCTCGGCGGAAAGCTCCCGGCGCGGGGCCGTTAAAAGCGTCGGTGAGGCATGTGCTCGTGCTGAGACGCCGGCGGCCTGTGCTAGAATCTGCTCTATGGTCGACCGAAAGGAGGCACACTTGCCCCGCAACGAAGACGCGCCGCTGATAGCGATCGGCAGCGACCACGCCGGCTTCAGTCTGAAGGAGAGTCTGAAGGCGCGACTCGAGGGCTCGGGCTACAGGGTCTGGGATGCCGGGACCGACTCGGGTGCGTCCTGCGACTACCCGGACTTCGGCCTGAAGGTCGCCGAGGCCGTGGCCGGGGGCCAGGCCGCCAGCGGAGTTCTGGTCTGCGGCAGCGGGATCGGGATGGCCATGGTGGCGAACAAGGTGCCGGGTGTCCGGGCGGCTGTGTGCAACGACCTGTACTGCGCGGAATACGGCAGGAGGCACAACGACGCCAACGTCCTGACCATCGGGGCCCGGGTTGTGAGTGCCGACGAGGCGGCCCGCATCGTGGACGTCTTTCTGGAAACTGATTTCGAGGGCGAGGGTGAGAGCGGCGCGCGCCACCTCAGGCGCATCAAAAAGATCCGCGGTGTCGAGGTCAAGTACAACGGACGCTGACGGGGGCACACTATCCACGGCCGGGTCGCGCGTCACGGTCGAGCCCGGCTATCGCGACGGCCCGTTGTCGCAGGGGCACGAAGGAGGACGAATTGATTGCCGATCGAGGCGAGTGGCTCGCC
>Ga0209745_1000029_pt1 | contig 79120 bp, 58 predicted proteins | sample BarGraNGADG00312_FD_184495 | JGI IMG/M metagenome (GOLD analysis project Ga0209745, IMG submission 184495) | Arctic peat soil microbial communities from Barrow, Alaska - Barrow Graham LP Ref core NGADG0004-312 (SPAdes) (version 2) | ecosystem: Environmental > Terrestrial > Soil > Wetlands > Peat... | reverse complement strand
CCGGCACAACTCAACAGGGGGTGACTGGTTTCGACTTGGGACGGTAGTCCCAGGCGAAGCGGGCCGAGGATCCGAGGACATCTCGTTAACGACTCTCGGGAAACTATAAGTGCCGATTCCAATCGCACTGACTTCGCTCTCGCTGCCTGAGCAGTGACCGAAGGGTCAGCCCGGATGCGCCTTCCGTCCGGTAGCTGGCCTCATCTAGAAGGCTTACCGAACTAACCTCGTTCCAGGGTTAGCCTAGGGAAATTTATGGAACTGGGCTTGTTCACCACGTGCCGACGCGAGGGTGAGAGCCAAGTAGAACGCCTGGTCGGCTGCGCCCGGAGAAGTCCTGGTTCACCGCTTGAGGACGCGGGTTCGATTCCCGCCACCTCCACCCCTGTGGGTTCGTCTCAAGACGAACCCGGTTGACTGCGAACGGGCAGCCTTCCGCCTCGGCGGGTGGCTGCCCTTTCTGGAACTCCCGCGTGGAAGACTGGACGACGGGAGGTGCGATGACCAGTTTCGGGGTGGGCGACCTGCTGGTCGCCGGCGTGGGAGTGAGCGACGGTGTCTTCGACGGTGCCGTGGTGCTGCTGCTCGACGCGGACGAGGCCGGGACGGTTGGCGTGGTGCTGAACCGGGTCGCTGAGATCGAGCTCGCCGACGCCCTGCCGGCGTGGGCAAAGCTGGTCAGTGAGCCGCAGGCCCTGTTCGACGGTGGCCCCGTCTCGCAGCAGGGCGCGGTGTGCCTTGCCGAGCCGTGGTCACTGAGCGAAGAACCGCCGGGTTGGCGCCCGGTGTTCGACCGCGTCGGCCTGCTGAACCTCGACACCCCCGTGGAGATCGCCGAGGGCGCCTATCGTCAGCTGCGCATCTTCGCCGGCTATGCGGGGTGGGACGCCGGCCAGCTGGAGCGCGAACTGGAGTTCGAGATGTGGCATGTGCTCCCTGCCCTGACCGAGGATGTATTCGATTCCAGCCCCGAGGACCTGTGGCGCAGGGTGCTGCGACGCCAGGGCGGAGAGCTCGGACTGCTCTCCACCTGGACCAGTTCTGCGGAACTCAACTGAGTGGATCGGACGTCACTGCCGACCCCGGTACTATCAAAACCACGCACTAGGAAAGGGAGGGAAGTTGTTGAGCGAGGCGCCTCGGAGTTCATCCCCGCGGATCCTGGTGGTCGACGATGACGAAGCCCTCTCCGAAATGCTGCACATCGTGCTCGGCTCGGAAGGTTTCGACGCCCGCCTGTGCCACACGGGCGACGCCGCCGTTGGGGTGTTTCGCGACTACCATCCCGACCTCGTGCTCCTCGACCTGATGCTCCCCGGACGCGACGGCGTCGATGTGTGCCGCGAAATCCGGGCCGAATCCGGCGTCCCTATCGTCATGCTCACAGCCAAGAGCGACACCATCGACGTGGTCGATGGCCTCGCCGCCGGAGCCGACGACTACGTCGCCAAGCCGTTCAAGACCCAGGAACTGATCGCGCGCATCAAGACCCGGCTGCGCCGTCACGTCACGCCTGATTCCGACGTCGACAGTCTGCGCATCGGCGACCTGGTGATCCGGGTCAACGAGCACACCGTCCGCCGCGGTGACACCGAGATCACACTCACGCCACTGGAGTTCGACCTGCTGCTGGCCCTGGCCCGCCGTCCCCGCCAGGCCTTCACCCGCGAGGTGCTGCTGGAGGAGGTCTGGGGCTACCGGCACGCCAGCGACACGCGACTGGTGAACGTTCACGTGCAGCGGCTGCGTTCGAAGATCGAGCAGGACCCGGAGAAGCCCGAGATCATCGTGACCGTGCGCGGCGTCGGCTACCGGGCCGGGGAATCCAAGCCAGCCTGATGAAGGGCTGGGCGCACAACGCTGGGTTCCGGCTGTGGGCCAGGTCCCTGCCGTTCCGGGTCGTGGTGAGCACCCTTGCCGCAGCATTCGTGATCCTCGTTGCCACCGGCTGGTTCCTGATGGACCAGTCGAGCCGCGGCATCCTCGCCGGGAAGACCCAGGCCAGCGTCGCTGAAGCGTCCTCCGTCGTGTCGACCATGCGGCGTGACCTTTCCACCACCGACCTGCGCACCACGTCAGCCAGCGAGCGCATCAGCCGGTTGGTCAGGGAAGCCGCCAACCGCGGGCAGGTCGGCAACCAGTACTTCGTGGTTGTGGAGACCCCGATCTCCCAGATCGGCACCGCGGGGGTCGCTGCGGCCAGCATCCCCGACAGCATCCGGTCGGCCGTGGGAACCGGGGAGGGCCTGTGGAGCACCCCGACAATGATCCGGTTCACCGATTCGCGGGTGGAGGAGCCCGGCCTCGTGGTGGCGGCGACCCTCGACGTGCCCGGGCAGGCCCCGTACCCGATCTTCTTCCTCTTCTCGACCAGCCAGGAGCGTCAGACGCTCGCCGTGGTGCAGCAGGCCGCCCTCGCCACCGGCGTCTTCCTGCTCGCCGGCCTCACCCTCACCGTCTACCTGACCTCGCTGCAGGTACTGCGCCCGGTGCGCCTGGCCCGGCTCGCTGCCGAACGGCTGGCCGCCGGGCACCTGGACGATCGGATGGCCGTCGTCGGCACAGAGGACCTTGCTGGCCTGGCCCGCTCGATGAACCACATGGCCGAGGAGCTGGACAAGAAGATCACCCAGCTGCAGAACCTTTCGCTCGTACAGCAACGGTTCGTCTCCGACGTCTCCCACGAACTGCGGACGCCGCTGACGACGATCCGCATGGCCGCAGAGGTGCTGCACGCCCACCGGTCGGCCTTCGACGCCGCCTCCGGTCGGTCGAGCGAGCTGCTCTCGGCCGAGCTCGACCGGTTCGAGGAGTTACTCACCGACCTACTGGAGATCTCCCGCTTCGACGCGGGCGCAGCAGAGCTCGCGATCGACGACATCGACCTGGCCGTGCTCACCGGCGAAGAGGTGGACGCGCTGCGCCGCTTCGCCGAGCAGTCGGGCACGGTGATGGTGCTCGACGCCGACACCCGCTGCGTCGCGGAGGTGGACGGCCGCCGCATCCGGCGCATCCTCCGCAACCTGATCACCAACGCCATCGAGCATGGCGAGGGCCGGCCGATCACCGTCCATGTTCGAGGGGACGAGCAGGGCGTGGCGATCGCCGTCCGCGACCACGGTGTCGGCTTCTCCGCCGCGGAGGCCGGACAGGTGTTCAACCGCTTCTGGCGCGCCGACCCGTCCCGCGGACGCCGCGTCGGCGGCACCGGCCTCGGACTGTCGATCGCGCTCGAGGACGCACGACTGCACGGCGGGTGGCTCACCGCCTGGGGTCGTCCAGGCCTCGGCGCGCAGTTCCGGCTCACCGTTCCGCGCCGGGCGGGCGAAACCTTGCACGGTTCGCCGTGGCCAGTGGTTCCTCCCGACCTGAAGGAGGTGACGAAGCTTGCGCTCAACTAACTGGCTCGCCGCCCCGGTCGCGCTCGTGCTGGCCCTCACCGGCTGTGCGACCGTGCCAACCAGCGGACCGGTCGATTACCACACGCCCCATGCCCCGAACGTGAACTCCGGCGTGCACGTCGACCCGCTGCCGCCCGCCAACGGCGCCTCCCAGCTGCTGGTGGTCGAGGGCTTCCTGCACGCCATGGGCGTCTACCAGCCCAACTACGGCGTCGCGCGGCAGTACCTCACCCCGACGGCGAGCGAGAGCTGGCACCCCGAGTCGGGCGTCGAGGTGTACACCGAGAGCGACCAGCTGGTGGAGAGCGACCAGGGCGTCGCGCTCTCATACGTGAAGGTCGGCAGCGTGGACGCCGCCGGCATCTACCTATCGGACAACACCAACAAGCGCTACATCTTCGAACTGGCCAAGGATCCGGCCGGACAATGGCGGATCGCCAACCCGCCGGCGGGCCTGATGGTCTCGCGGTACATGTTCACCACCAACTACGCCGCGGTGAACCTGCACTTCCTGAATGCCGCCGGCGACGTGCTCGTGCCCGACCCGCGGTTCTTCGCCTCGGGGGACCAGACTCCGGCAGCTGTCGTGCGGGCGCAGCTCGACGGACCGTCGACCTGGCTGGAACCGGTGGTCCAGAAGGTCGCCACCGCCGACGTGGGGGTGGACGGGGTCACGATCCAGGCCGACGGCGTTGTTGACGTCCGCCTCGCCGCCGCTGCCGGAGCGCTCTCGCTCGAACAGCGCAAGGCGCTGCTGGCCGAACTGGCCTACACGATGACCGGGCTGAGCGAGGTCAACGCCGCCCAGGTCAGCGCTGGCGGGCAGCCGTGGAAATCCGACTTCGGCACCTCGCAGGTGGGGCCGCAGACTTTCGCCAGCCTTTCCCCGACCAACACGTCGGCGCCGCGTGTGCTGTTCACGGTCTCCGACGAGAAGCTCAAGCGGCTGCGTGACCCGTCACAGTGGGACGACCTGGTCGATGTGGAGACCAGTATCGAGAAGCCCGAGCAGATCGCCGTGCGCAGCGACCTGGGCGAGGTGGCTGCGGTCACCGGCTCCGGGACGCAGCTCCAGACGGCACCCATTGGCTCGGGCAAGCCGAAGGTGGTGCGCGTCGGCAGCGCACTGTTGCGACCCGACTACGCCCGTAACGGGGAGTTGTGGTCCTTCGCCGCCTCTGGCCCGGACAGCCTGCGGGTGTACCGCGACGCGACCGCGCAGAAGGTGGACGCGAGCGCGCTGCCGAAGGGCACAGTGGTGGCGGCCAAGCTCTCCCAGGACGGCGCCCGGATCGCTGTGGCCCTGCGGCACGGGAACCGGACCGAGGTGGGGCTGGCCGTGGTGGCACGCACCCAGGGCGCGATACGGCTGACCGGGTGGCACGCCATCGACCTCACCATGAACACCGGCTCGGCCGGGCGGGCGATCGACGTGGGCTGGGTGTCGCAGACCGCGCTGGCGGTCCTCCAGGTGGGCACGGCCGGACAGACCAGCGTCATCCAGGTCAGCCAGGACGGCGCCGCTGCCACCGACATCGGGCCGAACAACTCCGGCAGCCTCGAGCAGCTGGCCGTCATGCCGCAGCGCACATCGGTGGCCCTGGATTCCGGCGGCGGGGCCTACCGCTTCGACGGCGAGTTCAACTGGACGCTGTCCCTCACCACTGTGGACGCGATGACCTACTCCGGCTGAGGCTGTGGATGGCTGAACGCCCCCGGGGTGCGCAGCCGAGGATCGGACTGTGCGAACCGGTGACGTGGCGGCCCGACTGGCAGAACTGGTGCTCGGAGCCCGCTGTCCGGGCTGTGGCGCACCCGGCATGGGAGCCTGTGCAGCCTGCGCGGCCGCACTCAGAAGCGTCCTGCCGTTCGGCGTCGGCGGGCTCCCTGACGGCTTGCCGCCCGTGGTCGCAGCCGGGGCCTACGCAGACACCCTTCGGAAAGTGCTGCTGGCTGCCAAGGAGCGCAACGCGCTGGGCCTGCTGCCGCTGCTGGGCGGACGCCTGGCGGCTGCGGTCGCCCGACTGGTGCTGGATGCCGGGCGGGTTTCTTCACTCGTCCTGGTGCCCGTGCCATCTGCGCCGGCGCAGGTGGCCGCACGTGGCGTCGACCTGACCGCGTCCCTTGCCCGCGCAGCCTGCGTCCGGCTGCGCTCGGCGGGGCTGGGTGTCCGCGTCCATCGTGGGTTGGCGCTGGCCCGCAGGCCGGAGGACCAGGCCGGGCTCGACAGGATCCAGCGGCTGGCGAACCTCGCCGGGGCGTTCCGGGCCGCGGGAGAGCAACCGTGTGGGCCGGTGGTGGTGATCGACGACATCGTCACCACCGGGGCGACGCTGGCCGAGGCCGTCCGCGCCTGCGAGGCGGGCGGCGTGCACGTGATCGGGGGCGCGGTGGTCGCCGCGACCGTGCGAGGAGGGGGCGCCCGGTAAACCGGACGGCCCCCCCGGGGTGTTGGAAACTTGGTTATCTCAGACGGCGGTTGCGCCACTCTCACCGGTGCGGACACGGACGACGGTGTCGACCGGGATGATCCACACCTTGCCGTCCCCGACCTGCCCGCTGCGGGCTGCCTGGACGATCACGCCGGTGAGAGCCTCGGCCTCTTCGTCCTCAACGAGGACCTCGAGACGGACCTTGGTGATGAAGTCGATGGTGTACTCCTCGCCGCGGTAGACCTCGACGTGTCCGCGCTGCCGTCCGTAGCCGGACACCTCGCTGATCGTCATGCCGCCCACGCCGTGGCGCACCAGGGCCTTCTGTACGGTCTCCAGCATTTCGGGCTGGATGATCGCAGTAACGAGCTTCACTTGGTTGCTCCCGTCTTTTCGGTCGCCGGCATGTCGTCCTTGGTCAGGACGAGGGTGCGCTGGACCTTGTTGGTGTAGTAGACCGGGCTGAGGTCGTAACCGGCCTCGGAGTGCTCGGCCAGGTCGATGCCGCTGAGCTCGTCGACCGCGCTGACCCGCCAACCGACGGTCTTCTTGATCAGCAGGGCGATGAGGTAGCTCACCACGAAGGCGTAGATCATCACCGCAAACGCACCGACCGCCTGACGCCAGAGCTGGTCGAGGCCGCCGCCGTACAACAGGCCCGCCTTGCCGGCCGGGCTGGCCGGATCGGCGAAGAAGCCGATCAGCAGGGTGCCCGCCATGCCACCGACGAAGTGGACGCCGACGACGTCCAGCGAGTCGTCGTAGCCGAGCTTGTACTTCAGGCCGACGGCGTAGGCGCAGAGAACAGCTGCGATGAAGCCGACAGCGATGGCACCGAGCGGGCTGACCGAACCGGCAGCCGGGGTGATCGCAACCAGGCCCGCAACGACACCGGAGGCCGCGCCGAGCGAGGTCGGGTGACCGTCGCGCAGCTTCTCCACCACGAGCCAGCCGAGCATGGCCGCCGCGGTGGCCGCCATCGTGTTCACCCAGGCGACGGAAGCGGTGGTGCCAGCGGAGAGTGCCGAGCCGGCGTTGAACCCGAACCAGCCGAACCACAGCAGGCCGGCGCCCAGCATGACAAGGGTCATGTTGTGCGGGCGCATCGGCTTGGTACCGAACCCGATCCGCGGGCCGAGAACGAGGGCCAGCGCCAGCGCCGAGATACCGGCGTTGATGTGGATGGCCGTCCCACCTGCGAAGTCGAGGGCACCGAGCCAGTTGGCGATCCAGCCGCCGTGCACGCCGGTGTAGCCGTCGAAGGAGAACACCCAGCCGGCCACCGGGAAGTAGACCAGCACGCCCCACAGGATCGTGAAGAGCGTCCACGCGCCGAAGGAGGCCCGATCGGCGATCGCGCCGGAGACCAGGGCCACCGCGATGATCGCGAAGCAGGCCTGGAAGGCAACGAAAGCCAGGGCCGGGACGGTGCCCGCCGCGGCGTCAGGGCTCATCAGGCCCTGCAAGCCGGCGAAGTCGAACGGATTGCCGAGGATCCCGAAGAAGGTCGGGCCATCGGGTCTGTTCGCAGCCACGTCGAAGCCGAAGGAGTTACCGAACGCCATGCTGTAACCGAACAGCACCCAGAGCACACCGATGGTTCCCATCGAAATGAAGCTCATCATCATCATGTTCAGGACACCCTTGGCCCTGACCATGCCGCCGTAGAAGAATGCGAGACCGGGGGTCATGAGGAGCACCAGTGCGGCACTCGTGAGGACCCAGGCGGTGTCGCCTGCGCTGATTTCCAACATCATGCGAACACCTTGTCCGAGGGCTGTTACGTCCTGATGCAACCGGTGTTACGGACCGGTCACGCGGTGTTACAGGCTGGTTGCGGCCGAACGGAACCCACTGCAAACACACAGCCCGAACAGCTGGATCTGGCAGTGCTGCGGGACTACGTTGAAGGCATGGCACCCACGCCGGGAACCCAGCCGCAGGGCAGGGAACCGGGCGGGTGCCTTCGCTATCTGTGCTAGCCCCGAGCGAGTTGGCGCACCAAGAAGGAGGTAGACATGGACGTCCTGGTGACTGGTCGACATTGCCAGATCCCCGATGAGTTCCGCACGCGGGTGGAAGAGAGGATCGCTGCGATAGAGAAGCTCAAGGATCGGGTCATCCGTGTCGAGGTTCAGGTCTCCGTCGATGGCCACAAGCGAGAGCCAGACCAGTCCACGAGGGTCGAGATCACGCTGCGCAGCAAGGGCCCGGTGGTGCGCGCCGAGGCGTCGGCAGACGATAAGGCGGTCGCTTTCGACCATGCCCTCGACCGCTTGAAGTCCCAGCTGCGGCGCGCCTCCGACCGCCGCAAGACCCACCGTGGGCTCCGCGGTAGCAGCGCAGAAGCAGAGGTCGCCGGCGTCGCCGTCGAGACCGAAGAGGTGCGTCCCGAGATCCGCAAGATCGCCGGGCTGGAGATCCAGGGCGACGGCCCGTTGGTCGTGCGTGAGAAGCACTTCGACGCCGTGCCCCTGACCCTGGCCCAGGCGCTGGACGAGATGGAGCTCGTCGGTCACGACTTCTTCCTCTACGTGGACGCCGAGTCCGGGGCCCCGAGCGCCGTCTACCGCCGCAAGGCCTACGACTACGGCGTCATCCACCTCGACATGGCGGCCGCAGAGAAGGCAAGCGCCTGATCGTTCCACGCACCAACCAGCGCAAGGGGGACTCTTTCGAGGATCGGACGCCAGAAGTGTCCACCTTGCGTGGGTGAGGGGTCGTAGGCTGCCCGGACGATGACTGCACAGCTGACCAACGGCCAGGCGCGCCGGATCGCCCTTGCCGCGCAGGGACTGGGCCGACGCCCGTCCGGACCCGTCACGATGCGGCACGCCCAAGGCGTGCTCGACCGCGTTGCGCAGTTCCAGATCGACTCGGTCAACGTCGCGGTGCGGGCGCATTACATGCCGCTGTTCTCCCGCCTCGGGCCGTACGACCGGACGCTGCTCGACCGGGCCGGCAATGCGGCGCCGCGGCGGGTGTTCGAGTTCTGGGGACACGCGGCGTCCCTGATTGACGTGAACCTGCAGCCGGCCCTGCACTTCCGGATGGCCGAGCACGCCGACCATCCGTGGCAGGGGATGCAGCGCATCCTCGCCGAACAGCCCGACCTGCCGTCGAAGGTGATGGGACAGATCGAAGAGCGCGGTCCGCTGACGGCCCGTGAGGTCGACCACGAGCAGGAGCGGACGCCGGGCGGCTGGTGGAACTGGTCGGAGGTGAAGTCCGCGCTGGAGTGGCTGTTCTACACCGGCGAGCTCACCAGCGCCGGGCGCAACTCCCAGTTCGAACGCCGTTACGACCTTCCCGAGCGGGTGCTGCCTGCCGCCGTTGTGGGGACGCCGACGCCGACGCCTGCGGAGTCACGGCTGCAACTGGTGCGACGGGCTGCGCACGCCCTCGGGGTGGGCACCGAAACCTGTTTCGCCGACTACTTCCGGACCGACCGGACGGGTACAAGGGGAGCGATCGCCACTCTGGTCGCGTCCGGCGAACTGGAGCCGGTCGGCGTCCGCGGCTGGAACCGGCCGACCTACCTGTGGCACGAGGCGGCGCGGCCCAGGAAGCTCATCGTCGACGCACTGGTGTCCCCGTTCGACTCGCTCGTATTCGAACGCCGCCGGTTGCTGGACCTGTTCGGCATCCACTACCGGATCGGGCTGTACACCCCGGTGGAGCAGCGGGTGCACGGCTACTACGTCTACCTGTTCGTGATGGACGCAACGATCGCAGCCCGCGTTGACCTGAAAGCTGACCGGGCGACCTCGACGCTGCAGGTGCAGGCCTCCTGGCTGGAACCCGACGCACCGGAGGCTGAGACCGCAGTGCGGCTGGCTGCAGAGCTGCGTCTGATGGCCGACTGGCTGGGGCTTGCCGACGTGCGGGTGAAGCCAGTGGGAACGCTCAGCGCAGCCCTCGCCAGGCAATAGGCAGCGCGGACGCTGCAGAAAAGTTCCGGTCCTCTGCCTTCGCCGTCGTGCTGGCCGGCCTGCAGGGGGTCGGGGCCGCACCGGCTCAGGCGGCCTCCGGCCTTGCCGCGCGCGCTCGGTCAGGCAGGGGGCAGGGAGGCCGCAGTGGTGACCTTCCTCGTCGCCGCGTCCGGCATCAGCGTGCTCGGGATCGGCGCAGCCTTCTGGGCGCTCCTCGCGGGCCTGCTGGTGCGCCGGATCACCTTCCGAAAGTTGCCGGCTTCGGCCTGAGCTCCCAGGTCCGCTCGGTATCAGCCGGCGCCCGGGGTGCTGTGGAATCCGACCCCCGGCGGCAGCGTTCCGTCACCGTCGTGATCCGGAGCGGTGCGGTGACGCTTGGCGTACGCGGTGTCCTCGTCACCGGCATGCACGTGCGTCGGGTCGAGGACGCGGGACAGGAAGGTGCGGGTGCGGTCCTCCTTGGGGTTCCCGATGACCTCCTCGGGAGATCCTTCCTCCACAATGACGCCGCCGTCCATGAACAGCACGCGGTCGGCCACTTCTCGCGCGAAGGCCATCTCGTGGGTGACCACCATCATGGTCATGCCGCCGTCAGCGAGGTCCCGCATGACCGAGAGCACGTCGCCGACGAGTTCGGGGTCCAGTGCGGAGGTGGGCTCGTCGAAGAGCATCATCTCCGGGTCCATGCTCAGCGCGCGGGCGATCGCCACCCGCTGCTGCTGGCCACCGGACATCTGGGCGGGGTAGGAGTGGCCGCGATCGCCCAGCCCGACCTTCTCCAGGTTCTCCTGTGCGATCCGCTTCGCCTCTTCCGGGTCCTTCTTCTGCACCCGGACCAGCGCGATCGAGCAGTTCTGCAGCGCCGTCAGGTGCGGGAACAAGTTGAAGCTCTGGAACACCATGCCCATCTGGGTGCGCAGCCGGTCGACGTCGGCGTCGGGGTCGGTGATCTCCTCGTTCAGGATGAAGATCCGGCCCTTGGTGGGCTGTTCGAGCAGGTTCACGCAGCGCAGAAGCGTCGACTTGCCTGAGCCCGAAGGCCCGATGATGCAGACCACCTCGCCACGGTGGATGGTGGTGGTGATGCCGGTGAGCACCTCAAGGTCGCCGAAGGACTTGTGCAGGTCGTAGATCTGGATCTCGTCCTCACGGTTGCCGGTGGGCATCACCTCGGAGACGGTCATCGTGTTGCCTTCCTCTGCTTGGTCTCCATGCGCCGCACCAGGTAGGTCAGCGGCAGGGTGATGACCAGGTAGCAGAGACCGGCAACCACCAGGGGTGTGATGTTCGCGTACGAGTTGGCCAAGTTGCGACCGAACTTGGTGAGTTCGTAGCCGGAAGCGAAGAGGCCGATCACGTAGACGAGGGAGGAGTCCTTTGTCAGCAGAACCAGTTCGTTGGTGAGCGGGGGAGTGACGATCCGGAACGCCTGCGGCAGGACGATCCGTTGCATCGACATGCCCGGGGACATGCCTAGCGAGCGGGCGGCCTCAATCTGGCCCTTCGGCACGGCCTGGATGCCGGCGCGAATAGTTTCGGACATGTAGGCCGCGGACACCATGCCCAACGCCACCCAGACGGCGCCGTAGGGGTCGAACGGGAAGGAGAAGCCGGGGAACGCAACGCCCATCAGGCTGAACGCCAGCAGCACGATGATGGCGGGGATACCCCGGAAGAACTCGGTGTAGATCGTGGCGAGCCAGCGGTAGGGGCCGACCTGGGAGAGCTTCATCAGGGCGAGCACGGTGCCCAGCACGAGGCCGAGGATGAAGGCGCCGGCGGTGTAGATGATCGTGTTAAGGAAGGCGGAGCCGAGTTCGGGGCCGATGGTCTGGACGATCAGGTCGGGGCGGAAGAAGACCTGCTGCAGCTGGCGACCGTCAATGGTGAGCACTGCGAGGACGACCGCCAGCACCAGCACCGCGTACTGGACGATCCGGAAGCGCTGTGCCCGCTTACGCGGCGAGAGCCTCTTCTTTCGCGGAGCAACTGTGGTGGTGCTGGATATGGTGCTCATGGTCTCCTCGCTGAAGTTGTCAGACGATACCCAGAGCGTGCCCGGCCCGGGAACCGGACCGGGCACGCCGTAGTCAGTAATTCAGTGTCAGGGCTTGACGAGCAGCGCCTGGGTCGCGGCGAAGTAGCCCTCGGAGAACGGCGCAGCGGTGTTGCGCTCCGGGGTGATGGTGATCGCGGCTGCACCCAGGTCACACTTCTTGGCGGCGAAGACCGCGCCGGAGGTGATCTGACCGAAGTCGATGTCGACGATCTTCTGGGTGACGCCCAGCTTCTTGGCGACCACGTCCACGAGGTCGACGTCGAAGCCGATGATCGTGGTGTTGTCGGTGTCGAGGAACTGGAAGGGCCGGTAGGCAAGGTGCGTGCACACCGTCAGCTTGGTGGGGTCGATCAGCACCGGCTTGGCTCCGGAGGCAGCCGGAGCGGAAGCTGCGGTGTCCTTGGGGGCGTCGGTACCGAACCACTTGTTGTAGATCGTGTTGTAGGTGCCGTCTGCCTTTGCCTCGGTCAGCGCTGCGTTGACCGCGTCGAGCAGGCCGGTGTTGGACTTCGCAACGTTGAAGCCGTATTCCTCACCGGTGTTGAACTCCTTGACGACCTTGGTCGTCGGGTTCTGCTTGGCGAAGTCGTACAGCACGCCATTGTCATTGATCGCAGCGTCGGCCGTGCCGGCAAGCACAGCGTTCACTGAGCCGGGCAGGTCGTCGAAGACCTTGATGTTGTAGCCGAACTCCGCCTTGTGGTCCTCGGCGTACTTCTGGCCGGTGGTGTCGGTCTGGACGGCAAGGGTCTTGCCCTTGAGGCCGGACAGGTCGGTGATCGCAGCAACAGACGACGACGCCGAAGCGGACGGCTGGGCGTAGTTGGCACAGCCGGACAACACCAGGGCGAGCGCGGACGCGGCCACAGCGAAGCTGATCAGTCGCTTCATTTGAGTCCTTTCGCAGTAACGATTGGGGGCATTCTGCCATTGTTTTGTTGCAATTGTGCGTCGAATCCGCCGATCAGACTCCCCCTGGAGGCCCCCTCGATGCCGTCGCGGTTCGCCCCAGCCAATAGGATGGGCGGGTGCGCCCGCTAGGGAAGCGCACTCAATCGACACAGGAAGTTTCGACGCCGTGGGTCTACTGGACAAGATGTTGCACATGGGCGAAGGCCGCCAGCTGAAGAAGCTGAAGGTGGTGGCCGACCAGGTGAACCTGATCGAGCCCGACTTCGAGGCCATGAGCGACGAGGAGTTGCGTGGCCAGACTGCCGAGTTCACTTCTCGGCTGGAGAACGGCGAGTCGATCGACGCGATCATGCCCGAGGCGTTCGCTGCCGTCCGCGAGGCGACCAAGCGGGTGCTGGGCAAGCGCCACTTCGACGTCCAGCTCCAGGGCGGCGCTGCCCTGCACTGGTGCAACATTGCCGAGATGAAGACCGGTGAGGGCAAGACCCTTGTCGCAGTGCTGCCGTCCTACCTGAACGCATTGAGCGGCAAGGGCGTCCACGTCGTCACGGTCAACGACTACCTGGCCAAGTTCCAGTCCGAGCAGATGGGCCGCATCCATCACTTCCTCGGCCTGAAGGTCGGCGCGATCCTGTCGGAGATGACACCCGCTGAGCGCCGCGACGCCTACGCCTGCGACATCACCTACGGCACGAACAACGAGTTCGGCTTCGACTACCTGCGCGACAACATGGCGCTCAGCCTCGACGACTGCGTGCAGCGCGGTCACCACTACGCGATCGTCGACGAGGTCGACTCGATCCTTGTGGACGAGGCCCGTACCCCGCTGATCATCTCCGGCCCGTCCGAGGACAACTCGGTCTGGTACCCGGAGTTCGCAAAGCTGGTTCGGACGCTGAAGCGCGACACCCATTACGAGGTGGACGAGAAGAAGCGGACGGTCTCTGTGCTCGAGGAGGGCATCTCGGTCGTCGAGGACCGGCTGGGGATCGAGAACCTCTACGAGTCGGCCAACACCCCGCTGATCTCCTATCTGAACAACGCCATCAAGGCCAAGGAACTGTTTTCCCTCGACAAGGACTACGTCCTCATCGAGGGCGAGGTTCTGATCGTCGACGAGCACACCGGCCGCACCTTGGTCGGACGCCGCTACAACGAGGGCCTGCACCAGGCGCTGGAGGCGAAGGAGGGCGTGGAGATCAAGGATGAGTACCAGACCCTTGCCACCATCACCTTGCAGAACTACTTCCGCATGTACACCAAGCTCGCCGGCATGACCGGTACCGCGAAGACCGAGGAATCCGAGTTCCAGAAGATCTACGGCCTGGGCGTGCTGCCGATCGAGACCAACCAGCCGATGATCCGGATCGACCAGTCTGACCTGATCTACCGGACGGAGGAGGCGAAGTTCGCCGCCATCGTTGAGGACATCACGCCGCGCCACGAGGCCGGCCAGCCGATCCTGATCGGCACCGCCAGCGTTGCCAAGTCCGAGCTGCTGTCGCGCCTGCTGAAGACGGTCGGCGTGAAGCATGAGGTGCTGAATGCGAAGAACCACGCCCGTGAGGCAGCGATCGTCGCCCTCGCCGGACGCAAGGGCGCGGTGACCGTTGCCACCAACATGGCCGGCCGAGGCACCGACATCATCCTCGGCGGCAACCCCGAATTCCTCGCCGACGCGGTGATCCAGGGCAAGGGGATCGACCCCGTCGAGCATGTCGAGGAGTACGAGGCTGCCTGGCCGGAGACCATTCACGCGATCGAGCAGCAGGTCGCCGACGAGCACGACGAAGTGGTCGAGCTCGGCGGCCTGTACGTGATCGGCTCCGAGCGGCACGAGTCCCGACGCATCGACAACCAGCTGCGTGGCCGGTCCGGCCGCCAGGGCGACCCGGGCGAGAGTCGGTTCTACTTGTCGCTGGGCGACGACCTGATGCGGCTGTTCAAGAGCGACGTCATCGAATGGGTGCTGCAGACCCTGAAGGTGCCCGACGACGTCCCGATCGAGAACAACCGGGTCAGCAAGTCCGTGCAGCAGGCCCAGGAGCAGGTCGAGTCGCAGAACTTCGAGATGCGCAAGAACGTGCTGAAGTACGACGACGTGATGAACCGCCAGCGCCACGCGGTCTACGGCGACCGCCGCCGGGTGCTGGAGGGCGCCGACGTCGAGCAGCAGCTGCGCGGCACGGTGGACACCGTCGTCGAGCAGTATGTGCGCAGTCTCACCGAAGGCTTCGTCGAGGACTGGGACTTCGAGGCGCTGTGGACGCAGCTGCGCACGATCTACCCGGTGAGCATCGACATCGCCGACTACGAAGGCCGTAACGACCTGACCGTGGAACAACTCGTCGAGGACTTCCGGGGTGACGCCCAGTTGGCCTACGACGCCCGCACCGAGTTGCTCGGTGAGGAGACCATGCGCGAGTTCGAGCGCCAGGTGCTGCTGACCGTCCTCGACCGCAAGTGGCGCGAGCACCTGTACGAGATGGACTACCTGCGCGAAGGCATTGGTCTGCGGGCCATGGCGCAGCGCGACCCGCTGGTGGAGTACCAGCGCGAGGGTGGCGACATGTTCAACGCCATGATGGAAGCCTTCATGGAAGAGGTCGTGGGCTACCTGTTCAACCTGGAGGTCCGCGTCGAGCAGGCGCCGCCGGTCGGCCTCGTCGCCGGGCCGAATGGGCAGGCGGTGACAGCGGGCGACCTCGTCGCCGCCGGCGCGGTTGCGTCCGCCGAACCGCACCGTTCCACCATGGCACCGGAGTCGGGGCTCACCAAGCGCCCGCAGCTGCAGGCCAAGGGCCTGGAGAAGAAGGCGGCCCGTCCGATGGCCTACTCGGCACCGACGGAGACCGGAGAGGCAGCCCGCACAGGGGTCAGCAAGGACGACGACCCCTACGCCGGGGTGGGCCGCAACGCGCCCTGCCCCTGCGGCTCGGGCAAGAAGTTCAAGCAGTGCCACGGGCGCACCGCCTGAGCTCACTGGGTTGACCGCGCCCGGACCGGACTCGGGCGGGCTGGCCCCGGCTCGAGTCGACTCGCAGGTGGGCCGCGCGCGGATGCGCACCCTTGCGCACAGACGCGTCAGGCAACGGCTCGATATGTTCGGGCCCATCCTTGACACAAGGGCGAAGGCGGACCGCACAGCCTCTGGAGTTCAGGAGGGAGAGCTCGAGTGGGATGCTTCGTCAGCTACAGCCGAGCGGACGCGGGGGCGGCGCGAACGATCCGCCAGGACTTCCAGAACGCCGGTCAGGAGGTGTGGCTGGACCAGCAGCTTGGTGGGGTGAGCAGTGGTGGCGCGCCATCCTGCACCAGATCCGCACCAGTCGCGTCTTCGTCTTCCTGATATCGGAAAGCTGGGCCCAGTCCAAGCCGTGCCAAGCGGAGTACGCGTACGCGAAAGCACTCGGAATTCCGCTGCTGCCGGTACAGGTTGGTGACCTCGCAAGCCTTCGGATCCTTCCCTTTGGGAATTTGCAGATGATCGACTACCGCCTCGCATCCAAGGACGCATTCATCGTGATGCTGCAGTCCGTCGCCCGGCTCAGCGCGGTTGCCTGGACCACTCCGGCGCCTCCGCCGCCGGAGCCGGACGTTCCGTATGAGTACCTGATGCGGCTCGGCGACCGCGCGGCCGCAGCGAGCCTGCCGCCGGAGGCCCAGATCGACCTGCTCGACCAGATCCGCAGGGCGCTGGAGGTGGAGACCGACGAGCGCGCCCGGCAGGATCTGGTGGGGCTGCTGGCAACGCTGCGCGGCCGGAGTGACATCACCTTCCGCACGGCGACCGAGGCGGACAATCTCGTGGCAAGCCTGCGCGGCGGTGGCAGCCGCCCTCACACCGGTGCGGTTCGGCCGGCGCCGGACTCTGGTGGCGGCCCACCCTGGAACCGGGCCGGGACCGGTGCAGCTACGCCCCGCGTGTTCCTCGCCGACGCCGGCCGTCCGGGCGCCGGTGCTTTCGGTGATCGCCTTCATCCTGGGATCCATCGGGCTCTTGTTCGTGCCGATCCTCTTCGGCGGCGGCGCCGTGGTGTGTGCCGTCGCCGGTATGTCGCGAAAGGAGAAGCCGGCCGCCGTCGCGCTCGCCTTTTCGATCGTCGCAACCATCGTCGGGGTCATCTTTGGCGTCCTTGTGGGCATGTACGCCTCCGGCTGACTGTCTGTGCTCAGCTCGCCAGCGGGTTGATCCAGCCGGCCTGGTGCACCACGCCCGGACGCAGGGCGATCGCCAGGTGGGTAGCCACCCACTGGCCCCGTCGCCAGCTGATCCGCAGCGCTGCAGCCCTGGATGCCGCGCCCTGACGCAGGTGGGCGGAGACCTCGACCGCCTCGGTGTTGGGCGCCTGCACCCGGAGGGAACGCAGCTTCAGGTCGTGGCCGCTGCGGGCGCGCCGCAGGTGCTCGACGAGGCTGAGCAGCTCCGGCTCCACCCAGCGTTCCAGCTGCTCTGCCGACCGTTGACCGGACAGCACCTCGACGAGTGCTGCCATCAGCGCAGCGGCCAACTGCCGGACCTCCGGCTCGACGGCGTCCTGCTCGGGGACGACGACCTCCGGCACCACCGTCCACGGCAAGGCCGGCTGGGTGTCACCTGCGAACCAGGCTGGCTCCAGCAGCGGGACCGCGGGCGGACGGGACGCGGGCGCTTGACGGCAGGTGGCGGTGGCTGGATCCATGGCTCCTCCTTGCAATGTTCACCGACGACAGCCTGCGAGTCAGCGCGGCCGGAGGACAGGGCCGCAAGGAAATCTGTGGACAACTCAGGGGGAGAACAACAGCAACAGGCCGCCGCAGGTGTAGGCGATCATCACCAGCAACAGGGGCAACTGCCCGGTGAGCCGTCGACGCGCGGGCAGTACCCGGAGCGCGAGCTCGTGGGCAACGAGGACGCCGATCACGTGCCCGCCGACGATCGCTCCCAACTGGATGGCCGAGGTCACCTGCGGGACATCCAGCCAGAGCTGGTTGATCCCGAGTTCGGCGGTGCCGAAGGCGTTCCAACCAAGGCCCAGCGGGTCGGAGAGGTTGATCAGGGTCCGCTGACCCTCGAGGACCAGCAGGCTCAGGTAGTGCGCCACGGCGTAGCCGATGACGATTGGGATGATGCTTGCCGCCAGCAGGTTCAGGGGTCCATCGGGCCGCAGCCGTCCGATGCCCCGGACGCCGAGGGCCAACGTGACCCCGATCAGCGCCACCATGACCGTCAGGCCAAGCGTTCCCCACAGCTCGCGTGGCAGGCCGGACGACTGGGTGGTCCGCACCCACCAGGAGGTGGCAGTGAACCCGTCGAAGGCAGTCCCGCCGAGAAGGGTGGCCACAACGGCCCAGGTGCCGGCAGGCGAACGGGACGTGCTGAGGTGGCGCAGCGGGTTCACCAGGTGCACAGCGCCGGCCATCACCCGCTGCCAGGGGCTCGCCCGGGACACCAGGACGGCGTAGGCCTGGAACGGGTCGGCCGCTGCGACCCACCGGGAACCGAAGAGCACCGTGCCACCAACGATGCAGCCCACCCAGGCCAGCCACCAGTCCTGCAGAACCGCGAGCGTGTTGTTGTCGGGTTGCACCAGTTCCAGCCAGCTGAAGCCGAGCAGCCCGACGGCAGCCGGAAAGGTGCCCAGACGCCGCCAGGTCTTTTCGGACAGCGGTCGCAGGCCTTCCTTGGGCAGCCGGAGCCGGTGCAGCAGCCGGGCCAGCCAACCCAGCGGGTTGGCCACCCGGAAGAGCGGGCCGAACAGGATGGAGAGCGGCACCAGGCCTACCCACAGCCAGACGTAGGTGAAGCCGAACACCGGATTGGTCACTCGATCACGACCGAACCACAGCGCTGCCCCCACCCAGCTGAATGCGAACACCCCCAAGCCAGCAACGCTCGCGCGGACCCAGTGGGCGTCGACGAACCGGGTCAGTCCCGGCAGCCGCAGTCCGCCGGCAACGCCGTTCCAGCGGGGTTCACGCCAGGCGAGGGCGAGCACAGCGAAGGAGACCAGCAGTACAAGGACGGCGCCGCCGACAGCGGCGGGCAGCGGCAGGGGCAAGTCCTGGCGCGACCCGAGGCCGTGCAGCGGGACCAGCAGGGGACTCACGACACGACGAGTTGGAGGATGGTGAGCGGCGGGTCGTGCGATTCGATCTCGAAGCGGCCCACCTGTTCGAGCGTGATGTCCTTTGTGACGCTGGCGCCGGCCTTCACTGGGATCTCGACGTCGTAGCCGTGCACGTGCACCTCGTCGTTGCGGTCGGAGGTGATCTTGAGTCGAAGAATCGTGTACTTCGCCAGTGCGAGCCGGTCACCGTTAGGGCTGACCTTGCCGTCCTTCAGGGAGATCTCGATCACCTGCATCGTCATCGAAGGCTGTGGCAACGGAGTGTCGGCTGAGCTGGCTGCGGGGGAAGCGGCGGGTGAGCCAACGCTGCCGGTCGGGCCGGCCGGCGCAGTAGAGCAGCCAGCGAGAAGCACCGCGACTGCCAGCGCTGCCAGGGACCTGAACACTCACATCCTCCTCGGTGTCGATTCTGGCACCCGGCCAGGTCGTGTCGCCGTAGCCTAGCCGGGGTCGAGGGAAGGCTGCAGGTGTTCGGCAACTGGTTCTGGTTCTGGGTGGTGATAGCGCTCGGGGTGCTGGTGGGTGCCTTCTTCGTCGTCCGTCGGCGGCGCTACCTCGGCAGGTTACGCGCGCTTGGGTGGTCGCACGATTCGAATCCGAGCCTCACCGGGATCGCCGACCTGAACGCACCGCCCTTCGGGCTCGGCCTGCATCGGTCGGTGGACGAGCTCGTCAGCGGCACCACCCCCGGCGGCCACGCTTTCCGCGTCTTCGACTACGACTACTCCGGCGCCGGCCGCGGCTACTCCGAGCGGGTCGCCTGCCTGCAGTTGCCATTCGGCTTGCCGGACGTCTTCGTCAGTGACAGCGATCACGCCCGCACGGGCATCTCCCCGGCTGGTCTCCCGCTCGTGCAGGCCGAAGACGGGGCGCTACGTGCGATCGCCGCGGACGGCGCGCTGGCATCGCAGGTGCTCGCGCTCGTGAGTCCCCGGATCGCTGCCTTCGGCAAGCTGGCCGAACAGGTCGACCTCGGCATCGATGGTGACTACCTGGTGGTGAGCCGCGCTCCCAAGAACCCCGACGACCTGCAGGCCTTCCTCGCCGCCCTCGACCCGATCGCCTCGGCACTCTCCGACACCGCGCTCCGCGGCCATGAAGTGGCACCGGGGTCGCCGGGATTCGGGTTCTACGGCCATCCGGACTGGCATTTCGCGGCCGCAGGAACGGAGGTGCTCGGCTACTACCCGGTGACCACCGGTGGGTACGGGCACGAGGTCACCGACCCGATCACGGGCCTTCGGGACTGCATCCGGATGGATGCGTTCACACACGAGTGGAAGACCGATCGCACCGAGACCTACACCGACTCCGAGGGCCACTCCCATACCCGGACGGTCACCGACCACCATTCCGAACCTGTCTGCGGCTTCCTGCTGCCTTTCGACCTGCCCGGGCTCTCGGTGAACGGTCGCCGGCTGGGTCACAAGGTTGCGTTCGAGAGCGAGGCGTTCAACCGCGCCTTCACTGTGCGCACCGAGGACCCCAAGTTCGCCTCCGACGTCATCCACCCGCGCACCATGGAATGGCTCCTCTCCACCGTGACCCGTGGCTGGACGGTTCAACAACGCGTGGTGGTGTTCGAGGTGGAGGAGCACGACCAGCTGCTCGTCGACGCGTGCGAGGCCACCTTGCGCGGATGGCTGGGCCGGATTCCGCGGTTCGTGTGGGCCGACCACGGCCTGCCGGTTCCGCTCTACGTGGTTGAGTAGGGTGGTCACGTGAGCGATCCGGTGACCGTGACCGAGGCTGCGCTGCTGGCCCGTGACCAGCAGTCCCAGCCCTGGCAGCAGGCTTTCGTCACGGTGGTTTCCGGCGGCATCACCCGCGCGGAACTGATCGACCGCGTCACCGACCGCATCGAGTACGCGCCCCGGTTCCGCCGGCTGGTGGCCGGCTGGCCGATCCCGGGCTGGGTGGACGACCCCAACTTCAGCGTCGCAGGCCATGTTCGCGAGGCCACCCTCGAGCCCGGCCAGCGGCTCGAGGACTGGCTGTCGGCACGGCTGGCCGTCGCGCTCGACCGCGAGCACCCGCTGTGGGGAGCCACCTTGGTGCATGGCATCGCGCCCGGCACGCAGGCTCTGGTTGTGTGCTCCCACCCGGCCCTCGTCGACGGCTACGACAACGTCCACCTGCTGCAGGAACTCTTCGACGAGCACGCCGAGACGATCGGGGAGGCCACCGACGACTGGCAACCGGCACAGGCCGACGTGCCCGGGCTGGCCGACGTCGCACAGGCGCTGGGCGACCCCCTGCGCATGGTCACAGGAGCGGCTACCGGGCTGATCGGGATGGTGGAGAACGCCGTGCGGACGATGGCCGCCACCCCCCGGCCACAGCACGTCGCCGGCGTCGAGGTGGACCTCGACGTACTCGGCGTGGTGCGCGACGCGTTCGGCTGCACCACACACGACGTGCTGGTGTCGCTGGCTACCGCCGGGGTCCGCGGCTGGCTGATCGACAACGGACGCGAACTCGCCGATCCGGTAGCCCTGGTGCCGCTGGCAGTTCAGGAGCCCGCTGTGCTGGAAAGCGCGATCGGTTGCCGCGTGGCGCCGTCGTGGCTGGGCCTGCCAGTGCGGGCAACGTCGCCGGGGGACCGGCTGCGAGCCATCGCAACGCTGACCCGGGCCCGGACCGACAGCGGCGCCTGCGTCCCGGTCCCTGACCTCACGGGACTGGCCGGTTTCGCACCGCCCACGCTGCACAGCGTCGCGGCAGGCACCGTTGCCGCCGGTCGTCCGCACACTGTCGTTGTGTCGAACGTGCCCGGCCCGATGGGAGAGCGATTCCTCGGCCGCGCCCGCGTCCGTCAGTTGCACGCCCTCACGTCGACAACGGACGACGAGCAGGTCAGCGTCACCATCACCAGCTACAGAGGCCGCGTCACGCTGGACGTGACCGCCGTCGCGCCCCTGCTCCGGTGGGCGCGTGACATCTCAGATGAACTCGGCGCCCTACGGGCGGAGGCCTGATGACCCTGCTTTTCCTGCCCGTGACGGGCGCCCAACTGGCCGACTGGGCGGCGGCGGGAGTGCTTGCCGGGCCACTCAAGGCCTACGCGGCGACCACGGGACTGAGCGCTGCGTTCGAGCCGGCCGACGACGAGGAGGCCGAGCACCTCGCGTTGCTGGTGGCCTCCGTTGCTGCGCTTGCCGCCAGCGGCGTCCGGCAGGTCGCCGTGCTGGAGGGCGCGGCCGAGCCGATCACCGACGGTGACGTGGACTTCGGTGCGGTTGTCACCGGAGACCTGCGGTTCGAAGCCATCCAGAGCCTGTTCGCCGACGAGCCAGAGGCTCCCGGTCTTGCCGAGGCGGCCACGGCGGCGATGGGATTGACGTTGCAGGATGCGTGGAACCATCCCGCGGTCACCGTCCTGCTGGAAGAAGGCGACCTGCTCTGGCACGGGGCGGGGGAATGGCAGAGCCTGGGTAGAGGTTGAGCAGGTGACGGCTGAGCAAAGGAGACGGGCATGCCCAGGTCGATCTGGAAGGGCGCAGTGTCCTTCGGGTTGGTGACGATCCCGGTGAAGCTGTACGGCGCCACCGAGGAGAAGGACATCAGTTTTCGGCAGGTGCACGCCGCCGACGGTGGCCGCATCCGCTACAAGCGGGTCTGTGAGGTGTGCGGCGAGGAAGTGCCGTTCGCGGAGATCGCCAAGGGTTATGAGGCCGCGGATGGCAGGGTGGCCATCCTCGAGGCCGACGACTTCGCCGATCTGCCCGCAGCCAGCGGCAAGACGGTTGACGTGGTGCAATTCGTCGACGTCGAGGAGATCGACCCCACCTACTTCGACCGCACCTACTTCCTCGAGGCCGAGAAGACCGGCGCCAAACCCTACGTCCTGCTGCGGCAGGCGCTGGCCGAGACCGGAAAGGCTGCCGTGGTCAAGGTCGCGCTGCGCTCCCGGGAGACGCTTGCTCTGATCCGTCCGGTCGGCGATGTCCTGCGGATGCACACGATGATCTGGCCCGACGAGCTGCGCGACAGCGATTTCGCCGCCCCGACCGAGGAGGTCAAGGTCAGCGACGCCGAGGTGGGCATGGCACGCATGTTCATTGAGCAGCTGTCCGGTGAGTTCGATCCGGGCCAGTTCACCGACACCTACCGGGAGGCCCTGGAGCAGGTGATCAGCGCCAAACTGGACGGCGTCGAGCTGCCGGCAACAACCGACGAGGCTCCACGCGAGGCGCAGGTCGTCGATCTCGTCGCTGCACTGCGGGCGTCCGTCGACGCGGCGAAGGCACGGCGTGCGGAGGCAGCAGCCAGCTGATTCGACGCCGGCTCGCGCGGCGGTAGAGTCGCATCTCGTGGATGCCATCACCCGAGTTCCCGCGCCCGTCAACGAACCCGTGCTTCTCTATGCGCCCGGCAGCCCCGAGCGGGCAAGCCTGAAGCGCGAACTGGCCTTCCTCGCGGAGGAGCCGGTGGACGTCTTCGGCGTCATCGGCGACGGCTGGACGCCGCGTCCGGGGGGTGTGGTGCACGAGGTGCGCATGCCGTCGGACAACTCCACCCTGCTTGCCCGCGTGCACCAGACCACTGCGGCCGATGCCGCAACGGCCATCACCGCTGCCCAGACGGCGAAGGCCGCCTGGGCCGCCACCCCGTTCGACGAGCGCGCAGCTGTCTTCCTTCGGGCTGCAGAGCTCCTGGCCGGGCCGCGGCGCGACCAGCTGAACGCGGCCACGATGCTCGGACAAGGCAAGACCGCCCAGCAGGCCGAGATCGACTCGGCCTGTGAGCTCATCGACTTCCTGCGGTTCAACGTGGCCTTCGCGCGGGAGCTGTACAGCAACCAGCCGTCCAGTTCGCCTCAGGTGTGGAACCGCATGGACTACCGGCCACTGGACGGCTTCGTCTACGCCATCACCCCGTTCAACTTCACTGCCATTGCCGGCAACCTGCCGACCGCTCCTGCGCTGATGGGCAACACGGTGATCTGGAAGCCGGCGCTCACCCAGACCTTCTCCGCGCACCTGTGGATGCAGCTGCTGGTGGAGGCCGGCCTGCCTGACGGCGTGATCAACATGGTTCCGGGCCACGGCGCGGAGGTATCCAGCGCTGCCCTCAGCCACCCCGACCTTGCCGGCATCCACTTCACCGGTTCGACCCGGGTGTTCCAGGGGCTGTGGGGCGAGGTGGGTGCCAACATCTCCGGCTACAAGGCCTACCCGCGGCTGGTGGGGGAGACCGGCGGCAAGGACTTCGTGGTCGCGCACCCGTCCGCCGATCCGGACGCCGTCACCACGGCCCTCATCCGTGGCGCATTCGAGTACTCCGGGCAGAAGTGTTCGGCCGCGTCCCGTGCCTACCTGCCTCGCAGCCTGTGGGACACCATCAAGGACGACATGGTCGCCCAGACGGAGGCGTTGGCCGTCGGCGACGTTCGCGACTTCAGCAACTTCACCAGCGCTGTCATCGACGAGCGCGCGTTCGACAAGCTGTCCGGGGCGATCGACAAGGCCCGCAGCTCCGCTGATGCAGAGATCATCGCGGGCGGCACCTACGACCGCACCGACGGCTGGTTCGTGCGGCCGACCCTGATCGTCAGCGACAACCCGCACCAGGACATCTTCACCACTGAGTACTTCGGGCCGATCCTCGCCCTCTTCATCTACGAGGACGACAAGTATGACGAGGTACTACGGATGGTGGACCAGACCTCGACCTACGCCCTGACCGGGGCGATCTTCGCCACCGACCGGGGGGCCGTCGACCAAGCGTCACGTGCGTTGCGCCACGCTGCCGGCAACTTCTACGTGAACGACAAACCGACCGGCGCGGTGGTTGGGCAGCAGCCCTTCGGCGGCAGCCGGGCCTCGGGCACCAATGACAAGGCCGGTTCGTTGTGGAACCTGATGCGCTGGGTGAGCCCGCGCTCCATCAAGGAGAACCTGCTGCCGCCGGTGGGTATCGGCTACCCGCACATGCTGGCCGAGGACTGATCGTGCCCGCGGGGGCCCGGGCATGAAACTGGGGGTCTACGGCCTCATCATGCTGGCCGCCCTCCTGATCCTCGGGCTGGTGTTCTGGGCGCGCGGCCGGCGCCTGGGGGCTGGCGGGATGGCCAGCTGGCGTGGCCGGATCGACCTGGCCAAGGGTTTTCCGCACACCCGCCAGAACGGTTACCTTGCCTCCGACGTCGACGAGGTGCTGGATCGCGTTTACGCTCTGTCCGCCGACGAGCAGGGTCGTGCCGCAGCCCTCGACGGGCTGCATGCGGCCCAATTCGGGGTGGCGCGAGGAGGCTACGACCCGACGGTGGTCGACCTGCACGTGGACGCCATGATCGTGGCCCTGCAGACCGGCCGGGAACTGCCGGTCCGTCCCGGAGTTCGGCGCACGTAACGAGTACGAGTCTGGACCCACTCCGGGGCTGTGACCTTGACCAGCTCCCTGCGGCGGTGAGTGCGGCGCTCGCGGCGCTCGCTGGGGTGGCCCCGAGCGACACCGATGCAAACGTGCTGGTCGCGCAACTCAATGCTGTGATCAAGGGGTCACGGGCAGCAGGGATCCCCTGCCCGGAGGTCGGACGGGCTTGACGAAATCGAACGGGTGTTCGATCATCAGTAGGTGACGCTATCCGAGCTCCCGAGGACCGAACTGCTGGCACGCCTGCGTGCGCAGGTCGCCGTCAAGGAGGCCCGGATTCGGCAGGCTCCGTTCCCCGTCCATCCAGAGCTGGCAGCCCTGCTGCCGGACGGGGGTTTGAGGCCCGGTTCGGCCTACAGCCTCACCGGGGCGGGCGCTTTGTTGCTCGCCCTACTTGCAGAACCGTCCCGCGAGGGGCACTGGTGCGGGGTGGTCGGCATGCCCGACTTCGGTGCCGAGGCTGCCGCGCAAGCCGGCGTGGCACTCGACCGGCTGGCCCTCGTGCCCGAGCCTGCCGAGCAGTGGCTCGCGACCACAGCTGCGCTCCTGGAGGCGTTGCCGATCGTCGCCGTCCGGCCGACGGGAAGGGTGAGTGAGGGGGACGCGGCCAAGTTGATGTCCCGCCTCCGCGACCGGGAGGCGGTGCTGCTGGTCGACGGGCCCTGGCCGCGCGCCGAGGCCCAGCTCTCGGTGAGCAATCTGCGCTGGTCGGGCGTCGGCGTGGGCTACGGCTATCTCTCCAGCCGCGAGGTGACCGTGACGGTGAGCTCCCGGCGCAGCCCGCTGCGTCGAAGCGCCCGCCTTGTCCTCCCGACCCCGAACGGGCGCATGGCCGCCGCCGTTGCTGTTGAGCCCGTCAGCGGCCTGAGGGCGGTCGGGTAGTGGCCAGACCAACCCCGGCAACGGTCCCTGAGGAGCGACGTGAGGGTGCGGGCTTCGCGTCACGAAGGGCAGGCGACCGGTGCCTCGTGCTCTGGTTCCCGGGCTGGCCGGTCACCGCCTGGGCGCTCTCCGAGGGCGAGGACGCCGCCAGGCCGGTGGCGGTGGTTTCCGCCAATCGCATCGTCGCCTGCTCGCCCGAGGCGGCAGCGGAGGGCGTCGCCACCGGACAGCGACGCCGGGAGGCGCAGTCCCGGTGCCCAAGCCTGCTGGTGCTCCCGGCAGACGAGGCCAGAGACAACCGCGAGTTCGCCCAGGTGGTCGAAAGCGTGGAGCGGCTGGCGCCCGGGGTGCAGGTGGTACGGCCTGGAGTGTGCGCACTCCGGGCGCGCGGCCTGTCCGGCTACGTCGGCACTGAGGCGGAGGCTGCCGAGGTGCTGCTCGAAGCGGTCGTGGTGGCCCTCGGTCCGACATCGGGGCGGGTGGGTGTCGCCGACGGCATGTTCACCGCCCTTCAAGCCGCGTACGCAGCGAACCCTGTGGGCATCGTCCCTACCGGGTCGGCGGCCAGCTTCCTCGCTCCCTTGCCCGTGTCACGCCTCGGGGACGAGTCGCTGACCACCTTGCTGCCACGCCTCGGCGTGCACACCCTTGGCGACTTCGCGGCGCTGGATGCCGCCGCCGTCCGTGACCGGTTCGGGCAACAGGGGCTGCGGCTGCACATCCAAGCCTGCGGGCAGGATCCGAGTCTCGTGCAACCGCGCGTGCCGCCACCTGAACTGACCAGGCAGCTGGACTTCGAGCCGCCCCTGGCATTGGTGGATCAGGTCGCCTTCACGTCGCGGGCGAAGGTGGAGGAGTTCATCGGCGCGCTCACCGCAGCCGGGCTCGCCTGCACGGAACTGCGGGTCGAGCTGACCGGCGAGCTGGACGAGCTTGTGGCCCGGACGTGGCTCACTCCTGGGGTCTTCGAACCCGCAGCCGTCATCGACCGCATCCGCTGGCAACTGCAGGCGGCCGCCGGTGGCCAACTGAACAGCGGCATCGTCAGCCTGCGACTTGAGCCGGTGGCCGTGGATGCGCTGGTCAACCACGTACCCGGCCTGTTCGGTTCGGGCACCGACGAACGCGTCCACCACGTGCTGTCCCGCGTGCAGGCCATGCTCGGCCACGACGGGGTGGTCACCCCCCGGATCGGCGGCGGTCGCTGGCTGGCCGAGCGTCAGGTGATGGTGCCGTGGGGCGACCGACCGGTGCTGGGGACGCCGGCTGAACGCCCGTGGCCGGGACGCGTGCCCGACCCGTTGCCCGCTGCGGTGTTTGCCGAGCCGCGACCCGTCCAGCTCCAGGCCAAGGACGGCGAGGCGGTACGGCTCGACGACAGGGGCCAGCTCTGCGGGCAACCCAGCGTCCTCCGCGTCGGCGAAGAGCGGCTTGCGGTGGCGGGTTGGGCGGGACCCTGGCCCATCGACGAGCGGGCCTGGGACCCAGCCCGTCACCGCAGCGCCAGTCGCTTCCAGGTGGTCGACGACGCTGGAACCGCCTGGCTGCTCGTCCTTCAGGCCGGACGCTGGTGGGCAGAGGCAAGGTACGACTGATGGGCTTCAACAATCCGCCCATGACGTGGCGTGACCTCGAGCGCACGCTGAGCACCCCGGAGGGAAAGCCGTTCCCCGCCCAGGACGTCCCGGTGTCCTGGCGTCGCCATCCCTACGTCGCCCGTCCGATCGAGCGTCCCGAGGACGCCGTCCCGTACGCAGAGCTGCACGCCCACTCGTCGTTCTCGTTCCTCGACGGAGCCTCCGGCCCGGCCGAGCTCGCAGAGGAGGCAGAACGGTTGGGCTTGCACGCCCTGGCCGTCACCGACCACGACGGCCTGTATGGCATCGTCCGGTTCGCCGAGGCTGCCGAGTCGATGCGCCTGCAGACCGTGTTCGGGGCCGAGTTGTCCCTGGAGTTGCCGGCGCCCCAGGCCGGACAGCCGGACCCGGCGGGCTCCCACCTGCTGGTTCTGGCCGTCGGCGAAGAGGGCTATCACCGGCTGGCTGCCGCGATCACGGCCGGCCAGCTGGCCGGGGGGGAGAAAGGCCGTCCCTGGTACGACCTCGACGAGCTGGCCGAGCGCTCCGATGGCCACTGGGTCGTGCTCACAGGGTGCCGCAAAGGGGCGGTGCGACAAGCCCTGGCCACAGAGGGGCCTCACGGTGCCCGGCGTGAGCTCGCAGACCTGGTGCACCGCTTCGGCGCAGAGCGGGTCTTCGTAGAGCTCACCGACCATGGCCTGCCCCTGGACTCATCCCGCAACGACGCGCTCGCCGCGCTGGCCTCCGACCTGAGGCTGTCGACGCTCGCCACCGGCAACGTCCACTACGCCACGCCCGCCCAGCACCCGCTGGCCCAGGCGGTCGCCGCTGTGCGGGCGAACCGCAGCCTTGACGCCCTCGACGGCTGGCTGCCTGCAGCCGGGACGACCTTCCTGCGCTCCGGTGCGGAGATGGCCACCCGGTTCGCCCGTTACCCGGGCGCCATCGCTCGCACCGTCGGGCTCGCCGATGAACTGGCCTTCCCGCTGCGACGGGCAAAGCCCGCCCTGCCCACGCAGGAGGTGCCGGCGGGCCACACGCCGATGTCGTGGCTGCGCCACCTGGTCTGGGATGCCGTGCCCGTGCGTTACCCGGACCTCTCCCAAGCGGACGCCGAGCGGATCGAGCGCGAGCTGGCGGTGATCGAGTCAAAGGACTTTCCCGGCTACTTCCTGATCGTCCACGACATCGTTGCCGAGGCCAAGCGCCGGGGCATTCTGTGCCAGGGCCGCGGGTCGGCAGCCAACTCCGCCGTCTGCTACCTGCTGGGCATCACCGCCGTCGACTCGATCGCCTACGAGCTGCCGTTCGAACGCTTCCTTTCCGCCCTGCGCGACGAGGAGCCGGACATCGATGTGGACTTCGACGCCGACCGCCGCGAAGAGATCATCCAGTGGGTCTTCAACCGCTACGGACGGGAACGGGCCGCCCAGGTCTGCAACGTGATCCAGTACCGGCCGAAGAACGCGATCCGCGACATCTCCCGTGCGCTGGGCTACAGCCCCGGCCAGGGGGACGCCTTCGCGAGGCAGGTGGAGGGGTGGGCAGCGACCATCACCGCCGACCCTTCGTCAGGCTCAGGGAACGACCGGGCAACCGGGTCGGCGGACGGGATTCCCGGTCCGGTGATCGACCTGACCAACCAGCTGTTGAAGGCGCCGCGGCACCTGGGCATCCACTCGGCAGGCATGGTGCTCACCGAGCGGCCGGTCGGCGAGGTGGTGCCCATCGAGCACGCCCGCATGGACAACCGCACGGTGATCCAGTGGGACAAGGACGACGCCGCCTGGATGGGGCTGGTGAAGTTCGACCTGCTCGGCCTGGGGATGCTGTCCGCCCTGCAGCACTGCTTCGACCTGGCGAGGGAGTGGACGGGGGAGACCTGGGACCTCGCCACTTTGCCGAAGGAGGAGGCCGCCGTCTACGACATGCTCTGTCGTGCCGATTCGATCGGTGTGTTCCAGGTGGAGTCCCGCGCGCAGATGGGCCTGCTGCCACGGCTCCGGCCGCGGCGCTTCTACGACCTGGTGATCCAGATCGCCCTGATCCGTCCGGGCCCGATCCAGGGGGGCGCCGTGCATCCGTTCGTCCGAAGGAAGCTGGGCCGGGAGGTGGTCACGTACCCCCACCCGAAGCTGGAGCCGGTGCTGAAGCGCACCCTCGGCGTACCGGTGTTCCAAGAGCAGTTGATGCAGATGGCGATGGCTGTAGGGGACTGCAGCGGCGAGGACGCCGACCTGCTGCGCCGCGCGATGGGCTCGAAGCGCGGGCTGGAGCGCATCGAGGCACTGAAGCAGAAGCTGTACGAGGGCATGGCCCGCAACGGCCTGATAGGTGCCGAGGCCGACCACCTGTACGCACAGATCCAGGCCTTCTCCAACTTCGGCTTCGCCGAGTCGCACTCGCTGTCGTTCGCGCTGCTGGTGTATGCCTCCTCCTGGATGAAGCTGCACTACCCGGCCGCCTTCCTCGCTGGCCTGCTGCGCGCGCAGCCGATGGGGTTCTACTCCCCGTCCAGCCTCGTCTCCGACGCCCGCCGCCACGGTGTGGTGGTGCTGCGTCCCGACCTTGGGCGTTCCGGGGTGGACGCCGGCCTCGAGTTGGATCTGCTCCCTGAGGAGGCTCGTGAGGAACGATCGAGCCGTCACGAAGGGCTGGTCACGGGCCCGGCTTCGTGCGCCGACCGCCACCAGCCCCCGGTCGCCGACTTCGACGTTTCGGCCCCCGACGTCTCGGGGGCGCACCGTCGAGACGGTCGCTTCGCCGTTCGGCTGGGCCTCTCCGGCGTCCGCGGGATCGGACGCGGCGTGGCCACCACGATCGTGACGGAACGAGAATCGAACGGTGACTACTGCTCGATGGAGAACCTGGTGCGCCGCACCGGACTCAGGGCGGAGGACCTCGAGGCGCTCGCAGCGGCAGGGGCGCTGGAGTGCCTGGGCCTCACCCGGCGTCAGGCGTTGTGGCGTGCCGGCAGCGCAGCACTCGACCAGCCCGGGTCTCTTCCCGGCACCCTTGTGGAGTCCCAGCCGTTGCTGTTCGAAGACCCGACACCGGTGGAGGTGCTGGCCGACGACCTGTGGGCCACAGGGGTGAGCACTGAAGACCACCCGATCGCCCAGCTCCGCGCAGAGCTGGACGCCCGCGGGGTGCTGAGCACGGCCGGGTTGGCAACGGCCGAGCCCGACCGGCGCGTCGAGGTGGGCGGGTTGGTCACCCACCGACAACGTCCCGGAACCGCGTCCGGCATCACTTTCGTGAGCCTCGAAGACGAGTTCGGCCTCGTGAACGTGGTCTGCTCGGTGGGAGTGTGGCAACGCTTCCGGCGGGTAGCCCGGTCGTCGCCGGCACTGATCGTGCGCGGCAAGCTGGAACGCTCACCAGAGGGAGTGATCAACGTCGTGGCCGACCGCCTCGAGCCGCTACCGATCATGGTGGTGCACCGCTCCCGCGACTTCCACTGACGCCCGCCCGGAGGTCGAGTCCGATCAGGGAAGTCGGGCGACGGTCGTGCCTGCCCTCAGGGCACGGGGAATCTCCGCGACTCGATCCACGGTTCGCAGAAGCTCCCGCTTCGATGCCCCGTCGGCAGGTGAGTCGATCTCGACGCGGTAGTTCACGCCGGTGGAAGCCCAGTCCGTGTCGAATCCACCAACGGCGACGACACGGACTCCGTCCAGGCTTAGGCCGAGTGCGGCGGCTTCCCGGTAGAGGTCGTTCAGGATGCACGCCGCCACACCGGCGTGGAGGAGGTGTGCACCGGTGAAGTCGGCCTCCACGTCGACGCCACCATCGGTCCAGCGGTGGCCGAAGTGGGTCACGGGGCTGTCGGCGCTCGGTCGGAGTGTGCCGCTTGAGCACACGACGCGACAGCTGTCACTCATGACAGCAAGACTGCACCGTCGCCCCAACCGGACCCGAAGGAGCACAATCCTTGAGGAACGCATCTGGGGGGTGACCGACGTGGACCAACGCAATGATCCTCGGGTGGACGATTACATCGCTTCGTTGCCCGACTGGCAGGCTCGGATCGCCCAACAGGTCCGCACCATGGTGCACCTGGCTGCCGATGAGGTCGCTGAGACGATCAAGCGCACTCGTCTTCCTTACTTCGTGCTGAAGGGCAACATCTGTGCCCTGCTGGCAGCCAGGGACCATCTCAACGTGTTCGTGTATGACCCGGTCGCGCCCGACCCCACAGGGCTGATCAACCAGGGCCACGGCAACGCGACTGCCCGGGCCATCCAGCTGCGGGAGGGCGACACGCTCAACGAAGACGCCCTCGTGGAGCTGTTCCGGGCAGTGATTGCGAACAATCGTGCAGGCGGCTGGCGGAAGCGGGTGGGAACCTAGGAGTCATGCGGCAGATTGATACCGAGATCGCGATAATCGGTGGCGGTACGGGCGGTGTGGCCGCCGCCGTCGCCGCACTTCGCTCCGGCAGGCGAGTCGTGCTCACCGAGCAATACGCCTGGTTGGGCGGGCAATTCACGAGCCAGGCCGTTCCGCCGGATGAGCATTCCTGGGTGGAACAGTTCGGAGTCACGGCTACCTATCGAGCACTCCGTGAGTCGATCCGCCAGATCTACCGCTCCTCCTATCCGCTGACGATCCGGGCCCGGAGCGACTCCCGGCTCAACCCCGGCGCAGGCAGGGTGAGCAAGCTGTGTCACGAGCCACGTGTTGCCGTGGCTGCGATCGACCTGATGCTCGCCCCCTACCTGTTCAACGGTCAGCTCACGCTTCTCCAGCCCTACTCCCCCGTGGCTGCCACCACGGAGCGGGACCACATCGTCGCCGTGGAGGTCGCGCCCCCGGGCGGCTCAGCGGATCATGTGGTGACCGCCCAGTACTTCCTAGACGCGACCGAAACCGGTGAGCTGCTGCGCCTCGCGTCCGCTGAGTACGTCACGGGAGCGGAGGCGCACAGCGACACGGGGGAGCAGCACGCCCCCATGCAGGCCAACCCGATGAACATGCAGGCGATCACCTACTGCTTCGCAGTCGACCATGTCGACGGGGACCACACGATCGATCGACCGGAGATGTACGACTTCTGGCGCGCGTACGAGCCATCGTTCTGTGGCGGCCCCTTGCTGTCGTGGTCCGCGCCGGACCCGAGGACCCTAGAACTTGCGACGCGGACCTTCATCCCGAATCCTCAGGGCTCCGTCTCCGACTCCGCGAACTACCAGGGGGCCGAGGCGGGCGACAAGGACCTGTGGCTGTTCCGGCGGATCCTTGCCCGCGAGAACTTCGCGGAAGGCTTCTATGCCAGCGACATCACCCTCGTGAACTGGCCGCAGGTGGATTATTTCGTCGCTCCTGTCATCGACGTGCCCGACGCGGACAGGCGGCTCGGGGAGGCGAAGCAGCTCTCCCTCAGCATGCTCTATTGGATGCAGACGGAGGCGCGGCGTGCCGACGGCCGGTGCGGCTTGCCAGGCCTGCGCCTGCGACCGGACGTCGTGGGAACCGAAGACGGCCTGGCGCAGGCTCCATACATCAGGGAGTCCCGGCGAATCATCTCGGAGTACCGCATCGTTGAGCAGGATCTCGCGCTCGACGCGAGAGGGGACCGAGGCGCTGTGAAGTACCCGGATTCCGTGGGGATCGGCATGTACCGGATCGATCTGCACCCATCTACGGGTGGCGACAACTACATCGACGTCGCCAGTTCACCCTTCCAGATCCCGCTCGGTGCCTTGATTCCCGTCCGTATCGAGAACCTGCTTCCTGCAGCGAAGAACATCGGCACGACCCATGTCACGAACGGTTGCTACCGACTCCACCCTGTGGAGTGGAACGTGGGCGAGGTTGCCGGCGAGCTGGCAGCGCACTGCCTGGGTCTCGGGATCCCGCCACGCGCCGTCCGCGGGAGCTCGTCACGCATGGCGGACTTCCAGAGACGGCTCGATGCGCGAGGGATTGAGCGCGATTGGCCGAAAGTAACCGGCTACTAGCCAGCCGCGAATCTTCCGGTGCGGCAGTTGCGGCCGTTTCAGGTGGGTGGTGCGGGGCATTCGATGATCTCGATCGAATTGCCTTGCACGAGCCCTGGATGTGGGTGTGGAACGAATCTGAAGCCAGATGCCGCAGAACGTCGCCGGGTGCCGCTCCACGCCTGACGAGCTGCAGATTCCTCCCAGAGAGCGGCTCTGAGCTGGAACGAACGATCAAGCAGGAGCGTGCGTCGCTTCTTTCGCCTCAGCCAGCGGTCGACTGGCCGGAGCGGCCAGCGAGCCATTCGTCGCCAACGCGCTGCTGCACGTCGAGGGCTTCCAGCAGCGCTGGGGCAGCCTGCTTGGCCAACCCGGGTCCGAGGACGGGCACGCGCACGGTCAGCTCGCCGGCGTAGCTGAGTACCGAACCACGTCCGCCGGGGACGAGGGTGACGGTGCCCACCACGTCGGCAGGCATCCCCACGACGCTGACGAGTGTCTTCCCGCGCCGGACGCCGTCGACGGCGGCCGCGTCCCAGGCGATGTCATCGACGATGGTCATTGTCGGTCCGGCCAGCCGCTTCACCACCGAGGGCGTCGGCATCACCCGGCGGGTGGAGGTCTGCAGGCCTTCCACCGACACCTCGTGTTCGATGGGATCGGTCGCCAGGCACACCGCCCGAAGGAAGACCCGGTCGGTGAGCATTGCGAACACGGTCTCAACCGGAGCGGCGAAGTCGTTGATGGCGTGTATCTCCATGCGGGCCATTGTGGCGTGGATAGGCTGAATGAAGCCCTACTCGCTGCGAAGGAGCAGTCGTGTCCAATGTGGTGCCCGGTATTTCGATGGGGATGCGCGAGTCGCTGGTGTCCGCCGCGATGGCCGAAGGACCCGCCGACGACACGGGCTCATTGCTCGCCGCCTACCTCGCGCCCGTCCCCGAACCCGATCTGGTAGACATCGACCCCGCGTCCCTGGCAGGGACGGTCGAGCAGCACCTGCATCTCGGGAGCCGGCGCTCGCCCGGCCAGCACCTGCTGGAGATCCTCACGCCGGGGCAGGCGCCCGGGGTGGGCCAGGACGGTTCGACGGTGGCGCTGATCGTGACCGATGACGGCCCGTTCCTCGTGGACACCGTCACCATGGAACTCACCCGTCAGGAGTGGAGCCTGCGTCGGCTCTACCACCCGCAGCTGCGGGTGCAGCGGGACGCCTCCGGCACACTGACCTCCCTGGACGCAGACGCCGGGATCGCGGAGTCGTGGATTGCCGTGGAGATCTATCCTCCGCTGGGGGCTGCCGCCGAGAGCCTCTCCGACCAGCTCGCCGCCGGGCTGCGCCAGGCGCTGGCAGCCGTGACCGTCGCCGTCGAGGACTGGCAGCCGATGCTGCAGCAGGACCGGGCAGCCGTCGAGGAACTCCGCGACGATCACACTCCCGCCGGCAGTGAGGCGGTGGCGCTGCTGGAATGGCTGGCCGACGACCACTTCGTCTTCCTCGGCTACGCCGATTACGTGCTGTCCAGCGGTGCCCTTGTGCCTGTGGAGGGCAGCGGGTTGGGCATCCTGCGGGGGACCACCGAGTCCGACCGGCTCGCCGTCCCTGCGCACGGCGAGCGGGAGCCGCTGGTGATGGTCCGCGACCCGCGGCGTTCCCCCGTGCACCGCCCGGTGTACCTCGAGCACGTCGTCGTCCGACGCTTCTCCGCCGATGGAGCGTTGCTCGGCGAGAGGCGGTTCCTTGGCCTCCTGGCTGCCTCCGCCTATACCGAGTCGGTGGCCAACATCCCGGTACTCGTCGCCAAGGGCAGCCGCCTGCTGGCCGGCTGCGGCTTCGAGCCGCACTCCTACGGCTGGGACGCTGTGCGCCAGGTGGTGGCCACCTACCCCCGCGACGAACTGTTCGAGGCCAGCGTCGAGGAACTCGCACCGATCGTTGCCGCGATCGCGGCCCTGCGTGAGCGCCGCCAAACCCGTGTGTTCCTGCGGCGGGCGCGCTCCGGCAACTTCGCAACGGCGATCGTCTACCTGCCGCGTGACCGCTACAACACGGCGTCCCGCGTCCGCATCCAGGACATCCTGCTCGCCCGCCTCGGCGGCGTCGAGCTCGAGTTCACCACCCTTGTGAGCGAGTCGGTGCTGACCCGCCTGTTCTTCGTCGTGCGGCTCGGTCCGGATGCGCCCGACGAGGTCGACGTCAACCGCATCCAGACCGAGGCCGCTGCGGCCACTCGCAGCTGGGACGACGACTTCGTCGCCATTGTGGAGGCCCTGCCCAGCGAGCAGCGGGGTGTTGAGTTCAGCGAGGCCTACACCGCGGACTACCCGCCGGCCGTTGCCGTCGCCGACCTCGCCATGGCCAATCAGCTCACCGGCCCGGACGACCTGCGGCTCTGCCTTGCCGAGCCGCTGGAGGACACCGACGAGTCCGACCTGCGGCTGAAGGTGATCAGCCACCGGTCGATGTCGCTCACCCAGGTGATGCCGCACCTGTCGGTGCTTGGGGCAGAAGTGATCGACGAGCGTCCCTACAGCTGGGACCTCCGCGGAGGCCGCGTGCTGGTCTATGACTTCGGTCTTCGCCTGCCACCCGACACGGACGCTGCTTCGTGGGACGCGGAGGGGCGTCAGCGGTTCATGGACGTCTTCGTCGCCTCCTGGACGGGGGCGTGCGAGGCCGGCAACCTGAACCGGCTGGTGGTCTCCGCCGGCCTGGACTGGCGCCAGGTCAGCTGGCTGCGGGGTATCTCCCGCTACCTGTTGCAGGCCGGCGTGCCGTTCAGCCAGACCTACATCGCCAGCGCGCTCAACGCCTACCCGCGGGTCGCGTCCGGCCTGGTGGCGGCCTTCGAGACCCGGTTCGCCCCGGACCTCTACGACGACGATGACGAGCGATCGGTAGCGCTGGAGGAGCTGTACACCTGGCTCGGCCAGCAGCTGGACGCCGTCGCGAGCCTCGACCACGACCGGATCCTGCGGGCCTTCCTTGCGGTGATCCGTGCCGGGGTTCGCACGAACGCGTTCACCGGCAACCCCACCTGGGCCATCAAGCTGCTGCCCGCGGAGCTTCCGATGCTGCCCGAGCCGCGTCCGGAGTTCGAGGTGTTCACGTACTCGCCGCGGGTCCACGGCGTCCACCTGCGCTTCGGGCCGGTGGCCCGCGGCGGGTTGCGCTGGTCGGACCGGCGGGAGGACTTCCGCACCGAGGTGCTCGGGCTGGTGAAGGCCCAGATGGTGAAGAACACCGTCATCGTCCCGGTGGGAGCAAAGGGCGGTTTCGTGCCGCAGCTGCTTCCCGCGACCGCCAACCGCAGGGCCTGGCTGGCCGAGGGCAGAGCCTGCTACCGGCTGTTCGTCGACGCCCTGCTGAGCCTCACCGACAACATCGTCGACGGACGTGTCGTGCCGCCGGAGGGCGTGTTGCGCTACGACGGCGACGATCCGTACCTGGTGGTGGCAGCAGACAAGGGCACAGCGACCTTCTCCGACCTGGCCAACGAGGTCTCTGTGGGACGCGGCTTCTGGCTCGGAGACGCGTTCGCCTCCGGCGGGTCCAGCGGCTACGACCACAAGGCGATGGGCATCACCGCCCGCGGTGCGTGGGAGTCGGTGAAGCGGCACTTCGCCGAGCTGGGGCTCGACCCGGCCACCGACGAGTTCACCTGCGTCGGCATCGGCGACATGGCCGGCGACGTGTTCGGCAACGGCATGCTGCTGAGTGACCGGATGCGGCTGGTGGCCGCCTTCAACCACGTGCACATCTTCCTCGACCCCACGCCTGACCCGACCACCTCCTTCGCTGAGCGGCGCCGGCTGTTCGAACTGCCCGGCTCCACCTGGGCCGACTACGACAGCGCGTTGCTGTCCACCGGCGGCAGGGTGTACCGGCGTGACGCCAAGTCGATCCCGATCGAGGCCGGCGTCCGGTTGGCGCTCGGGCTTGCCGACCACGTCGAGCGCCTGACGCCGAACGAGCTGGTCAGCGCCATCCTCACCGCACCGGTCGACCTCCTGTTCAACGGCGGGGTCGGCACGTTCGTGAAGGCCGCGACGGAGAGCAACGCCGACGCGGGCGACAAGGCCAATGACGGCGTCCGTGTTGACGGTGGCCAGCTGCGCGCCCGTTGCGTCGCCGAGGGCGGCAACCTCGGTTGCACCCAGCTCGGTCGGGTTGAGTACGCCAGGGCGGGTGGGCGCATCAACACCGACTTCATCGACAATTCCGCCGGCGTCGACACCTCCGACCACGAGGTGAACATCAAGATCCTGCTGGCTCCTGAGGTCGCGTCCGGCCGGCTGAACGGCGCGGAACGTGATGGCCTGCTGGCGTCCATGACCGGCGAAGTGGCCCAGTTGGTGCTTGCGCACAACTTCGACCAGAACCTTGCTCTTGCCAACTCGATGTACCGCCGCGTGGTGCTCGCCGGCCAGCACGAGGCCTGGATGCGGACGCTGGAGGCCGACGGCCTGCTGGACCGCCGGCTGGAGTTCCTTCCCTCCAGTGAGGAGATGAACGCCCGGATCGCCCTCGGTGAAGCCCTCACCCGCCCCGAGCTCGCCGTGCTGCTGTCGTACACGAAGATCGCGCTCAGCCGGTGGGTGCTGGCCTCCGACCTGCCCGACGACCCCTACCTCGCGGACCGGTTGGTGCAGTACTTCCCGCAGCCGCTGCGCGAGCGCTATGCCAACGCCATGCCCGGGCACCGGCTGGCGAGGCAGATCATCACGACGGTGGCGGTGAACAGGTTCGTCAACAGCCAGGGCATCACCGCCTACCATCGGCTCTCCACGGAGACCGGCGCGGGGGTTGCGGACATCATCCGGGCCCAGCTGGCGTCCCGCGCGATCTTCTCCGTCGGTCTCGACGAGGTGCGGCTGCGCCGCCAGCCGGGGCTGGACGCCGCGGCCGCCACCGAACTGAGGGTCACCCTGCGCCGCATGGTGGAACGGGCCACCCGCTGGCTCCTGCACCACCAGCGCGGCCCGCTGGACGTCGCCGCTGCGGTCGCCGCCTACGGCCCCGGCGTGGCAGCACTGCGTCCCGATCTGGACACCCTGCTCACCGGAGAGCCTGGGCGGAAGGCCGCCGAGGCAGCCAATCGCTGGCAGGCGGCCGGGTTGGCTGCCGAGCTTGCCGAGAACATGGCCACCGCCGGGGAGGCGCACACGCTGTTGAGCGTGGTGCAGGTGGCGCATCGGCTCCACCTCGACCCACGCCGCGTGGGGGAGGTGCACTACCGGCTGGCGGACGCCCTCGCGATCGACCTGCTGGACGCCGGGGTGGACGTGCTGCCCCGCCAGGTGCGCTGGGACGCCATGGCCCGCGCGGCCCTGCGCGACGAACTGCTGGCAGCACATACCGACCTGACCGCAGAGGTGCTGGCCTCCGCCGACCCGAACGCTGCGCCGGAGAAAGTGGTGGCGGACTGGGTCGCCGCCAACCCGACGGTGGCGAACCGGGCGGCGACCATCTCCCAGTTGGCCGACGGCACTCCCGACGTCGCCCGGATGAACGTCGGCCTCAGCCAGGTTCGAGGGATGCTCGGCGCCACCTGAGCCCCCCTTCACCCCCGACTTGTCAGAATCTCATCCGGCTATAGCCGAATGAGATTCTGACAAGTCGGAAGGGCGGCGTGGGAGGGACCGGGCAGGATGGGTGCATGCGCATCGACCTGCACACGCACAGCTCTGTGTCCGACGGCACGGACAGCCCTTCTGAGCTGGTGGCCGCTGCTGCAGCTGCCGGGCTGGACGTGGTGGCGTTGTGCGACCACGACACCTTCGACGGGCTGGACGAGGCCGTCGCCGCCGGGCCGGGCGTGGGCGTCCGCGTGCTGCGGGGTCTGGAGATGTCGGCGCAGCACCAATGGGATTCGGTGCACGTGCTCGGCTACGGCTGCCGGGCCGATGACACTGCGCTGGCGGCTGAGCTGGCACGGGTTCGCGAGGGACGCAACGGGCGGGTGCCGGCGATGCTGGCCAACCTCGCACGCCACGGCATGCCGGTGCCTGTCGATGTGCTGCAGCGTCAGGTCGGGGCGAGTCCGTCGGTCGGTCGTCCGCACATCGCCGACGCGATGGTCGAGCTCGGCTACGTCGCCGACCGCAGGGAAGCCTTCGACACCTGGCTGGCCGACGACCGTCCGGTCTTCGTCGGGCGCTACGCCGCCCCGCTGGGCAGGGCACTGGACCTGATCCGGGGCGCCGGGGGAGTCGCCGTGATCGCCCACCCGTGGGGCAGGGGGGGCCGCGACCAGCTGCCACCCGCCCTGCTGGCAGAGCTCGCCGCCGCCGGGCGCCTGGACGGGCTCGAGGTGGACCACCAGGACCACGACGACGCCACCCGCGTCGAGCTCCGCGCCCTCGCCGACCGGCTCGGGTTGTTGGCCACCGGCTCATCGGACTACCACGGCCTGGGCAAGACCGACCACGGGCTAGGCTGCAACACCACCGCACCGGAGGTGCTCGCGGCGATCAACGAGCGGGTCGGGGAGCGGGGCGGGACGCTCGCCTGATCCCCCAGGCCGCCGTCCGGAGGAGCCTCGGCTTCGGTGTAAAGTCACCAGTCGGTTCCCGATCGACGACGAAGGCAGCACACCCATGACCGACCAGCCCCAGGACGCCGGGGAACAGCTCGCAGCTTCCACCTCGGAGGCGTCGCTGCGGCGGACGGAGGCAAGGAGCGTCGAGATCGAGGCGCAGATCGCCAAGGATCCGTCCGGTTTCCGGGTGATGACCGGCGACCGTCCCACCGGCAACCTGCACCTCGGCCACTATTTCGGGTCGCTGGCCAACCGGGTACGAATCCAGGACGCCGGCGTTGACACCTTCATCCTGATCGCCGACTACCAGGTGATCACCGATCGCGACGGCACCGGCCCGATCCAGGAACGCGTGCTGAGCATGATGGCCGACTATCTGGCGATCGGCATCGACCCGGCGAAGTCCACGATCTACGCCCACTCCGCGGTGCCGGCACTGAACCAGCTGCTGCTGCCGTTCCTCTCGCTGGTCACCGACGCGGAGTTGCGGCGCAATCCCACCGTGAAGGCCGAGCTCGAGGCCACCGGCGACCGCCCGATGTCGGGGCTGCTGCTCACCTACCCGGTGCACCAGGCCGCCGACATCCTGTTCTGCAAGGCCAACCTCGTGCCGGTCGGCAAGGACCAGTTGCCGCACCTCGAACAGACCCGGGTGGTGGCCCGCCGGTTCGACGAGAGGTACGGCCGCGTCGACCCGGCCCGTCCGATCTTCCCGCAGGCGGAGGCGCTGCTGAGCGAGGCCTCGACAGTGCTCGGCCTGGACGGTACCAAGATGAGCAAGACCAAGGGCAACGTGATCGAGATCGGCATGGACGCCGACACGACCGCCCGCCTGATCAAGAAGGCGGTCACCGACTCCGACCGCTTCATCACCTACGACCCGCAGGCGCGCCCGGAGGTCTCGAACCTGATCATGCTGGTCTCCCTGTGCACCGGACGCGACCCGGTCGAGATCGCGGCTGACCTCGGGGACGCCGGTGGCGGCGGGCTGAAGAAGCTGGTGACCGAGGCCGTCAACGAGTTCTTCGCCCCGATCCGCGCCCGCAGGTCCGAACTCGCTGCGGATCCGGGCCACCTGCTGGACGTGCTCCGCAAGGGCAACGCCCACGCCAACGAGGTGGGTGACGCGACCCTTGCAGAGGTCAGGGCCGCCATGAACATGACCTACTGAACGGAAAAGGAACCGTCCCCTTTTCCGTTCGCTGTCCTGACCAACGACGAAGGGCCCGGGCGTGATGCCCGGGCCCCTCGATGCTCGTTGCTACTCCGCTGCGGAGGCTGCGCCGTCACGGTTGCCGCTGCTGCGGCGACGACGACGGCGAGGCTTGGTTCCGGTCTGGTCGCCGGCCGGGGCTTCCGCCTCGGCACTGTCGGCGCCTGAGCCAACGGCGGCCAGGGCGATGTCGACAGCTGCCCCTTCCGCGCCATCCAAAGGCTGTCCGTTGCGCAGACGACGGCGGGACCGGTCGTTGGCCGGACGCTCCGCCTTGCGCTCGCGGTGCCCGTCCTTGTGGTGCCCGTCCTTGTGGTGCGAGTCCTTGTGGAAGGAGTCCTTGTAGTCGGGACGCTCGCGGGGCTCGCGCGGCGCCGCGTCCTTCAGCCGGCCCTTGATGCCCTCGGGGATCTCGAGGTCGGAGAACAGGCGCGGGGAGTTGGAGTAGGTCTCGTCGATCTCGGGGATGCCGAGATCGAGAGCCTTGTTGATCAGCTTCCACCGCGTCACGTCGGCCCAGTCGACGAGCGTGACGGCGATGCCCTTTGCTCCCGCGCGACCGGTGCGGCCGATGCGGTGCACGTAGGTCATCTCCGAGTCCGGGCATTCGTAGTTTATGACGTGGCTGACGTCGGTGATGTCGATGCCACGGGCGGCGACGTCGGTGGCCACGAGCACGTCCACCTTCCCGTCGCGGAACTTCTTCAGCGCCTTCTCGCGGGCCACCTGGTTCAGGTCGCCGTGGATCGAGGTGGCCTCGAAGCCACGGTCGACGAGTTCGTCGGCCAACCGCTGCGCCGCACGCTTCGTGCGGGTGAAGATCATCGTCCGCGTGCAGACCGGGGACTGCAGGATGCGTCCGACGATCTCCGGCTTGTCCAGGTCGTGCGCCTGGTAGACGAACTGGGTGGTGTCCGGGACCGTGAGCTGCGCATCGTGGGTCTCGGCGCGCACGTTCACGGGCTGGTTCAGGTGCATGCGGGAGAGCGCGACGATCGCTGCCGGCATCGTGGCGGAGAACAGCAGGGTCTGGCGCGACTTCGGCGTCTTGGCGATCAGGCGTTCCACGTCGGGCAGGAACCCGAGGTCGAGCATCTCGTCGGCCTCGTCCAGCACGAGCACCTTCACCTTGGACAGGTCGAGGGAGCGACGGTTGGCGAGGTCGAGCAGGCGACCGGGGGTGCCGACGACCACGTCGACGCCGTCGCTGAGGGTCTCGAGCTGGGTCTCGTAGCCGACACCGCCATAGACGGTGAGGATGCGTGCCCTGCGGACGGCGGAGGCGACGTCAAGGTCACGGGTGACCTGCAGCGCCAGTTCGCGGGTGGGGGCCATCACCAGTGCCTGCGGGGCGCCGGGGAACGGCATCTCGGCGTAGCCCTCGTCGGCCTGGACGGTGATCCGCTGCAGCAGCGAGATGCCGAAGGCCAGGGTCTTGCCGGTGCCGGTGCGGGCCTGGCCGATCATGTCGGTGCCGCCGATGGCGATCGGGATGGAGAGGCTCTGGATCGGGAACGGGTGCTCGATGCCGATCTTGGCCAGCGCGTCGACGATCTCGGGAATCACACCAAGATCCTCGAAGGTGAGATCCGGGATAGCAGCGGGCATGGTCTCGTGGATTGATTCGGTCAGGGTCTTGCCTTATCTGTCACTGGGCCGCTTGGGCGCAGTAGTACTGGACCGCCGGCGGCGTGGTCTCGGCCGCTCCAGGCAGGCTCACACGTTGATGTGCGGCGGTGCCAGTCTAGCGTGCGGACGGCCGGACGGCCGCGAGGGCGCTCCACGGTCGATCCCGGCGCCCTAGGCTGGAGGCGTGGATGTGATGTCCTGGCTGCTCGACGGCGAGCCGGCCGTGCAACGTGCTGTACGCACGCGGCTCCTCGGCGAGCCCCCGGACTCTCCGGAATGCCGGATGCTTCGCAGCCGGCTGATGGCGGAGGGCACAGTCCCGGCGATTCTTGCCTCCCAGGACTCCGACGGCCACTGGGGAGGGCGCGACCGGTTCTACACGGCGAAGTACTCCGGGACGGTGTGGAACCTGATCATCCTCGCCGAACTGGGAGCTGACGGCTCCGACGACCGCGTCCGGCGAGCGGTTACCGCGATCCTGGCCGACGGCCAGCATCAGGCTTCCGGTGGTTTCAGCACCACGAGGTCGAAGCGTGACGACGGCGCCCTGCCGTCGATGGTGATCCCCTGCCTGACGGGCAACATGGTGTTCGCCCTGATCAGGCTGGGTTACGGCGACGACCCGCGGGTGCGGCGGGCAGTCGACTGGATCACCACCTGCCAGCGCTTCGACGACGCGGAGGGCGCCGCCCCGACGGGGTGGCCCTACGACCGCCTGGAGATGTGCTGGGGTCGCCACACCTGCTCGATGGGCATCGTGAAGGCACTGAAGGGTCTGGCGGAGTTGGGGTTCGGGCATACGGCCGAGGTGGACCAGACCCTCGGGGAGGGTGCGGAGTGGTTGCTGAAGCATCACGTGCACAAGCGCAGCCACGACCTGGCCAGGGACTCAAAGCCCGGCTGGCGGCGCTTGGGCTTCCCGCGGATGTACCAGACCGACGTGCTGGAGATCCTGCTGATCCTGACCCGGCTGGGTTTCAACGATCCCCGGATGGACGCTGCCTTCGATGTCCTTGAGAGCCGGCGGGACAAGAGCGGCCGCTGGATCCTGCAGGAGTCGTTCAACCCCAGGTTCTCCGAGCCGATCGAGGTCGTCGGTGAGCCGAGCCGCTGGGTGAGCCTCGCCGCCCTCGAGGTGCTCGCGAGACGGAGTGCGCTCGCCGGCGCGCCCTAGGGCAACGCTGCGGCGCTGGTGAGTGGACCGGTCAGACGGTCAGAGTGCGCCGAACCCCACGGTGCGTACCTTGTCCTGGCCGAGGTCGATGTAGGCGATCTTGGTGGCCGGCACGAGCACCTTGCGACCCTTCTCATCGGTGAGGGCCACCACGCCGTCGTCGGCGAGTGCCTTGCGCAGGCTCGCTTCGATGCTGGCAGCGGTTTCCTCGGTCTCCACCGTGAGTTCGCGGACCACGTGCTGAATGCCGATCTTGATCTCCACCGTTATCTCCTTGCTGGACGCCGTCGCCAATCTACCTGTGGGATCGCCCGGACTCCGACCGCGTACGCCCACAGCGCAACCCCACAGCGCAACCCCACCCCGACTTGTCAGAATCTCCTCCGGCTATAGGCGGGCGAGATTCTGACAAGTCGGCGAGTGGGTCACCCGGCGAAGGCCACCTTCTCGTCCTCGGTGGCCTTGCGCACCACGATCCGGGTCCAGGCGCCCACGTAGATGCGCTGCCCGGGGTTGAGCTCCACCCGTCCCTGTGGGATCGGCATTCCCGGCAGCGGCCCGGCAGCCGCGCCGACGAACGTGCCGTTGGCAGAGTCGAGGTCCTCGATCCACCAGCGGTTGCCATCGGTGCTGAGCATGGCGTGACGGCGGCTGCAGCCACTGTCGAGCTCGCAGTCGATGTCGGGGAAAATGCCCCGGCTGTGCGAGACCCGGCCGATGAGGTTGTTCTCCTTTACCAGCGGGGCGATGTCGGGCAGCGACGGCGACGGCATCGGGTCGGACGAGCCCTGGGCGGCGTACCAGTCGGGGTCGATCCACAACTCGGCCACCCACTCGACCACCGGACGCGTCGGCGCGACGGGCAGAGAGGCAGCAACGGCGGGCGGCTCCGCTGGCGCCGAGGGTGCCTCCGCCTCCGGGGCGGCGTCCGGTGCTACCGGCTCCTCGGGAGGAGCGGCGAGAGCGGCGAGGGTTTCCGGCTCAGCGGCCTCTGGGGCTTCCGCCGTGGGTACGTCTGGCAGGGTGCCGGTGGTGAAGTCGTAGCCACACGCCTCGCAGAACAGTGCGTCGGCAACGTTCGGGGACTGGCAGTGCGGGCAGATCACCGGTTGCGCGGCGGACGGGGCGTCGACGGGAGAGACCTCCACAGCAGATACCGGTGATTGAGCCTGCACCGGGAGCCCGCAGGTGTCACAGAAATCGTGCGCACTGGTCTCGTGTCCGGCCGGACAGATCGCCATGTCAGCCCCTGATTCGCGTGGTCTTCGTCGATGCCGTGTCCAATGCCATCTCGTCCACCTTGTCCACGGCCTTCTTCAGTCGAACCGTACCCGTACGGGCGTCGGTAATGTCGACGACCTTCCGCAGTTTCGACGTCGCCTCGGTGTTGCCGCTCTCGGTGGCCAGCTGGACGGCTCGTCCCAGCTTGGTGGTAGCGGTGGCCTCGTCGCCGGCGGATTTCGCCGCAAGACCCTCCTGGATCACCTGCGCCAACTCGGCCTGCCCGGTGTAGTGGGCGACCTCGGGATTGATCTGCGCGGTCAGGTTGGTGTCGGCCGACCACTTCGCCTTCACCAGGCCCTGCGTGAGCAGGTCGGCGCCGACGGCAAGCTGCACACGGGCAGCGAGCTGCTCCTGGCCGACGGTCTTGGCCGCCAGCCGGATGGCGACGTGGTAGTCGCGCTCCTCGTCGCCCCACGAACCGGTGGGGTAGCTCATCGTGAGCTGGTTCACCGGGGCGCCCCGGTGGGTCAGGTCCTCGACGGTGGGGGAGACCTGGCGGATGAACAGCACCTGGGCGCCCTGCGGGATCCAGACCCGCAGGTCCGCACTCGCAACGCCGCGGGCCATGGAGTTGCGCATCAGTTCCTCGAACACGGCGCCGAGCCGCGCCGGGTCGCCGATGATGTCGACAGTGCCGAGCATGGCCTGGGCGATCTTGCGGATCTCGGCCACCTTCCAGTCGACGCCGACCCCACGGGCGTCCACCTGGAAGTCCCCGGCGCAGTTCGCGATCGCGGCGTCCAGCTGTCCCTGGGTCTCGTTGTGGTTCTCGCCGTCGGTCAGCAGGATGACGTGCTTCTGGGCCAGGATGCCGATCGAACCGAACAGCGCCCTGCACAGGTTGAGCCAGGTGCCCATGGCAGTGCCGCCCTCGGCACGGAAGTAGCTGATCTGCTGGCGCGCTTCAGCGCGGGTGCGCGCGTCCATGCGCACCATGCCTGCCCCGGTCTGCACCATCGGGTAGGCGAGGTAGGCCTTGTGGTTGCCGGCGACGACCGCGAAGTACGTGCCGTCGAGGATGTTGTCCAGGGCGATCATGGCTGCCTGCTTCGCGGCGTTCATGTTCGCGACGCCCATCGAGCCGGAGGTGTCCACGACGACGATCTCGCCAGCGTCTCCGCTACCGGTCCGGCCGGCGGCCCCGGCACCGGTGCAACGGATCGTCACGATCGCGTTGACGTCGGTACCGCCGTCCGGCAGGAACTCGTTCTGGTAGACGGCAGAGGTGAACTCAGCCATGCTCTGCAGACTCCTTCCCTTGATCGCTGGGGGTCGCCCCTAGAGTAGGCGCTCCCGCGGGGACGCTGGCGAGCGCCACCGTCACGTTGTCCTTGCCACCCTGGCCGTTGGCCCACACCACCAGGCGTCCGGCGATCTCGGTCGGATCGCTGGAAACGGAAGCCGCCGCGTCCACCTGGACAGCGAGTTCCTCCGGGCTGGAGGCGTAGTTCCACAGTCCGTCTGAGCACACCACCAGCCAGCCGGGTTCTGTCACCGGCTGGTGGCCGGTGCGGGGCACGGTGTCGTTGGCGTCGCGTCCGAGCCACTTGGTGATGCCGTGGGCGCGGGGGAGCGCCTCCGCCTCCGCCCGCGGCATGCCCTCCGCGATGAACGCCTGCGCCATCGAGTCGTCAATGCTCAGCAGCAGCTTCTCGGTGGGCGTGAGCAGGTACACCCGGGAGTCGCCCAGGTTGGCGTAGTGCACGCGATCGTTCAGCACGACAGCAGCGGCGAACGTCGCAGACGCCGCATTGGTCGAGTCGGGCGCGGTGTGGGCGATCACGGCCTTGTTGGCCTCCTCCGTGGCCGTGACAAGGGCGGACGCCAGCGCGGTGTCCTCGCTGTCGTCACTTCCGATGCCTTCGGAGCTCAACGCGACCAGGACGTCGCGGGCCTTCTCTGCACCGGCGAGGGCGGCCACGTCGGAGTCGATGCTGGTCGACACCCCGTCGCAGACCACCAGCACGGCCCGGTCGCCCTCTGCCCACAGGGCCATGGCGTCCTCGTTGCGAGAGTGCTGGACGCCGCGGTCACACACCCCGCCGACCCACGGTGCCGGGGCCGAAGTGAAGTGGTCGCGGGCGCTCGGGGCCTTCGCCCCGCAGGTCTGGCAGTAACCGTCGGCGCCGACGCTGCCGCCGCACACCGGGCAATCGGCCAGCGCGCTGGCACGCTCGCCCAGACGCCTGGTCTGGGTCGAGGAGTCGCCGGGTGAAGGGGACGACGGGACTGCGGCGACGCTGGGTTTCAGCGGGTTCCCGCAGGCTTCGCAGAACCAGGCCGCCGGGTCGATCGGACGGCCACAGGCCGGGCAGGCAGGTTCCGGGGCTGCCGGCGGGACGGGCTCAGCTGCAGGCCCGGCGGCAGGCTGTGCGGGCGCTTGCGCAGGTGCGGGAGCCTGCTCGTCAGGCGGCTGTACGCCCTCCGGAGCGGGGTGCGCGTTGTCGGGGGCTGGTGTCCCGAGGGACCACAGCGGCCATTCCGTACTCATAGCAGGCTCCAGGGACGCAGGGTGTTGGCCAGGTCGACGTAGCCCGCCCGCACAGCCGGGTCGTCGGTGAGCCGGCCCAGTTCGAGGTAGGAGGCAACCAGCAGGTCGCGGAGCATCGACTCGGTCATCGTCTGCCCGGAGAGCTTCACGTTCCCCTTGGATGCCATCGCCATCGCCCGCCGGTACAGGATCACGCGGTACTCGGCCTCCAGCTCGGGCTCCAGCCGCGCCTGCCCGATGGCCTTGAAGGCCTCGGTCATCCCGTCCGGGCTGACGGCGAGGCTCACCAGGTGGCGCGCCCGCAGCCGCTGCGACTCCGGGTAGCCGCGGGACGTGCTCGGCACGAGCTCGAGGGCGGCCAGCGACCCGGGAAGGTCGTTGCGCGCCGCCCGCACCCGGGCGAGGCCGAACGCGGCCGGCGTCACGTAGGAGGCGTCAGTGGAGGCGCAGGTGCGGTACAGGTTCTCTGCGATGTCCAGCTCGCCGCCGAGCTCGCAGGCGAGCGCGAGCGCCAGCTTCGGAGCCAGTTCACCGGGCACCTGGCCGTAGACGGCGTTGAACGAGCTCTGTGCCGTGGCGAAGTCCCTGCCCTGCAAGGCGTTCAGCCCGGCCAGCCAGACCGCCCGCCACTCCCACGGGTCGTTCAGCAGCAGTTGCCGGACACAGTCATCGGCAAGCTTGCGGTTGTTGGCCTCCAGCGCAGCGTCCCCGCGGGCCAGCAGCACCTCTGCGGACATCCCGGGTGGCGCGTCAAGGGCGGCAAGTCGCTGCACCGGGTCCACGACGCTGACGCGGGCCAGCCAGCCGGCCTGAGGATCGGACGGGTCCATCCGCAGTCGGGGGAGCTGTCGCATCCCGTAGCGCTCGGTGGCCACCGTCGGGGCCTCGAACAGGGCAGAAGACGCCGCCGTCGTCGCGACGCCCGCCGTGGCGGTGGCCACCACTTCGCGCAGCACGCCCAGCATCTGCAGTCGCAGTTCCTCTGCGGAGGTGAACCGGTCGTTGGGGTCGGCGGCGCAGGCCTTCAGCAGGAGCCGGTACAGCGAGTCGTGCGCTGCCAGGGCGGGGATGTCCTCAGCAGGCGGAATCCTGAACTCGAACTGCGACTGGTAGCCGGGCACCTCGGCGCACAGCACGAGCAGCGTGCGTCCCACGGTGAAGATGTCGGAGGCGATGGACGGCCCGAGGGTCGCCACCTCCGGCGCCTGGAAGCCGACCGTGCCGTAGATGGCCGAGTCGTCGTCGCCGATGTGCCGGACGCCACCGAGGTCGATCAGCTTGAGCGCGTCGCCGACCTGGATCACGTTGTCGGGCTTGAAGTCGCAGTAGAGCAGGCCGAGCTCGTGCAGGTAGCCCAGCGCGGGCAGGATCTCGATCAGGAACGCCAGCGCCTGCTCGACCGGCAGGGGGTCGGCCACGCCCTTGTTGGTGGTCATCCGCTGCTTCAACAGTTGCTTCAGCGAACGGCCGCCCACGTACTCCATGACGATGTAGCCGGCGTCGTCATGCGTCACGAAATTGTAGATCTCGACGATCAGTGGGTGCTCCACCCGGGCCAGGAAGCGTTGCTCGCCGATGGTTGCGGCGAGCGCGTCGGCGTCCCCGGTATTGAGCAGGCCCTTCAGCACCACCCACCGTCCGGAGACGTTGCGGTCCTTGGCCAGGTAGATCCAGCCCATGCCGCCGTGGGCGAGCGCACCGACGACCTCGTACTGCCCGGCCACCACGTCGCCGGGCAGCAGCTTCACCGTGAACGAGTACAGCGAGCCGCAGGCCGGGCAGAAGCCCTCGGAGCGGGCCGCCACGTTCTCCGCACCCTGGCCCACCTTCGCCCCACAGCGGGGGCAGACACGGGCGTCCAGCGGCACCTCGGGGTTGGCCAGAACGGCCTTCGACGGGTCGATCGCCGGCGCCGGCGGCACCCGGGTGAGTCCCGCGCCGATCCGTGCTGTGGTGAGGCGCTCGGTGCTGCTGTGCCGGGTGGGCCGGCCGCCGAAGGACGCGGCCCGCGCGGAGCCGAGTGCCGTCGAGCCCAGGTGCACCGAAGTGCGGGTGCGGGACGTGGCCGGCGCGGACGCCAGAGATGGGGCAGCGTCGTTGACGTCGGGAGAGCCGCAGACATCGCAGTAGCCGTCGACGATGCGCCCGCTGCAACCGGGCTGGCGGCAGGGTCCGCTGGAGCGCGTGGACGGCCGGATGCCGGGCCGGACCCGTCCCACCGGGGAGTCTGCGGGGCCGGGCATGCCGCAGACGTCGCAGTAGCCGTCGACGATCGTGCCGGTGCAGCCCGGCTGGCGGCACTTCACCGCTGCCTCTGGGCAAGGAAGTCGAGCTGGGCTGTGTAGGCCCGCAGCAGCTCGTGCACCACCGGCAGCACCACCGGTGATTCGGCCAGCCGGCGTCCGACAAGGGCGGACAGCTCGAGGAGGTCGGGTTCGCCTGCCTGTCCCAGGGCAGCGGCCTTCGCCTGCAGGGCTGAACTCAGCGAGGCGGCGGCATCCCGCTCGGCGAGCGTCGCGGTCAGGTCGGCCTGGGCCTTGTTCAGCTGGCCGGCGACCGCGCCCAGCCCGTCCACGAAACCGACGAGGGCCGTGCGGGTGTTGGGCACCGGGCCGAGCCCGGCGACGCTCGGCAGCGCGCCGTCCGGAGCGGGCCACACGGCGGCGGCAGCCTGGGCAGCCAGCGTGCGGACGGCCTGCTCGCGCGCGGCGACCTCCGCCAGCTGCTCCCGGGCCCGCACGAGCAGGTCGCGGGCCTCCCTGCGCTTGGCCGCGCCGACGATCAGGTCGCGCTCCAGCCGGGCTGCGTCGATCTCCAGCGCACCCAACAGGCCGCCGATGTCACCGCCACGCGTCCGCTTGTCGACGAGGTCCCCTGTGCGGGCGGCGAGGGTGGAGAGCTTTGCCGACGCGGCGGGCGCAAGGGTGGGCGGCTCGAGCTTCACTTGGTCGCGGATACGTTCCAGCTGGGCCCGCAGGTCGCGCAGCCGGATCTGCTGCTGCTCGGCGGTGGGGTCGGTGTTCAGCCTGGTGCGCAGCTGGGCGACCAGCGCGTCACACAGCCGTCCGGCTTCCGGCAGGGACACCGACATCGACTGCAGCTGGGCGAGACCGGCGTTGGCCGTGTCGAGCCGTCCCCAGATGAGTGCGGAGAGCCGTTCGCGCTCCTGCTGCCCGACCCGGCCCGAGTCCCAAGTGGACAACAGCAGGTTCTGCCGGGTCTTCGCCGCCTGCCACAGCGCGAGGGCAAGGGCCATGTCGGAGGTGAGTTCGGTCTGCCGGCCGGAGTCGATGACCTTCTGGTCGAGGGCGTCCAGCTCGTTGCGGCGCTCTCCCAGCCAGGCGTCGAGCTGGCCGAGGTAGGTCATCAGTTGCTGTGGCGTTGCGGCCACGCCCAGCTGGCCGGGGGCTGAGGGTGTGCTCGTGCTCATCGGTACTCCACCAGTCGTTGGGCCACGCCGGCAACGGCGAGGCCTGCGCCGACCAGGGCAGCAAGGATCACCGCTGCGAGCTGCCAGGGCAGCCCGCCGCGTACCTCTTCCGCGGTGTCGGCTGCGGCGGTCGTCGCCTGCGAGCGGCCTTCGGCGATGGTCTTCTGGAAGGCGGCGGACGTCACGGCGACGCTGGACTTCTCGCTGCTGAGTGCCAGCTTGTCTGCCCCTGCCCAGTCGGCCTTCGCCATCAGCGCGGCGAGCGAGCTCTCGGCCTTGCGGTAGTCGGCGAGGTCGCTCTTGGCAGCCTTCGTGTCGGCGGCTTTCTCCGCTGCGTCGATCGCCGCGGTGACGGCCTTCGCCTGCGCATCCGGCCAGCTGCGGGCCAGCAGGGCCTCGGCCTGCACGCGTCGCGCGGTGTCGACCTGGCTGGACGCCTCGTTGAGCCCGGTCACGCGGGCGAACTGTGCACCGCGGCTCTGGCCTGCGGCCACGGCCGTGCCCTGCTGGGCGGCAAGCGTCACCCAGCTGATCACGAGGACGGCAACGATGGCGCCGAGCAGTCCGAGGTTCAGCACGCGGCGGCTCCGCTGGGCGAGCACCCAGCTGACCCAGATCACGAAGGCTGCCGCGGCGAGCCCGAGCACCGGCATGACGACGAATGCCAACCCCGTCGAACGCGCGGACGCCTCGGTGGCCAGCGCCTTCTGCAGCGTTGCGAGGTCGGGGAGGATCTGCTCGTCGAGTTGACTGCCGGCCTTGGCGAGCAGGCCCTGCGCTGTCGCGGTGTCGCGGCCGTCGGCTGCCCGGAGGGCTGCGCCGTAGGCGCTCACCTCGCTGCTGAGTTCGGTCAGACCTCTGGCGTCCTGCGGGCGGGCTGTGGCGGCCTCGACCAGCAACCCGGCGGCCTCACCCACCCGGCTACCGGCGTCGGCGGCCTGGCTGGTGGTGGCGCCCTTGCCCTTCAGGACCCCCTCGGCCGCGAGGGTCGCAGCACCGAGCAGACGGGTTTGCACCTCCCCGAGCCGTGCCGACTGGGCGGCCACCTGCGGCGCGGAGTCCAGGTCGGTGCGCAGCTGGGTGATCAGCAGCGTTCCGACCCCGCCGATCAGGAGCAGGCCGAGTGCTGCGGCGGCCTGCAGCCGGCGCAACAGTTGCGGCGTCCGGCTCGGCGGAGGCGGGGAGAACTCCGGCTGGCCAGGCGGGACCGTCGCCGGGGTCGGCAGGTTGCGTCCGGGCCCGGCAGCGGCAGCTGCGAGCCCGGCCGTCGTCACCGGGGTGGGAGCGGTCATGCCTGGTCCTGTGGCGCGGCGGGGAACTCGACCGGCGCGATGGTCGCGGCGGCGTCCGGCGGTTGCAGGCGGCCCTCGGCCACGACCGGTGCCGGTGGTGCCTGCGGTTCGACCAGATCCTCCGGAAGAACGGTGCGCAGCTGCTCGAGCGTCGGCTCGGTCACATCGCGAAGCCGCCAGGCATGACGTCCGATAGCTGCCTCCAGCAGGTTGCGCGCGAACCGGCCGTTGCCGAAGTTCTCGTCGCGCGCCTGTGTGGCCAGCTGGGCGCTGAACTCGTCCAGCACACCCTCGCCGAGGTCGTAGTCGGACTTGGATGCCATCTGGGTGAAGATGTTGCGCAATTCCTCGTCGGTGTAGTCGTCGAACGTGATCGTGGTGCGGAAGCGGCTGGCAAGCCCCGGGTTGTTGGAGATGAAGATCTCCATCGGCACCGGGTAGCCGGCGACGATCACCACGAGGTCGTCGCGGTGGTCCTCCATCTCCTTCACCAGGGTGTTGATCGCCTCCTCGCCGTACTGGTCGCCGTTGAGGCTGTAGGCCTCGTCGATGAACAGCACGCCTCCGTAGGCCTTCGCCGTCACCTCAGCGGTCTTGATCGCGGTCTGGCCGAGATAGCCAGCCACCAGCTCCGACCGGTCGACCTCGACCAACTGGCCTTTGCTGAGCAGCCCGATCGCCTTGTAGATGCCGGCAACAAGGCGCGCGACGGTGGTCTTGCCGGTCCCGGGGTTGCCGGTGAAGATCAGGTGCCGGGTGATGGTGGGGCTCTTCAGGCCGGCCTTGGTGCGCAGCCCGTCGACGCGCAGGATCGCGGTCTGGCGGCGGATCTCGCTCTTCACCGTGGCAAGGCCGATCAGTTCATCGAGCTCTGCCAGCCATTCCTCGACGGTCTTCTCGGGCTCTTCGGGTTCGGGTTCGGGCTCGGCGGTGGCCTGGGCTGGCTCGGCGGGTGCAGTGGCCGGGCCAGGCGCGCCCACGTCAGCGGCCCTTCGTGACGCCGGCTCGTTCCTCACTGGCTCCTCAGGGAGCATTGAAGGGGTGGGGAAGGAGATGCCACCGAGACCGGGGAAGGCGCCGGCAGCGTGCGGGTCGAGCCGGCTCACGTCGAGCAAGCGGTCCTGGTTGGCGGCCGACAGCCGCGACAGCACGTCGGACAGGATCGCCGGGGCCTGGCGTACGAACTCGCGTTGCACGGCTTCGTCGGGCGTGGCTGGCCGTGCCGGGCGCGAGTGGGCGGCGCCGGGAAGCTGTGCCGCGGCGGCGAGGCTGGCGGCACCGAGAGCGGACGGGCCGGGCTCGCCGAGGGCAGCAGCCGACTGGCAGACGTCGGCGAGCGCCTTCTGGTACCCGGCCGAAGCCTTGCTCGCAGAGGCTGCAGCCTGGCTGGCCAGCGGGGTGGCCGAAGCCCGGTAACGGCGTCCGCGGACGGCCGCGTCCATGAAAGTGGCGGCGGACGTCTCGACGCCGATCTCGCGGCACCAGTCGACGAACGCGCCGCGGTTCGACTCGGCGACGGCTGCCGAGAGCACGAGACCCTCTTCCGCCGCGGCTGCCGGGTCGAGCCCGGCGGCGACGGCGGCGGCGTCCAGCGCTGCAAGGGCCTTGCCCAGTTTCATCGTGCTCATGCCTGTCCCAGGTTCAGTTCGGGAGCCTGCGTGTGGCCAAAGCGCTCCTGGAGGAAGCGGCCGTGACTGATCAGGGCTGCGGCGTCAGTGGTGTTGGCTGCGTCGTAGATGGCGTCCATCGTCGTCGCGAGCAGGTCGAGCTGGTCGATCAGCAGCAGCAGCGAGGTCTTCCCGCCGTCCACCGGACGCGAATCGGCCCAGTCGCGGGGCAGTCGCAGGTAGGCGCCGATCGCCTCGGGCAGGTAGTCGGTTGCTGTCGCCACCACCGAGTAGGCGTCATAGCTGCCCAGGCCGAGGATGGCAAGGCGTGGCAGGGTCTGCCGCACGGCGTTGGTGACGTGGAGTGCGCGGGCGCGCACCACTCCCGGAACGGCGGGGTCGTTGACCAGCGCGTCCACGCCGGCGAGGGAGGCGTTGATGTCGTCGGCTGTGGGCGCGGTCGCCACCTCGTCCGCACCATCTTCGGTGGGTGCGGACGTCTCCTCACGTCCGAGCAACCGGTCCCAGAAGCCCATCCCTGCCCTAGCGGTCGATGCTGATCGTGGGCAGCGTTGCCGCCCGTGAATCCTGTTGCGAGACCCGCTCCAGGTAGGACTTGCTCTTTGCGACCTCGGTCTCCAGCGTTCCGATGGTGGCAGCCATCGAATCCAGCGCCTTCAGCTTGAACTGGTCGATGGAATCCATGGTCTGGTAGATGTTCGCGAACGCCGCCTGCAGCTGCTCCAGCCCGATGGTGGACGACGCCGCCTGCTCCTGGATCTGCGCGGAGTTCTCCTTCAGCATCTCCGAGGTGCGCTGGATCATCTGCGACGTGGTCGTGTTCAGCGCTGTGATCTGGTCGAGCACGAGCTTCTGGTTGCCGAGCGCCTGGGCGACGATGACGGCCGTCCGCAGCGCGGAGATCGTGGTGGTGGAGGCCCGGTCGACACCCTTGATCAGTTCGACGTTGTTCTTGATGATGATGTCGATCGCGAGGTAGCTCTGGATCGAGACCGCCAGCTGGGTGAGCAGGTCCTGGTGCTTCTGGCGCACGTAGAACAGCACGTCCTGGTTGAGCGCCTTTGCCTTGTCGGGGTCGGACAGCTCGAACTCAGCGATCTGGGCGGCCAGCCTCGCGTCCAGCCGTTCGGCGATGTAGACGTACTGGTTCAGCCGGCCCATCACCGTCCAGAGGTTCTGCTTCTCCATGTTCAGTGCGACGTTGTCCTTGGTGAGCTCGTCCTGGCCCGAGCGCAGCGCGTGCAGGATGCCGTTGAGGTGCTGCTGGGAGCTCTGGTACTTGCGGAAGTAGTCCTGCACCGGCTTGCCCACGCCGATGCGGGCGAGGAAGCTCTTGCTACCCCGTGCCCCTGCCGGGTCGAGGTCCTCGACCGTGCGTCGTAGTTCGAGCAGCGTCTTGCCGACCTTTGACGTGTCGGCGAGGCCGCCAGCCTCGATGGCCCGGACCGGGGTCTGCAGGAGACGGTTGGACGTCTCTGCAGCCTTGCGGATGTCGGCGTCGCCCATGCTGCGCACGGCGTCGGCCTGTGCAGAGAAGGTGGGGGAGTTCTCCTCGCTGGAGTTCAGCGCGGTGAGGAAGTCGTTGACCTTCGCGTCCAGCACCGGCGCCTGGGTGGCCTCGACCTGCGGAGCCATCGACGGCGCCTGCGTGGCGGTCACCGTTGCAGGTGGAGCGGCAGGGGTGAGGCTCAGCATGTCTGGCGGCGCGAGCTGGACGGCCTGTCCCTGGCTGGACGGCTGCGCGGGTGTGCTCATCAGATGACCTCTCGATCTTGGGCGTTGGCCACCAATCTAGCCGCACCGACCCACGGCGGCGCCGGTTGTCGGGAGGGTTTGACGCCCTGTTCCGGGGTGGGCCGGGGGCAACCCCGAGAGTGCCGTCCTCCCGAGCGTCCGCACCGCCCAGGGAGCGCCCCGCGCGCGCCCGCCGGGCCGGGCTTCCGGCGTCCTCGGCCCTGACTGCCTGGGTCTCCCGTTCTGCGTCCGCGTATCGGGAGCTTCGTCCATGGCGTGCAGCAGGCCGCGGGCGGTGAGCCGGACGAGGACGGCTGCGCGGCCGCTGAACCGTGCTGAGCCCGGACGGCTGCCGGGCGTCGACCGGACGGTTGTCCGTGGGGGGTGGTTGCATAGGGACTGTGACCAGCCTGCCGACCCTCGCTCCCGACCAGGCTGCCGTGTTGGCGAGCTGGGACGTCCCGCTGCTGGTGCTGGGCGGGCCAGGCACTGGCAAGACCACGTTGCTCGCGCATGCAGCTGTGGCGCGCAGCACGTCTGGCGACCCGGCGCCGCTGGTGCTCGCTGCGAGCCGCACTGCAGCCAGCGCCCTGCGTAACACCATCTGTTCCGGCCTGGGTGACGGGTCGTGGCAGCCGGTGGTGACTACTGCGCACGCCCTGTGCCGCACGATCTGGCAGCGGTTCGCAGGCCGGCCCGACCTGCGCCTGCTTGCCGCTCCCGAGCAGGAGTACCGGGTGCGCGAGCTCCTCGCCGTATCCGGGGCCACCCATTGGCCGGCAGAGCTGCGGCCCGCGCTGGGTACCCGCGGCTTCGCTGCCCAGGTACGTGCTGCCATCGCCCGCGCTCGGCAGCTGGGCCTGGAACCCGAGGACCTGGCGGCATTCGGGCAGGAAGCCGACCGTCCGGAGTGGGCAGCGCTGGGCGGCTTCTTCGCCGAGTACCTCGACGTGCTGGACGCCGAAGGGGTGCTCGACTACGCAGAGCTGGTGCATCGCGTGCGGCTGCTGCTCACCGAGCCGGACATTGCCGGGGTGCTGGGTGCCGAGATCGGTGCGGTGCTGATTGACGACTACACCGAACTCGACCCGGCCCAGATCGCGCTGCTGGCGACTCTCGCCGGCTCCGCGTCCGTGCTGGCCGTCGCCGACCCGGACAGCATTAGCTCAACCTTCCGCGGCGCACACCCCCGCGCTGTCGCCGACTTCGGGCGCTTCTTCGGACGCCCGGACGCCGCCGTGCGGCGGGCTGAGCTGACAACGGGACACCGCAGCGGGCCGGTGATCGCCGACGCCCTCGCCGGTGTGAGGGCCCGCCTTCCGCGTCCGGCCGGTGCCGGGCAGCCCGAACTCGTCCCGGTCGTCGATGCGCCCGGGGAGGTGGCGGTGTTCACGTGCTCGGGGGAAGCCGACCAGGCTGACACCATCGCCGCGGAGATCCGGCGTGCCCGGTTGACGGCCGGCATTCACTACGGGGACATGGCGGTGCTGGTGCGCTCGGGACGGCGGCAGCTGGGGCCGATCATCCGGTCGCTGGCCGCGGCGGGGATTCCGGTGGAGGTGGCCGGTGACGAGATCCCGCTGGCGCAGGCGCCGTCGGTGCGTCCGCTGCTGCTTGCACTGGCCGTGACCGCAGCTGGCCGGGTGGAGCCGGACGAGGCCGTTCGGCTGCTCACCTCACCGCTGGGCGGCTTCGACGCGCTCGGCCTGCGGCGGCTGGCTCGGGAGTGGCGGGTCGGTCGGGCCACAACGCCGGCCGGGCTCCCCGAGCAGCTCGCTGCGGCGATCAACGACCCGGCCTGGCTGGACGTCGCCGACCCCAGCCCTGTGGTTTCGCGGCTGCGTCGGTTGCTGGACGTGCTGGCCGCCGCCGCCCGACGGGTGCGGGCCGGTGACCCGGTCGACATGGTGGCATGGGCCCTGTGGCAGGGCACCGAATGGCCGCGCCAGTTGGCCAGTGAGTCGCTGGCAGGGGGAGCGCTCGGCAGCCGTGCAGACGCCGACCTCGACGCGCTCTGCGCGTTGTTCGAGAGCGCTGCGGAGGCCGACCGCCGTGGCGGAGTGGGTGGCGTCCGCGCCTTCCTCGCCGAGCTCGCGGGCCAGCAGATCCCTGCCGACCGCGAGCGCGAATCCCGGCTGCGCGGACGCGGCGTCCAGGTGCTCACCGCGCACCGGGCACGGGGACGCGAATGGGACCTCGTTGTGGTGGCCGGCGTGCAGGAAGGGGTCTGGCCGGTCGGTCGGCGCGTCAGCACGGTACTGGAAGCTGCAGCCCTCACGGCCGACGGCCTCACCGGGCGGACCGATCACCGCGACCTGCTGGCCGCTGAGCGTCGGCTGTTCCACCTGGCGTGCTCGCGGGCGAGGCGCAGGCTGGTGGTGACCGCTGCCGCAGGCACGGAGGGGGAGGCCGACTCCCCGTCCCGGTTCCTCGCAGAACTCGGGGTGCCGCTGTCGGCGCCCGACCGGCACAGGCAACCGCTCACCCTTGCCGCAATGGCCGCAGAGCTGCGTCGGCACGCCACTGCGCCGGGAGCCGCGCCGGAATTGCGTGCGGCGGCTGCGGTAGAGCTCGCGCGGCTGGCCGACGCCACCGATGACAGCGGGAAGCATCTGGTGCCCGCAGCCGACCCGTCCACGTGGTGGGGGGTGCGGGAGCTGACCAGCCGCCCCGAGCCGCTTGGTTCCGGCCGGTCGGTGCGACTGAGCCCCAGCCAGGTGAGTGGCATCCTCACCTGCCCCCGTCGCTACTTCCTCGCCCGGGAGGCGCGCGGGGAGGGTGAGCCGGGGCTCGCGGCTGCGCTGGGGTCGTTGATCCACCTACTGGTGCAGCAAGCCGTCACCGAGGGTTGGGGGCTCGCTGAGCTGCGCGAACGGCTCAACCAGGTCTGGCACCGGCTCCGGTTCGAGGCGGCCTGGCTGTCGGCCACCGAACGCGTCGAGGTCGAGCTGGGCCTTGCCCGGTTCCTGGCCTGGCGTGAAGCCGCCGCTGCCGACCTGGTTGGGGTCGAGGTGCCGTTCAACCTCGAGCTGGCCGTCGACGACCTCTCCGTCGTGCTGGACGGCAAGGTGGACTGGCTGGAACGCACTCCTGGCGGCCTGCGGGTGGTCGACTTCAAGACTTCCCGGACGGCGCCGACCCGGGCAGCGATCGCCGGCATGGAGCAGCTCGGCATCTACCAGCTCGCCGTCGTGTCCGGGGGTTTCGCGGGGCTCGAACCTGACACCGGCACCGCCGGGGCCGCTGCGGTCTACCTGCGTCTGGCCGGACGACCCGAGGACCTGCCGAAGGAGTTCGACCAGGCCTCGCTGACGTCCACGCCGTATCTGTACGCCGACCCGGACGAGGAGCGCTATCCCACCTGGGTGCACCAGCGGGTGGCGCTGGCCGCCGGCGTGGTGGCCGAGGGCAGCTACCCGGCGACGCCGGGGCCGCACTGCCGCACGTGCCCCTTCGCCAACAGCTGTCCGGCGTCCGGTCGGGGCGGGCAGGTGCTGCGATGAGGCTCGCCGAACCGGCACAGCTCAGCCGTGCACTGGACATCGACTTCTCTGAGCAGCAACTCGCCGCCATCACCGCGCCGCTCGAACCGGCGGTGATCATCGCCGGCGCCGGCTCGGGCAAGACCACGGTGATGGCAGCAAGGGTGGTGTGGCTGGTCGGGTCCGGACAGGTTCTGCCGGAACAGGTGCTGGGGCTCACGTTCACGCGCAAGGCGGCCGGTGAACTCGGCAGCCGCGTACGGCAGGCGCTGCATCGGGCCGGGGTCCTGTCGGCCGACCAGGAGGCCGGTGAGGAGCTGATCCTCACTTACGACGCCTTCGCAGGACGGCTGGTGTCAGAGCACGGGCTGCGGCTAGGCATCGAGGGCGACTCCCGGCTGATCACCGGCGCTGCCCGGTTCCGCCTCGCCGCGCGGGTCGTGGCCGACACCCCCGGCCTGCGGTACCTGTCCCGCCTGCGGCCGGCGGCGGTGACGCAACGGCTCCTGGAGTTGTCCGGCGAGCTCCGCTCCCACCTCGTCGACCCGCTGGCGCTCGCCGACCAGGCGGAGACCTTCGACGCCGCGCTGAGCGCGGCACCCCGCAACCCGCGCGGGCAGGTCTACCAGGCCCTGCAGACCGCCCGCGCTGCCGCGTCCGAGCGACTGGAACTCGCCACCCTCGTGGTGCGCTACGAGGAGTTGAAGGCCGACCTCGGTTACGTCGAGTTCGCCGACCAGATGGCTGCGGCCGCCCGGCTGGCGACGGAGGTGCCCGCCGTCCCAGCGGCGCTGCGTTCGGAGTTCGCTGTGGTGCTCCTGGATGAGTATCAGGACACCTCCGCGGCGCAGGCCATGCTGCTGCGCGGGCTGTTCTCGGGGCCTGATCCAGCGTCGGGACGCGGGCATCCGGTCACGGCGGTCGGAGACCCGTGCCAGGCCATCTACGGCTGGCGGGGGGCCGCGGCCAGCAACATCCTCGATTTCGCCCATCACTTCCCGACCATGGACGGGGAGCCCGCCACGGGCTACGCACTCACGGTCAACCGGCGCAGCGGGCAGCGGGTGCTCGACGCGGCCAACGACCTGGCCGGGCCCGTACGCGGCGAGCCGGCGCTGGTGGCCCACGGGCTCGACCTCGACCTGGTGGCGCCGCCCGGCACCGCGCCGGGACGGGTGGAGGCGGCCAGCTACGCCACGTGGCCCGACGAAGTGGCCTCCATCGCCGACCGGACGGCTGAACTGCACGCCACCGGGGCGGTCACCGCATGGTCCGACATTGCCGTCCTCGCCCGGCGCAACAGCCAGGTCGCCGACGTGTACGCCGAGCTCATGTCCCGGGACATCCCGGCAGAGATCGTCGGGCTGGGCGGACTGCTCGAGCTGCCAGCCATCGCAGACGTGGTCGCGACCCTCACCCTGCTGGATGATGCGACGGCAAACCCGTCAGTGCTCCGGCTGCTGACCTCACCCCGCTGGGCGATCGGCATTCCCGACCTCGCCATGCTCGGACGACGGGCGCGGGAACTCTCGGCGGCCCGGCGTCCCGACGGCGATGCCGGGGCAACCAGCGACCTTGAAGCTGTCCTCTCCGGCTCGGACCCCGCGTCGGTGCCCTGCCTGCTTGAGGCCGTCGCCGATCCCGGCCCGCTGTCCTACTCCGGTGATGCGCGGCGTCGGTTCTCGGCGTTCGCGGGCGAGCTGGGCTTGTTGCGGCGTCACGCGGGTGATGCGGTGACCGAGCTGGTGCAGCGGGTGGTATCTGTCTTGGGTCTCGCCGTGGAACTTGAGGCGGTCGGCCCTGGAGGCAGCGCGCCGCTGGCCACGTTCGTGCAGGCGGTGGCCGACTACACCGACATCGACGCTGACGCGTCCCTTGCCGGTCTGCTGGCCTACCTCGAGGCCGATCGGGAGTACGGCACCGGCCTGGAGCAGGCAGTGGTGTCGGCGGCGGACTCGGTGAAGGTGCTCACCGTCCACAAGGCCAAGGGGCTGGAGTGGGACGTGGTGTTCGTGCCCGGCCTTGCCGCCGACGTGTTCCCGACTGATCGGGTCACCGGCAACTGGCTGCGCAACGCCTCCTCGCTGCCGTATCCCTTGCGGGGGGACGCGTCGGCCCTGCCGCAACTGGGACGGGTAGACAACAGCCAGATGACGGCGTTCGCGTCGGCGCTCACTCAGCAGCAGCGGCTCAGCGAGGACCGGCTGGCATATGTAGCGGTGACGCGGGCCCGGCAGTTGCTCCTGGTGAGCACCCACACATGGGGCCCTGGGTTGGCGAAGTCGCGCGACCCGTCGGACTATTTCGTCACGGTGGTCGCGCATGCCCAACGAGTCACAGAGGCGGTGGCCGTGCCGGACACGAACCCGCTGCTGGGCCAGGCAGCGACCACTTCCTGGCCTGCCGTGGGCGACACGGTGGCGTGGACGGTTCGCCGCGAGGCCGCGGCGTTCGTGCGTGACGCCCGCGCTGCCGCCCACGACGGCGACTACCCCGAGGTTGCCGGGCTCAGCCTCGATCAGACGGAGCTCGTCGAGCATTGGCGTGAACTCTCGGCAGGGCTGATCGCTGCCGAACTGGAGACGGTGCGCGAGCGCAGCGCCGGACGGCTGCCCGACTACCTTTCTGTGACCGGCCTGGGCCGCCTGGCACGGGATCCTTCGGGGTACGCGGCCGAGCTGCGACGACCGATGCCGCGGCTGGTCAGCGAGGCACAGCGGTGGGGCATCGGGTTCCACCAGTGGCTTGAGGACCGGTTCCGCGGGCAGTCCCCGCTCCTGGATGGCGACGACGGCGAAGTGACCGGCGTCGACTTCGAGCAGTTGCGCGCAGGCTTCGAGGCTGGGCCGTACGCGACCGCTGTGCCGCTGGCTGTGGAGACCCCGTTCACGCTCGTGCTGGGCGGACGCCTGGTGCGCGGGCGGATCGATGCGGTGTTCACGGCTGTGGATGGACGGGCTCAGGTGGTCGACTGGAAGACCGGAGACGCCCGCCGAGCCGACCCGCTGCAGCTGGCCTGTTACCGGTTGGCGTGGGCGGAGCTCAACGGGCTGGACGTGGCCGAGGTGGACGCCGTCTTCTACGACCTGCGGGCCGCGGAGGTGGTGCGACCGGCGGACCTGCCGAACCGGGCAGGGCTGGAGGCGCTGCTGGTGGCGGTTCCGGGCTCGGTTAGCCTTGCGCAGTGATCGACTGGCGGAACGGGAGTGACCTGGATCGGGTCGCAGAACTGCGCACCGACCCCGAGTGGGTGCTGGCAGCCTGGGCGAACCCGGACACGGTCCTGCTGAGGGTGGGCGACGCCAGTGTCGAGGCGGGCGCGGACGGCGCGTTGCTCACGCGTCGCGTTGAGGCCGACTTCGATCCCGAACTGCACTACCTCCTGGGCCGCATCGAGGGGCGGCCGTGGTTCGCCACGCGCGTCGAGGCCGAGGAGGAGCTGACGGCGCTTCGTTCGCTGATGGACGGCCTGCCGGCGGCAGGGCTCGAGGCGGCTTTCACAGCAGTGGGGCTCGCGACATGGCATGCCGGCAGCGGATTCTGCCCGCGCTGCAGTGCTCCTACCCGGGCCGTCCACGGCGGGCAGTCGCGTAAGTGCACGGCGTGCGGTCTTGAGCTGTATCCGCGCACCGATCCCGCCGTGATCGTCGCCATCGTCGATCCAGACAACCGGTTGCTGCTGGGCCGGCAGCCGAGCTGGGCGCCAGGCCGGTATTCGGTGTTCGCCGGCTTCGTCGAGGTGGGGGAGTCGCTCGAGCAGACTGTGCACCGGGAGATGGCCGAAGAGGTCGGCCTGGAACTCACCGGCGTCACTTACCTGGGCTCGCAGCCCTGGCCGTTCCCGCGATCGCTGATGGTGGGTTTCCTCGCGCACACCACACGGGACGAGCCGGTGCCGGCCGTCGGCGAGATTGAGCTGGCGCGCTGGTTCACCCACGAACAGCTGGTTGCGGCAATGGCCGCTCGCGAGGTGCTGCTGCCGCCGCACACCTCGATCGCCCGAAGGATGATCGAGTCCTGGCTCGACGGAACCTTGGCGCATCACACCGCTGGTTGAGTCGTAAACCGCTGGTTGAGCCTGTGGAAACCAAATCGCGGAACCAGGTTCTGGAGGGCGTCTCGGGATACGCCAAATTGCCTACGGGCACCTCACCGGACTGATTGAATGAGCGCTCCATTCGATTCATCACCTGGGGGAATAATGAGAGCCGCCCGTGGGCTCGTCGCAGGACTTGTGACGCTACTTCTTGTCTGGTCAGCCGGCGCCTTTGCGCCGACCGCCTCCGCAACTACCGATCCCGTCACTTACACGACCGGCTGCGGTTTCGTCGAGCTGACGAGCCAGAGCGCTGACCCGGTGATCGTCGTCTACGGTGACCCGCGCCGGAAGAAGGAGGACGGGGTCTTCGAGCTCGCCCCGAACACGATGAGGCACATCAAGACCGCTCGCACGCAGTTCCTTTTCTACGTCTTCGACGAAACAACCTCTGTCAATCTGATCCAGGAATCCCCGATCATCACTGACCAGAATTGCCCCAAGGTGACGGCGAAGACTCCCAAGATCATGGGGAAGACGCGCGTCGGGGAGATCCTGACGGCGACCACCGTCGGCTGGGGACTGATCGACGTTCAGCTGTCCTACCAGTGGTACCGCTCCGGCAAGAAGATCACCGGCGCCACTGCGGCCACCTACACGCTGACCAAGTCCGACAAGGGCAAGAAGCTGACGGTCAAGGTCACCGGCGAGCACGACGGCTACTTCAGCGTCGCCAAGACGTCGAAGTCGACGGCCAAGGTCAAGTCCGGGATCCTGGTGGCTGCGCGTCCGACCATCGAAGGGGCGGCGGTAGTGGGCTCGCCTCTGACGGCCAACCCGGGCGTCTGGGGTCCCGCCGGCGTCACGCTGTCCTGCCAGTGGTACCGCTCCGGCAAGAAGATCAGCAAGGCCAGCCAGCCGGTCTACACCCCGGTGAAGGCGGACCTCGGCAAGAAGATCACCGTCAAGGTCACCGGCCGGCTCGCCGGCTACACCACGGCGGTCAAGGCTTCGGTCCCGACCGTGAAGGTCCTCGCAGCCGTCTGAGGACCGGTCATCGACCACGTTGAGCCCGGCGGGACATCCCGTCGGGCTCGACGCATTCCCGGGTCAGCCAGCAAGCCGGTAGACCGACACGTGCGAGGTCGACTCGTGTGTGAATGGGCCGGCCTGCCAATCCGCCGAGCGGGACTCCAGTTCGAAGCCGGCCAGGCGCCCCATCAGGTCGAGCTCTGATGGCCAGATGTAGCGGTGCGGCGTGCGTCCCAGATGGGCCTCATGCCCGTTGCCGAACCTGAAGTGGTACGAGATGAGGTGCTGGCGCAGGGTGTCCATCGTGTCGACCAGGATGTAGCCATCCTCGACCGTCTCCACCGCAGCGGGCACGCCAGGGGGCATCCTGCGGAGATCCGGTACCCACAGCTCGATGACGAAGCGGCCGCCCGGTCGAAGGTGTGCGGCGGCATTGCGGAAGCACTCCACCTGGGCATTCTGGGTCAGCAGGTTGCCGATCGTGTTGAACACCAGGTAGACCAGCGAGAAACCGCCGTCGACCAGGGTGGTGGACATGTCGCCACAGGTGACCGGCAGTTGCTCGGCGGTGGCCTTCTCCCGCAGTCGACGGATCATGGACTGCGAGTACTCGATGCCGGTCACCGGCACACCGCGGGCGATCAACGGAATCGCGATCCGGCCGGTTCCGACGGCGAACTCCAGCGCCGGACCACCGTTGGCAAGCGCCGCCAGCCGATCGATGACGGGGCCGACAACCTCCGGGGCGTCCATTCCCTCGCCGGGGGTGTCGTAGCTGTCAGCGGCTTGGTCGTCCCACAGTTCGTCCTGGGACAGCGCGGCCAGGCGATCGAAGTCACTCTGCATCCCGCCATCTTCGCCCACCGCCCGCTGTGATTTCGAGATAGCCGTGCCCGGGTGTAGTAGGTATCAATGACCCCTGAACAGATCGCTCTCGACGAGCTCGTCGATAGCTTCGCCTCCGAGTGGCTCCGTCTGGATGACGCGCAGCTCGCTGCACGGGTCGTGCCGACCCGATCCTTGTGCTCGGCCCCGACGGCACCACTCCCGTTCCGCGGGCGGCTGGTGGTGGCCACGATCAGCTGGACTTTCAGCCACGGCGGCGCCACCGCCGCACTCGTCAGCGATTCCCTCCTTGAGTGCGAACGAACCGACGGGTTGCGTTGCGTGGCCTACCTGCCCCGAACCAGCGTCCTCGACCATCTGGACTGACGACCTGGCGGGCGCTTCCATTCAGGTGGGATCGCCGCGAGCCGGGTTGAGGCGATCCAGGCCTAGCACGGGCTCCAGGCGCCTACAGCCGGTCGCGCAGGCCGGATGCCCGCCGCGCCTTCTGCCGGACCGCCTTGCGCAGCGACTCTTCGGAGCCGATCAGCGTGACCTCGGTCTTGGCCCGGGTGATCGCGGTGTACAGCAACTCCTGGGTCAGCAGCGGCGACTCCGGCGATGGCAACACCACGGTCACCCGGTCGAACTGGCTGCCCTGCGCCTTGTGCACCGTCATCGCGTGAATCGTCTGCACGCCCTCCAGCAGGAAGGGGGACACGGTGTGCACCTTCCGTCCCCGGGAGAAGTGGGCGCGGAGCAGCCCGGCGTGGTTGACAACCACGCCGGTGTCGCCGTTGTACAGGCCGAGGTCGGGGGAGTTCTGGGTCACCAGCAGCGGTCGGCCGGCGTACCAGGTAAGGGTCACATCGAACCCTTCCAGCTCTGCGGCAAGCCACCCCTCGACCTGGCGCGACCACAGGGTCACCCCGTAGGGCCCGCGCCGGTGCGCACAGAGCAGGCGATGCTCCTCCAGGAGTGCCAGGGCGTCGTCAACGCGGCCCTCGCGGGCTGCCGTGACCATCGCCACCCCGGACGCGGTGACGCGGGCCCGCAGGTCGGTCTCCTCCGCGGTTGCTGCGAACCGCACGCCCGGCGCTCCGGCCGTTGCCAGCGCAACAGCAGCATCATCGTCGCCAGACAGCACCGCGGCTGCGAGCTCCGCGATCGAGCGAACCGAGCGGTAGTTGTGCCGCAGCCTCACCACTGGCCCCGACGGGGGGAGCCCGAGTTCTGTGAGCGCCGGGGCGAGCGACGTTGCGGTGGCCGTCTCGGCATCCACGATGTCGGCGAGCACTGCGCCGGCCTCCACCGGGGCGAGCTGGTCGGGATCGCCCACCAGCACCAGCCGCGCCTGGGGACGCAGAGCCTCCAGCAGCCGGGCCATCAGCGTGACGTTCACCATGGAGGCTTCATCGACCACCACCACGTCGTGCGGCAGCGGGTTCGCATGCGAGTGCACGAAGCGGTTCCGGGAATCGGGCACCCAGCCCAGCAGGCGGTGGATCGTCGTGGCCTGCAGCTGCTCGAGCGCGCCGGCAATGTCGGGGGGCAGTTCGGTCACCGCGTCGGCGAGCGCCTCCTGCATGCGCACCGCGGCCTTCCCGGTGGGAGCCGCGAGGGCCACCAGGGGCGGCGTCGGCAGCGTGCGCCACAGCACGCCGAGCAGCCGGGCGAGCGTGTGGGTCTTGCCGGTGCCCGGACCGCCGGCGACCACCGTCACACCCGTGAGTGCCGGCACCAGGGCTGCGGTCGCCTGGTCGAGGTCGGGATCGTTGCCCAGCAGTTCGGCGCGGGCGGCGGCCAGTGCGGCGGCCGGGACCGGTGCGGGCGGACGGCCGAAGCGCGCCACCAGCTCCGTGGCCACCACTGACTCCTCCTGCCAGTACCGCTCCAGGTACAGGCGCCGTCCGACCAGGCGCAGCGGACGGTCGCCGCCATCGTCCGCGCCGAGAGTGACCAGCCGGCTGGCCGTGATCGCAGCCAGCCACGCCTCCGCTTCGGGCAGCAACTCGGACGGAATGCCGACACTCTCCTCGTCGGTGTCGAACCGCACCTCGTCGATCGCCGACAACTCGAGACAGGTCGAGCCGGCCCGCAGCGCACGGACAGTGAGCGCGAGCGCCAGTAGCACCCGCTGGTCGGACTCCCCGAACAGGTGCGACACCTTCTGGGCGACGTGCACGTCACCCCACGACAGGGCGCCGGTCGCATGGACGTCGAGGAGGAGGCCGGGGGTGAGGCTGGTCGCGAGGTCGCTCATCGCTGCCTCCGATCGGCGAGCAGGTCAGAGAGCTCGGTCACCAGGCCGGCGGGCGGGAACCAGCTGAAGACGCCCCTGCCGTCGCCCGCCGTCGGTCCGCCCATGCCACGCACGAACAGGTAGCCGACGCCGCCGAGGTGTCTTTCCGGGTCGTAGGCGGGGAGCCGCGCAGCCAGGAACCGGTGCAGGGCGACGCAGTAGAGGATCGCCTGTAACGGGTAGTGGGTGCGCATCATCTCCGCCACCATCGCCGGCTCGTCGTAGTGGTCGAGGGTGAGCTCGGCCGGCCCGAGGCGGTTGGTCTTGTAGTCCACGACGACGAAGCGCGGTCCGTCGGCCCGATGGATGCGCAACACCGAATCGATGCTGCCCGTCAGGAAGCCTCGCAACGCCTGCCCGGCCAGCTGCGGCTGGGCGAGTTCGGCGGGGTACGCAGCCAGCGGGTCGTCGGCCGGTAGCCACTGCCCCAGCACGTCGGCGACCGCCGCCAGCGTGGTGCGCGAGGAGGCGTTACCGAGGGCGAACTCAAAGTTCAGCTCGCTGAGCCGGTCGGCGACGGGAATGCCGGCCAGTGGAAGGCCGTCAGTGAGCGGCCCGAGCGGGGTCAGCAGGCTCGGCAGCATCGCCGCACCCAGCGCCTCGGGCGTCACGTCGGCGACCGGGTAGCGCTGGGCAGCCGCCGTTGTGGCTTCCAGGAGCCGCTCACCGAGTGCGGGCTCGTTGGAGGGGCCGGGGGCGAACCAGTCAAGGTTCTCCAGCACCTGGTGCACGAGGCTGCCGAACGCCGCACCACCCGGCAGTTCGGCCATCGGGGAGGCCACTCCGGCTGACGCTCCGACCACAGCAACCGCCCCCGCCGGCTCGTCGTCAACGACGGACTCGGCCGTCAAGGCCACCGGCGGACGCGCGTGCACCGTCTCTGTGAGGCCGGAGTAGGAGGTGCGTCGCCAGAGCTGGTCCACCCCCCGGTCGAACCGGGCGAGGGTGAGCTTCGCGGGTCGGTCGGTCTCCGGGGCAAGTCGAGCGGGGGTGACCGGCAGGCAGTCCTCGACAAGGATTCCGGCAGGCGCCAGCCAGTCCAGTCCTGACGGGTGGCCGTCGCCGGGCGGAGTATCCAGCGGATAGCTCGGCTCCGGCGGACCGACCCGGTCGCGGCGCCGGAACAGCATGCGGTGCAGCGGGGCAGCCTCGGTGTTTCCCCGCGTACGTGCCCACCACATGGTCAGCTGTGACTGGGCCCGGGTGACGGCGACATACAGGCTGCGCAGCCCATCCTCGGCCTGCTCGGCCGCGTAGGCCTGCAACCGTTCGGCGCGACCGGGGGCGTCCCTCCCGCCGAGGTCCAGCACCCGACGTCCATCGGAGTGGAACGCGAGGCAGTTGTCCTTGTCCTCTCGCGGCACATAGAGGTCGGCGGCCTCGGGCAGGAGCACCACCGGGAACTGCAGCCCCTTGGCCTTGTGCACGGTCATGATCTGGACGGCACGCCGGTCCGTCTCAAGCCGACGGACTCGATCGGAGCCGGCCGAGCGGAGTGCGACCAACTCGGTCAGCCAGGACACCAGCGCCTGGCCACGCAGACCGTCGGTGTGTTGTGCGTGCAGGATCTCCGCCAGGTGCCGGTAGTCAGTGAGGTCCCGTTCACCGAGAGGACGGCGCAGCACGCGTTCGGCCAGGCTGCCACCCGTGGCTCCGGCCTCGGCCTGGACTGCGGCGAACAGCGCTGCCACGCCCTGGCTTGCCAACACCCGCGACCAGCCCTGTATCAGGCCAGACCATGCCGTGAGCTGTTCCTCGTCCGCCAGAGCGAGCGCGGTCAGGTCACCGCCGACGAAGTCGGTAATGATGGCCGCGCGCACCGCTGCCCGACGAGGCTGCTCCAGTGCTCGCAGCAGCACCAGCCACGCCTCTGCGGCCGGGGTGGAGAAGATCGAGTCGGCGCCCGAAAAGGCCACCGGCACGCCAGCGGAAGTGAGCGACTCTACGACCTCACGGCCACGTTGGTTCCGGCTCACGATGATGGCAACATCCTTGGCCTCCAAGGGACGGAGGCCACCGGCGTCGATGACGCAGGCGTCGCTGTTCAGTAGCCCGACCACTTCTGCGGTCAGGTCCTGGATGATCTTGGTGCGGGCCTCGTCAACCGTTTGCGATCCATCACCAGTGGCGCAGCGCAACCGCACCGGGGCACACCAAGGCGAACCATCAGGCGTCACCAGCCGCGAGGTCTGGTGGCTTGCTGTGACCGGCGGCACCCCGATCCCGTCGCCGAGGGTGGCGTTGTGGAACAGCGCGTTCACGGCCCGCACCACGCCCGCGTCTGCGCGGTGGTTTTCGCCGAGGGAGTACTGCTCCGTCGCTGTCCGGACCGCGTCGGTGTAGGCAACCACGTCGGCGCCACGGAACGCGTAGATGGACTGCTTGGGGTCGCCGATCAGCACCAGTGGCACGTGGTCGGCGAACGCCGAGCGCAGGATGTCCCACTGCACCGGGTCGGTGTCCTGGAACTCGTCGACGAGCACAACCTCGCAGCGCCCGCGCAGTCGGGCCAGCCGCGCCTCCGCTTCAGGACCTCGCAACGAGTCGCGCAGCCGCAGCAGTTGATCGTCGAAGGAGTAGATGCCGAGCCGCCGCTTGCGCGCAGCCAGTTCCTCGCGGACAGCCGTGGCGAACTTCAACCGTTCGGCGAGGCGGTCGTTGAGTCCTTCAGCGGGCACCAGCGGTGCGTCCGCCAGCTCGTCGGCTTCCTTGGCCAGCTTGCGAGCGGTCGCCAGATCGAATGGCGTGCCACGCTGCTCTCGGGCGTAGCGTGCGAGATACAGGTCCTCGACCACCTGGTCGCGAACAAGGCTGAGGTCCTCGACGAGGGTGGCCTGCGGGTCCGCCTCGGCCAGCACGCCCAGCTCGTTGAGCATGGCCTGGCAGAACTGGTGGATCGTCATGATGCTCGCCGCGTCGAGGGTGGCGATCGCCCGGCGCAGGTTCGCCAGCCGTGATTCCACCTCGTCCCGGGAGCCGGTCAGCAGCAGCTGGTCGGTGGCGTCCGGGTCAGTCTCGAGGGTGCCGTTGAGCTTCCGGGTGAGCACGTCGGCGGTGCTGCGCATACGGTCCCGCACCCGGGATCGCAGCTCAGCGGAGGCGATGCGGCTGAAGCTGATCACTGCGAGCCGGTCGGCCGACACCCGGCCCTCGGCCAGGTAGCGGGTGGCGAGCGCTGCGATGGCGTGGGTCTTGCCGGTGCCTGCGCTGGCTTCCAGCACCGCGGTGCCCAGCGGCAGCGCGCCGGACGGGTCGAAGCGCCTCATGCCGGCACCTCGGCAGCGAGGAGCGGCTCCCAGATGCAGGTCGCGAGGGCGCCGACGAGCGTCCGCTCGCGCGGGTCGGCGTCAGGGACGGCGACGCCGGCGACCGGTAGGTCCAGCAGTTCCGGGAAGGTGAAGAACCTGTTCCAGTAGGCGTCGCATTCCCACTCCCAGCACCGTTTGAAGTTCTGCCTGCTCACCAGCCGGTCCGCGGGGTCGCGGTGGCTGACCCGATACCCGGCCCAGGCGGCGCCGATCCTCGGCAGCGCCGGCAGCGGTTGTGACATCCCAAGGGCGTACAACGCGAGGTAGCGCCCCAGCAGGCCGCGGGCGACCTCCTGCGGTGGGGCGACCAGCATGGCCCGCCGGCCCTTGCCGACAACCCTTGCCTGCCAGTCGCCCGGCACGGCAGCCGATAGTGCCAGCAGCCGCAGCCACGCGGTCAGGCGGTGCCGGGGCTGCAGGCTGGAGAACTCCACCTGCAGCAGTTCGGTGCCGTAGCTGGCGACGCGTCCGACCAGCGGCACCTGGCCGTGGCCGGGAACCGGGACGGTGAGGGCGAGGTCGTGCAGGCGGGGTTCGGGCAGGTCGGCGGGCACTTCGCGCACCGAGCGGCGGGCTTCGGTGAGAACGCCCTCCAACAGGGTGTTGCCCAGCTCGAACGGCGGGACGTCGCCCCGCAGCCATTCGGCGCGCTTGACCGCGTCCTCGTCGTGCCCGGCGCGCAGCCGGCCGAGGATGCGATTGCCGATCTGCCAGCGCTCGAGGTGGTCGGGCTCGATCGGGATCGAATCGCCGGACTGCTGCTCGTCGCCGAGGCTGATGCCGGTGCGGCCGCGCAGCAGGGCACGGGCGGGATGGGTGAAGTAGCCGGTGAGGTCGTCGAGGTTGACGCCAGTCGAGAGGTCCTTCATCGGCAGCGGTCCGAGCGGCGACGCCAACTCTCTGACGACGGGCTCGGCGAGACTGGCCAGGGCTGCCCTGTGGGCCAGCGGATCGGCGCTGGCCAGTTCGGGGTGGGCCGGATCGAAGTATCGGGTGTCGAACGGCTGCAGGGGGTGCTGGACGGTGACCGCGGCACCGGCGCCCTTACCGTCGACGTTCTCGGCTGTCTCGTCCAGGGCTTCGAGCAGTTCGGCGATCGGTGCAGCCAGCGGGACGGGTTCGTTGGTGGCTTCACTGCGTCCCTGCGCCACCACGACCAGGGTCTCGCGGGCGGCGAGGATCGCGTCCAGCAGCACCTGGCGGTCATCGAGCGCAACCGAGGGTTCACCGACGCGTGGCTGGACGCCAAGCAGGTCGTCGCCGTGTCGCCGTCCCGAGCGGGGGTAGCGGTCCGCGTCCCAGCCAAGGAGGACCACCACGCGGTGGGGCACCTGGCGCAGCGAGGCGAGCCCGGCCACGATCAGTGAGCCGTTGCCGAAGGCGCCGCGGGCCGGCGAGCTGAAGAACTCCTGCTCGATGGCGCGGACGGCTGCGTGGCGCCCGACCGGGGAGTCGCCGGCCTCTCCGCCGTGCCCGGCCAGACGGGCCAATCCGGCCCAGACGTCGCCCAGCTGCCATTCCTGGTCGAAGGGAAGGTGGACGAGGGATGCCAAACCGGCGCGGCACCGCTCGGCCCAGTCGGCGAGCGTCGCCGGACGTCCGAGTTCGGCCACCAGCCGGGCCAGCCGTCCGACGAGTTCGGTGAGGCCGCCGACCAGCTCGACGTCGGAGGACTCGACGTCGTCCAGTGGAAGCACGGTGCCTGCGGAGATCAGGTCGGTCTCGGCGAGCGTGACGCCCAGCAGCATGCGTTGCAGCCCGGCGAACCAGGTGTTCTGCGGGAACGCCTTCAACCCATAGCCCTCGCGGTGAGCCTGCGACAGGCCCCAGCGGATACCGGATCGATCCACCAGGTCGACCAGCCGCTCGCGGGATTCCGCCACGAAACCGAACCGCTGTGCGATGCCCGGACGGGCACACAACTCCAGCAGGGTGGACGCCTCGATGCGACCGTCGGGCAGCCGCAGCAGGTCGAGCAGCAGCGTCACCATCGGATTCACTTGCGCGACTGAGCGGTCGGCCACCTGCACCCGGAAACGCTGCGCGGGGTGGACGGCAGCGCCGGCAGGAGGCGTGAACGCGGCACCCACAAGGGGAGCGAACGCGTCGACATCCGGGGTGAGCACGACCACGTCGCGGGGCTCGAGCGTCGGGTCGGCGGCGAGCAGCCCGGTGAGGACCTCGCGCAGCACCTCCACCTGCCGGTCTCGGCCATGCGAAAGGTGCACCCGTACCGAGCGGTCGTCGACGCCCAACGGACGCCGGATGGGCTGACGGTCGGCGCGCACATCGTCCTGCAACCAGCCCAGCAGGGTGTCCGGTGCCAGTGGGTCAGGTGCCAGTGGGTCAGGTGACGGCGCGGCCGGAGGCAGTAGCCGGGCCACCTCGTCGGCGACCACGGCCAGGGACTCATTGAGCGGATGGCCGGGCAGGCGCGTCACTTCGGCGCGGCGCAGGTCGGCGCCGGAGGAGGCGCCGAGCCTCACCGGCGAGGGGGTCAGCGGCACCACGTCCACACGATGGTGGTGGTCGATGGCCTCCAGCAGCGCGAGCGTGGACGGGTCCAGATGGCGCGGGGCCAGTACGGCAACCCGCCTCGCCAACCCGGGGACAGGGGCAGCCCCCAGCCGCTCGAGTAGCGCGGACCTGCGCGCCAGCGGGTCGTCGCCGAGCTCCGCGGCCAGCAGTCGCCACAGGTGGGGCTGCCAGGTGTTGGCTCCCAGCGGTGCGCCGTCCAGCCCGGTGTCTGCACCTGCAGCCCAGGCGGCCAGCATCGACGGACGGTACCGGGCGTAGCTGGCGAACTGGCGCGCGATCCGGTGGCCGGCCGTGAAGCCCTCCCGGGACGCGGTCAGGTGGGCCTGCAGCACCGCAAGGGCTGGGTCTTCTGCGCCGGTAGCCACCCTCTGCACCAGCCACGCCAGACGCTCGGGACGCCACGGGTCATCCGGTCCGGCGAGCCGTCGCTCCAGGGCCGGCAGGGAGGTGAAATCGACGCCTGCGCAGATGCCCGGCTGGCCGCCGACAGTGGCCAGCTGCTGGGAGAGCCAACGCTGGAAACCCGGGCCGGGCACCACGGCAAGGTCGAAATCGAACGGGTCCTCGCGGGGTTCAGACCACAGCGACACGAGGGTTTCGACCAGCTGGTCTGCGGTGCGCGCGTGGTGGAACTGCATGATGACCTCACTTTATGGGTGGGCGCTGACAGTTGTGTCCGCAGCACTGCCTACAGTGGGGTCCCGTGATCGCAGAACCCGCCGAGTTGCTCGCCGGCCTCGACCCCGAGCAGCAGCAGGTGGCGACCAGCTTCGGCCACCCGGTGGTGGTCATCGCGGGTGCAGGTACCGGCAAGACCAGGGCCTTGACCCACCGCATCGCGTACGGCGTGGCCACAGGGGTCTACAACGCTGCGGCTGTGCTGGCGGTCACGTTCACCACCCGCGCGGCAGGCGAGCTGCGGTCACGGCTGCGCGAACTCGGTGTGCCCGCTGTGCAGGCCCGCACCTTCCATTCGGCCGCCCTACGCCAGGCGCAGTACTTCTGGCCCCGCGCGTACGGCAGCACGCTGCCCGACGTCAGCGACGAGCGGTTCTCCATGGCAGCCGACGCCGCCCGCCGGCTGCGGCTGAACCCCGACAACAGCACGTTGCGTGATCTGCTCACCGAGATCTCATGGGCGAAGGTGAGCAACATCGTCCCGGCCGATTACGCCGAACTTGCCGCCTCCGCGGGACGGGAGGTGGCCGACCTCGACCTGGCCCAGGTGGGGCGGGTGCTCGGCCGGTACGAGCAGGTGAAGGCCGATCGCGGCGTGATCGACTTCGACGACATCCTGCTGTGCGCAACGGCGCTGCTCGCAGAGAACGACGACATCGCCGACGAGGTGCGCGCGACCTACCGGCACCTGGTGGTGGACGAGTACCAGGACGTGAACCCGGTGCAGCAGAACCTGCTCGACCTGTGGTGGGGGGAGGAGGGACGCGACCACTGCGTCGTCGGCGATCCGGCGCAGACCATCCACTCGTTCGCGGGTGCGAGCCCGGTGCACCTCACCGACTTCGCCGATCGCTTCCCTGACGCCCGGGTGGTACGGCTGGTGCGCGACTATCGCTCCAGCCCGGAAGTGGTGGAGCTGGCCAACAAGGTGGCCCGCAACGCCCGGCTGGGCACGGTGACGCTGGAGTCGCAATGCCCTCCCGGGCCGCAACCGCGCATCCTGCCGTGCGCCAGCGAGTACGACGAGGCCACGGCCGTGGCCCGGTGGTTGGTCGAGCAGCATGAGGCCGGGGTGCCGTGGCGGGAGCAGGCGGTCTTGTACCGGGTGCACGCGCAGTCGCCGCTGTTCGAGGCGGCGCTTGCCCAAGCCGAGGTGCCGTTCACGGTGCGCGGCGGCGAAGGCTTCTACGACCGACCCGAGGTACGCCAGGCCGTGGGCACGCTCACCGAGCAGGCCCGGCGCGACGGGACGGTCCCGGCTGTGGACGCCTGCCGTGACGTGCTGACCCGCCTGGGCTGGACCGTGCAACCGCCCAGCGGGCAGGGCCGGGTGCGGGAGCGATGGGAGTCGCTGGCTGCCGTCCTGGCACTGGCCGAGGACGTGGTCTCGGCGCAGCCGGGGGCCGACCTCGCTGCATTCGTCGCGGAGCTCTCGGCTCGCGCGCAGGCAGAGCACCCGCTCAGCGCGGACGGGGTGACGCTGTCCACGCTGCACGCGGCGAAGGGCCTGGAGTGGACGGCCGTCGCGCTCGTCGGGGTGCAGGAGGGCACACTGCCGCTGTCGCTGGCCGCGGGCCCGGAGCAGGTGGCCGAGGAGGCCCGGCTGTTCTATGTCGGCATCACCCGGTCGCGGCGGATGCTGATGATCACCTGGTCGCGCTCACGCCGGGGCGGTGGCGGCAATCGCCAGCCGTCCCGGTTCCTCGACGGCATCGCCACCCGTCCAGCCCCGGCGCCGACCCGATCCGGCGGGGCACCCAAACCGAAGTCGGCGATGAGCGCCACGTGTCGGGTCTGTGGGCGTCCGCTGAACACCGGCGCCGAGCGGAAGCTGAAGCGCCACGGCGACTGCCCGGCCGGCTATGACGAGGACACCTACGCCCGCCTCGTCGCGTGGCGGCTCGAACTGGCGAGGGAGCGCTCGGTGCCGGCGTTCGTCATCTTCACCGACGCCACCTTGATGGCAATCGCAGAGGATCGTCCCAAGGATGCCGCCGGTCTCCTGGGCATTCCCGGTGTGGGCCGCACGAAGTGCGAGCTGTACGCCGAGGCGGTGCTGGGCATCCTCGCCGCAGAGGGCGACGTGGGCTGACGCTTCGCAGGCCCGGGGGTCGTGGTCTTGCCCGGAGATGGTTACTCGGAGACGTCGGCGGTCTGGGTAGCAGGCTGGAATGCTGCCGAGTCCACCGAGCCGCGCGGCATCCGCAGGCTGGCAACGCACATCAGGGCCGCGAGCACGGCGACCGCGACGAACACCCGGGTGGAGGCCGCGACGATCGTTGGGTAGTCGTGCTCGCCGAGACCGGCATTGATCACGTTGTTGGCGATGGCGCCGAAGATCGCCACACCCACAGCGCTACCGGCCGAGCGGGCGAACACGTTCACGCCGGTCACCACGCCTCGCTCGTCCCAGTCGACGGAGGCCTGCGCCGCGATCAGCGTGGGCGCTGCCGTCCAGCCGAGGCCGAAGCCGATCACGAACGAGACGGCGGCGACAGTCACCGGGTTGGGATACGGACCTGTTGCGGCCAGCGCGATGGTTCCGAGGAGCGCGATCGCGCTGCCGATCAGGATCGTCACCCGGAAGCCGCGCCGCATGTAGATGCGCCCAGCCGTGGACGCGGCCAGCGGCCAGCCCAGGGTGAGCGCCGCCACCGCGGCACCCGAGACCAGGGGCGGAGCATTGAGCGCGTTCTCCAGGTAGGTCGGCACGAAGCTCGTGACCCCGATCATCAGCGCCCCGACGCCCAGGGAGACGAGCGTTGTGGTGAGGATCAGGGGGCGGGCGAGGATCGTCAGGTCGACGATCGGCTCGGCGGCCCGGCGTTCCACGAACACGAACCAGGCAAGCGCCGCGAAGCCCACGGCGAAGCTCGCGATGCTGGGTACCGACTGCCAGGCCCAGGCGTTGCCACCCTCGAGCAGGGTGAGGATCACAGCGGTCAGCCCCACCGTCAGCAGGGCCGCGCCGGCATAGTCGATCCTGTGCTGTCGCGGTTCGACCTGCTCGTGGTAGGAGCGGATGATGGCCCAGGCGGCGATCAGGCACAGCGGAATGTTGACGATGAAGATCCAGCGCCACGAAGCGAACTGGGAGAAGACGCCCCCCAGGGCGGGGCCGATCACAGAGGACATGGCCCAGACGCTGGCGATGTAGCCCTGCACGAGGGCGCGTTCCTCGACGGTGTAGATGTCTCCCACGATGGTCATCGACATCGGTGCGGCAGCGCCGGCACCGAGGCCCTGGATGACGCGGAACACGATCAGCGACGTCATGTTCCAGGCAACGGCACCCAGGATCGAGCCGAGCAGGAACAGCGCAACGCCGGCAAGGATCACCGGCTTGCGTCCGATCGTGTCGGCGAGCTTGGAGTAGATCGGCACCGAGACGGCCTGGGCCAGCAGGTACACCGAGAACAGCCACGGGAACTGGTTGAACTCACCCAGATCCTTCACCACTGACGGGACGGCCGTGGCGAGGATGGTGGCGTCGATGGCGATGAGCCCGGTCGTCAGCATCAGCGCCATCAGGACCGCGCCGCGCTCGGACCGGAAACCGACGGTTGTGCTTCGTGTACTGCTCACCCTGCTAGCAAGTCCTGCACGCTCCGAGGTATTCCGAACGCGGCTCCCGGCTTAGGGTGTGACGATGACTCCCGAACCCGCCGATTACCTCGCGATCAACCGTGCGAACTGGGACGGCCGGGCACCGATCCACGCGCAGAATTACGGCATCGAACGCCTGCTGGAAGACCCGTCCGCGCTCTCCCAGGTGGTGACCTTCGACCTGCCGAGGCTGGGCGACATCACCGGCCTCGACGTGGTCCACCTGCAGTGCCACATCGGCACTGACACCCTGAGCCTGCACCGGCTCGGCGGGCACGTGACCGGCGTCGACCTGTCGCCGGCGTCCCTCGCCGAGGCACGCACGCTCGCCGACAAGGCCGGCGCTGACATCGACTATGTCGAGTCCGACGTCTATGCCGCCCCCGAGGCACTGGGCGGACGGCAGTTCGACCTGGTCTACACCGGCATCGGCGCTATCGGCTGGCTGCCGAACATCCGCCGCTGGGCCGAGGTGGTAGCCACTGTGCTGCGTCCGGGCGGGCGGCTGTTCATCCGGGAAGGACATCCTGTGCTGTGGGCCTCGGTCATCGTCCCGCTCGGCGCCGACCCGATCGACCGCGTCCAGCAGCCGTCCATCACCGGCGAGGGCAGGGACACCGTCGCGCTCGAACTTCCCTACTTCGAGCAGGAACAGGGCATGGCCTGGCATGAGGAGGCCACCTACGCAGGAGAGGAACAGGTTGCCTCGCCGGACACGCTGGAGTGGAACCACGGGTTGGGGGAGATCATCACGGCCCTGTTCGACGCCGGGCTGCAACTGACCTCGTTGACCGAGCACGACAGCGTGCCCTACGCCGCACTCCCGGGGCTGATGGAAATCGATGAGGCCACGGGGGAGTACCGGCTCAGCGACCGCCCAGAGAGGCTGCCGGCGAGCTACACGCTGACCGCGGTGAAGAGCGGAGCGTAATCACTCGCTGACTAGGCAAAATTGGCTCTGGTGATGCCAATGCCCGGGCTTCTAGCCTGCTGTTCAGGCAGCTCGCCCGGTGGTCGGACGCTGCCGTGGGGGGCGGCCATGGGCCTCGCGGAAAACGCGGACTTCTACAAGAAGGTCGGCGCACAGCTCACCTCGTGGGGGTGGGACGACTTCATCAACCTGTGGTCAGGGTGGGCCACCCGCACGAACAGCAGCACCATCAAGATGCCGAGCGGTGTCACCGTCCATCACACCGGCGGGGCTGCCACCGCCACCAGCTACCTGATCAACCCGACCGACCGGCCGGAGCTTAAGGTGCTGGCGAACA
>Ga0209745_1000028_pt1 | contig 79340 bp, 61 predicted proteins | sample BarGraNGADG00312_FD_184495 | JGI IMG/M metagenome (GOLD analysis project Ga0209745, IMG submission 184495) | Arctic peat soil microbial communities from Barrow, Alaska - Barrow Graham LP Ref core NGADG0004-312 (SPAdes) (version 2) | ecosystem: Environmental > Terrestrial > Soil > Wetlands > Peat... | reverse complement strand
CACGGGCGACAATGAATACCAGCCTCATACTGTTGAGATCTTCTCGGTTGACGGCGAGCGTGTGCGGATTCTTTCCCTCCCTGCCGGCATTTCAGAAGTCACCTGGGAGGGGACAGGCAAGGGAGGTAATCAGTTATCCCGCGGGGTCTATTTCATCAGGGTCACCTCCGGCAGACTGTATTCGGTAAAAAAGGTAATCAGGTTGTAAAGGTTTCTTAAACCTCTACGAGGTATGAATGAGGTGTTCTGATCTTTTGTCCTACAATACTGAATGCGCTACGCGCAATTCGCAAATGGCAAATTTGGTACAAACGAATACATCGTAGATGTTACAGTATTGTAGCAAACGCAACCCCCATGATTATCAATTCCCCGTAGGGGATACAGAAATCCGAAGAACGATTAAACAAAAACCACTACTGCCTTCTGCCTGCTGTGCCTGCCCTGCAATCTGGCGCCTTCGCTAAAAATGCCCACAGGGCATTTTCTTAACGCTCGGCCCTCTATTTCGTCAGCACCAGGTAGCCCCAGGCATCAAGCTTCAGGGACTTACCCTTGACAAGATTAAATGGTTCTCCCGAGAACAGCTCCGTGTAGCTTCCGTCAGCATTGTCTTTCATCTTTACGGTCAACGGTTTATTGCTGAGGTTGAGAAGAACAACCACCGCTGCGTCACCTTTTTCCCTCTTGTAGGCGTATACATTTTTTTGATCCGTCTTCAGCATCACAAATGTCCCTCCTTCTGTTCCGTGCCGCAGGGCAGGATGTGACGTGCGCAGATGCACCAGCTTCGTGTAGAACGGACGCAGATCACTCTCCTTCCACACTATCGGGTCACGTTTGAAGAACTCGAGTCTCTTGTCAAGATCAGCCTCCTGGCCGTTGTACAAAAGCGGAACGCCCGGACACGTGAAGATATATGCGGCAAATGCCTTCTGTGCATCACCAAGCTTCTCGTCAATCGTTCCGTTCCACGAGTTCTCGTCGTGGTTGGTCATGAACCTCAGCCTGTAAGAATCAGGTGCATAATACCGCAGCTCATATTGCATCATGCTATCAAGTGCGGCAGGTCTTCGCTGGCCGGCGGCCACGGCATTCATCAGGTGATGGTGCGCCCATGCGTAGTTCATGTCAAAGGCGCGCTCAAGCAGATAGGAGTGAGCCTCGTCTTCTGCGAGCATGAGCACCGGCCTGACAGTATTGAGCTCTGTTGTAGCCCTGTACCAGAACTCCTCCGGCACCAGCCCGGGGAAGTCGCAACGGTACCCGTCAACACCCGCTTCGGCAACCCAGAACTTCATGGCGCCAACCATATAGTCCCACAGTGGCATGGCGGTATAGTCAAACTGAATGACATCAGTCCAGTCAAAAGGCGAAACGAAATTGCCTACCGAATCCTTAGCATACCATTCCGGAAATTCAGCAGCAAGAGGATTATCCCATGCCGAATGATTTCCCACCCAGTCGAGGATCACATGGAACCCCATATCATGTGCCTTTGCTACAAGTGTTTTAAAATCATCGAGGGTCCCGAACTCGGGATTGACCCCCTTGTAATCTCTTATTGAATAATAGCTGCCAAGCTCTCCTTTCCTGTTCTTCTCTCCAATAGGGTAGATAGGCATGAACCACAGGACGTTGACTCCCAGCTCTTTCAGTTGCGGAAGAGCTTTTTCTACACCTGCAAAGTTTCCGGAATCGGAGAATTGTCTGACGTTGATCTCATACAGGACCATATTGCGGGTCCAGTCGGCATGTACAACGGTCGATTTAAGCTGCTCGGGTACGCTTACCGGTTTCGGGCGGCATGACACAGCCACAATGGCTATTCCTATTACAAGAATAATGATCTTAAAAAGGTGCTCTTTCATAATCAGGTTATTTTAGGTCTATTATCATTGCAGTTTTGGGAGGTATCTCAAACGAGGTGAGATCGTCAATTGTTTTTCCGGTGATTACTTCATATCCTTTACTGAAACCATTCAGGGACTCAATATACTTATCTTTTGTAACAGTACGGCTCTTCGTGTCATTGTTGTTGAGGATGACCATTACGCTTTCCCTGTTATCATACCTGAAATAGACATAAAGTCCGTCTTCAGGCACATAATGTTTCAGTTTGCCCGTATGGATCACTTCCTTATTTTTTCTCCAGTTAAGCAGGTTTTTTGTAAAATCGAAAGCTTCCTTTTCTTCAGGTGTAAGGTTTGTTCCGGTGAAGACATTCTTTTTATCGCCTGCCCATCCTCCAGGGAAGTCATTTCTCAGGAATCCGTCACCCTTGCTCTTATCACCTTCCATAACAATCTCGGTCCCGTAGTAAAGCTGCGGGATGCCTCTCGTCGTAAGAATGAAGCTGAGAGCCATCTTATATACAGCAAGGCTTTTTCCGGTCTCCGTAAAGAACCGTGTCATATCGTGATTGTCAAGGAATATCACGTTTCTGAGTGGTTCGGGATAAAGGAAATCCTGTGCCAGAACTGCGTAGAGTTTACTCACACCCTCAGTCGGACTGCCGGGTCCGCTGAATGCCTTGTGTGTTGCAAAGCAGACAGGGAAGTCAGTCACCGAGGGGAGGTTTGAACGGTAACCGTTGCTGTTTTTCTTATTCAATGACCAGTATGAGGTCGATGCAGGGTCTTCATACCATACTTCACCGACTATGAAGAACCCGGGGAATTCATCGGTGACACGCTTTGCCCATCGTGACATCATTTCCGGTTCAGGATAAGGATAGGTATCCATCCTGATACCATCAAGATCCGACCAGGCTATCCACCAGAGGCTGTTCTGGGTGAGGTATGTCTCAACAAGAGGATTGCTCTGATTAAGGTCGGGCATGGTATGATCAAACCATCCTTTCTCCATCAGGTTGATATCACTCTCAGCTGCGTAGGGATCCATGTATGTTGAAGCCTTATAGTTGGTACGGGTAAACTTGTCGAACTGGTGTATCCAGTCATTTGATGGCAGATCCTTCATCCACCAGTGACCTGAGCCGATATGATTGAAGATCATGTCCATCACCACCTTCAGCCCTTTGTCGTGGGCCTTTGATACAAGCTGTCTGAACTCCTCATTGGTGCCGTAACGCGGGTCAGAACGATAAAAGTCAGTGGTTGAGTAGCCGTGATATGATGAACGAGGCTGGTTATTCTCAAGGAAAGGATTAAGCCAGATCCCTGTCACCCCGAGGTCCTTCAGATAGTCAAGATGGTCCGTAATGCCTTTCAGGTCGCCACCGTGTTTGCCGCCGGGGTTACTCCTGTTAATCTGCTCGGTCATGCCTTCAACATTATCATTCACAGTGTCACCATTGGCATAACGGTCCGGCATAAGCAGGTAAAGCACATCAGAACTGTTGAAGCCACGTGCAGGTCCTGTCGGTCTTGCAGAGAGCGGGTATTCCCGGGTAACGTGTTTCTTGCCGCTGGTGAAGGTCAGTTTTACATTTCCCGGAAGGGTCTCCCGGCTGATATTAAGGTTCACAAACAGGTAATTTGGATTTTCTGTTCTGACCAGCGTAACGACCCGAACGCCCGGGTAGTCTGCTTTAACATCATACGTTCCTATCTCCTTGCCATAGACCATCAGCTGAAGGGCGCTCTCCTTCATTCCCGTGAACCATGATGGAGGATCGACACGTTCAATTACCTGTCCGTTCACAGGCGAAACTGCCAGCAATGCCAGCAGTGCGGTTAAATAAAATCTTATGTTCTTCACGACTTTGATATTTTCTTTTCTTCTCCGGGCCCGAGATTAAGGGGCTCATCATAAACTGCCAACGGTATGGCTGCCTGAGACAGGTTCACCACCGTCACCGCTGATCCGTTAAACTCAACCCTGAGCGGATTGTTCCTGTATCTTATAATAAAGGAGTAGGAACTCCATGCTGCCGGTATTACGGGATTAAAGCAGACTCTTTCCTTGCGTATTCTCATTCCGCCGAAGCCCTCAACAATCGCGAGCCATGCGCCGGCCATGCTTGTGATATGAAGGCCGTCCTTTACTTCCCTGTTATAATCGTCAAGATCGAGTCTTGCAGTGCGAAGGTAGAGGGTATATGCCCTTTCAATGTCATGCAGCCTTGCAGCAAGCACGGAATGAATACTGGCCGACAGTGAAGATTCATGCACGCAGCGCGACTCATAAAAGTCGAAGTTACGTCTGATAGCTTCCTCGTCATAATCATCTTCAAAGAAATATATGCCCTGAAGTACGTCTGCCTGTTTAATGAATACCGAGCGGAGGATGCGGTCCCATGACCAGTGCTGGTTCAGTGGCCTTTCGGCCGGATCGAGGTCTTTAACCGTTTGCTGGACCTTATCCATGTATCCGTCCTGTTGAAGGAAGATACCAAGGTCATAATGCACCGGGAAATACATATTATTTATGATCTCTTCCCAGAGTGTGAGTTCACATTCTGTATCAAGTTTTGTGCGTGTGATTACCGAGTTGAATTTCACAGCGCTGGTTTTGCGAAGCCAGGCAAGTGAATCGACTGTATATTTCAGTGTCCATCGTGCCAGGGTATTGGTATACCAGTTATTGTTAACGTTGTTTTCATATTCATTGGGTCCGGTAACACCGAGGATCACGTAATGTTTTTTCTCCTCCGACCAGTTGCATCGCTGCGCCCAGAACCGGGAGATTGCAATAAGAACCTCCAGTCCGTATTCGGCAAGATAATTCTGGTCGCCCGTATGCCTGATATAATTGTAGATCGCATAGGCGATGGCCCCGTTGCGGTGTATCTCTTCGAAGGTTATCTCCCACTCGTTGTGGCACTCTTCGCCGTTCATGGTGACCATAGGATAGAGGGCCGCCCCGTGGGTGAAGCCCAGCTTGCCTGCGTTCTCAATGGCCTTTTCGAGATGTTTATACCTGTATAGCAACAGGTTGCGGGCAACATGACTATCAGCGGTACTAAGGTAAAACGGTAATACAAAGGCTTCTGTATCCCAATAGGTGCTGCCGCCGTATTTTTCTCCGGTAAATCCTTTGGGTCCGATGTTGAGCCTTGGATCATCTCCGGTATAGGTCTGGTTAAGCTGGAATATGTTGAACCTGATACCCTGCTGTGCTTCTATATCGCCCCTGATCACTATGTCGCCGACCTCCCATTTTGCAGCCCACGCTTTTACATGACTGTCGAGCATTGCATCAAAGCCTTTCTTTGCCGCCTCACCTGCTGATGCCATCGCTTTGCGTGCAAGTCCATCAACGGGATGGTTAGTGGATGTGAGGACAGCCACGTATTTTCTTACTTCAATGGTGTCGCCATCAGCGTATTTGCAGTTAAGTGTGCAGAGCGCGCTTTTTGCGGTGGTGCTAATCGCAATTTTATTCTTAACAGCTTTGCCGTTTATGGTGAATGCATTTTCCATCGCTGTTGCCACCACGAAGGCTGTCTTGCGGGTCTGAGCAATGACTACCGCCCTCAGACCATCATATTCGGCAGATTCCTTCTCCCAGAATTTCTCATCATAGTTGGCATCTTCATTATATACATCAGCATTCAGCCATGGGGTGATCTCCGCGGTGCCGCTGCCGCCTGTTATTTTTACAGAATAGCTTATTGCAGCCCTTTCCGGCTCACTCATTGAGAGGAAGCGCTTTGCTGTCACCTCTGCCACCCTGCCTGACGGCATGACAGCTGTGAACTCCCTTGTGAGCACTCCTTCCTTCATGTCAAGCACCCTCCGGAAAGCTTTCACTTTGCACCTGGCAAGGTCAAGGACCTCCCCGTCGATCTTAACATCAATACCTGTCCATGAAGGGGCATTGGGCACCTTGGCAAAATATTCCGGGTAGCCGTTCTTCCACCATCCTACGACAGTCTTGTCAGGATAATAGATGCCGGCCACATAAGTACCCTGGAGTGTGTCACCAGAGTATTTCTCCTCGAAGTTGGCGCGCTGCCCCATCATGCCGTTACCCAGGGCAAAGATGCTCTCTGAGTCACGACCTCTCTCAGGTTCAAAACGTGCCTCGATGATCTTCCATTCATCAGGCTGAAAGCGTGAATCTGTCATTTACCTTTATAAATTTCTTAATTGTTTCACTGTAATTTTCCTGAGGTCAGGAATAACCAGATCTGCCTTTCCCAGCAGTTTCGGGTTTCCTACCCCCACGCACTTCATACCGCCTGCAATGGCTGCCTCAATACCTGCCTGGGCGTCTTCAAATACAATACAGCACGACGGATCAAGGTTAAGCTCTTCCGCACCTCTAACAAATACTTCAGGGTCAGGCTTTGCACTGTGTATCTTGTTGCCATCGACTATCACATCGAACAACTCCGTGATCTTTATGCCGTCAAGAATAGTGAGTGCATTTTTGCTTGCTGACCCGATAGCTGTTCGGATGCCTTCTTTCCGGAGCTGTTTCAGTAATCTGATACTGCCGGGTAATATTTCGCCGGGTGTCATGCCGGATATGTACCCGACATACCACCCGTTCTTTCTCGCTGCCAGCTCCTCTTTTTCCTTTTCGTTCTTTTTTATACCCCCTGTTTTAAGGAGGATCTCCAGGGAAGCCATACGACTGACACCCTTGAGCGCCTCGTTGTCTTCAGCGGTGAACTCAAAACCCAGCTCCCTTGCCAGGCGCCTCCATGCCAGAAAGTGATACTTAGCCGTATCGACGATCACGCCGTCGAGATCAAAAATGCAGCCCTTAAGATCCATGACTATTTCTTGTCGTCGATGTCTTTTACAAATTTCACCATCAGGGCAGCTATGATCATCGATATTCCGCCGGCCACAAGTGCAAGTGTCGTGTTATCGTTGAACAGATGCTTGACCATGCTTCCGAGTATACTGGCAGCAAGGATCTGCGGTATGACGATAAAGAAATTGAATATGCCCATATAGATCCCCATTTTCTTCTGCGGCAGCGAACCTGTAAGAATGGCGTAAGGCATTGACAGGATGCTTGCCCATGCCAGGCCAATACCGAGCATTGGTAATACCAGCATTCCCGGTGAATTGATAAGACTGATCGACATCAGGCTGATGCCTCCTACAAACAGACAGATGGAGTGAGTTATTTTTCTGCTTGTTACTTTAGCAAGCACTGGCAGAAGAAAAGCTACCACGGCAGCAAATCCGTTATAGACACCGAAGAGGACGCCAACCCAGTTTGCTCCTTTATTATATGCAAGGGATGCAGTGTCAGACGTTCCGTAAATATGTGAAGTTACAGCAGCTGTCGTATAGATCCACATGGAGAAAAGTGCGAACCATGTAAAGAACTGAACAACAGCCAGCTGTGCCATAGTCGAGGGCATCCGCTTGAGGTCTGTCATAATGCTGTTCAGACCATTTTCGCCTTTACCTGCCTGATGAAGCATACCTGCAATGATCTGCAAAAGTCCGAAGAAGGCAATACCTCCGGTAATGACATAGAGTTCCTTTTCAAGGTTTGCTCTTGAGAGAAGGAATGTTAGGACCAGGCCTATCGCGAACCAGATGATACCGGGCTTGTAGAAATTGAAAACTTTTTGCTCCACGCTCTCTGCTCTCTGCTCTGTGCTCTCAACTTTTAGCACCTCGCCCCTGGCAACCTTTTCACCTTTCTCAAACTCCTCAAGCTCTGCAGGTGAGTATTCTTTAGTACTGATTATCGTCCACAGCACTGCCAGAAGCAGCACTGCTGCACCTATATAAAATGAGAGCTTCAGGTTAAGAGGAATAAGTTTCCCTTCTGCGGGCACTGCGGAGACATTGAACCAGTTAACAAGGATCCAGGGGAGGAATGAACCTATAACAGCTCCTATACCAATGAAAAAGCTCTGCATGGCGAAGCCTGTCGTTCTCTGTTCAGTCCCCAGCATATCTCCTACGAATGCCCTGAACGGTTCCATCGAGATATTTATTGACGCATCCATGATCCATAGCATCATTGTGGCGAATATCCAGGTCGGTGAATTTGTCATAACAGCCAGCGCAATGGAAGCGAGAACAGCCCCTGTGAGAAAATAAGGACGGCGTCTGCCCAGGCGGTTCCATGTCTTGTCGCTCATATGGCCTATAATAGGCTGTATAAGTAATCCGGTCACCGGTGCGGCGATCCATAAAATTGGTATATCGTCAATTTTAGCACCCAGTGTCTGAAAAATACGGCTCACATTACCGTTCTGAAGGGCAAAGCCCATCTGTATGCCCAGGAACCCAAAACTCATGTTCCATATCTGAAAGAAAGAGAGCTTTGGTTTCTGCCTGTAGATCACGTTCATCTTAAGTTATTTGTTAGTTGTTATTAACCCGAATCTATAACCTATTCAAAATTAATTTAAAATCCGGTTCCGCAATAGGCTGTTGTTGCTTCTTGGCCATCATTTTTCGGGCGTTTGCGTCGGATTTGTTATTTCAAACGTTTTCGGCCTGAAAGACTTTTTCCGGAGATATTACTATTTAGATCAATTCTAAATAATAAAGATCACTCCTGCCTATTGACTATTGCCAATTGCCTTGCTATATTTGATATCAGATCAACTCTAAAACACAGAACCATGGCCGACTTCATCTATGAGAAACCCTTCCAGTTCGGAAGTGATGAAACAAAGTATCGTCACCTGACCAGTGATCATGTCAAAGTAACAGAATGTTGCGGACGCAAATTGCTGCAGGTTGATCCTGCCGCTCTCACCCTTCTGGCCCGGCAGGCATTCATAGATGTGAACTTCTTCCTCCGGACATCGCACCTCGAGAAGCTTGCCTTAATACTCAAGGACCCTGAGGCCACTGATAATGATCGCTTTGTAGCATGGATCATGCTGCGTAATACGGTGATATCGGCTGAAGGACAGCTGCCGTGGTGCCAGGATACCGGTACGGCAATCGTTATGGGAAATAAGGGTGAGGATGTTTTTACCGGATCTGACGATGCTGAGTATCTCAGCCGAGGTATATGGCAGACCTACGGTGAAAAAAACCTGCGTTATTCCCAGATAGTGCCTTCATCGATGTTTGACGAAAAAAACACTGGCAGCAATCTCCCGGCGCAGGTTGATATAATATCAGTCCAGGGAGGTGAATACAAGTTCCTTTTTATTGCCAAGGGAGGAGGCTCGGCAAATAAATCATTCCTTTATCAGCAGTCCAAATCATTGCTTAATGAAGCCTCGCTTAAAAAGTTCATTCGCGAAAAAATAGAGGATCTGGGTACTTCGGCCTGTCCTCCTTATCACCTTGCAATAGTCATAGGAGGTACTTCCGCCGAAAATACTATGAAGACAGTCAAGCTTGCATCTACCGGTTACCTTGATAATCTCCCAACGTCAGGAAGTGCAGGAGGCAGAGCCTTCCGCGATACTGATTGGGAGAAAAAGGTTGAACAGATATGTCATGAATACGGTGTGGGAGCACAATTCGGTGGGAAATATTTTGTTCACGATGTGCGTGTGATACGCCTGCCTCGTCATGCTGCCTCATGTCCGGTGGGTATAGGAGTGAGCTGCAGCGCCGATAGAAATATATTGGGAAAAATAACTGCCAACGGCATTTTCCTTGAACAGCTTGAAACAAACCCTGCCCGTTTCATGCCTGATAAAGCCCCGGAGATGGATAAGGCAATTGAGATCAACCTTGAAAGACCAATGAAAGAGATCCTGGCCGAACTCACAAAATATCCGGTAAAGACCAGGTTAAGTCTTTCCGGAACTCTTATCGTTGCCCGTGATATGGCTCATGCACGTATCAAACAGATGCTTGACGAGGGCAAACCCATGCCTGAGTATTTTAAAAACCACCCGGTTTATTATGCCGGGCCGGCCAAGATCCCGCAGGGGATGCCGTCGGGTTCGTTCGGACCTACAACTGCAGGACGTATGGATGGATATGTGGATCTCTTCCAGAGCCTGGGAGGGTCGATGATAATGCTGGCCAAGGGTAACCGCTCGAGGCAGGTGATCGATGCATGTAAAAAATACGGTGGATTTTACCTGGGTTCCGTAGGAGGACCGGCAGCTGTGCTTGCCGCGGAAAACATTCTGTCAGTGGAGGTGGTAGCTTTCGAGGAGCTGGGCATGGAAGCTGTCAGGAAGATCGTTGTGAAGAACATGCCGGCATTCATTCTGACGGATGATAAAGGGAATGATTTCTTTGATATATACAATAAAAGGCAATAGGCAATAGGCAGCAGACAATAGTGAAACACATTGTAGCCACACTCAACCTGGCCGTCATTTATGATATAATATAAAAAATTAACTAAATCTTTAAAATAGATTAAAAATATTTCAAAAATATTGAATATATAATAAATATTGATACTTTTACGCCTTAAAAATTGTAATTCATTATTTATTATATGTGCGGAATTATTGGAGTATTTGACCTGAAGAAAAGTGCCGGGGAGCTGAGGCCACAGGTCCTGGAGATGTCAAAAAAGCTGAGGCACCGCGGACCCGACTGGTCAGGAATTTATTGCGGTGAGAAAGCAATAATTGCACATGAACGACTCTCAATCGTTGACCCCCAATCGGGCCGGCAACCTCTTTACAGTAAAGACCGCAGATTGATACTTGGCGTCAACGGCGAAATATACAACCACCGTGAGATCAGGGAGAGATACAAGGGCAGGTATGAGTTCATGACCATGTCAGACTGCGAGGTGATCCTGGCCCTTTATGCCGACAAGGGTGCTGACTTCCTTGATGAGCTTAACGGGATCTTCGCCTTCGTGCTCTATGATGAGGTAAACGACTGCTACATGGCAGCACGTGATCATATAGGCATTGAGCCTCTCTATGTAGGGTGGGATATCTACGGCGACCATTTTTTCGCATCGGAGCTGAAAGCCCTGGAAGGTGTCTGCACCAAAATAGAGGTGTTTCCTCCGGGACATTTTTTCTCCAGTAGGAATAATCAGTTCACAAAATGGTACCATCGCGACTGGATCTCCTATGAAAAAGTAAAGGACAGGACAACAGATATCGGCCAGTTACGGGATGCACTGGAAAAGGCGGTGCACCGGCAGCTCATGTCTGACGTACCTTACGGAGTGTTGCTCTCGGGCGGCCTTGACAGCTCAATCATCTCCGCAGTTACCAAGAAATTTGCCGCCCGCCGGATAGAGACAGACGACAGCAAGGAGGCATGGTGGCCGCAGCTGCACTCCTTTGCCGTGGGACTGGAAGGATCACCTGACCTGGTTGCTGCACGTGAAGTGGCTGATCATATAGGCACCATCCATCATGAGATACATATAACCGTTCAGGAGGGACTCGATGCAGTTCGTGATGTCATTTATTTCCTTGAAACTTACGATGTCACTACTGTAAGGGCCGCGACCCCGATGTATCTCATGGCACGGGTGATAAAGTCGATGGGGGTGAAGATGGTTCTCTCGGGCGAAGGGGCTGATGAGATCTTCGGCGGATATCTCTATTTTCATAAAGCTCCCGGACCGCGCGAGTTTCATGAAGAGACTGTCCGTAAAATAAATAAGCTGCATCTGTACGATTGCCTCAGGGCGAACAAGGCGCTGGCCGCCTGGGGTGTTGAAGGCAGGGTGCCTTTCCTCGATAAGGAATTCATGGATGTAGCCATGAGACTCAATCCGGCAGATAAGATGGCAGGTAACGGAAAGATGGAGAAATGGATATTGCGAAAGGCTTTTGAGGATTACCTTCCTGAGAAAATAGCATGGCGCCAGAAGGAGCAGTTCTCCGACGGGGTAGGGTATAACTGGATTGACACGCTTAAGGAAATGACATCCGGCAAAGTCAGTGATGAGATGATGGCTTCAGCCGGGTTCAGATTTCCCATTAACACGCCAATGAACAAGGAGGAATATTATTACCGTTCCATCTTTGCCGGACATTTCCCTTCAGAGGCAGCTGCAATGACAGTTCCCTCCGTGCCGTCAGTAGCATGCAGCACGGCAGAGGCCCTGGCATGGGACGAATCATTCCGTAACCAGAACGACCCTTCAGGCAGGGCGGTGAAAAACGTTCATAATAAAGCCTATTAAACCAGCAGAGACGCTCAGCTCCAGATCCTGCAAAATCAAAATTAAGTTTTAAAATCATACGAATCAAGACGTTCATGCGGCCTGTGATTTATAATCACTATTTTTGTCATCATGATATCAGGACTATGATCAGGAAACTTATAACTTCATTTGCATTGCTGTTTATACTTTTTGTGCTGACCATGCAGGCACAGGTGCTCGAACCTGTCAAATGGAGCTTCAGAAGCGAAAAAACTGCTGACAATAAATTCGACATTGTCATGACAGCTGACATTGACGATAGCTGGCATCTCTATGCAATGGATATTGCCGAAGGCGGACCGATAGCCACCAGCTTTACCTTTGATGAACCTGCGGATTACATCATGGAGGGGAAGCCTGTCGCCATAGACAAACCTGAGGTCAAGTTTGACAACACCTTCGGAATGAATATCGGGATGCACAGCGAAAAGGCCGAATTCAGGCAGAAGATCACTGTTTCACAATATCCGGTCACTGTGAAGGGATTTGTGACATTCATGTCATGCGACGACAAGCAATGCCTGCCTCCGCGTGATGTTGAGTTTGAGATAAAGATAACCCGTAATACCTCTTCTTCTGTTTCTGCAAAGGATAGTGGAGCTGAACCCGCTATTGCAACAGCCGAAAGCGGCTTTAAGATGCAATCGGTCACCCCGGAAACCATCGCGCAGGAAAAACCAAAGAGGGGACTTCTGAAATTTTTCCTTATTTCTCTACTTGCCGGTTTTGCCGGTGTGCTTACACCGTGCGTTTTCCCGATGATACCGATGACCGTCGCTTTCTTTTCACAGGGAACAGAAAAGAAAGGATCAGCAACAGGAAAAGCGCTGATCTTCGGATTATCAATCATCTTATTATATTCATCACTCGGAATAATTGTATCTCTTACCAGCGCCGGAGCCGGATTTGCCAATACCATCAGCACTCACTGGATACCAAACCTGATATTCTTCCTTCTGTTCCTTGTTTTTGCGGCCTCATTCTTCGGGGCATTCGAGATAGTTATGCCAGCCAGATGGGTCAGCTCAACAGATTCAAAAGTTGATAAAGGCGGTACACTTGCTGCTTTCTTCCTCGGACTGACGACCGTACTGGTCTCCTTCTCCTGTACCGGTCCCATCGTTGGCGCACTGCTGGTTGAAGCCGCATCGGGTGATGTCCTGCGGCCCACGACAGGTATGTTCGGGTTCGGTCTTGCCTTTGCTCTTCCGTTCACGCTCTTTGCCCTCTTCCCTTCATGGATGAAGAAGATGCCCAAGTCAGGCGGATGGCTCAACTCGGTCAAGGTGGTGCTGGGCTTCATCATGCTGGCATTCAGTCTGAAGTTTGCTTCGACCATAGACACTGTATACTCACTGGGTATTCTGTCAAGGGATATTTACCTGGCAATCTGGATCGTCATTTTTATCCTTACGGGATTTTACCTCATGGGGAAGATTAAATTTGCTCACGACAGCGATGTACAGCATATAGGTGTCTTCAGGCTGGTGCTTATCATCGCTTCATTCTCATTTGCAATATACCTTGTGCCCGGGCTTTTCGGCGCTCCTCTGACACGCATATCAGCATTACTGCCTCCACGCGAGACATCGGGATTTAATCTCATGAAGGCGATCAGCAGTAACAGGGGAGGAGGACCTGCCGGAGTTACAGCAGGTCAAGCCCTTTGCGAAACACCGAAGTATGCCGGGTTCCTTTCCTTTGAATACGGCCTCGAGGGTTATTTTGATCTTGAGCAGGGACTGGCATGTGCGCAAAAGCTGAATAAGCCGGTGCTTATTGATTTCAAAGGTCACGCCTGTGCCAACTGTAAGGAGATGGATGCCCGGGTCTGGTCTGATCCGGAGGTGCAGAGACGCATCAGAGAGGACTTCGTGCTTGTAGGTCTGTATGTCGACGACCGCACAAAACTACCTGAAAATGAAGTGTTTGTTTCGAAGATTGACGGAAAGGAGAAAAGGACAATAGGTAAAAAGAATGAAGATATTGAAATATCAATGTTCAATACAAATACACTTCCTCTCTATGCCATTGTCGACCCCTACGGCAAACCTCTTGTAGAAACCCGGGGCACAAATTTTGACATTCAGACATATATCAGATGGCTTGACAGCGGGTCAGGAGCTTACAGAGAGAGAGTAAAATAACAGTACCCGGGTGATCAGAATTTAACGCCGAATGCCAATGCAAATCTTATTCCTCCCCATGGTCCGTCAAAGATCATTTTGACTTTGTCAGCTGTCACATCGACAGTCGGCTTGAACATCGGTATATCAACACCGTTGACATCATCCTCAATGTTTATCTGATCCTCTGAAGAAAGAGGAGATGTAGGCAACCCCAGGATATCGCCTGAACTGACCCCGAAGTGAGGTCCGAACATCTGCCAGTCGAGGCACATATGTTTGCCCAGCGCCCACTGGTGACCGAGCATAAATCCCCCGGTATGAGATGTTACATTGCCTGTGGTTATTATTTTAATTTCCTCTTCGAGATCAGTTGTATAAGGTATAGGCATGTTGCTGGCTTCATAATGGCCATACCTGTAGAAAAGTGCTATATAGAAGCCTGTGCCGTATCCCTTATGACTGAGGTAGAATCTCACTTCGGGAGTAATAGTATAGCTGCTGAACAGGACGTTTCTGATAAGGTCTTCTGTTTCAGTATCTATTGATCCTTCATCAGACATATCTCCGGCCATATTGACAACCTGATCAGCCATAAAGGTTGGCATAGTCCTTTCAGGCATCATACTGAATGACAATGCCCCGGAGATACTTTTTGAAAGCACTCTTTCGTACTGAAGCGAAAAGTTCATTATTGGCAGGGAAGTAAGATTTAACTTAATCAGGTTCTTTGAAATATCAGGTGTAGCTCCCGGCATCTCCTGTGCGTTTACGACAGAAAGGATGCAGGCAATGAACAGGGTGGAAATAAGCAGTTTTTTCATTGGTTCAGCAGTTTAGGTTGCTTTTGTTAGAAGATTATTAAGATAAAATTAATTCATAAACCATAGCAAAAAAAATATTTTTGACTAATGGAGATATACAGCGGACGAACAGCCAGGAGAGACGTACGGTTACATGCTCCGGGCCCGATGCTATTACCTTTCCTTTAAGGTTGTCGAGAAGCTTCACTCCGGTGAACCTGTCGTTGTTCTTCAGTTCTTCCGTAACGCCTTTGATAGCCTCAAGCGTACCAATAGAATCAAGCTCGGCTCCCTCAAGCGTGAAAAGCTTGTCAAGCATATCAAGGGTCTTTGTCTGGTCGGTGGGATTTGATCTGTCTATTATCCCGATAGTTTTTATCTCCGGTGCGATAGTCACCGGTGCCGGCTGCATTACATTCAGGTACAGCTCCTGCATGGCGCAGGAGGAGGAGGCGATGGCAATAAGAGGCAGAATGAAGAATTTTTTCATAATACACGTAATACTTCATTTATATGTAAATAATACAACGTAAATATTGCATAAATGTTATGGGTCCAATAGATACGGACAAACCACCCACTGATGCCAATAACTTGAATACATACAATTCCTGACCCATTGCTTAAACGACGCCCGGATCGGGTGTCGCTACGATGTTCCTCCTACTCCAGACTACCTACAACATTTTCAACCTCAATCAAAATCTCGCATGATTTTACCAGTTCCTTCATGGCGGTGTGGTCAGGATAGAGCGGGCGGTCAATGTCAAGAAAATCAACGTGTTTGCGGATGACATCCTTTGCCTTCTGCACACCTTTGCCAAAGTTGTATTCCTCTTTCCTGAAATCAAGCGCCTGGGCTGCTGCCATCAGTTCAATACCCAGAATGCCATATGCATTGTCGAGTATCTGGTTGTTCTTTATGGCAGTGTTCATTCCCATGGAGACAAAGTCCTCCTGGTCTGCTGCTGCAGGGATCGACTGTATGGATGCAGGCATTGAAAGTATCCTCTGCTCAACAATCATCATGTCGGCAGTGTACTGGCTGAGCATCAGTCCTGAAAACATTCCTGCACCCCTGGTAAGGAAATCAGGCAATCCTACACTGAGCGCCTTGTTATTGAGACGGTTCATCCTTCTTTCTGACATGACGCAAACCATTGTTATGCATGCACCGGCCATATCCATCGGGACGCTGACCGGCGAACCCTGGAAGTTAGCTCCGGAAAGCTGCAGGTTCCTGTCGGGGAAGAATATAGGATTATCACCCACACCGTTCAGTTCTATCTCCACCTGGCTGCGCGCGTATGCCAGCATATCATGTGCTGACCCGATGACCTGCGGGGTAGATCTCATTGAATAGGCATCCTGCACTTTTGATTTCACCCTGCCTTCCTTCAGGTCGCCGCCAGCGATACATTTGTTGATGGCTGCGGCACTCCGTATAGCTCCTTTAAAACCTCTGACTTCGTGCAGGAGCGGTGCATAGGGTTTCATATTGGCTTTCAGAGCCTCGAGAGACATCGAAGCGGCTATCTCAGCCTGTTTGAGGAAGTTGTTAGCGTCAACGAGCCAGATGGCGCTCATGGCAGTAAGCATGTTCGAACCATTTATAGCTGCCAGACCATCGCGTGCATGAAGTCCGGGTATGGCGATGCCGGCTCTCTTCATCGCCTCCTTCCCTTCAAGAAGCTCATCCTGGTAGTATGCCTTTCCTTCGCCCATAAGGAGAAGTGCTATCTGAGACATAGGGGCAAGGTCACCGCAGGCGCCCACAGATCCTTTCTGGCAGGCGAAGGGAGTGACACCTTTATTTAGCATCTCGACATAAGTCTCAGTCACCTCAAGGCGGCAGCCTGAGTTACCATGAGCATGGACATTGATCCTTCCAAGCATGGCGCCCCTGACCGTCTCAACAGATGCGGGATCACCGATTCCGGCGGCATGATTGTAAACCAGGTATTTCTGAAAATCCTTTATCTGGTCATCGTTGAGCACTATCTCTGAAAATTCCCCGATACCGGTGTTGACACCGTACATTATCTCATGAGCTGCGATCTTCTTTTCAAGCATAGCGCGGCACTCAATTATCCTTTTACGGGCGTCAGGATGCAGTTCAACCTTCTGTCCGTGACGTGCCACATTGACCACATCATTGACCGTAAGACCGGATCCGGTTATCATTAATGTTTTCATAATTCCTGTTGATTTAAATGATTACAAAAGATATGGATTAAAGGAAATAATATAAACGGATATTGCGTAACGACGCCCTGGCAGGGAGCCGTTACATGGTATATTTCAAAACAACCCGGAACGGTTGATTTTGATTTTATATTCCAGCGTCCAGCTGTGTACCATGATCATTTATTACAGTACCAAAAGTAAAACAAAATTCTGATATGTTTCAGATATAAAAGGCTGGTGGTTATAACAGGTCACCGGTCTTTTTGGTTTTGCCGGTGAAAGGCTCTATGGCGCGGTCATATATCCCGTGAACATAAGCTATGGCCATCCCGTAATTAGTTATCGGGATATTATGTTTTTTCGGTTCGCGCAGCCGGTTGACCAGCATGCGATGTGTAACCATGCACCCTCCGCACTGAATGACAAGGGCATAATCTTCTACAGGACGGGGTATCTCATCGAGTCCTGCCACGTTATCAAAATGCAGTTTCTTTCCGGTGAAATTTGATATCCACCGTGGAATCTTCATCCTTCCTATGTCGTCACATGAGACATTATGGGTGCATGACTCAAGAAGCAGGATGCGGTCACCGTCCTTCAGCTCGCCTATTTTAGGGGTGCCTTTTAAGTACTCTTCAAAATCACCTTTTTGTCTTGCCAGAACGATACTGAAACTTGTAAGCGGGATATCTCTGGGAATTGAAGCATCAGCCTTCAGGAATACCTGGCTGTCGGTGATCACAAGCTTAGGCCTGATGCCCGTATGGCGCAGGAAAGCATCCACCTCCCTCTCCTTGAGGATGATAGCCGTGCAGTCGTTGTCAAGAATGTCACGTATCACCTGAACCTGCGGAAGTATAAGCCTGCCTTCCGGAGCTTCGATGTCAATGGGCGTGATCAGGATCACGATGTCTCCGTGCCCTACCAGATCACCGATCAATCCGTGACTTTTTATGGCGGAGGGAGGAAGCGTCTCTTTAATTATTCTCAGAAGTTCAGTGTTATATTTCTCCGGGTGGAGTGCCGAGTATATGATGAGATCATGGTCAGTTCTGCTCCTGACAAGCTTCCTGAACTGATTTGTGGCAGGGGCGATATCGCTCTTATTGCAGACAAGCATATAAGGGATATTAAGCCGGTTGAATTCTCCCGTGAGATCAGCTTCATATGATCCAAATTCATTATCTGAAAGAACCAGGATGGCCAGATCTATCAGATTTAGAGTTGCCATCGACTTGCCTATCCTCAGCTTGCCCAGATCGCCGCTGTCATCTATTCCAGCCGTGTCAATGAAGATCACGGGACCGATACCGTGCAATTCAATGCTCTTTTTGACCGGATCAGTTGTAGTGCCGGCAACTTCAGAAACTATGGCAATATCCTGACCAACGAGTGCGTTGATCAGTGAGCTCTTGCCTACATTGCGGCGGCCGAATATTCCGATATGTGCCTTTGATTCTCTCCCTTTTGCTGTCATATGCGTCCTATTCTTCAAGATCCTGTAAGCGATAACTGCCCTGAACAAGGTTCTCCGGTTTCAGTATCTCTTTCAGCCTCTCTTCCTTAACATATCCCAGCTTTTTATTGGCCTCAAAGATGTTAATACCTGAATCCCTCATATATGCAGCCATCTCCGCAGATTTCTTATAGCCAATGAATGGCAGCAGAGCGGTGGTGACGGAAGGACTTGACATCACTTCGGCTTCAGAAGTACCGGAATCAATTACCAGACCGTGTAAAAGGTTTGTTGCAGCAGAGTTATCTGCGGAAATCAATAGCTTAAGGCTTTCAAGCATGGCATGACCTATAACCGGGAGGTATGGATTAAGTTCCAGGCATCCCTGTGCGGCAAGCTGGGTAATCAGCTGATCATTGCTGTAAACACGGTGAGCACAGCTGATGACATATTCGGGTATGACGGGATTGACCTTTCCAGGCATGATGGAGCTCCCAACCTGTTTCTTTGGTATGCTTAACGAGTGTACTCCATGAACATCTGAAGCAAGGAGTCGGATATCGCTAACCATTTTTTCAATGTTGACGGCATGAGCCTTGAGTATTCCATGAACCTCAACAAAAGGATCCAGGTTACTGGTGGCCTCAGATAGGTTCTCTCCGCGGGTCACCGGGAGGCCGCTAAGCTGCTGAAGTTTTGCTACTACCTCAGTCACAAAATACCTTGGAACAGCAATGGATGTTCCGATAGCCGTTCCCCCGAGGTTTACCACCTTGATACGCTCAAGGCACTTTGAAACCCTCCACCAGTCGCGCGATAATGCATCACTGTAACTGCTGAAAAGCCTGCCGAAGGTGGAAGGAACTGCTTCCTGCATCTGGGTGTATGCAATACGCAATGTGTTCCTGTAATTCTTCTCAAGGACCTCTGACTCCGCCCGCAGGTCGTTGACAGACTTTTCAAGGACCAGCAGCAGCTGCATTGTGGCTACCCTAAGTGCGGTAGGAACTACATCGTTGGTCGATTGAAAAACGTTGGCATCCTCAATGGGATCAATAATGGCATACTCACCCGGCTTATGACCAAGCTTCTGTAATGCACGGTTAGCCAGTATCTCGTTCACATTCATGTTTATACTGGTACCTGCCCCACCAGATACAGCCGGCACTATGAAATGCTCAAAATGCTTTCCTTCCCCGCATTCGAGAGCACTTTCCTCCAGGGCAGCCAGGCAATCGCTTCTGACAGTCCTTATGTTAATTTTGCCAAGATCATATTTTTGGGAGGCCTTTGAAAAAAAATCACCGGCAGCCAGGTAGCATGCTCTCTTGGTCAGCGCCATGGCCTTGTACCATTCGATATGAAAGGAAGTATCATCCGGAAAATTGTCATGTGCCCTTACTGAATGTATGCCATAAAGGACATTATCGTCCAGTTCAATATCTCCTATAAAGTCTTTTTCCCTGCGCATCTCTGAAAAATCATTCTTCCCCGGCCTCCGGTGCTGTTAACTTGCGTATCTGAGTCTCCGCCTTTATCTCTTCGCTTTTCTTTTGCAGCTCATCAATTGAGATGATCTTTGCGCGCTTCTCAGTGGGAGGATTCAGCTTCTCTGACTTCTCAAATTCAATGACCTGCTTCTGAAGATCCTCCGGAAGATCTTTCTGGCTCTTGAGAACAATGTCAATAAACTCATTTGAGAAAAACTGGTCGACCTGAATCCTTCGCTTTGCGGTATGAGCAAACTTACCTATTATGCGGCATATGCTGTCACGATCCACAGGACTTAGTTTATCAGCCAGGTCATATTCTTCTATCTTTTTCAGGGAGAGGATTACAGGTTCGAGTGAATCTTTAGTGATGACAAATACATCATAGTCCCCCATTCTGTAGGTCAGCTGTTTCAGCACATTTATAGTGTTGGTTGGCACAACGAGGAAAATTGATTTCTTGACGTTATCCTGAGCTGCATATTTTTTCAGGCTTTCTGTCTGGCTTTTAATGTACAGGGGGAAGTTTGCGAGGTCATCACTGGCCGGACTCTTGGCATCGAAGATGATATACTCACCGCTGATCTCGATAGTATTATCAGGATTACCTTTAAAAGGTACCTTGTCTACGTAGTTGACGTGGTTGAAGTCGCAAATCCGGATGATTGTGTTCTTTACATCAGTCTCATGTTCGGACCACTGCCTCTTCATAGCTTCAAAGCGCTCAGCGGCTTCCTGAAGACGGACCTCATTCAGTTTTCTGCGTTCAGTCTCAAAGCTCTCTTTTGTCTGGTTAAGGCGTGCAATATTTTCATTGTAGTTTCGGACATTATCTTCTTTGGAGGCTTCGAACGCCGAAACTTTTTTTGTCAGTTCATTGATGGTGCCCGAGTGTTCCCTCATCCGGCCGTTCAACTCTTCAACCTGCGCATCCTTGCGTGCTGACGTTATCTCAATATCCTTGATCTTCTGAGACAGATTTTCATTACGCGTGGATATTTCGGTGATGCGGTTTCTGAGCTTGTCTATGTTTTCCCTGTTATTATCCAGTTCTTTTGACAGAGCTCTTAATTCCTCATAGGCATCATAGCTGAGGCTTCTGATCTTCCTCCAGTGGAAGAGTCTCTGCCAGAAGCTTATATCCTTTATCTGCGCAAAAAAGAGGTTAAGTTTTTCCATGGATGTAATGCTGTGGTAAATTTAGGAATAATAGGCCAAAGACAAAAGATAAAAGGCAAAACCTTTCTGCTACCTGAGCCTCTTCAGCGGCACGAACCATACCGGTTCCAGCCTCTGTTCGGTAATTTTACCGTTTCTTTTTGTGAGAAGAACCAGCTCCTGCGCTGCAACGGGATTGCCAACCGGCATGACAAGTCTTCCGCCCTCGGCGAGCTGGTCCTTGAGAGGTTGTGGAATGTGATCTGCAGCAGCAGTGACAATGATAATATCAAAGGGACCATGCTCTGGCCATCCCTTGTAACCATCCCCGTATTTCACAACAATGTTTTTATAACCGAGAATTTTTAGCCTTGCTGCTGCCTCTGTTGCCAGCTCCTTTACAATCTCTATAGTATAGACGGTATCAACTATTTCAGCCAGCACTGCAGCCTGGTACCCTGAGCCAGTGCCGATCTCAAGGGCTTTCTTTCCTTTTGAAGGCTTTACCAGCTCTGTCATGTAAGCAACAATTAAGGGTTGCGATATTGTCTGGCTGTAACCGATCGGCAGGGGTCTGTCGCTGTATGCCTCCTTTATATATGATGCAGGTACAAAAAGGTGTCGCGGCACTTTTCTCATTGCCCGAAGGGTGGCCTGATCATTTATTCCTCTTGCAACAATCTGACTCCTGACCATTTGTTCCCGGGCAGACTCATACTGGTCCTTATTCTGGCAAACCAGCGTCCATGAAAGCAACATCAGCAGAATTATCAATGATTTCATTATCAGAACATGAAAGTATACGTATATTTTAGCAGCACGGTTCTGCCTGAAGACAATGGCAGCCTGGGAGTTTCCCGGGCCAGGTCTGAATTAAGCCCCTCATCATAGACTATATAGAAATCATTGCCTTCACGGGGATTATACCTGAACCGGAGGTTTGTAACGACCTTATCTATTGCTGTATTATACTGAACATAGGCCGACAGCGAGGTTTTTGTGGTCAGTGTCAGCAATCCTCTGATACCCACGATATGGTTAATAAAACTCATCGTCCCGGAAGAGAGGTTAACATAATCGAGATAATACGAAAGCCCAAGGTCAAAACCGGCACCGATACTCAGTTTCGGTAATGCATAAAAAGAAAACTTCCATCCGTTGTAGAAACTGCCTGCATCAGCATATAGCTCATAGGAAAGTGCATGAGCACCCGATGAGCCGTATAAGGCGCTGAGATAAGGAAATGAATATCTTCCGGGCGGGACAGAGGCCTGGTTATTTCCAAGAATAAGAGTATCGGCAATATCTTCAAGAAACCAGTTAGCTGCAATGTTTCCGTAGAATCCCTTCTTTGCCTCGAAATACCATTTTAATATTCCATTCGTAGTCTCATGCAGGCCGGTTAAAGTATTCCAGAAATCATAAGCTGTCAGCGAGATCGAATGATACCGGAGGAAAGTCTCTCCCTGAGGCAGCCATCCGTACTGCAAAATAACTCTCTCTCCCTGGTAATTGTCTTTTGCTTCAAAGCCAACTCCGGGATTAAACCTTTTGCCTGACCATGTATAGACAAAATCATAACCAAATCCTTTTATTTTCCTCCGCTGCCATTCAAATAAAAACCTTGAGGGTGCGAAATCGAAGATTTTGTTAACGGAATCCTGTTCAAACGTCTGGGCCCATTTAACAGTCATAAATTCGTCACCGGTAACCCTGAACTGTCCGTCGAGTCCGTAAGCAACATTATAATTACCATTCATTCCGAGTCGACTTGTGACCATTCCTCCGACATATGAGTTCGGGTTGAAGACACTTCTTTTTGTTCTGAAGATCCCGAAGTTTTCCGACGGGTTCTCTTCAAAAGAAGCTGTCTGCATATCAAGGATGCCGATATCCCATTTATCAACTCTTCCTGTCATTCTGACGCCGCCGTAAATTCTTACGGGATGTCCGTCGTATAAACCTATTCTACGGCTGTAGAATAAGTTGTTGCCGCCAAGCAGGGAGAAGTCAAAAACATCAGCTTTTTCCTGGAAGAAGACTCTCTTTTCAGGAAAATAGAGCGAGTATCTTGTAAGGTTAATTTTCTGGTCATCTGCCTCAACCTGCGCAAAATCAGTGTTGACAGTAAGATCAATAGTCAGGTTGTTTGTGATGCTGTACTTTGCATCGAAGCCGGCATCGAATTTAAACTTCGAAGTCATTTCATATCCTGTTTCGGTGTCATTAAGCTCATTGACCTGGCCGATGCCGCCGGTGACGTAGGGGGTAATATAGACAGGCTTTTCCGGCTTCAGGCCTGTGAATTCCATCATCGAGGTATTTGATGGCTTCCATATTGCATTGGCAACCTCCGGAGAAATTGCGGGAAAACTTATCCACTCATATTTTACCGGACGGTAATTCACGACAGTTATCCCCATAAGTGCTTTGTTTTCCTTTACCTGGAACCTCAGGCTTGAAAACGGAATTCTGATCTCGGTTGACCAGCCATGATCATTAATCTCAGATTTTACATCCCAGAAAGTGTTCCAGCTGAAACTCATGTCAGCATTTGAATCCACGACATCATTCTGAAGGGTTCCTTCGGTCCGTACTCCGTTCGGGTTAGTCCAGAACATTACTGCATTTTGCCTGTCATTGAAGGTATCAATAACAACTCCCAACCAGTCGCAATTACCGACGGAATAATCCCGTTTTTTGCTGAAAGCCCTTAAATCATCAGGATTTTTATAATTAAAAATGCCGGAGACATATAAATAATGATCATCATATGCGATCTTAATCACAGATACTTCAGTCGGTTCGTTTCCAAATTCAGGCATATACATAACCATGGGTAAATCCGGAATTGTCTGCCAGGCTTCTTCATCAGGTACTCCATCGAAGATCAATTCTCCGGACAATCTTGGCACAACCATCGGTTCCCGTGACCAGACATTCACCGATATCAGTAAAAGCAATCCTGGCAAAAGTCTTTCAGAAAAGACTGCAATTATCTTAATGATTTTATTCATTATTTGCCCTCGGGAATTTTGATTTTAGCAGAAAGGCATTTACTGGGGAAGTGATGAATAGTAAAATTACGCTATAATGATCCTGAAGTCAAATTTTTTTGATCAGGACAAATGCTCTTAGCCCGGAGTCATGTTCAGCATGCCTGCTTTCAGACAGACCACTAAATGCCTGTTTTTTTACCACTACTGCCCATTGCCTGCCCTACAGTCTGACAGCTCTCTATCCCGACATACTATGTCGGGACTTTACGGTCGCTTCCCTATTGCCTTTTTGCTTTTTTGTATCTTCATGTCATGAAAAAATTAGTGGTACTCACCGGCGCGGGGATGAGCGCTGAGAGCGGCATTAAAACATTCCGCGACAGCGGTGGTTTATGGGAAGAGTATCGTGTTGAGGATGTGGCTTCGCCCGAGGCATGGCAGAGCAATCCTGACATTGTACAAAGATTCTATAATGAGAGACGCCGGCAGCTTGAAAAGGCTGAGCCAAATGCAGGTCACACAGGACTGGCAGCACTGGAAAAGGATTTTGATGTGCACATTATTACGCAGAATATTGATAATCTGCATGAAAGGGCGGGCAGTACAAAGATCCTCCACCTGCACGGACAGCTGACACAGGCGCGGAGCAGCAAAAATTCCAATCTTATAATTGACATAGGCTACCGGGACCTTCTGATAGGAGAGAAAGCACCGGACGGATCCCTCCTGCGGCCTCATATTGTTTGGTTTGGCGAGGCGGTGCCTGCAATGGAAAAGGCAGCCGATATTGCATCATATGCTGATATCTTCGCGGTGATAGGTACCTCTCTTAATGTCTATCCGGCAGCAGGATTAATTCATTATGTTTCCCTGATGACACCGGTTTTTCTCGTTGACCCGAAACCAGTACAGGTTCCATCAGTGCATAAGGTTTATGTCATAAGGGAAGGGGCAGTGAAAGGAGTGGCGATACTGGTTGAAAGGTTGAAGGGTTTAAATGGTTGAAAGAATTTAGTGTTTAGCGTTCAATCTTTCGCGTTTCACATTATTTGTAATGCAGAGTCGCAGAGTCGCTCCATCTCTCACTCGCTCCCTCGCTCAGTCAGTTTTTCGATTCGATTACGGATGCTGCTCATCTTATCCAGCCTCTCCATCGAGAGAGTTTTCTGTTTAAGGTCAATGAATTCAAAAAGTAACAGAGACTTTTCCGAATATACCAGACACCCCTTAGAGTCGCCCTTTGCTCCGGCAAGCTCAGCCTCGGCGTTGAAGAGCTCAGCGAGGATCTCCAGATGGCCGTTGGTATAATTGTGCTCTTCAAGAAGCTTACGGGTGAGGTCCTCCTTGGGTATTGACCTGAAGAACGTGGCATCCTCCTTAAGCATATTATAATAGATGCGATCAAGATTTTCACCTGCCTTATGATAGTCGCCTTTCTTTATCAGCCCGAAGATGGCAGCGAGAAGATCGCCCAGCATCTCGATCATGCGGAGGATGTAGTCTTTCTGGTACATACGATAAAGATAGTTGAAAAGTTGAAAGGTTGAAGGGTTGAAGGGTTGAGGGGTTGAGCAAAACACAACACGGTGTTGGAAATTTTCGGGCATTTTCATTAGCTTGCATATCCTAAAATGCATATAAAATGAAAAGAGCTTTTCTTCCTGTTTTTATGTTTTTGCTTGCAGCCGGCCTATCTGCACAACAGAACAAGGTTGTTGACCGAATTATAGAGATTGGTACCACGGATAATCAGACAATGCACCATCTTGATGTCATCACAAACCGGTTCGGCGGAAGGCTGATAGGTTCGGATGCATATGAGAATGCAGCCGAATGGTGTGCTTCCGAATTTAAAAAATGGGGCATGGAAGTTATCATGGATGAAGCAGGAACGGTGCCTGTTGGCTTTAACCGCGGACCATGGTTCGGAAGAATGCTCTCAGAAAACGGAATGATCCTGCATTTTGCCACTCCATCATATACATCCGGCACCAGGGGCGTTCAACGTGGTCCCGTACTGATTGAACCAAAAAGCAGGGAAGAGTTTGACAGAATGAAAGGAGCACTTAATGGCGCCTGGGTACTGATAGGCGGAAAAAGTACCGGATGGCCCATCGACTGGTCGCTTAAAGCTGACTCGGTAAGGGCAAGGATCATAGCTGAGAATGATTCCATCTCTAAACTCAATCGTGAGATAATGAGAGAAAATCATATGAACCGGGACCAGCCGCAAAAAGAAACCATACCGTTAAAAGAAGAACCGGCACTTTTCTACCGTGAGATGCGGGAGGCAGGAATACTGGGCATCATCCAGAAGGCTTCCGTACCGATAACGGCGCTCTATGACCGCAAGAACCTTGACAATATGACTTTTGAGACCCTGCCGACAGTGTGCGATATAAAACTTGACGAGCACCAGTATGCAGTCATTGAGCAGATGGCGAAGGAGAGACAGTACTTCCTTCTGGAATTCGACATACGAAACCATTTCAAGCCCGGTCCGGTCAAATACTATAATGTAATTGGTGTTATTCGTGGTACAAAACATCCTGATGAGTATGTCATGATGGGAGGCCATCTCGATGCCTTTGATGTAGCCACCGGTGCTGTGGATGACGGTTCGGGCGCTACACCCATGATGGAGGCGGCACGCCTGATAATGGCCGCGGGGGGGAAGCCTGAGCGTACCATAATGGTATGTCTGTGGGCCGGTGAAGAATTCGGACTGAACGGATCAAAACACTGGGTGGAGGCCAATACGGAAAAGTTACCGAAAATCTCAGATTATGTCAATCGCGACGGAGGACCAACTCCGATCACAGGAATCACAGTTCCCGAGGCTATGTTCGAGGATTTTGAAAAGGTATGCAAACCTCTTAACAGCATTAATCCCGATTTCCCGTTCACCCTGAAAAAACGCACCGAGCCGGCACGGCCAAGACCAACCGGTGCGGGAGGCTCAGACCATGCCTGGTTCGCAAAGAACGGCGTTCCAACTCTGCGATTTGACGAACCTGACATCAAGGGGCACAACTTCGATTACGGTGAAATATGGCATACTGAACGCGATACTTATGACAAGAGCATTGCCGAATATCAGGAACATTCAGCTGTTGTTACCGCAGTGATTGTATATGGTCTTGCAAACCTTGATCACCTGCTGTCAAGGGAAGGCCTCTACGCTGCAGAGGAGCCTGCCCAGAAGTAGTCCGACAATAATGATTTACGGTGTATGAAGAACTAATTTAAAGCGTAATGATCTCCGCCCTTAAACTTAAGGCGTCAATCTGGAGGAGCTTTCCTGAAAGGATGTCTCCGGCGCCGATTATAATCTTGATCACTTCGCAGACCTGCACGGAGCCTATGATACCCGGCAGAGCTCCGATCACCCCGGGTGGGTCGGTTTTTTTTTCGCCTGATAAATGCATCTCTTCAGGGAAAAGATCCCTGTATGAAGGTCCGCCTTTATAATTAAACACAGATGCCTGTCCCATGAACTGGTAAACAGCACCATAGACCATTGGAATTCCTGCTTTAGTGGTGGCATCACTGATCAGATACCGTGTAGCAAAATTGTCGCTGCAATCCACTGCAATATCATAACCGTCCAGAAGCTCCGATGAGTTTTCCTCTGTAAATCTTGCTGCATAAGACCTGACTATTATCAGCGGGTTAAGCATAGAGATCCTTTCTGCTGCTGCATCGGCCTTCAGCCGCCCGATGTCGCCGGTGACATAAAGCACCTGTCTCTGAAGGTTACTGGTACAGACCTCATCAGAATCGATTATGCCTATTGTGCCAACCCCTGCTGCAGCCAGGTACATCAGGACAGGTGAGCCGAGCCCTCCGGCGCCAATGACCACTGCACGGGCATGCTTAAGTTTTTCCTGCCCCTTCTCACTTATGGATGGAATAATTATCTGGCGGTGATATCTCTTCAGTTCGTTGTCAGACAATTGTGGCATAATGCTCAGGTTCTTCATTTCCCTCTTAAAAGTATTAAAAATTAAATTGCGGTATGGTTTTTGTGCCCTTTTATTATCATCCTAACCAGAAAGGTCATGAAAAAATCATTGATTGGCCCTGCATTCATTATGATTGCGGGCATTTCCGGAATTTTGACATCATGTGATAAAACAAAGGACAACACTCTTCCGGGTGACCCGGTACCGATAGAGCTGACGCTCAAGCAGAAAGAGGTGGTCGATTCTGCAAACAAATTTGCATTCGATCTCTTTGTGCCGATTATTACGGAAAAACAGGGAGCTGAGAATATTATGATATCTCCTTTCAGTATCACAAGCGCCCTGTCGATGACGCTTAACGGTGCTGCAGGCGAGACCTTCGAAGCCATGAAATCCGGCCTTCGCTACGACTCTGAGACGATTGAAGAAATCAATGATACATATCTGAAACTTATGAAAGATATGGTTCCGGTGGATTCAAGGGTGGTGTTGGAGATAGCAAACTCAGTATGGGTTGATAAAAAACTTACTGTGAAACAGACATTCATGACGGCTCTTGAGACCTATTACCTGGCAGAAGCCAGGAACATTGATGTGCTGGATCCTGGAGCAGTCGATGAGGTGAACGGATGGATAAGCGATAAGACCCATGACAAGATTCAGAAAATGCTTGAATCTTTAGATCCTGACATTGCCATGCTTCTTATCAATGCTGTTTACTTTAATGGTAAATGGAGGTACCAGTTTGACAAGGATAACACCCTTGATAAATCATTCTATGTCACTCCCGGAGCTCCTGTGGAGGTGCCGATGATGTATCAGAAAGAAAAATTTGCCGTGATGGAAACGGATAATGCAACACTTATTGAGCTGCCCTACGGTCAGGGTAACTATTCAATGGTAGTCATGCTTCCTGATGAAGGAGTCTCAACCGCTGAGGCTGCTGCAGGGCTCAGTTCAACGAAATGGGCGCAGTGGATGCAGGATCTCTCCTACGGAACCACCGAGGTCGAGCTCAGCCTGCCGAAATTTAAATATGAATATAAGCGGGAGCTGAATGACGACCTGAAAAACCTTGGTATGGAGATCGCTTTTGATCCTTATAACGCTGACTTCAGTAATATAAGTGACCAGGACCTGTATATCTCATTTGTCCTGCATCAGACATTCATTGATACAAATGAGGAGGGCACAGAAGCAGCAGCGGCAACCATTGTCGGCATCAGTGTGACGTCAGTGCCAATGACCATGGTTATCAATGTTAATCGTCCGTTCTTATATTTCATAAGGGAGACTACGACAGGGACTATAGTGTTTATGGGACAGGTGGCGGATCCGAGGTAATTTGCGATTTGCGATTGTCGATTTGCCCCCGGGCATTAATTTGAAAATAAATTCCTTTCTTTACTGAAAGACCAGGAAGGAATTATGTCCGGGATGTCACTCACCTTAATTGATTTTCTTGTCAGCGGAGTACTGGCTGCAATAATGTTTGGTGTCGGGCTTTCCATAAATCTCGATGACCTCAGGGAAATATGGCGCTCGCCCAAAGCATTCTTTTACGGTCTGTTTGCACAGATGATTCTTCTTCCTGTAATAGCCTTTCTTTTCACTTTTTTCACTGACCTGCCACCTGCAATCAAAACAGGATTTATTATTCTTGCAGCCTGTCCCGGGGGCACAACTTCAGGATTAGTGAATGTATTCTTTCGAGCCAATGTTGCATTATCAGTCGCGCTGACAACAATCAACAGCATACTCACTCTCTTTACTATTCCCCTGCTTGTCAACCTTGGCCTGACTATTTATTTCGGTAAGCACTCCATCTTTGAACTGCCTTTTCTGGATACGTTTCTTCAGATATTTTTTATCACTTTGCTGCCTGCAGCCATAGGTGTATTTGTGAGGCTCAGATGGAACAGACTGGCTGAAAAAATCCAGAAACCTGTCAGGAACACCTTGCTAATCCTCTTTGCAGGTGTTTATCTGCTGGTTACCTTCGCAGATAAATCAAAAGGCGGTTCGGGCATTACGTTCAGGGAGGCATTGCAGATATTTCCTTACGCTTTATTGATAAATGCAGCTGGATTTTTAGCCGGTTTGCTTATGGGCAAAGCTGGTAAAACCGGTCTTCGATCTGCGTTTACCATGGGAATTGAAGTTGCCCTCCAGAACACTACACTGGCTCTCCTTGTGGCGGGAGCACTAATCCGGGACAATGAGATGGTTAAGCCTGCACTGGTCTACGCCCTCTTCTCATTCTGGACTGCACTGCTGTATGGGATTATTGTCAAGAAGTACAATAAATCGAAGTTGTTCGGGGAGTTCAATGATGAGAAGGAGCGAGGGAACGAAAGGGTGAGGGAGCGTTCTTGAGCTCTCCGCCGCTAAAGCTTCGGAGGACTAGCGAGCCCCGAGCTCTTTGAATAGTTCAATCCCATAACGTCAAAACGCGCCATCATCCATGGCAGCCTGGTGTTAAAATCCTCCCATCTTCTGCTTTCCGGTGCTGACCATAATACTTCCGACATTGCGGTCAAACGTGGCAGGATCATATACTCAGCCGTTTTGCTATCCGTCACCATTTCGGTCCAAAGGCATGCCTGTGCGCCAATTACAAACTCTGCTTCTTCAGGCGTAAGTTCCTGAGGCACCGGTTCAAATGTATATACCTTTTCAAGGGTGAGCAGTCCTTCGTAAGAGAGAGGCTCGGTTGAAGGATCACCCTGGTAAACATTGAAGTAACAATACGAGACAGGGGTCATTACAACATTATGTCCCGTTTTTGCGGCAGCCGTTCCTCCTTCGAAACCCTGCCATGACATCACTGCAGCGCCAGGGGCCAGTCCGCCTTCGAGGATCTCATCCCAGCCGATCAGATGCCGGCCTTTGGAGCTTAAGAATCTTTCTATTCGCTTAATGAAGTAACTCTGCAGCTCAGCTTCGTCTTTCAGTCCTTCTTTGCGAATTCGCGCCTGGCAATACGGACATTTCCTCCATTCGGACTTGTCAGCCTCATCGCCTCCGATATGAATGTACGGTGACGGGAAGAGCTCCATCACTTCTGTCAGGATATCTTCCAGAAAAGCAAATGTTTCATCTTTCCCGGCACAGTAAATATCTGTGATAGGCCATACAGAACCAGGCGGAACCGTGAACGGTCCGCCAGTGCATGAATACTCAGGATAAGCGGCCAGCGCTGACCCTACATGTGCAGGCATCTCTATCTCAGGCACAATGTTTATGTGACGTTCAGCGGCATATGCTACAATTTCCTTTATCTCCTCCTGAGTATAAAAGCCCCCGTATGCGGCTTTTTCTCCCGGTTGCTGCGGCGGGCGCGCGTTCCATGGTTTGTCTTCACGATTGACACGCCATGCACCCACTTCAGTCAGACGAGGGTATTTTTTTATCTCTATGCGCCAGCCCTGGTCGTCGACAAGATGCCAGTGAAAAACATTCATCTTATGCATAGCCAGGATATCAATGTACTGCTTTATAAAACCGACATCAAAAAAATGACGGCTGACGTCAAGGTGCATCCCTCTCCATGAAAATCTTGGGTAGTCTGTTACTGATACGCACGGCATTGCCCATTTCACTCCTCTGATGACAGTACTGCTCTCTATTTCCGGTGGAAAAAGTTGCCTGACGGTCTGCAGCCCCCGCGAGAGACCTGCAAGGGTGCATCCGGTAAGAGTGACTTTCTTTTTCTCCACTTTCAGAAGATATCCCTCCGGGTTCATTTTAAGCATGGTGTCAATGACAAGATTGAGAGCGCCATCGCTGCCCTCTTCTGTCGGCAGTTTAAAGCCGGTCGCCGGTCGTAGCATTTCGGCAAGAAAACCGGCCAGATTTCCGGCTCCTTCTCCTCCGGTATATTTAATTTCAGCTGACGGATGCAGGGTGAAGGTACCCTTTCCCAATTCCATCTGCACAGGTCGCGGTATGATCGCCGGTGTTGATGCCGGTTTGGTTGTGCATGAGACAACGGAGGCACTCAAAGCCATAACTGATAAAAAATGATAAATCTTCATAAATCAAAAATCGTTAATCCTAGTATTGCTCTTTTCATTTGATCCTTTTCCCAAATGTAATGATTAAACTCCGGGGACCGGCATGCTTGCTGCATGCGCTTTCACGAATCCTCATGAGTCAGTATAAATCATTTTTTTACTAACTTCAGCACCATAATCCCTGGTGTGTGAGGAAGAGTATCCTGATGTGGTTTTTGATTGGCCTGATTGGCGGAGCGTTTATTATCTTCGGATTGGGGAAGGCGGTCGAAGCCACCTCAACGAATGATTACTGTGCCTCCTGTCACGTTCATCCGCAGGCAACCGCTAGCTGGAAACAAGGGGTTCATTACACTACAGAATCGGGCTACCATGTCGGGTGTGCCGAATGCCACCTTCCACCCAGGGGACAGGGTTATCTCGTGCAAAAGATCAAAACGGGAGGACGTGATGTCTGGAATAACTGGATAAAAGATTCAACAGAGTTCGACTGGGACGCAGCTTCTACGCTTGAAAGAGCTTCGAAACATGTATATAATTCGACCTGCGTAAAATGTCATGAGAATCTCTTTCCGGCAAAACTTACGCACGAAGGGTCTGACGCGCACCTGTATTATAAACAGATGACCGAAAAAGGAGAAGAATTGCAGTGCATCAGCTGCCACCTGAATGCAGGTCACTACATAAAGGATTATGTGCATGGCAGCAATAAGGGATTCGGATTGGCACAGAAGCAGACAGATACAATTTTTGAATCACCTGCCACTGTCACATCGTTTAATAATTTTACCGAACAGATACCCGGATCAGGGATTTCATTCCATATGATTGCCATACCGGGAGGTACATTTACCATGGGAAGTCCGGAGAGCGAACCGTTTCGTAACCGTGACGAGATGCAGCGTAAGGTCAGCGTTGACTCATTCTTCATTGCTCAGGTGGAGGTGACATGGGATGAGTACATGGAGTTCTACAGGCAGACAGCCGCTGAAGGAAGGTCGACTGATACCGAGGGGTCACGTCTTATAAGAAAAGACGATGTTGATGCCATCACAGGCGCCACCCCGCCGTACGGCAAGCCTGACCAGAACTGGGGCATGGGACAGAGACCGGCTATCTCAATGAGCTATCATGCGGCCGAGACATATTGCCGGTGGCTGTCAAAGGTGACAGGCAGGCATTACCGGTTGCCCAAGGAGGCCGAGTGGGAGTATGCATGCAGGGCAGGAACAGAGACACCTTACTTTTTTGAGGGTGATCCGGCAAAGTTTGAAAAGAGAGGACTTTTCGGAGGCAAGGCTGATACTGCTGTCATAAGCACTTACATCATCTATCATGGTAATAGTCCGTCAAAGACGCAGGAGCCTGAGGCTGTGAAAGCCAACCCGCGGGGATTGAAAAACATGAGCGGCAACGTCGCCGAGTTCTGTTCTGATATTTACGAAGGAACGACAGAGCATGTCATCAGGGGAGGTTCGTACCGCGACGGGGCAGGAGGTGTCAGAAGTGCAGCACGTGACCACACACGCACTGATGCCTGGCTGAAGACTGACCCCCAGATGCCGAAGAGCATCTGGTGGTACTCTGATTGCTTTTATGTGGGATTTAGAGTAGTGATGGAAATTAATTAAGAATTAAGAATTAAGAATCAGACCCTCAGACATCAGACCTTCAGACCAAAATTAACATACAACCGATAACATTAAATTTTAACTTTACTTCATACACAAAACCGTCATGAAAAAATCACCAATTTCAAGAAGAAACTTTCTGGGCACGGCAGCAGCTGCAGGCGCGGCAGGTATTATCGTCCCTTCACTGATCACATCTTGTAAACCAAACGCGAAAGTAATTCTGCCTGTCATGCTCGACAAGGCGCCTGATGGACCATTGCTTAAGGCAGGCCTGATAGGTTGCGGCGGCAGGGGAACAGGAGCTGCTATAAATTTCATCCACTCAGGTCCGAACCTTACAATTTCAGCGCTTGGTGATGTATTCACTGACAGAATTGCTTCCTGCCGTGAGACTCTTGCCCAGGACGGCGTGGAGATAGCGGATGAAAAATGTTTCACTGGTTTCGATGCATATCAGAAGGTCATTGAATCGGGTGTTGATATTGTACTGCTCGCAACTCCTCCCGTATTCCGCGCTGAACACGTCGAGGCTGCAGTGTCAGCCGGGAAACATGTCTTCATGGAGAAGCCTGTTGCCGTTGACCCCGTTGGTGTAAGACGGATACTCGCTTCGGGAGAGAAGGCAAAGGGGATGGAGCTCTCGTTAGTGACCGGCACTCAGAGACATCATCAGCATGATTATGTAGCCACCTGGGGTAAGATACAGGAGGGAATGATTGGAAATATTGTTTCAGCCAACTGCTACTGGAATCAGGGTCAGCTATGGTATCGCGAGCCCAATCCGTCATGGACAGAGATGGAATATATGATTCGTGACTGGGTCAACTGGTCATGGCTTTCAGGTGATCATATCATTGAGCAGCATGTTCATAATATTGATGTCATAAACTGGTTCACAGGCAAGAGACCTGTCTCGGCAGTGTCATTCGGCTCACGTCAGCGTCGCCCCACCGGTGATCAGTACGACTTCTTCAGTACGGACTTTGTCTATGAAGGCGGCATCCATGTTCACAGCATGTGCCGCCAGATAAACGGCTGTGAAAACAATGTATCGGAATGGATACAGGGCACCAAAGGAACCAGCAACTGCCAGAATACGGTATGGGATAAGAATGGGGAGCAACTGTGGAAATTTGACGGGTACAAGCTTGATGCAGAGGGGAAGATGACAGAGGACCTGGCGATAAGCCCTTATGACCAGGAGCATATTGATTTTGTCACTTCAATACGTACCGGCAAGCCGCTCAATGAAGCAGAGTTTGTGGCTTTTTCCACTATGTCCGGGATGATGGGACGTGTCTCGGCATATACCGGTAAACTGGTTACCTGGGATGAGATGATGAACTCAGAGATGAAACTTGGGCCGAAAGTGTATGCTATGGGACCTGTCGATGTACCAAAAACGGTGCCGGTACCAGGTGAATAATTAATACAAGCGCTAATGGAAAAAAAGAGATCCCGCCGCAGCTTCCTGGTTGGTGCTGCTGCAACAAGTGCAGCACTCTTTGCTGCTCCGACCCTTCTCAGGGGGCGAAACATTGTGTCAGCAGTGCCTGATGCTGACAGGCCTTTCAAGCTTGGATATGCACCTTATATTGGCATGTTTAGCGAACTGTGCGGCAGCGATGACCCGATCGACAATATTAAGTTCATAAACGACAAGGGTTTCAAAGCGGTTTTTGATAACGGCCTCCCGGGCCGCCCGCCCGATGAGCAGGAACGTATAGCCAGTGAAGTGCAGAGGCTGGGAATGATGATGGGACCATGGGTGCTCTATGCCGATTTTTCGAAGACATCCTTTGTTCGTGACCCGGGGGAGGTACGTGACTTCATGAAGACAAAGATGCAGGAGTGCATTGAAGTTGTACGGCGAACCGGATTTAAAATGGCGCTTGTTGTTCCCGGACGCTATGATGAGAGACTGCATCCCGACTTCCAGAGATCGAATGTGATTGACAACCTGAAATACTGTGCTGAGTTTGCTGAGCCTGAGGGCATCAAAATCCTGATTGAACCGCTGAACACACTTAAAGACCACCCAGGGCTTTATCTGACACAGATGCCGCAGGCTTACCAGATATGTGATGCGGTCAACAGTCCTTCCGTGAAGATAGTGGAAGACATGTATCACCAGCAGATCACTGAAGGCAACCTGATTTCCAATATCGAAGCATGCTGGAACCAGATTGCTGCCTTCCATGTCGGAGACAACCCTGGCCGTAATGAGCCTACAACCGGAGAGATCAATTTTAAAAATATATTCAAATATCTCAATTCACGCGATTATACGGGTGTAATATGCATGGAGCATGGTCAGAGTGTTGAGGGACCGGAAGGTGTAAAGAGAGTGATTGAAGCCTACAGGGAATGCGATCCGTTCTGACCGAACGTGACACCACCATAAGTGATAAGTGGATAAAGGCATCCATTATCGGAACTATCTGGGCGGCTGCCGAGATTGTGCTTGGCAGCTTTTTGCATAACCTCAGGGTACCTTTCAGCGGCAATGTTCTGACAGCCATCGCCCTGGTGATACTTATCTCACTAAGTCATAAATGGCGGGAGAAAGGACTTTACTGGCGTGCGGGAATTATCTGTGCCCTGATGAAGACGATGTCGCCCAGCGCCATAATCTTCGGGCCGATGATCGCTATTATTGCCGAATCGTTTCTGCTCGAAGCTTCTGTCAGGCTCTTCGGCAGGACATATGCCGGATTTATAATCGGATCAATGCTCGCCATGTCATGGAACCTCTTCCAGAAGATCCTTAACCTTATCATTTTCTACGGTGGCAACCTTGTTGACCTCTATTCGAACCTGACCAACTATGCAGCCAGAGAGCTGAACCTTAAATTTGACACCTTCTGGGCGCCACTGGTATTATTACTGGTTCTTTATGCGGTTTTTGGCGCTGCCTCAGCTGTAATAGGTATCCGGACGGGCAGGAGGATAGTTTCCCATCCGGCCGAAACCGCATTGACGGAGAAGCAAGTTGCCGGAACGGCTGAACCCCGTTCCGGGAAACCGTTTAAGTATTCACTGGCCTGGCTCGCAACAGATATTTTGTTGATTGCCGGGTCCCTTCTGGTGGTGAGTCTGGCAAAATGGATGTACTGGATATTAATAGTAATACCTGTTGTTGCCGTACTGGCGATACGCTACAAACGCGCCATGAGACAGCTCGCACGGCCCGGGTTCTGGATCACTTTCGTGATCATAACTATGCTATCAGCACTGGCATTCACGGCATTCCGACCAGGCAGCTATAATATCACGGAAGGAATTCTCATTGGAATACAAATGAACTTCCGAGCACTGATAATCATAATAGGCTTCTCTGCCCTGGGCACTGAACTTTATAACCCGAAGATCCGCCAGCTCTTCAGCAGGACGCATTTCAGGCAGCTGCCGCTGGCGCTTGAGCTTTCTGCTGAAAGCCTGCCCTCGATGATAGCGGCTATGCCAGATCTGAAAACTGCAATCAGGGACCCGGCATCAATCCTCAGCAGCATGATTTCGCGTGTTGAGAGGCGGCTGAGCGATAGCAGGGCTGAGGAGCAGCAAAAGAAAAAGGTTTACATTGTCACAGGTGAGACGGGTGAAGGCAAAACAAGTTTCCTTCAAAAACTGACGGAAATCCTGAAAGATAAAGGCATCAGAGCGGGAGGCATCCTGGCTCCCAGGATTATGGAGGGCTCAACTACCGCCGGCTATGATATTCTTGACATAAGGTCAGGTGACAGAGCGCCATTCCTGAGAGTTATCAATCCGGAAATATCAGGAATAGATAAGTTTGCCCGGTTTGATGAAGGCTACCAAGTTGGTCTTCAGGCTCTTGATCCTGTAAATAACACAGAAAACAATGTTATAGTGATTGATGAAGCCGGACCAATGGAGCTGCGCGGCGAGGGCTGGGCAGGGCGGATCAGCGAATTAATCAGTCAGAACGAATGGCAGATCATTCTTGTCGTAAGAAAAAGTCTTATTGACCAGGTTATAAGTAAGTTTGGAATTAAAGACGTAATGATTTTTGAGATTGGCGACAGTGATGAGAGCAAAATAGTGGTTGAGATTCTAAATGTTGGCGCAGGGCATGGGGCATGGAGCATGGAGTAAGGGGTTTATCGTTTTTCATTCATTGATTATCGGATATCCTTTGTCCTTTCTTCCACTGCCTACTGCTCGCCCTGCAGTCTGACAGCTCCCTATCCCGACATACTATGTCGGGACTTTACGGTCGCTTCTCTATTGCCTGTTGCCTCATAGTCCATTCTTCCACGGAAATCACTTCTGCGTAGCTTTTCATTGCTGCCAGTGTGGAGGCCTGGACGTCAGCGGCTGACACCTCACGGTCACCAAATTTCAGGTTACGTGTGGCGCAGGCATCATAAAGCAAAATAACATAATAGCCAAGATCATGCGCTGCCCGCACTGCCGCTTCAACGCACATCTGCGTCTGCATCCCGCAGATCACTAAGGTGTCAACACCAAGATTCTTTATGTACTCTGTCAATCCTGTTCCCAGGAAACTGTTGACTTCTTCCTTTACAAAAACAGCTTCGCCCGGTGAAGGTTTTACCAGGTTATTGATTTCCATCCCTTCTGACGATTTATGCTGAATGAAGATGACAGGGTTGTTTTCTGTCCTTGCCCTGGCTATTGCAATGGCAGCCTTTTCAGCTGCTTTTACCGGATCTACAAGCTCAGATCGTCCACCGGGGAAATAAAAATTCTGTACATCTATCACTAAAAGTGCATAATTTCTCTGTGCCTCCATTACAAACGCTGCAGAGATCAGCAAGATGGAAAGAATGATCTTTTTCATTTTATGAAACCGGTTAGTAATTCAAAAATAGAGGTAAATTCTGTAATGAGCAGGAACATATGCCATTAAAAATTGTTTTACTTTTCAGAAGTGAAACTTCAATACCCAAACCGAATGAAATTATTCAATCATATCATCGCCGTATTGTTAGCACTGCTCTCATTCGCCGCCTGCAGCAATGTGAAAATTGAAAGGGAAACTCCCTATGTGGTCATGGTATCACTTGATGCCTTCAGGTGGGATTATGATTCGATATATGGTACTCCGGTGCTAGATGATATTGCAAAAAAAGGGGTGATGGCCGAAAGGCTCATACCTTCCTTTCCTACAAAAACCTTCCCGAATCATTATGCCATAGCTACTGGTTTGTATCCTGATCATCAAGGGCTTGTCAATAACAGTTTCTATGCGCCTGACCTTGACCTGGTGTACAGGATAGGTGACCGGAAAATGGTTGGGAACGCCTCTTTTTATGGAGGCGAACCGATATGGGTCACTGCAGACAAAGCCGGCGTAAAAACTGCATCATTTTATTGGGTTGGCTCTGAGGCACCGATCATGGGAATTCAACCTGATTACTGGAAGGCGTTTGATGAGGAGGTTCCTTTTGCTGACCGTGTCGACACAGTCATGAAATGGCTCTCATTACCGCAGAATAAAAGGCCTCACCTGGTGACCCTCTATTTTGAAGAGCCCGATGCCGTCAGCCATGTATACGGACCGCTGTCACCCGAGACAGGCGCTGTTGTTAAAAGCCTTGACAGCCTCATTGGCTCACTGCGTGAAGGAATCAGTAAGCTGCCGCAGGCAAAAAATACTAACCTGATCGTTCTGTCTGACCACGGTATGGGCGAGATAGACGCTTCACGCTATAACTATATCCTTGATACCCTGCCTGAAAGAATGATTAAAAGAATATATGGCGGCACGCCTGTATGGGCTATTGAGCCTGCAGAGGGAATGACTGACAGTATACTTTATTATCTTAATATTCAAAAAGGTATTAAGGCTTACAGGAGAGAAGAACTGCCTGCTTACCTGCACTACGGCACTAATCAGCGAATTCCCGCCATAGTTCTGATCGCCGATCCCGGGTGGATGGCCGGCCTGCGTCCAGTGCCTTCCAATTATAACAGGGGTGATCATGGATACGATTGGAAATTCCGTGATATGCAATCTATCTTTTACGCTGAGGGTCCGGCATTTAAAAAGGGCTTTACAGTTGATACCCTTTATAATGTGGATGTTTATGATATCATTGCCAGGATACTAAAGCTGACCCCTGCAAAGAATGACGGGAATCAACAGAGGATATCACCGCTTTTCAGATGACTTGAAATTCACAAAATCGATATTCCTTTTGATTATTTTAAAACCTGTCCGCTTGATTGCTGACCACTTAAACATCTTTTTAAAGTCTTCCGGGGTCATTGCCAGCCAGTCTTTCCTTGAAAGCGATGTGACAGGAAATTCGGGAACAAGTTCTTTGTCCGTGTAATGCACGGCTTTTCTGTTAAACGGGCAGACCTCCTGGCAGCGGTCGCAGCCGAATATAATTTTTTCAGTCTTTCCCCTGAATTCTTCCGGCAAGTCTCCCTCATACTCGACAGTCAGATAGGATATGCAGCGGCGGGCATCTATTGTACGGTTATCGCATATAGCACCAGTGGGACATGCATCTACGCAAAGCCTGCATTCTCCACAGCGATCACGTGAAGAAGCATTTTCGTACAAAAACTCTGCTGTAGTGACAATCTCGCCGAGGAAAAAGAAAGAGCCAATATCTTTATTGATGATCATGCTGTGACGTCCGCGCCATCCCAGTCCGGCGCGCACGGCCCATGCCTTTTCAGTCACGGGTCCGGAATCACAGAATATACGGCACGCTGCTCCGGGCACCTCCTTTTTAATGATTTTCTGAACGCGGTCAAGCTTTTCTTCCATAACCTGATGATAGTCTCTGACCCGTGCGTAGCGGCATACGAAGTAATTGTCCTTACCTGCGGAAGGATCATCGCTGTAGTAACGGAGTCCTGCAACAATAACTGACTTTGCGCCCTCAACCAGTGAGGTAATGTCACCGCGTTTATCAAGGTTCCGTTCGATGAATTTCATGGCGCCATTCTTTCCTGCAGATATCCATTCACTCAGGTGCTGGCTGTCCTCGTGATGTGGCGAGGCCGGGGCGATGCCGAAAATATCAAAACCCTCCGAGCGAAGGATTTCATGCATTTTCCATGTAAGTGCAATCTGGCGGGCGTCGGGCATAGGTCATATTTTATATAAATCCTAATTCAAGCTTAGCCTCATCGGAGAGCATGCTGCGGTCCCACGGTGGATTGAAGGTGAGTTTCAGATCACATTCTTTAACACCCTTTGTTCCGGCAACCTTGTATCTGACCTCTTCCACAAGGTCTTCTGCCATCGGGCAGTTGGGTGCTGTGAGCGTCATCGTTATGTGCGCCGTCTGCTCCTCGTCTACCCTGACCTCATATATCAGGCCAAGATCATAAATGTTGACAGGGATCTCCGGATCAAAAATACTTCTTAGCACTCCTACAATCCTTGCTTCTGTTTCCTGTATCTCCTGAGTGTTCATGACTGTTCCTGTTTTGATTTGAATGCCAGGGCATAGAGCTTCATCTGTTTCATCATTGAGAGAAGACCGTTTGAACGGGTGGGCGAAAGGTTTTGCTTCAGTCCAATCCGGTCAATAAAATATATATCGGCACTGATAATCTCATCAGGTGTGTGACCTGAAAAGACCCTTACAAGCAGGGCCACAATGCCCCGTGTAATAAGAGCATCACTTTCGGCCGTAAAGGTTATTATTCCGTTGCTGAATGAAGGATAGAGCCACACCTTGCTCTGACATCCTTCAATGAGGAAGTCAGGGACCTTATGAGCAATGTCAAAGGGAGTGAGTGACCTGCCCATATCGATAAGGTACTCATACTTCTCCATCCAGTCTGTGAAGACCGAGAATTCATCAATGATCTGGTCCTGTATTTCGTTTATTGTCATAGTCATCTGGTCAGGCGAACATTTCCGTCACTTTTCTTACGCCTTTTACAAGGGCATCTATCTCCTCCTCCGTATTGTAGAAAGCCATCGAAGCCCTTATTGTTCCCGTGATACCGTAACGGTCCATCACGGGCTGGGCGCAATGTGTTCCTGTTCTTACCGCGATACCCATCTTGTCAAGAATCATGCCGGCGTCATAAGGATGTATGTTTCCGGGGAGGAATGATACAAGAGAAACTTTTCCCGGAGCTGTTCCAAAGATACGCATGCCGCTGACAGATGACAGTCCGCCGGTTGCCTGTGCCAGGAGAGCCTGTTCTCTCTCTGCCACTGCTTCACGGCCGAGAGCCGTGAGATAGTCAAGTGCGGTACCGAGGCCTATTGCCCCCGTGAAATTCGTTGTTCCCGCTTCAAACTTAAAGGGCAGCTCGTTGTATGTCGTCTTCTCAAAGGTGACGTTGGCGACCATGTCTCCGCCTCCCTGGTACGGAGGTATATCGTTGAGCCACTTCTCTTTGCCATACAACACCCCAATTCCGTTAGGGCCGTAGATCTTGTGCCCGGAAAAGGCAAAGAAGTCACAGCCGATGTCAGCCACATCAACAATACCATGCTGGATACTCTGTGCCCCGTCAATGAGTACAGGCACATCATGGCGGTGTGCTTCCGTAACTATCTCCTTAACGGGATTTATTGTTCCCAGTACGTTAGAGGCATGGGTGACAGCAACAATACGCGTGCGTTCGGTGAACATGCTGCGGTAGGCCTCCAGATCAAGCACTCCCTGATCAGAAAATGGGATGATCCTGAGTTTTGAACCTTTTCTCTCGCACAGCATCTGCCATGGGACAATATTGGCATGATGTTCCATGCCGCTGATTATGATCTCATCGCCTTCATGAACAAACCTCTCGCCGAAGGAAAAAGCCACGGCATTTATTGAGGCAGTGGTGCCGGCCGTAAATATCACTTCCTCTCTTTTTGGCGCATTGATGAATGCCCTCACTGTATCACGGGCGGCTTCGTAACGCTCAGAAACAATGTCCGAGAGGTAATGTACGCCGCGGTGCACATTGGCATTAGCTGTGCGGTACAGCTCATCCATAACCTGAAGAACCTGAACCGGCTTCTGTGTTGTGGCGCCGTTATCCAGATAAATAAGCGGTTTATCATGGACTTTCACCGACAGTATCGGAAAGTCGGACCGTATCTCTTCTATGCTCCTGGGAAGTTTCATGTTAAAGGTCAATTACACTGAATGGCGCAGGAGGCGCAGCGCGACAGCTCTCCACGGAGACGCTGAAGAACAAGGTTATCAATACGGTCACGCAATGCTTCGATAGGGATATTCTGTATTACCTCGTGAGCAAATCCGAACATCAGCATAAGCCTTGCCTCATGTGCATCTATACCTCGTGAACGAAGGTAGAACAGAGCATCAGCGTCAATCTGACCTACAGTTGCTCCATGGCTGCATTTCACATCATCGGCAAAGATCTCCAGCTGCGGTTTGGTATCCATCCTGGCATTTTCGGAAAGAATAATATTATTGTTGCTCTGATATGCATTTGTTCCCTGGGCCTCTTTATGAACCATAATACGGCCGTTGAAGGCTCCGGAAGCGTTGTCATCAAGAACACCCTTAAAGAGCTGAGTGCTGTTGCAGTTTGGTGCTACGTGGTCAACCTTTACAAAATTGGCAATATGCTGGTGCTTGTCAGCAAGGAAGAGGCCGTATGAATGTGTCTCTGCGTTCTCACCCCCCAGGTGGTGCCATGTAGCATTCCGTACAAGTCCCCCGTGAAGGGTGATGTTGTTTGAAGATGCATAGCTGTCACGCTCCTGGTGAATATATGTATGGGTCATCTTTCCCGAGTTGTTATGCTGGTTCTGCACCCTGATGATATCAAAACGGGAATTCTGGCCCACATATACTTCCGTGACTGTGTTCGTGAGGAAATGCTTAGGAGAAAGAGCATGGTCGCAAACTAAAAGTGAGAGCTGTGCTCCGTCTTCCACTACCACAAGATTACGGTCCTGAACAAAGATATCCTTATCGGAATGAAGCAGGTTGACTATCTGTACAGGTTTAGTGTAGACAGTGTTTTTTGGCGCGTAAATGAACAGTCCGTCAGAGGCCAGCGCTGTGTTCAGCGGCACCAGTCCGTCATTTGCATTCTCGACATATTTGTTGTAATGTTTCTCCACCAGGGCAGGGAACTGTTTCACTGCGAACTTCATGCTGCCGACCCATATTCCTCCGGGAAGCATAACCAGACCCTTTTCCCCGTGAGGGAAGAAACCGTTGAGAAGGACCATATTCCACACATCAAGATCCTCCACTTCACAGTGAAACTTCTCAGCTTCCCTGAAGTCGGCAGGCAGCGGAGAGTAGTATTCCTGGTACTGGTAATTCAGGAATGTTTCGAGGTTGGTATATTTATAAGCCTCATTCTTTCTGTCAGGGATGCCGAGGCGCTTGAAATCTTCAAAGGCGCTTTCGCGGTACCTGTTAAAGAGCTCCGGAGAGTCTTTAAGAAAGCTCCCGCTGCCAGCAGCATAGAGTGCTGACATTTTGCTTATCACTTCAGGTCTGTAGTCCATGACTCCTCGCTGACGTCTGCTTCTTTTCTTATCCAGTCATATCCTCTCTCTTCGAGCTCGAGAGCAAGTTCAGGTCCGGCCGATTTAACAATTCGCCCGTCATACATCACATGTACAAAATCAGGTATTATATGGTCAAGCAGTCTCTGGTAGTGTGTAATGACGATGACTGATGTATCAGGCCTGCGTATCTTGTTGACGCCGTTGGCCACGATGCGAAGGGCGTCGATGTCAAGGCCCGAGTCGGTCTCATCAAGGAGTGCCAGCCGGGGCTCAAGCATTGCCATCTGAAATATCTCATTCTTTTTCTTCTCCCCGCCTGAAAAACCTTCATTTACACTCCTGTTTGTAAGGGCTGAGTCTATCTCAACAAGCTCTTTCTTCTCACGCATCAGCTTTAAAAAGTCAGAAGCTGACAGTGGTTCGAGACCGTGGTGCTTGCGTTGTTCATTGACAGCTGTCTTCATGAAGTTGACCATGCTGACTCCGGGTATCTCAATCGGATACTGAAACGAGAGGAAGATACCTTCGCGGGCTCTCTCTTCAGGCGACATCTCGAGCAGGTTATGACCCTCGAAAGTCACAGAGCCATGAGTGACAGTAGCTATATCACGCCCTGTCAGTACATTAGCCAGGGTACTCTTGCCACTTCCGTTCGGACCCATGATTGCATGTATCTCTCCATACCCGACCTCAAGGTTTAAGCCTTTGAGGATCTCTTTATTATCAATTGAGGCTTTGAGTTCTTTTATCTGTAGCAGAAAATTGTCTTTCATATTATCTGTAGGGTAAATTCAATTTAACCGACACTGCCTTCAAGGCTTATCTGCAGCAGCTTCTGTGCCTCAACAGCAAATTCCATAGGAAGCTTGTTTATAACCTCGCGCGCATAGCCGTTAACGATCAGTCCGATAGCATCCTCGGTGGATATACCCCGCTGGTTGCAGTAAAAGATCTGGTCCTCACCGATACGTGAGGTGGTTGCCTCGTGCTCAACTATTGCTGAAGGATTATCGACCTCGATATAAGGGAAGGTGTGGGCACCGCACTTATCACCCAGAAGGAGCGAATCGCACTGTGAAAAATTGCGTGCGCCTTCCGCCTTACCCAGAACCTTTACCAGTCCGCGGTAGCTGTTCTGTCCGAAGCCGGCCGAGATACCCTTGGATAGGATCGTACTCTTTGTGTTTCTGCCGATGTGTATCATCTTGGTGCCGGTGTCAGCCTGCTGGTGGTTGTTGGTGACGGCGACCGAGTAGAACTCACCCGTGCTGTTGTTGCCACGCAGGATGCATGAAGGGTATTTCCAGGTAATGGCCGACCCTGTCTCGACCTGTGTCCATGATATTTTTGAATCATCGCCCTTGCATATTCCGCGCTTTGTCACAAAGTTTAAGATACCACCCTTACCGTCTTTGTCGCCCGGGTACCAGTTCTGCACGGTGCTGTATTTGACCTCAGCACCGCGTTCGGCAACTATCTCTACCACAGCGGCATGCAGCTGGTTCTCATCGCGCATGGGAGCCGTACAGCCTTCAAGGTAACTTACATAGGCCTCTTCGTCTACTATCAGCAGTGTACGTTCAAACTGGCCGGTGTTGGAGGCATTGATTCGGAAGTAGGTAGAGAGTTCCATCGGACACCTGACGCCTTTGGGTATATAACAGAACGAGCCATCAGAGAATACTGCTGAGTTTAAGGTTGCAAAGAAGTTATCTGTGTAAGGGACCACCGAGGCGAGATACTTCTGCACCAGCGAAGGGTGCTCTTTTACTGCCTCGGAGAACGAGCAGAAGATTATGCCCATCTCTGCCAGTGTCTCACGGAAGGTGGTCTTCACTGAAATGGAATCCATCACGGCATCAACGGCCACTCCTGTCAGATGCTTCTGCTCCTCAAGCGGGATACCAAGCTTGTCAAAGGTCCTGATCAGCTCAGGATCAACATCACTGAGGCTGGAAGGAGCGATTTTCTGTTTCGGGGCAGAGTAAAAAATGATATCCTTATAGTTGATTTCAGGTATCCTGAGATTTGCCCATGTTGGCATCTTCATCGTCAGCCAGTGGCGGTATGACTTCAGGCGGAATTCCAGCAGCCATTCAGGCTCTTTTTTCTTCGATGAGATGAGCCTTATAACATCTTCATTCAGACCGGCGGGGATAGAATCTGATTCAATATCGGTAACAAATCCAAACTTGTATTCGCCCGATGTCACATCGTTCAGTATCTTATCCTGATCATTTTCCATAAAATTATTTCTTCAATCTGCGTACACAATCAACAAGCCTGCACTTGTAAAGTTCTAAGGATTTGCCGGAAATCAGACAAAATTACATAAAAATGACGAGAGTAGAGAGAGGTCTAAGGCCTCTCTCTGCTCAGGATATAAACCGTGAAATCTATTTTCTGTTGTTTATGATGAGGGCGCCGATCACCCCCGGTACCCAGCCGCAGAGTGTGAGCAGGAAGATGATAAGGACGGACCCGCAGCCTTTGTCAACGACAGCAAGGGGAGGGAAGAAAATACAGATAAGTACGCGCAATATGCCCATGGTAAGTTGCGATTTGCTCAGACCTAGCAGAGCTCCTGGAATGCCTTCCTGAATGCCATTGGCCTTGCTATGTTATGGAAGGTCTCTTTTGTACCGCCGGTGCCGATGATAGTTATTGAACCGAAATTAAGGATGCGTCCCATCACGGTCTGCTCGACATTCACAGTTTCGATCTTGGAGAGGTTCATCTCAAAGGTCTTTCTGGCAATAAATCCGGTTTTGATAACGACCCTTCTGTTTGTTATTACGAATTCGGAGAGCCACCGTATCATCCAGGCGGCGATGGTTAATGTTAATATCGACTTCAGTGAGAAGAAGATGACCCAATGCAGCCTGGTCTCGTAGACTACAGTCTCATCCTTGATGAGATGTTTGCTGACGTATTTGCCCATTTTGTTTCTTTCAGATAAATATTATATCAATCAATCACCTTAACGGCCTTGTCCTCGCTCTGCCACAGGCCGTGCTTGGTACATACGGCCATAGCGCTCAGGTTCATTGACACCTCTGGTGCGACAATGAAAAAATCGACCTCGAAGTGCGTGGGCTTGTGGCCGTTGACGCCAGCTGAATAGCGTGCCTCGGCAAGCAGCGTCTCCCTGTTCCAGAGTTGAATCAGGCCTATATAATGGTCGTTGTCATCGGGGTGAGGATATTCTTCTCCGAGACGCACTTTGACCATAAACTTCTCTCCGCGTTTGACGGCGTCGGAACAGATGACATGCGGCATGTGGCGGTCGAGATAATCGCGCATTACCTCTTTGTCTTCCTGCTCTATCTCAAGGGCTTTAAATACTCGTGGCATAATTTTTATTTGTTATAACAACTACATTAATGATTCGATCAACCGGTATGATGTAAAATTACTATGTTTTTCTCTACTTTCTCAGTACGCATAAAGTGTTTTTCCTGCTTTGTTGTCAAGATACCATTTTTTGATTTAAATTTACATTAACAAGAAAAGGAGGGCTCCGATATGAAAACATTAAATTTTTTAAGATTGAAAATCAGTTATCTGATTCTCATTTTAGCATTCAATGGATGCGTCTCAACTTCTTATGATAACCAGGACATGCAGTATTCAAATCCATCCTGGGCACCTGCTTATTATCCGGGAGTAAGATATTACTACTTGCCTGATATAGAGACCTACTATGATCTATCCAACCAGGAATTTGTATACCTCTATGATGGACAGTGGCTATTCTCCCATACATTACCTCCCTTCTATAGCGGATATGATTTGTATAACGGTTACATAGTAGTTTTGAACCGGGATGTTTATCAGCCCTGGATGCATCATCAATTTTACATATCAAATTACCCCAGATTCTATTATCGAAGTTTGTATAATAATGCCGGGAATCCCGACGTCAGAGGATTCAATGAAATGGAACGCAGACCAATTAACTGGACCCAGGAAGACAGGGACAGGACGAAGCAACGAAGTGACAATGGGAATACTGATAGGAAGTATGAGAATTCAAGACCGCCTCAAAACTCTAATTATTACGGAAGGAGGATCGGGCAACCTGTAAAAGTTCAACCTCAGATGAGAGAAAATGAACAGACAAACCAGGAGCGTAGAAGACGTTAAAAAAATCTTAGGTTGTAGTCGATGATGCGACTTAAATCACCGCTGCCACAAAATCCTGAAAATTTCAAGCGGCACAGAAACATTTGATAAACAAGGTATTGCTCTTGGGGTACCTGCCGGTAAACATGTAAAGTGTCTTATTATATTAAATGTCTAAAATAAGTTATTGACTGTTTTTGCGATCAGGAAAGCGGCGGCTGCAGCTATAATACCTATCAGAGTAACTTTAAATGCTCCTTTTAGGGGTGGCTGTCCTGTGACTTTGCTTTTGAAATATCCGAAAAGGAACAGACAAATAACTGTAAGAATAGAAGAAACAAATAATCCCTGATAAGGGGTATGTGTAAAAAAATAGGCTGTAAGCGGGATTAAACCACCAATAATGTAAGAGATACCTATCGTAGCTGCGCTGTTTCTTGCCCGGTGGGCATTCGGTTTTTCAAGACCCAATTCATATTTCATCATAAAGTCAACCCATTTATCTTTGTCCTTTGACAATTCAGCTGCAATGATATTTTGAGCAGATCCATTTAATCCGTACAGTGCAAAAACTTCTTTTACTTCCTCCTTTTCTTTCTCAGGTACATTTTCCACTTCATTATATTCTCTTTCAAGCTCGGCCTGATAATGTTCCTGTTCTGTTTTTCCGGCCAGGTAACCACCTAATCCCATTGCAATACTCCCGGCAACAATTTCAGCAATACCTGCTGTAATAACTACTGAATTGCTATGTACTGCCCCGCTTAAACCTGCCGCTAAGGCAAATGGAACAGTCAGTCCATCTGACATGCCTATTACTATATCAGTTATGAAATCCGAACTCTTCAAATGTTCCTCTTTATGTGCGCCTTTACTAACTATCGTTCTGGTCATTTTTATTATATTTTGGATTACCAGTTATTGTTTGTTCTGTTCATATATTGCCTGTAAGTAAGCAGACGTCTAAAGTCTCAGAATATATCTGATTCAAAACTTTACTCTCTTATAAAAAATCTTCTTAACTATTTCCGCCGTGAAAATGTAAAACAAAATGATCACACCGATTAACAGGAGGAAATGGATTGGCAGCGGACCAAATCCAAAAATCCCGGCAAGCGGGGTGAAAGGTAAAATCAATGTCACGGCAAAAATTGTCAGGGTTGCAATTAAGAGATATTTTCCGGGCTGACTCCTGAAGAATGGTTTCCTGCTCCGTATAACCAATACAATCATGGATGCCGAAATAACAGATTCTACGAACCAGCCTGTACGGAATTGAGTCCGTGTAGCATGAAGAATCAGTAAAAGCAGCCCAAAAGTGAGGTAATCAAATACGGAACTCACAATCCCGAAGGTTATCATGAACTTACGGATCGCTTTAATATCCCAGCGACGGGGATAGTTGACCATTTCGTTATCCACATTATCCGTTGCGATGGTCATCTCCGGGAAATCAGTAAGCAGGTTAGTCAGTAAAATCTGCTTGGGCAGCAATGGCAGAAACTGGAGAAATAAAGATACTCCGGCCATACTGAACATATTACCGAAATTAGCGCTGGTCGCCATGAACACATATTTGAGGGTATTGGCGAAGGTTACTCTTCCTTCACGGACACCCTGCACCAGGACATCAAGCCCCTTTTCAAGCAGGACAATATCGGCTGCATCTTTGGCAACATCAACAGCGCTGTCAACTGATATACCTACATCGGCGGCGTGCAATGCTGATGCATCATTAATACCATCGCCCATATAACCTACTACATTACCGGCTTTCTTCAGGGCAATAATAATACGTTCTTTTTGATTAGGCTCGATTTCTGCAAAAACTTCCACTCCTCCGACTTCTTTCATCAGCGCGGAATCGCTCAGATGGCCAAGGTCTGATCCTGTCATGATTCTTGCATCTTTCAATCCGATCTGCTGACTGATATTGGCAGCTACGAGGTGATTATCCCCTGTAATGATTTTCAGTTCAACCCCAAGATTCTTCAGCCCGGTAATTGTCTCAATAATATTAGGTTTTGGAGGGTCAGAGAGAATGAGGAATCCTGAAAATGTCATACCCGATTCTTCATCTTTGCTGATACGTGAAGCTGTACCCAGATTCTTATATGCAACACCAAGGGTTCTGAATCCCTTATTGCTGAATTCCTCAAAATGCTTACTGATCTGTTCAAGGTAAATGGCTTTATCGACAACATTCCCATTTTTGGTTTCTACTGTTGAACATATTTCAAGGACATTCTGAAGGGCTCCCTTGGTTAGCATGAGGTGTGAATTATCATGTGAAACAAGGATGCTCAATCGTTTGCGGATAAAATCATACGGAATTTCGTCTTCTTTAAGGTAACCGGACAGGTCAAACTGCTTATGGTTGCGAATTGCTTCATCTATCGGATTTGTAAATCCGGTTTCATAAAAGGCATTGGTATAAGCTTGAAAAAGTACTTTATCGCTAACGTCACCATCCGGATCAAGAGCGGATTGAAGTTGCACGATTCCTTCGGTCAGTGTACCAGTCTTATCAGAGCATATTACATTCATGCTTCCGAAGTTCTCAATCGAAGAGAGTCGTTTAACGATGACCTTCTTCTGAGCCATCCGTTTGGCCCCATGGGACAGGTTTATGCTGATAATTGCCGGTAGTAACTGCGGTGTAAGACCTACGGCTAAGGCTAAAGAAAACAAAAATGAGTCCAGTACGTGACGTCCCAGATATACATTGATGGCGAAGATCACAACCACCAGTACAAGCGTGACTTCCATGAGGAAATAGCCGAAACGGCGGATCCCATGCTCAAATTCTGTTTCCTGAGGCCTCAGTTTTAACCGTTCTGATACTTTGCCGAATTCGGTTTCTATGCCTGTGTGGACAATCAGTGCTGTTGCACTGCCACTCACGACGTGGGTCCCCATCCAAAGAGCATTGGTACGCTGACTCAGAAGAGTTTCCGGAGGCAGCTCGGCCGTCATTTTTTCAACGGGGAAAGTTTCTCCGGTCAGCATTGCTTCATCAACAAAAAGATCTTTTGATTCCTGAACAAGACCATCGCCGGGGATAATATCGCCGGCATCCAGGACAACAATGTCTCCAGGCACAATCTCTTCTTGGGGAACTTCTTTGGTAACTCCATCCCGCATCACAGATACCTTTATCTGTACTATAGACAGAAGTTTTTCTACTGCATTTGATGCTCCATATTCCTGCCAGAATCCCAGCATGCCGCTGACAAGTACAATTACCAGAATTATTAATGCATCTACCTTATCATGCAGAAAAAATGACAATCCTGTTGCAAAGAAAAGGATCAGAATGATAGGACTTTTAAATTGGGAAATAAGAAGCGTAAAAACATCCTTGCGTTTTTTTGGTTTTAGAAGATTTGATCCATAAATTGTGAGCCGTTTTTGTGCTTCATCGCTTGTTAATCCTTCCTTTTTCGCATTTAGCTTCTGCAGCATCCCGGTCACAGATATGCTCCAAAAATCTGATGGAAGTTGATTCATGATTTTGCCTTTTTATTGATATTCGTCAAACTTGCGTATTAATAATGGGGGTTCATTTATCTGTCTCCGGATACAAGACATCCGATTCGTGCAATAGTCTCGATAGCTATTGAAGCAAATGCGGCTCCATAATCCAGGTCAATATTTTCAAGTGTATCTTTCGTATCATGATAACCGCTTCTGTTTATGTCATAGTTTTCCATAAAAAGCACTACCGGAACTCCAACATCTGAAAATATCTGGCAGTCAGTATTGAAGACTGAACTTTGAGGATTATAATTAGTACGGACTTCTCCTTCGAGAGGCAGGTGTTTTGCAATTTCCGGTATCAGCTGTGACCCCGTTATGCGTTTCCCTCTTCCGTGGTGCTGTCTCTCAGGATTCTGATTCCACTTTTGGGTGCATGTATTCCATATCATATTTGCCAGATGAGCCTCCGATGCCAGCTGCAGGGATCTGGCACTTTTACCCGGGGAAATTTGAAAAATATCCTGATCGTTTTCGCGGTTATGACCGATCATATCCATAATAAATACACCAACGATTTCAGTGTCTGACAGATCAGTAAAAGTGTCGTTATCTGTTTTCAGCTTGATTTTTTTCTCGATCAGTAACTGGCAGAAATTCCTTGCACCCATGCAGTCGGAAGGAAATTCCTCTCCGGTAAGATGTATCAGCCAGATATCACGTTCAAGCTTGCCCTCCTTTGAAAGTCTAAGAAAAACAGGTGCAGCCTGTAATAGAGTTGAACTGGCGGAATAGTTGTCATCGGCACCGTGAGCTGAAAGGCGTGCTCCGGACCCGCCTCTTCCCTTATCATAGATGTCTTCCATATAAGCAGTATCATAATGGTCGCCGAAAACAACTGCCTGCTTTCGGTTTTTGCCAGGTATTACCATAAGAATGTTTCTCTCATAAGTTTTATCATTCTGGTTACCTTTCCAGCCGGCATACATCAGAAACTCAAAATCAGTCCGCCATTTGAAAGGCAATTCGCCGCAAATGGCCTTTCCCTCCATTCCTGTATCAGCTATTGCCTTGCGATGCCGCATTATAAAGTAGTCACCAAGGCTTTCAAGATCACGCTGTCGCTTCTCTATATAAGCAAGTGTCGTGCTGTCGAGTGCAATATCGGCATTATCCTTATTTATGAACTCCCCCTGGGCAAGGTAACTGATGTCGTTCCACCAGTTTTCCTCAAATCGTCGTGTTGCTGTTTCAGAGAAAGTTATCGCTTCAGGAAGTGCAGATATTTTCTGTGATTCGATAATTTGAGAAAGAGCTTTCTGCATCTTTATTCCTGCTTCCTCCGAAGTCGCATGAACAGTTAGCTCATCGAGCCATTGCTCAAGACTTTTTTGTTTTGAGATGTTCAGAAGTCTGCGCGCATATGATCGCTGCAAAGGATTCTTTTTCTGCATGTGCCCGGCATCCAACAGAGTCAGGATGTTAAATGATGTCTGGTGAGCATAATGATCGTTACCGTTTTTGAAGTCATTCAGAGCTGAAAGGTAAAGTTCCCGCCTCAGAGGGCGGGGCCACATTTCGACAGGATGATGCATTTCTCTGTCATTCTTATGATAACCGGTTATATATCCATTGAGCAAACCGGTTTTAATTTCTGCATTATCCGCACCTTCAGGGAGATAAGCTACCAGAGGCCGGTGCAGATATACATCATATTCGCCAACTCGCATTGGCGGAAAAAAGAAACGATATCCGAAAAGGCCGCCTTCAAGAATGGTTTTTTCAGCCTCCAGTATTTTCTTACGGGTTGCATTTGGCCCATCAAGCAACAGCTCAAATCTGTGGTTCCATATATGGCTGTTGCGGGCTAATGGTTTATTATATAATCCCATAGCATCCGGTTCAGTGCTGAATAATACCTTGACCATCTTTATTTTGTGAGCAATTTCATTTAGCTCATCCTGATATCTGTTCAGGCGTTGCCAACGGTTAGTACGATGATAAGATTCTTTCAAAAGCTCCTCGCTGACTACATGAACAGTGCCGGGACGCGGCTCATGAAACCATCCTGACTGCGCAACCTTTAGTCCGATTATTCCCCGGTTTCTTGCAACCAGATTCAGCAGAGGTATCTGACCGGCAAGAGGAAATTCTTTTTTCATCTTTTCATAACCGGGCATACCCCAGAATACAAGGCTGCCAGGAAATGGCAGCAGTGACAATCTGCCCTTAAGATAAAGTTCCCTGATCCCTGAAGGCAATGAACCGAAAGGCTTGAAGGTAAGCAGGTATTTAACTTGATTGAAAGAAGAATCATTACTTATTACAAATGGTTTAGTCCATGCCGGCAGAACGATTTCCGATTGCATAATCCTGAATCCTGCATCAAAAAGTGATTTACCGTCAGATATTTTCTCTTTGTATGCGCCTGACAGAATGCTGGTGAAGAAAGAAACCGACTCATCTGCGGCAATTTCTATATCAGGCGATTTGTAAAAATTTTTCCAGAAGGCTTCTTCGGGATCGTGAATACTGTTACCGAAAAGAGACCAGATTATTCTGCCCTTGTCATCCTGGGCACGTGAAAGCATAAGCGGCAGCAGGGTAACATATCTTTCATGCAATAAGGTTCCTGCTTTTGATGCAATTTCATAAGGCCAGTACGGATTATCTTTAAGGTTCTCTCCGCCATGACCATGTATATAATTTTCAGTTAATCCCTTGCCAAGCTTAATCAGATTATTCATTATCTGGCGTCCGGCATGTACAATCCCGGGCCGGAGTTCATATTCCTCCTCAATCTCGGTAGTGTGCCAGCCAAAAGGGTCATCATCGGAGAATAAAACATGGTCTGTCTCACCCAATGGCTTCCTTCCCACCAGCGGGGAAGGCATGAATTCGGAATATGCAGTAATATTATAACAGCCATCACAATTGAACCATGGATAACCCTCAAGCATTTTTTGCCAGCCACAGGATTCTTTATCTGCCATAATAGACAATTTAATTCAGTTACTTTTTGTACTTCAATATTCTTTGTTTGAGAGTCATCTTGAAACAACTAAAATACTTACAAATTTCAACAAAAATGATCATCTTTATGGTGAAAAGTACAAACAAAAATTTAATATCAAATTGAAAAAAACTGCATTCTTCATTATCATCGGTCTTATAGCAATAAGCTGGACATGTCCCAAAAAGATCGGAGGTGTTTACCGTTATTTATGGGGGAAAAATGACAATTACAATATATGGATTGTTGACGGAAACCGGGTTCGGCAGAAGATATACAAAGAGTGGCTCTATGGAGGTAATGAACAGCGATATATATTTAATCCGAAAGGCGAAATATGGATTGACAATGCCATTTCGTGTGAAGAGTTTGATCTTACTGTCGCACATGAACTGAATGAAAGGCACCTAATGGCGAAATTCGGATGGACATACGAAACAGCACACGATTCATCATTATGCCTCGAACAGGTCATCAGGCATAAAAATCAGGAAATCTGCGCCGCACATGAAAACTCACTTAAAAAAGTTTCAGTGCTTGATTCCTACAATAAGAAAGAGATCAGGAGTCTTCCGGACAGCATTAAGCTTCAGAATATTTATCGTGTACCTGAAGGAAGCAGGGACGGAATCTCAATATGGGTTGTGGACGGTTATCTGGTACGCAAAAATATTTATCCCGATTTTGGATTCAGCGGCAATGACATGGCCTATCATTTTATCCCACCGGAAGAAATCTGGATTGACGGCCAGGTATCATGTGAAGAGACTGAGTATTCTATTGCTCTTGAAATGAAGGAACGTCAGCTTATGACAGAGGGTGAGACTTACAGTGATGCATATGAGGACGCTGTGCAAATGATTCAGCATCAAAGAGAAAGCATGGAGAGTTTAGTAAAGGCACATTTTAAAATTGCTGTTCCTGATTCTCTTGAACGCGATTCCGGGATCATTGATCCGAATGAAAAAGAGCTTTCCCTCAGGCTATACTGAGCTTTACACACTGATATTTATTTTCCCGCCTTCTTTGGTTTAAGTGTTTCAGCCCATTTACAGATTAAATCGATCTGCTCTTTTGTCGGAATAAGTTCAGGGTTTGAATCTCTCACAAATTTTGGGGGCATGGTTCCTTTGCTGACTCTTGAGCAGATAGATGAAGCTTTTTCTGTTTGTTTTACATCGCCATATGCTGCCCATCTTGAAAAGTTTAATCTTGATTTTGGAAATCTGCCGCCATCACTTCCATGACAAGGCATACACGAGGTCTGAAAAATATTTTTGATGTCATCAGGAATTGGGAACTGTTGCCCTTTCCCGGTCTGACCTGATGCGATATGGATATTTGCCAGGACGCCAATTATGACCATCAGCCAGAGAATACCATTGGAATGAAATGATTTTTTCATTTTTTTTAATAATTATTATTTATCCATAGACATAAAGATAAATAAACATTCAGTGATCCGGAGGGAATAACGGACATTAACGCACATGTTTATTCATCAGGCAAAACTAATTCCTGAAATTATTCCGCGCTGGTCTTAAAATCAGAATAATTGGATATTTCTATCTTAAGAAATTTAAATTTTTACTGTAAATTGTGAGAGCTAATTCAAGTACTCATGAAAAAAATTATCTTATTCCTGCTGCCAGCATTTATACTGATGCTGAATACCCGGCTCATGGTCACTCCGGCTCAGGGTTTTAAGGAAGTAAAAGACTCGATCTATTCGGACATTTTACATGAACAAAGGTCATTGAATGTATTCATACCCGATACATGGAAGCCTGACTCAACACAAAAATTTGAAGTTATTTACCTTACTGACGGGGAATGGACTAAGGAATTGTTCCCGTTTATTTACAGGTTTGCAGTAACCGAACAATTTGTTCCTCCTGTTATACTGGTTGCCGTGCCCAACAGGTACATCAATCAGGTTAATCAGCGTGAAAGGGATTTTCTTCCAGTACCTGTGGCTGACAATAATATCTCAGGCGGTGCTGATAAGTTCATAGCCTTTATGAAAGATGAACTTATCCCGTACATAGACAAAACCTATCCGACCAATGGAACCAATTCTTTGTATGGTCATTCATACGGAGGATTGTTTTCAATGTACACCTTTCTCACTGAACCGGAATTATTTGAAACTTTTTATGCCACAGATCCTTCCTTATGGTGGAATAATGATTTTGTAATAAAACTGGCCTCCGAAAAACTCGAAAACATCAGGTCAGAAAGACATCTGTGGATTGCCGGAATTGAATCGACTTACAGGAATATGGGCATTGATCGTATGGATTCGGTGCTTAAGCTTAAGGCCCCTGAAAATATATACTGGAAAATCGGACTGTTTCCCAATGAAAGCCATAATTCAGTGAGATTCAAAGCGATATATGACGGAATAAAATTTGCCTATTCAGGTTATTCGGAAACGCCTCCGCAATTTCATCCAATGAACGGCATTCTGTTAAAGGATAAGCCAGCCACAATATATGTAATCAGCACTCTTCCGGACCTAAGATATAATTTAGACGGCACCGAACCTACAAGGACATCTCCAAGTGCTGAGCAAATGATTACTATAACAGGTCCTGCCAGATTAACCATAAAATCCTGCTCTCCCGGTGCAAAATACAGTAAGACAGCAAGTGGTAATTTTGAACTTGGAGAAGTGCTGCCGGCAATTTCCAAACTTAAAAAGGCTATTCCGGGGGGACTAAAATACTCATATTATGAGGGTAGCTGGGACAAGCTTCCGGATTTTACAAATCTGAAGCCGTTAGCTACAGGTATTGCAGATAGTACTTTCAATATTCAAAAGCTGCCCGCTAAGACCAACTTTGCATATCTGTTTGAAGGATACATTGAAATTGCCAAAGACGGTTACTATATATTCGGGTTAAGCTCAGACGACGGTTCAAAATTATACCTTGGAGACAAGCTCCTTATTGACAACGATGGACTTCATCCGATGACCATCCGGTCGTTTGTACTGCCGCTGCAGAAGGGTTTCTATCCTATCCGGCTGGAGTTTTTCCAGAAAGGAGGAGGCAGCGGTCTTGACCTGGTGTATTTGGCTCCTGACACACAACCAATGAACCCCATTAAGATTCCATGGAAGTATCAGTACCATAAATAAACTGGCAGATGATTGAATAGCCGCAGAGCATAAAAAGCCCTACGGTTTTTTTTGACTCAGGTTGTCTTTAGGCCTAACTTTGATAATGATCAAAACATATACTAATCATAAAGTGATTGATTCATGCTTTTTACTGATGATATGCATGAATCTACTCAGTTGTACCAATGCGACTGATAAAAGTCGTCATTTAGCTGACCATAAGGGTACTAGTGCTATTGGATATAATATGTCAAAACCGGACAAGACAATAATTCTTCCTCTTATACTTCAGGAAATATCAGGCATCACTTTAATCGATTCAACATCTGTTGCCTGCATACAGGATGAAAATGGCATTGTTTTTATTTTTGATTTATTAAAGAATGAAATTACCAACCAGGTCCTTTTCCATTCCGCAGGCGATTATGAAGGGATCGCCAGGGCTGACAGCACGATATATGTATTGAGAAGCGACGGCGTACTGTTCCAAATTCTAAATTATAAATCTTCAGGTTCATCGGGAAATATCTACTCAGTCGGCATCCCATCTTCAGATTATGAAGGACTCTGTTACGACCAGAAGAACCACAGGCTTTTAATTGCTCCTAAAAGCAACCCCTGGCACGGCCCAAAAAATGAAAAGAAACATCCGGTCTATGCGATAGACCTGCCTTCCGGAATATTCCTGGGGGAGACTGTATTAGAGATCGATCTGACAGCAATAAATAAATTCGCTGCCGATAATAAAATAATTACCACGGGAAGTGACAGTGTAATAAGCTTCAGTCCTTCTGCAATTGGAATAAACCCTGTCACAGACAAACTATATGTTTTATCCGGAGCAGAAAGAATGCTTTTTGTTTTTGATATGAGCGGGACTATTGAATTCATTGAAAGGCTCGACCCGGGAATATTCAATGCGGCCGAAGGCATTTCCTTCTTTGGCAACGGTGATATGATGATATCAAATGAAGGGCGCTTAAATCCTCCGTCAATGTTAATATTCAGTTATAAACGAAAATGAAAACATGGTCTGAAATAAAATCGTGCCGGACAAACTTTCTTCGGATTTTGAGTCTGATTGCCCTTTTAGTACTGCCAGTCTTTCCATCTGCAGGTCAGATTGATACAACGAAAATTAAAAAACATGATCAGGAACACCCAAAGAAATATGTGTCATTGTTTGACAGTGATGACATTCTTGAGGTCTTCCTGCGCCTCAATCTTTCCGGCTTTCTGAAAAAAACTGACAGAAACCAGTCTTTTGACGGCATAATGACCATTCATTTCAGTGAAACAGATTCAATCGACAAAAAGGTTACAGTTAAATACCGGGGTGAAAACCGTTACCAGACCTGCAGATTTCCGCCCATGCGAATCTCTTTTAAGAAACCATTGTATGAGAGTTCCGATTCCGGCAGGATAAAGAGCATGAAACTGGTAAATCAATGCCAGCTGGGAGCATCATATGAAGAATATATCATAAGAGAATGTCTCGTTTATAAACTGTACAATGTTGTTACTGATACCTCCTTCCGGGTAAGGCTGTTGAAAATTAATTTTATTGACTCGGAAAAGAAGAAGAAATCAATCATACAATATGGGATCTTCATTGAACCGGAAGAGCTTCTTGCATCAAGAACGAACACACTTGAACTAAAAGCAACAAGCTTGTCACAGCGGCATATGTTTCCTGCAATGATTGACCGGATTGCGATCTTCAATTACATGGTATCCAACTGGGACTGGTCTGTTGCGGGTCTGCATAATGTGTCGGTGCTGAAATCATTAAGACTTGATGTTGAAGGGCTGGGCATTCCCGTCCCGTTTGATTTTGACCTTACAGGCGTTGTGAATGCCGAATATTCGATACCGCCACCTGATATGGGAATAGCAACTAACCGGGACAGGAAGTTTTCGGGGATTTGCCGCACAAGGGGGGATTATCAGAAAGATCTTATGATGTTTCTTGATAAGAAGGAGGATTTCTATTCAGTAGTCAATAATTACCCTTACCTGAGCAAGGGAGCGAAAAAGGATATTATTGCTTTCCTCGATCAGTTCTTTGATCAGCTTGAAAAACAGAAAAGCCTTGACAACCTTATTTACTTCTTCCTTGAGAATTGCAAGAAACTGTAATGCTCAGGCTTCATAATAGATATCCAGCACAGCAACCTTTGATTTATAGTTTACGCTGCGGATCTTAACCTTTTTAACATTGAGCCCGGTTATTTCTCCAACATTTTGCAAGAGCTCCTTTTTATTCTGGGGTTTTAGCATTTCCATATTATCATACATTATGGGATGTGTCTTGTACTTGTCCTTCTTGGCAAGTAATGCCTCAAGAATATAAGCTGAGGCAATAATTATAATGTTAAAAATCAATATTCCCAGAAGAGGGAACTTCCCTCTGAGATCAAGCGAGTTTATTGCAGAAATGGCAATTACCGCAAAAAGATATGCCATATTCTTTACATCAAAACTTACTGTTCTGAGGTTCAGGATGGTGAATATTGCAAACAAGCCAATTGCCATCTGGAATTCCATAGCAACTATTTTTAGCATGGCGCCTATGAAGAAGATCACAATTCCCATCAGGAAATAGCCGAACAGGTAATCCGCCTTTTTAGAATACCTGTAATAAACCATCCGCAAGAGAAGGAACAGAAAAATCAGGTTCATGGCAAACCTCGCCATAATATCCCAGAATGCCGGGGTATTCAGATTGAAAAAACTGGTAGTCATGCGTTTATTTTTTTATTATTAAAAATTTTTACAGCTTTTTAAGAATATATTGATGATTTTTTGTTTACCTGTACATTGATCAAAGAATTCGTCCAGATAAAGAATCATGGTCATTTTTTGCTTTGCGTTTAACCAGGGGAATTCATTTATTAACCTGTAAAATTCTTCCTTTTTTCCCAGGAACTCTTCCAGGTCTTTCTGATAAACCTCTCTGCTCCGGCATACTCCCAGGAAAATCCGTTCGCGGACAGTTGTGGTTCCGGTAATTTTATCCTCAGGAATTGCGTACCCTGCATTCACAAGTCCTGTCCAGTCAAAATCATAGGGAACAGCTGCAGAAAGGTTGATAGTGTCAAAGGCCATTGGTTTAAGTACTTTAATATTATGTTGATTGGGAACAGCCCAGTCATAGTTGCCGATCATATAATTGAAAATAGCAATTCTGTCCATAACACCGGGATAGATGCTTTTCTGATTAAGGGCACGTGAAACAATCTCAACTGAATTTGTCCTTGCAGCCAGCATTTTTACGGGTTCAATGAAAAATCCGTACTGAGTGAAAGGCTTTTTTTTGTTCTCTGAATCGACATAGTTGACGGTTAGCAGTCTGACCCTGAAGCTTGTGTCAGTCATGATGCTGAACATCTTGTAGATAAGGTATTCTATGAGTACATACTTTTCACTTTCACTGCCTGCAGTGCATTGAGGCACTAGTTTTATTTTGCTGATGCTGTTCAGGTCTGAATATCCGAAATCTGCATTTTTAAAGTTCAGTTCTATCGGAGCATAAAAGCACCACTCGTTGCGAAACACCCCCCGGGTTCTTACCCTTATATTCTTTGAAATGGAATCAGCCTTGTCAGGATAAAAGGTTATTATACCTTTCAGGTATTCCTCCTTAGGTTTGGCCTTTAAATAAGTTGAAAGATCGAACCGCAGGGTTATCTCCAGAGGCGTATCGTCTTCAAAAAGCCTGAAACTGGTAAAGGAGGTATCCTTAATTACCGGTTGAGCTGCAGAACTACTAGTCTGATATAAAACAGGTAAAACAAAAAAAATTACGAGGCAACTGCGGAATGAAATCCTGTTTTTCATACTGGTTAACTGAACCTATAATAATCCGGCCTGAAGCCTGATTTTCTTTTATTTAAAGTAAATTTATGAAATGTTGTGATCCAAATCACTAATAAAACATGAAAAAGCAACTCCTTTACCTGCTTATTTGCCTGGCCTGCAATCCGCATTTGTCTGCATCCTGCCAATCAGCAGGAAAAGACAGCGTTTCTGTTAATGATGGCCCGTATATTTTTTTCGTGAATGACACACTTAAAGTAAAGCGGATTGAAAACAGCCTGCTCATTGAAGATTATTTTTTGCCCCGAACCCTTTCTGAAATAAAGATTTCTTCCAATCAGTCATCTGATTACAGGGAGCTGATAAAAGTATTCAGTTTAAAACCTGACTATCGTCAAAGTTTTAAACGGGTTGACAGCATAGCTGTTATAAGCGATGTTCATGGACAATACGACATTTATTTAAATCAATTAATATCAAACGGAATTATTGATAAGAATCTGAACTGGAAATTCGGTAAGGGACATTTAGTGGTTCTTGGTGACGTCTTCGACAGAGGGGATATGGTTACAGAAATACTCTGGCATCTTTTTGGTCTGGAAAAACAAGCTGCAAAAGTTGGTGGAATGGTTCATTTTATGCTTGGAAACCATGAAGTAATGGTCCTTGATAATGACCTGAGGTATATTAATGAAAAATACAGAAAAGTTGAAGAAATTTTCGGCACAAAATATTCCGATCTGTATTCTGAAAATTCCATTCTGGGCAAATGGTTGCGTTCCAGGCCGGTTATGATTACAATAAACGATATCATATTTGTCCACGGTGGCATTTCGCCTGAACTTATTCATAGAAACCTGAAAATCAACCAGGTCAATCAAATATTTTCTGAAGAAATTGTCGGGAAGAAAATACAGGCTGTACCGGAAAATCAAGAACTGTTTTTTTTAAATGGAGACGATGGGCCTTTATGGTACAGAGGATATTTTACAGATACAACTTTCAGTGAAAGCAAACTGGATTCCATACTTTTTTTCTATGAAAAAAAGCACATTATTGTAGGTCACAGCACTCATAAAGAAATTCAGATACTTTTTAATAAAAAAATCTTTGGCATCGATAATGGCATTATGTATAAGCAACCCGGGACAATACTTTTGTACAAAGACGGTTGCTTTTATAAATGCTCAATTAATGGCGACAGGACTAAATTATGAACACCGGGTGCAGGACTGTCTTTCTGACGACTCCTCCCCGGCATCCACAATACCTGGAGCGCATTAAATACAGTAGACCGGTTTTAACGATTCAATTTGTCTCTCTAAAGGCTATCTTTGCATCGGATTGACATCATTCAATAATCTGATTTTTTGATGAGAATCAAATTACAGTATTATCTGCCACTTCTGTTCATCCCGATATTACTTCTTCCGGGCTGTCATAAAGAATATTATGAAATTAAAGATCCCGAAAAGGAAGTGTTTGACTTTCTGGTTACTGATGCACAACTGGAGTATATCAATGCCAGCCGGGGCGAACAGTACGAGATTACCGATCCGATCCCTGAATTAAGTTTTGCCGACAGCATATACACAATCGACCGCTTTGAGATCAGGGGTGACAATACTCTTAATTTCACCCGCAAGGGATTTGGTGTGAACATGGACCGCAAAATTACTTTCCTTAATCCCGATGAACCGAAAAAGAGAAAGTTTGAGGAGTTCAAGTTACTTGCAATGGTTTATGATTATACCTATATCGAAAACAGTACGGCAGTTGGCTTTTTCAAGGAAGTTGAACTGTGGCCTGTTTACAGCTTTTTTACCGAGGTCAGGTTAAATCATCACACTCAGGGTTTGTATCATTTTATTGAAGATCCGTTTGAATATTTTATCGAACAAAAAGGTGCCTCATTCGTGGTTCGCCGCGGGTACGACCATGTGGTGAAAGCTTGTTCTGCAAGCCCTGACAGCCAGAACAGCCTCGAGGAATATATTGCCCGGTTTAGAAGAATTTATTCAAATCTGACTGAATATGACGGCCGGCAGATGTATGACACCCTTTCGGCTTATATGGACCTTGAACAGTATTTTACGAAGCTGAGCATAGACATGCTCTTAAAAAACGGTGATTATACGGATGAGGTCATTTTTTATACAAAATTCAGGGATAACAAGGAAGTTTTTGGGGTATTCCCGTGGGACTATGATGATATTTTTGCCGATCAGCCGCATGAAATCGGGAACGATTGGGCACCGGGAACAGTTTTTGGCCCCAGAGCTTATTACAGCATTGATGATATAGTTGCTGATGTAGGCTTTAAGTTGCTGTATTCCATTGAAGATGATCTGGACTATAAAATTGCCAGGGATAGTTATCTCTACGACCAGTATCTTAAAACCCTTAGGACTGTTGTTGAAAAGTTTGATCCGGCAACCATTGATAAAATATTTGATTACACTAATGAACATATCGGACCGTTTTATAGTAATGATGCTATTGTTGCCCAGTCGCGATTCGATGTTGACGAGACCAATTATGATCTCTTTGTGACTAACCTCGCGGAGAAAAGGCAAATGTTAAAGGACAGAAGGAACTGGATACTGCAGGAACTTGATATACAGCAAAATCGGTAGATATGACCCTTAAAAATGTTTTGCCCTGTATAATTTTAATACTCCTTATTACAGCCTGCAAAAAGAAGGACGACAAACCTCATGTTCCCCCGGAGGGATGTATAGATCTGTCTGAGTTACTGACGCAGCAGGATTACTATATGCCTTTTGCCCTGGCAAATAATATTGATGGAATTTCATCCGTAAAACTGAACGACAGAATTATCGATTTCAATTACGGCGATTTTCTCGAATTCAGCGAAAACGGATTTTATGAGCTGGTGCTTATTTATAAGGATAAGCAGCAGGAAAATGATACGATTTTGTTTACAACCAAGACAGCAGAGCGGGAATTATCAGAATGGGGCATAAAAGCCTGGGTACCGGCATCCATTAAAACCACGTCGCTTGGTTCTGAAAATATTGAAATCTTTTACCCACGCAGGTATACTGACGATATGAAAGTGCCATTTGTTTTTTATGTCAGGGAATCCGGGATGATAAAAGCTGTTTATTGCAAGGGCAAATGCACTGCTTCCGGCGATACCTTCAACATCAAAAGGGGTATAGGATCTGTAAATATAGATGCATCTGTTATATCCGGTCAGGTCGCTTTCCTTGCCGGCGGCAGGCAAGTAAGTGTGTCGCTTTCCAAAATACCGGATCCGGATATGGAACTGTACGGCACGGTAACCTCAGATATTGAAATACCGGCCAACAGTCTCGTAAGGATATCCGGCAACCTTGATATTTCATCTTCCGGATCCCTGACAGTTCATGAAGGTGCAATATTGATTGCAGATGAGGCAGTCGATATAAATGTTAGTGGCCCGGTTGTTTTTTCAGGCACTGCCGGAAACCCGGTACTGGTTACATGCAGCATGAAAAACAAGTATTGGGGAGGATTTTTAACGAAGGTTCCCGGAGGCACAATTGAAGCTCATTATACCATCTTCTGCCAGAGCGGGTACCATGATTCGGGAGACTATGGCTGGGGCCACGCCGGCAGACAGGCATTATTTTATACTGAAAATAGCACCCTTACTCTGGACCATTGTTACATGACTGACCATATTGGCCAGATATTTTATCCTCAATATGCCACGCTTGTACTAGATGATATCCTGGTACAGCGTGCAAAAACAGGAGGACAGCTTAACTACACTGACCTTACTTTGCGAAACTCTGTTTTCACTGATTTCCCGGATGATTCTTATGTTTTTCAGGACGAGGATAATGATGCCCTTTACCTGAATGCATCGGATGCAGTCATTGAGAATACAACCTTTATGTTTGCCAAAGATGACGGGTTGGATTCCGGAGCTGACGGGGGCGGCGAAGTAGCGGTAACGGACTGCAGGTTTGAGGCCTGCTTTCACGAAGGAGCTGCCTTATCAAGCAGCGGATCAGTTGTTAAAAATCATACATTCCTGGGATGTGTTTTTACAAACTGCGGCCAGGGAATAGAACTGGGATACAGTTCCCCCAACCATTCAGTAGTCGCAGATGATTGTATGTTTCTGAATAACGGTATCGGCATAAGATACGGCGATAACTATGACTGGTCAGTGGTTGATGGCAAAATGTCAGTCAGAAACTCATCTTCACTGTATAATGATAAAGACGTCTGGAACATGATCAGGATGACGTGGAGTCCTAAACTTGAAAACCTAAGTCTCGAAAATACAATTGTTTCAAAATTCTGTCCTCAATATCCCGGGCTCGAAATAAGATAAGGAACAGCTATTGCACTGATATCAGTCTGATACAACAGGTTGCCTGCCCTGCCATACTCTTATCCATTTTGGAATAGCATCGAAAAGAATGATAAGTACGCAGATAACTATAATAACAGTAAGTGTCAGGTTTATTACTCCCGCTACCCTGGTTTTTGCATCAATGGCCTGAGGCAGATAAATATTCATAATATTCTGCCATCCGGCAGTTAAAGTTGTTACCCCGACAAAAATCATGGGGAGAATGGTTATCCACGCATATTTAATCTTTCCCCGGTTGATGATATAACTGGTTCCCACTACGAGGGCGATTGTTGCCAGCAGCTGGTTGGCGCTTCCAAACATGGGCCATATTGTGGCAACGGTGCCTGAATAGATGAAATATGCCCAGGCAAAAACCACGAGACCGCTTGCCAGCAAGTTCCCGGGGAGCCAGTTGGTGCGGCCAAAAGGTTTGTAGACCTTTCCCAAAGCCTCCTGAAGAACAAAACGTGCGATACGGGTACCGGCATCAATTGTGGTAAGGATGAACAGCGCTTCGAACATGATGGCGAAATGGTACCAGTACGACATCAGCCCTTTCATTCCCGGAATAGCAGAAAAAATCTGTGCCATTCCCACCGCCAGCGATACGGCACCGCCGGTACGCCCGATAATCTTTTCACCTACTTCAGCTGACAGCTCCGTTATGTTTGAATCGGTCAGGCCCATGCCATGGAGCTGGGGCAATATATGCTGCAGTTTTTCGGGCGACACATTGATCATGAAGTAATCGAGGGGTAAGAGACTTGCTGCGGCTACAAGGGCCAGTATACTCACCAGGCCTTCGATAAGCATTGAACCAACGGCAATGAATTTGATGTCTTTTTCGTTCATCAGCATCTTCGGGGTAGTTCCCGAACTCACCAGCGAGTGAAAGCCGGATATGGCGCCGCAAGCTATGGTAATAAACAGGTACGGGTAAAGTGTTCCCGGAATTATCGGGCCTCCGCCATGTATGAATGGCGTGACAGCAGGCATTTTCAGGACAGGTGCAACAACAATGATCCCGATGGCAAGCATGGCCACGACGGTAATCTTCATTATCGAACTCAGATAATCACGCGGAGCAAGTAAAAGCCAGACGGGTAAGACAGAAGCCAGAAAGCCGTAAAGTGCCAGTAAAATGGTCAGTGAATGATGATTGAAAGTAAACCACGATGCGATTGGTGAGGTGGGAATATAACGTCCGAAAACAACTGCCAACACAAGCATTATTACCCCGAAAATAGTTGCTTCAGCTGTCTTTCCTTTTCTTATTTTCGTCATCCAGACGCCCATTGTCAAAGCAATTGGAATAGTAGCCGCAATGGTAAAAGTTCCCCATGAACTCTCGGACAGGGAATTCACCACCACCAGACCTAATCCGGCGAGTGCAACAATTATAATAATGATAACTGCCACCGAAGTGGTAATGCCGCTTAACTTACTGATTTCGCAGCGGGCAATTTCCGCAATTGATTTTCCGTCATGCCTCACCGAAGCCGTCAGAAGTACCAGGTCGTGAACAGCTCCCGCCATAACAGCGCCAATGAGCATCCACATAAATCCCGGAAAATATCCGAACTGGACTGCAAGCACCGGCCCGACGAGAGGACCTGCGCCGGCTATCGCAGCAAAGTGGTGCCCGAAAAGAATCCATTTATTGGTAGGGTAATAATTCTGACCGTCATACAAACGATGGGCAGGGGTAACCCTCGAAGGGTCAATGGTCAATACTTTTGCACAGATAAAACTGAAGTAAAAACGGTAAGCCAGAGCAAAAATCACCAGCGCACCTATAACTAAATACATTGCATTCATTAAATACGCAATTTTGAGGGTCAAAAATATGAGTAAACGGCGTTAATAAAGAATACTTCCCTCATTTTTTTGAAGCAATTTTTCATTCCGTCTGGTGGCAGATGTCCGGCTGTTTGAAATAGCCTGTAATTTTAAGCTGCAGTTTATAAAAATAAGTAACTTGCTTCATCGAAATCAATTAATCATAAATGACATGAAAAAATCCGCAACATTTTTAACAGTTTTGTTTCTGGTATTAGGAAATTCATTATCGGCCCAGTCGCTCGATGACATTCTAAAAGAATACTTTGCAGCTACTGGACAGGACAGTCTGCTGAAAGCCAATACGCAAAAACTAACCGGAAAAATGATCCAGACTGGTATTGAGATACCGTTTATTCAAATGGCCAAGCGTCCCGGGAAAGTCCGTGTTGAAGGAACTTTTCAGGATTTGACCTTTATTCAGACCTTTAATGGCAAAGAGGGATGGAGCTTAAACCCGTTTATGGGTGTCACTGATCCTCAGCCGATGTCAGAAGATGATATTAAAGGAATGCGTTATCAGGGCGATATGGATGGAATGCTCTGGAACTGGAAAGATAAAGGTTATACTGTAACCCTGGAAGGGAAAGAAGATATGGAGGGCACATCCTGCTACAAAATAAAGCTGGAGACAAAAGAAGGAGACACTTTCACATACTATATCGATTCTGATTCCTATACAATGTTGCGCACAAACACAAAAATGAAAGTTATGGGCAATGAAATGGAATCTGATACATATTACAGTAATTACATGATGGTCGGCGGTATAGCTGTCCCCGGAAAGATCGAAACAAAGGTGAAGGATCAGCTGGTGATGACTTTAGTTGTTGACAAAGTCGAACTGAATACTGATCTTGACGATGCTCTCTTTGAAAAACCGTCAAAATAGAGCTGTACTGATTTAAAACGAATAATTATTTATCCTATATCATGAAATTCAGGTACTTAGTAATAAGCATTCTCTGCTTAGCCACATCGGGACTTCAGGGACAGGTCAGCGATGCTACTTTCGGAGATATAGAGGGCAGGCAGATCGGACCTGCCAGAATGAGCGGGAGAATATCGTGCATTAACGCCGAAACCAAAAATCCGAATGTGGTCTGGGTTGGGGCTGCAGGCGGAGGCGTATGGAAATCAATCAATAAGGGAACTACCTTTAAATCTGTTTTTGATGAGTATCCCCAATCGATAGGTACTATTGCCATTGATCAGAACCATCCGGATACTGTCTGGGTCGGCACTGGTGAAGTATGGACACGCAACAGTGTTTCAATAGGAACCGGCATATATAAGACAACAAACGGGGGCGATAAATGGGAGCTTATGGGTCTGCCGAAAAGTGAACGCATCGGACGTATCCTGATTGATCCCATTAATCCTGATAATGTCTATGTTGCTGCATTGGGAGCGTTATGGGGCGACAGTGAAGACAGGGGCGTTTATAAAACTTCCGACGGAGGTAAATCATGGACCAGGTTATTGTATGTCAATCCTTCGACAGGATGTGCGGATATGGCTATGGATCCTGATAATCCTTCGGTAATCTATGCCTCAATGTGGGATTTCAGGCGTCAGGCATATACTTTCCGGTCAGGAGGGCCTGGCAGCGGACTTTATAAATCGACTGACGGCGGAACAACCTGGAATAAGATTCAGAATGGTTTGCCAACAGGAAATCTGGGAAGAATTGCAGTTGCAGTGTCTCCGGTCAAACCTCATTACCTGTATGCCCTGGTGGAATCGACAAAATCTGCATTATACCGTTCGTCCGACCAGGGATCTTCATGGGAGAAAATGAGCGACCAGTATACAATGAGTGACAGGCCATTTTACTACAGCCTTATTGTTCCTGACCCGGTTGAACCTGACCGTATTTACAAACCGGGGACTATTTTATATGTCAGTTCAAACGGGGGGAAAATATTTCAGAGCCCTTCCGTTACCGGGGGTAACTATCACAGTGACACCCACGCTCTGTGGGTAAGTCCCGTTGATAATCGTTTTATATATATGGGAACAGACGGAGGAGTATATGTTTCTGAAGATAAAGGAAACACCTGGAGGTTTATTCAGAGCCTGCCTGTTTCGCAATTTTACCACGTCAGTGTTGATGACAGTTACCCTTATAACGTCTACGGAGGTCTGCAGGATAACGGATCATGGATGGGACCATCAAAAAAACCGGGAGGAATAACCAATTCTGACTGGAAAAATGTTGGTTATGGCGACGGTTTCTATACATACAGGGACAAAACGGATCCTGATTTAATATACTCACAATACCAGGGGGGAAGGATCAGCCGCACCAATCAAAAGACAGGTGAAAGCAAATATATTAAACCCTTTCCTGAGGAAGGAATAAAGGATCTGAGGTTCAACTGGAACACTCCGGCAGTCTTTGGCAAAAAAACAGGATGGTTGTATGTCGGGTCTCAGTACCTGTTCCGGTCAAAAGACAAAGGTGATTCGTTTGAAAGAATCTCTCCGGACTTAACAACAAATGATCCTAAGCGACAGGAGCAGGAGAAATCGGGAGGTCTGACGATTGACAACAGCACGGCTGAAAATAATGCAACCATTTTTACTGTCTCGGAATCCCCTCTCGACGAAAATATAATCTGGGCAGGCACTGACGACGGCAATATCCAGCTTACTGCAGACGGCGGTAAAACCTGGTCAAAACTTAACGATGGCATTCCCGGCTTGCCTGCTTTTTCATATATCTCATACATAGATGCTGACAATTTCAATAAGGATGCTGCATGGATCACGGTTGATGCTCACAGGAACGGGGATATGAATCCGTATGTTTATTATACCGGGGATCTTGGAAAGACATGGAGCTCACTGGCGACCGGTGATATTAAGGGTTTTTGTCATGTGGTCAAACAGGATCCTGTAAATAGGGACCTGATTTTTCTCGGAACTGAAATGGGGCTTTTTGTCAGTGTTGACCATGGTAAGTTATGGGTCAGGTTAAAGAACAAAATACCCCAGACCGGGATTTATGACATGGCATTCCAGACAAAACAAAATGATCTTGTTCTTGCAACTCATGGAAGAGGAATAATAATAATTGATGATCTCACATCTCTCAGAAATCTCACTCAGGCGGTTTTGGATCAGGAGTTTGCATTTCTGCCGGTTCGCCCTTATTACTTCCCGACAGGAATTGGTTTTCAGGATTTTCCGGGTGATTCGGAATTTTCCGGGACAAACCCCTCATCATCAGCCACTATCTGTTACTATCTAAAAAAGAGGCATACATTCGGTGAAATGTATATCGATATTTATGACTCTGCAGGAACCTTTCTGAAAAAACTCCCGGCCGGTAACCGTAAAGGAATCAATATTGTCCGTCTTGCCACATCAATGGATCCTCCAAAAGTCCCGAAATCTCCTAATATTCTCGGGGAGGCTGCTTTCGGGCCGGAGTACCCTGCCGGAAAATATACGGTAAAGCTTGTCAAGGGAAAAGAGACATTTACCACGGACCTGGTTTTGAATGACAGCCCTGACTGGAAACATTCGGAAGCTGACAGGAAGCTTCAGAGAGAGACACTTCTGAAAGCATACAATCTCCTTGAAGAATTAGCTTCAATAGATCAGAAGATCCTGGATGCCAGGGATGCCCTGAAAAGCAAAGAAGCCAAAGCTAAAGGCTCCACCCTGAAAAAGATTAAAACACTTATCTCCGCATGTGAAGATATGCATGAGAAAATATCAGCTACTCAGGCTGGAGAAGGCGGTATAACGGGCCAGGTAAGGCTTCGTGAGAACATTGCAGAAATTTACGCCGCCGTTGGAGGTTATGCTGGCAAACCGACTGACCTGCAGATAAAAGCGCTGGACAATTATGCCCACCAGGTCAGGAATTTTGGCTCTAAAATTGATAATTTGCTAAAGACTGACATTTCCAGACTTATTAAGTAGTTAAAACCATATGTAAAAGAAGGGGCAAGATATTCCTTGCCCTTTCTTTGGTTACGAACACGACATCCGCCTTCGATAAGCTATGCGCGACAAGCCATCATCAGCTGCCGCCAGGAAGACAACACAGTTGGCATTTGCGGGTAACCAGGCAACTAAATAATGTTTACGCTAATGAGCTCAATTGTAAAGAATTTTTTGAATCCGGTTAAAATCATAAAAGCGATTTGTTTTCATAAAAAACAAAAAAAATATAGGAGATCTGGAAGCGACCTTGAGTTAATGTTCTATTCCAGAATTTTAAAAAGCGATATGCTACATCTCGGCTATTTTGAGGATACGGAAATTGAGCAGGAAGATATTTCAATAAATGACATAGAGAAAGCTCAGGTCAGATATGCCGAAAATATTGTAAACAAAATAACTAACAGGAATGAACTGATTTTAGATGTTGGATGCGGGATGGGCGGACTGGCTGCAATGCTAATGCGACAAGGATATAATGTGGAGGTTTTAACTCCAAACAATAATCAAATAGAATACATAAAAGAAAAATATCCAAATCTGCCATATTATAATGTTAAATATGAAGACCTGAATACAGATAAGAAATATGGAACTGTCATTACTTCTGAATCATTACAGTACATTAATTTGGATAGAGCTTTTTTAAAAACAGAGGATATTCTAAGCTCAGGAGGGCAGTGGATTATAAGTGATTCTTTCAGCATTGGGAATAATAATAAAAAAAAATCACGTCTTAAGTGGGACGAATTCTCAAACAAAATCAAAGAACACAAGCTGGAAATTGTATATCAGCAGGATATTACTAGAAATATTCTGCCAGTATATAAATTCTTAAATCTTTATGTCACACGCTTTGGATATCCTCTTATTGATTACCTGGAAAATAAATTACTCGTAAAAAAGGCCTGGTTATATTATTTAACAAACGATTTCAGAGCTTCGCTGCGCAGGAAAGTTCTGAAAGAAACAGCATCCATCGATCCCGGGAAATTCATTAATGAGTATACTTACCAATTTATCGTATTGAAGAAAAACTAACTAAGTGGGCTTCTGCTGACAGAATTTGTTTTAGCTGTGACGCTTTGTCACAATTTTGTTTTCCATAACTGAATACATTATCGATATTGCCAGCGTTGACAGGATAACTGTGAATGAGACCCATGAATGATCTGAAAAGAACATACTGACTGAATCAAATGCACATAGTATCATCTTCGCACCTACAAAGAAGAGGATAAAGCAAATCCCGGTCTTCAGATGTCTGAACAGTTTCATAATTCCCTTCAGTGCAAAAAACAGTGAGACAAGTCCCATCAGTGCAAAAGTATTCGAAGATATTGCCAGGAAATTACTCTCATTAAGAGTCAGTGCCTGGTTGCCTTCCTGGATTACACCTATTACGGCCGGGACAGAATCAACGGCAAACATCACGTCCGTCGAACCTATGAGTAAAAATGTCAGGGCAAACGGCGTGATCGCAAATTTTCCGTTAACGCGGGAATGAAATTTCGGTTCATGGCTATGCACATCTACACGAAAGATCTTTTTTGCTGCCCGTATCAATGCATTTTTTTCAGGGTCAATTGTTTCTTCCTCATCTCCGCTTTTTATCATCCTGAATGTCATGAAGATAAGGAACGCCCCGAAGAGATAGATCAGCCATTCAAACCTGTTAATGAGACCCATCCCGACCAGGATGAAAAGGGTCCGGAACACCATTGAGAGCAATATGCCGTATTTAAGCAGTACAGGCTGTACCTCCCCTCGTACTTTCATCATGGCAAATATCATAATGAACACAAAAAGGTTATCGACGGAGAGCATGTATTCGGTCAGATATGCTGAATAGAATTTCATGCCCATCATTGTTCTCGTATGCACTTCTGCATTTTCATTCTGTGGATAAAAGAGGGAAATAGCCAGGCCAAATATAATTGCAATACAGATCCACACGCCTGTCCATTTAAGAGCGGTAGCGATGCTTTCCGCTTTATGCCTGTGCTTTGCAGCACGCATGTCCACAATAAAACCGATTATGAATATCAGGATAAAAGCAAACCAAAAATACAGTTCCGGGTTCATGGTACAGTTAATAATCAAAGAGAGTGTCCTGTCATGAAGGTCTGGCCTTTTTTCGGCGGCTTATATTTTGTTAATTACCCGGGCTCAGATCTTCCGTTTCACTCCGGTGCTAAAGTACTCAACTGATCAATAAAAACAAGGCAAATTGACATTATAAAGATGATATTTAAAACATCATTTTACCTTCTGTGGGGTTCGTTTTATGAAACATTTATCGATTTGAATTGTTTATTTTGTAAGATTAAATCCGTAGGAGGAAAAGATAGTCGCTTCTTAAAAATTGACTGTCTTACATTGATAGAAATATTGACCTAAAAATTGAAGTTATGGCAAATTTGCAAACAAAGTACATGGGTTTGGATCTGAAAAATCCAATAATTGTTGGAGCAAATAATCTGGTTACAAATACCGATAATCTTAAAAGGATTGAAAAAGCCGGTGCCGCAGCAATTGTTTATAAGTCTCTCTTTGAGGAGCAGATTCAGCTTGAAGATCTGGAATTAAGTGAACTCCGGACCGAATATGAAGAGAGAAATGCAGAAATGATTACTCTTTTTCCAAACTCAAAATCGGATTATTCATTTCCTGAAGAACATTTCCTGAATTTAAAAAGAGCAAAAGAATCTGTAACTATTCCTATAATTGCCAGCCTGAATGCGATCAACAATGATACATGGGTTGAATATGCGAAGAAAATCGAGGAGACGGGAGTTGATGCCCTGGAGCTTAATTTTTATACAGTTCCTGAAAAATTTAATGAGGAATTTGAAGATGTAGAAAAAAAACAAACAGAAACCCTGATTAAAGTAAAGGCAGCAGTCAGCATTCCTGTATCTGTTAAGCTGAGTCCGTTTTATACAAATCCCTTGAAATTAATACACAATATGGATGAGGCCGGGGCAAACGGTTTCGTTTTGTTCAACAGGCTTTTTCAGCCGGATATTGATATCAATTCTGAAAAGCCTTTGTATTCCAATAACTTAAGTAATTCCGAAGATCAGAGGTTACCTCTGCGATTTGCCGGTTTGCTATATGGCAATACCAAAGCCTCCATTTGTTCAAATTCCGGAATAATGAACGGCCAGGATGTAGTGAAAATGATCCTTGCCGGTGCTGATTGTGTACAAATTGTCAGTACCCTTTATTTGAACCAGATTGAAGTTATCATTCCGATAATCCATGAAATTGAAAAATGGATGGATTCCAAGGGATACCAAACCATCGAGAGTTTCAGAGGAAAGCTTTCCCGGAAAAATTCAGAATCCAAACTCCCTTACGATCGTGCACAATATATGGATTTTATGATGACGACATCTGAGATCTTAAAAAAATACAAGGTACTCAGATGATCTGATTCAAGGCAGGTAACAGATAATATGCTAAATATTTAACCCTGAATCTGCATGATCAATATAATCTGGTCAATTTAGGTATCTCTATAAAGTCACATATTTCATAATAATATTAATCAGCCAGCCCGGATAGACACCCAGTATTAATATACTTAACGCAATCAGAGAAAGTGTAATATTTCCGGTCAGAGATAGTGCAGGAAACTTAGTTTCGGATGCAGATGAGAACATTGTGGTAATAACCCTGAGGTAATAGTACAACCCAATGACACTGTTGATTATCAATGCAAATACAAGCACCATAAGTCCTGCCTTCATTCCTTCAAAAATAACATAGAACTTCGCAATGAACCCGGCTGTAAGAGGGATCCCTGCTAATGACAACATTGAAAGTGTAAATACCAAGGCAATCCATGGCCTTTTCCAGAATAGCCCCCTGTAATCTTCTATCTTTTCAGCTTCATGCCGGCAGGTTGATAGAAGAGATATCACCCCAAAGGCTCCGATTGTTGTAATAAAATATGAAACAAGATAAAAGATTGAAGCCTGTATGCCTTTATTGGTGCCTGTCAGCAGAATGATTATGATGTATCCCATATTTGCAATTGACGAATATGCCAGCAGCCTTTTTATATTATGCTGTCTTATCGCAAGCAGGTTTCCTATAAACATGGATAATATTGCTATTCCTGTAATTACAGTGAAAATATATTTGTTATCAAATCCCCTTATATTGAAGAAGAATCTTATCAGAACGGCCATCACAGCACCTTTCGAAACTGTGGCTATATATGCTGTGACCGGAGCGGGAGCACCCTGATAGACATCCGGGGTCCACATATGAAAAGGAACCAGCGCCAGTTTAAAACCTATTCCTACCATCATCATTCCGAATCCGGAAATAACCAGTGGCGAGATCTGACCACTCTTGCTTAAAGCTGATACTATTCCGTTAAACTGCATTGTTCCTAATGCAGTATAGATCAATGCCATACCGAACAACAAAAATGCAGACGACACCGAAGCCAGGATAAGATATTTTATTCCGGCTTCAATTGAACTGTCTTTTGATCTCTGGAATGCTATCAGTATGTACAAGGATATGCTTAATGTTTCAAGACCCAGAAAGAATAAAACAAAATGATCCGCAACTGCTAATAATGTTGCCCCAAGAGTCGAGGTAAAAAGGATTATATAATACTCTTCCCTGACCCCTTGAAGTTGCTTGATATAATCATATGAAAGCAAGGCGACCAGCAATGCCGAGAGGATAATAATTCCAAGAAAAAACAGGCTGTATATGTCAATGATGAATAAAGTTTCAATTGTGTGCGGGATAGCTGGAACAATGAAGAAGACTGAGGCAAGAGCGAGCAATAACGACAAAACCGAAAAACCGTAAACAACTTCGTAATTTCTTAAAACAGAAACCACTATCATAATCACAACAGGCGCGACGGCGATTATAAGCAGCGGTGTCAAACACAAAAAATCTGTTGCGGTCATATATTATTGTTTAATACATAATTCCGTTAACCGAAAGAAGGATATGCTTTTCTCAGCAGCTTCATTTTTACCGATTCCCGGGTCCGGAGTAATCTTTTCTTTTTGCGCATCCAGGGTCTTCAGGAGTGCAGGTCTGGCAGTATTAAATACAGGCTGTGGAAAAAGTCCCAGCCAGACTATAACGATAACCATAGCAGCTGAAACTATTTTTTCGCGAACATTGAGATCATTCAGTTCCCAGTCTTTATTTTTATTTCCAAGAAATACCTTCTGTACTATCCTGAGAGAATATATTGTTGCGGCGATAAGTCCTAAACTTGCGAGGCATGACATTACGATACTGGTTTTAAAGACACCTACGAGGATGAGGAGTTCAGCAATAAAATTTCCCAGCCCGGGTAATCCCAATGAAGCCATGGAAAAGATAAGACCAATGGCGCCCATAACAGGAGCTTTTGCCCAGAGTCCGCCCATTTTGTTTAAATCCCTTGTATGAATGCGCTCATAAAGCTGACCAACCAGGATAAATAAGGCTCCGGTGCTTATTCCATGAGCAATCATCTGCATGACAACTCCCTGATATGCCAGCTCATTAAAAGAATAAATGCCAAGTATTACAAACCCCATGTGACTTACACTTGTGTATGCAACAAGTCGTTTGAGATCGGTCTGGGCAAAAGCAAGTTTGGCTCCGTATAAAATACCAATAACGCCCAGCAGCATTCCAATCGGTGCAAAAGTTACTGATGCCGAAGGGAACAAGGGTACAGTAAACCGTAACAGCCCGTATGCTCCTGTCTTTAAAAGCAGTGCGGCAAGGATCAGGCTTCCTGCAGTAGGAGCTTCGGTATGAGCATCAGGCAACCAGTTGTGTAATGGCACTACCGGAAGTTTTACCAGAAATGCAGCCAGGAATCCTGACATTATCAACAGTCCTGTTGAAGCAGTCATCTCAGTACCAAGTAATTGCATGTAATCAAATGTGTATGTACCCGTAGAGCGTCCGTGCACAAAGTATAATGCAAGTATTGAGATAAACATTAACAGGCCGCTTGCCTGCGTATACAGAAAGAATTTATTGGAGGCCGCTGTCCTGTTTTCATGGCCCCAGATGCCTATCAGAAAATACATCGGAACCAGCATCAGCTCCCAGAAGAAATAGAAAAGGAAAAGATCGAGTGAAAGAAATACACCAATAATACCGGCTAAAATCAGCAACAGATTGAAATGAAAGAAACCGACTTTTGAATTAATCTCTTTCCACGAAATAATAACGGCAATGATACCAAGAAAAAAGGTTAACAGGAGCATAACAAGACTTAATCCATCAAGCGCCAGGTGCAGGCTGATACCGAATTCAGGAATCCAGTCAAGCTTAAAATCTATAAGCCATGTATTATCAGTTGTAACCGGCCGTGATACAGATGCAATGATCAGAATAAGGTCTGTGCTCAGGGCAACAAGAGAAATTATCCTTGGCCATACAGCATTCCGGTTGCCCCCAATCAGCGCAAGAATTGCTCCTGTCAGTAAAACAACTATGAGGTAAACGAGTATCATCTGTAAATCAAATATGTTAAAATCAATGCAATACCAATTGTAAATGACATCAGATACCATCTCAGTTTACCGTTTTGAGTGATACCCAGCAAGCGATTCATCAATAATGCCAGCCTGGAAATGCAAATGTTCAGCCAGTCAAAAAAGTCATCCTTGTCAATCTCCGAGAGCCATACGACAGGTTTAACAAATAGCACATCGTATAATTTGTCAAAGCCCCATCCTTTTTCAAAGAATCTGTTAAGCCTGCTGTGGCTGAATGATTCGGACAGAGCAGGTTTTTTGAGGTAAACTGTATAAGCAATATAAATACCTGCCAGGACAATGATGGCTGAAAGTAACTGAAACACAATTTCTGAATGTCCGGTTTCTTTGACAACCACTGCAGGCAAGGTATTGTCAACAAGACTGGAAAAAAGATGAATATTTCCCAGCGATTTCGGCAGTTCCACAAAACCGCCGAACACCGAAAAGACAGCAAGAATTATCAAAGGGATTGTCATCGTTTTACCCGGGAGAAAGGAAGGCTGAGTCTTTGTTTCCCCAAAAAAAGTAATGAATATCATCCTGAATGAATAAAGAGCTGTCAGAAAAGCGCCTGTGATCCCCGCCACCCATAACAGAGTACTTCCCGTCTCTGATGAAATGGAATACCATAAGATAGCATCCTTGCTGTAAAAGCCGGCCGTAATAAGCGGAAGCGCTGAGAGCGAAGAGGCCCCTATAAGGAATGTCAGATAAACAACCGGCATTTTTTTTCTCAGTCCGCCCATTTTAAAGATATCATGTTCTTCATTAAGAACCAGTATTACCACGCC
>Ga0209745_1000027_pt1 | contig 79501 bp, 83 predicted proteins | sample BarGraNGADG00312_FD_184495 | JGI IMG/M metagenome (GOLD analysis project Ga0209745, IMG submission 184495) | Arctic peat soil microbial communities from Barrow, Alaska - Barrow Graham LP Ref core NGADG0004-312 (SPAdes) (version 2) | ecosystem: Environmental > Terrestrial > Soil > Wetlands > Peat... | reverse complement strand
AGGGTCTCGGCGTGGAGCACCGACGCCCGAGCGGGTACCCCGCTGCTGCCCGAGCTGGGACCCGACGCCACGCCGCCCGTATGTCTCCGGACGCTGCGGGACGGCGTGGTGCTGTACGACGCGCTCGGCTGAGCCGCACGGCCATGACGCGCCGAGAACGGTCAGCGGCGACACGCGGCGACACACCGCACGACACGCCGACGGCGGCGAAGGATCCACCGGGTGGGGGATTCGGCTGATCTGCACAAATGTACGTCTTCTCCACCGATGTCCCCTTGACAGCACGATGTGACCCGGTATGTTCACGTCCTGTTCCACTCTTGACAGGCGCGACTTACGTGCCCGTTCACCTGCGGGCCGTTCGCCCTGGTTGAGAGGCGATACACCGGCCGGACCCGCGTGTTCAACAGAAAACAGGCGTGCCCGTGAAGGGGCGCCTGGTGCGAAGGACACGCGGGTCGGTCGGTCAGCCCATTCAGTCAGCTCGGTCGAGGCTGCCGTAACCTACTCAGGTGCCCCAGCCCGAGCCGAACCGTTGGTGGGTTCTCGCGCTCGCCGCGGGCAGTGGAGTCCTGACCGACGCCGCTTTTCCGGACCGGGGTTGGTGGGGCGCGGCGTTCGCGGGGATGGCCCTGCTCTTCCTCGCGCTCCGGCGCGACAGCGCCCGCTGGAACGCTCTGGTCGGGCTGGTCTGGGGGATTGCGTTCTTCGGCCCGCACCTCACCTGGGCCGACTACGTCGTCGGACGGGTGCCATGGTTCGCCCTGACCGTATTCGAGGCTCTCTACGTCGCTCTGTTCGGCGCCGTCTGGACGTGGGCACGGCGCGGGGTGTCGATCTGGCGCAGCCCTGGGCTGCAGACCTGCGCGTTCGTCGTGCTCTGGGTCGCGGTGGAGGAATTGCGGTCCACGGCGCCGTTCGGCGGGTTCCCGTGGGGCCGGTTGGCGTTCTCCCAGGCGGATTCGCCGCTCGTACGGCTCGCCTGGCTCGGCGGCGCGCCGCTGGTTTCCGCCGCCGTCGCCGGCGTCGGCGTGCTGCTCGCAATCGGTCTTCTCGCGACCCGTCGGCTGCGGGTCGCTCGCACACTGGTCACGGTCGCGCTGGCCGTGCTCCTCGTCGGCGCCGGCCTGCTCGTGCCCCTGGACACCCAGGCGGAGGCGGGGCAGCTGCGGGTCGGCGCGGTGCAGGGCAACGTGCCGACGCCGGGCGCCGACGCCTTCGCCCAGGAGCGTGCGGTGCTCCACAACCACGCGCGGGGCACGCACGCGCTGCTCGACCAGGTGAAGCCCGGCGAGCTCGACGTCGTGCTGTGGCCCGAGAACGGCACGGACGTTGATCCCGAGGCGGACGCCGCGGCGGCCGCCGAGATCGACGCCGCCGCCCGCGCGGTCGACGCGCCCATGCTGGTCGGCACCATCGAGTACCCGCCGAGCGGGGGACGGTACAACACCGCTGTGCTGTGGGAGCCGGGTGTCGGCGTCGTGGCGAGGTACGTCAAGCAGCACCCGGCCCCGTTCGCGGAGTACATCCCGCTGCGCAGCCTGGTGCGGCCGTTCTCCTCGGCCGTGGACCTGGTGCGCAACGACATGATCGCCGGCACGAAGGTCGGCGTGGTCCCGCTCGCCTCGGAGCGCCTCGGTCGTACGGTGCCGATGGGCGACGTGATCTGCTTCGAGATCGCCTACGACCCCCTCGTGCGCAGTGCGGTGCGTGCGGGCGCCGAGGTGATCGTCGAGCAGACCAACAATGCCTCGTTCGGCTACACGGACGAGTCCACCCAGCAGCTGGCGATGGCGCGGCTGCGCGCGATCGAGCACGGTCGGGCGACGGTGCAGATCTCGACCGTGGGGGTCAGTGCGGTCATCGCGCCGAACGGCGCGGTGAGCAAGCGCACCGACCTGTTCACCCCCGCGCAGCTCGTCGCCTCGCTGCCGTTGCGCACATCGATGACGCCGGCGACCACGATCGGGGACTGGCTCGCGTGGGCCGTCGAGAGCCTCGCCGTGGTCATCGTGGTCTCGGGCGTGGTGGGGGCGGCGCGGGTCCGCCGCGGCAGGCGTCCCGCCGGCCTCACGTGAGCCGGTCTGTCGCTCATGCACGCACAACAGCCGGCGCACCGCGCCGGCTGTTGTGGTCGTGTCTGGTCGTGGATCGCTAGCCGTTCCCGCGGGAACGTGACGAGCCGCTCATGCGGTCGTGCTGTCAGGCACTCCTGCGAAGCTTGCCCGCGCGGAGGAGGTCGAGGCGCTCCGCGAGCAGCTCCTCGAGCTCCTTGACGGTCCGGCGTTCCAGGAGCATGTCCCAGTGCGTGCGCGGGCGCTTGCCGTTCTTCGGCTCGGGCTGGGTGGCGTCGCGCAGCAGCGCTTCCTCGCCGCACCGGCACTCCCAGACCAGGGGCACGTCGGCCTCGGTCGAGAAGGGCAGGATGATCGTGTGCCCGTTGGGGCAGTCGTAGTGGGCCCGGAGCCGGGGAGCGAACTCGACGCCCTCTTCCGTCTCCAAGCTGTTGGAACCGATGCGCATTCCGCGCAGGGATCGGTTCGCCATCAGGACCTCCGTGGTGCCGTCTTAGACTTGTGCTCTACCGTCATGTTCAACGAGTGCGACCCCGCCCATGTTCCGCCGCGACGTGAAGGTCCCGTGAACGTTGGTTGTGGATCGTGACGCGGGTGGCCGGACGTTCAAGGCTTCCCAGATGTCGTACGCCGGCTCGGCACCTCGGGTCTCATGGTGTCGGCCAGCGGCCACGGCTGCAAATCGCCAGGTGAGGCGCGTGCCACGGCGGTTCACCTGGCACGGTCCACGGGTAGCACGCGTGAGCGTTCCCGACCGATCGCGACGATCGCCCGCACCGGGAGACCGACGGTGGCCATCGCCTCGCGCAGCGCCGCCGACCACCCGGCCTCGTAGGAACCGCGGTCGCCCCCGGCGCGTCGCACGAGCCCGAAGACCACGCACCCGCCGGGGGCGTTCTCGTCGACCAGGGTGCGCAGGATGGTCGCGAGGTTCGTGACCATGGCGTGATCCGCGATCGTCGGCAGGTCGTTGATCGGGATCACGAGCGGCAGCGCGCGGTCGGTGTCGTCCAGGAACAGCACCCACAGCGCGCGCGGGCCGTCCCGTTCCGGGCCGACCAGAGCGAGCACGTGCTCGCGCACGTCCTCGTCGGTGCACAGCAAGGTCCCGGGTGGTGGTACCGGCACGGGGCCGTCGTCGAAGTCGTCGAAGTCGTCGTCGTCGTCGAACGTGTCGTCGTCGAGGTACTCGTCGTCCCAGGTGTTCTCGAAGGTCGTCATGGCCGCCAGCATGGCTGGGGCGTCCGGCGCTCGCGCGGCCCCCGCGGTTCGATGGGGACAACGCGGCGTCGGCCCAACTTGGGGGTGGATGTTGGCAGCGTCAGCGGTCCGGCGTGCTCGGCTGGGCGAGCACCACGCCGTCCGTGAACATCACCCCGTCCGCGAAGCGTGCCTCAACCCGTCCGCCGCCGAACTGTTCCGCGTACAACCGGGCGTACAGCCCGTCGGGCGACCCGACGAGCTCGGTGTGCGTCCCGCGCTCGACGATCTGCCCGTTGTCGACGACGAAGATCACGTCGGCGTGCTGGATGGTCGAGAGGCGGTGCGCGATCGCGAGGGTCGTGCGCCGGGTCATCGCCGCCGCGAGCGCCTGCTGCACGAGGCGTTCGGAGGAGGAGTCGAGGGCTGACGTCGCCTCGTCGAGAATGAGGATCCTCGGGTCCTTGAGGAGCACTCGGGCGATCGCGATCCGCTGCTTCTCGCCGCCCGAAAGGCGGTAGCCGCGCTCCCCGACGGTAGTGGCGTACCCGTCGTCGAAGGCAAGGATCTGGTCGTGGATGTTCGCCGCGCGGCACGCGTCCTCGAGCTCGGCGTCGGTGGCCCCCGGGCGGGCGTAGCGCAGGTTCTCCGCGATCGTCGCGTGGAAGAGGTAGGGATCCTGCGTGACCATCCCGACGATGTCGGCCAGCGACCCCAGCGTGACGTCCCGGACGTCGTGACCGTCGATCAGGACAGCGCCACCGTTGACCTCGTACAACCGCGGGACGAGGTAGCTCAAGGTCGTCTTGCCGGCCCCCGACGGCCCGACGAAGGCGGCCAGCTGACCGGACTCGACGGTGAACGAGGTGTCCCGCACCGCCCAGGTCCGACGTCCCGGCGAGGGCTCCGTGGCTGGCCCCGGGTTCGCGGGGACGGGATCGGGCGCGGGAAGGGGTGCGAAGCCCCGACCCCGCCCGCCGTATCGCCCGACGTTGCTGCCCGGGACGGGGGCCGGGGCCTGCAGCAGCGGGGGATGGGGATAGGTGAACCACACCCCGTCGAGCTCGAGCCGCCCTCGAACGGTCCGGGGATCGAGCGCGACGGCCCCGGGGCGGTCGGTGATCGCAGGGATCAGGTCGAGGTACTCGAAGATACGGCGGAACAGCGCCAGGGAGGTCTGGACGTCGAGCGCGACCCGCATGAGCGAGAGCGTCGGCCACAGCAGACGGGCCTGCAGGGTCGAGAACGCAACGAGGGTCCCGGCCGTGATCGGTGCGACCCCGACCGCCCCCGACCCGCCGGCGAGCATGTAGCCCGCGACCAGGTACACGAGGGCCGGTGTGATCGCCATGAACGCGGACACCACGCCGAAGAACCCCTGCCCGGCCATCGCCTGGCGCACCTGCAGGTCGACCTGTCGGGCGTTCTCCTTGCCGTACCGGGCGACCTCGGCCGGGCCCCGGTTGAAGATCTTCGCGAGCAGCACACCCGAGACGCTGAGGGCCTCCTGCGTGATCGACGTCATGTCAGCGAGCGACTCCTGGGTGGCGCGCGCGATCCGTTGGCGGCGCGTGCCGACCCGGCGCTGCAGCACGATGAACACGGGCATCAGGGCGAGGGCCACCACGGTCAGCTGCCAGCTCAGCAGCAGCATCGCGCCGAGCGAGGCGATCACCGTCACCGAGCTGGCCAGGATGGACGAGGCCGTCGTGGTCAGCACCGAGCCGACGCCGCCGACGTCGTTGGCGAGCCGCGACTGGATAGACCCGGTCTTCGTGCCGGTGAAGAAGGCGAGCTCCATCCGCTCAAGGTGCTCGAAGAGCCGGGCCCGCAGGTCGGCCATCGCCAGGTTGCCGACCTTGGTCGTCAGGTAGGTCTGCCCTACCCCGATCGTCGAGCTGAGCAGCGGGATTGCGACCATGGCGGCGGTCAGGGCGAGCAGCAGGGGGAGGTTGACCCCCGAGCCGCCGGCAGGGAAGAGGGCGTCGTCGAAGACCCGTTTGGTCAGGAACGGGGTCACGATCCCGAGCAACGAGCTCACGAGGATCGCGACGCCGACCGTCACGAGCCGGCCGCGGTAAGGGGTCAGCAGCGCGCCGATCCGGCGGAGCAGGGCGGGGGAGGCCGCAACCTCGGGCTCGCTCACGTCAGGGTTCGTTCGATGGCGTGGTGGACGATCTGTCCGCCGCCTGGGGGCTGAGCACCTGCGCTCGGTCCTGGCTCGAGCGACGCCGGATGCAGCGCGGTGGCGGCCGCGGCGGATCGAGGCGTCCACTCGGGCGCGACCAGCATGAACTCCTCCTCGACCCCGACCGTTCGCACCCCCACAGTCTGCGGTTCACCAGCGCCGCGTGCCTGCTGGAGCATGACGAGCGTGTCCGCGACCAGGCCAGAACGCCGCGCAGCGCCTCGACCAGCAGGGCGTGGTCATCAGGCCTGAGCTGCTGCCAGGGCAGGTCGTGCCGAGCCGCTGACGTGGTCCCGCTGGCGACCGCGCGCGGCCCGAGGTAGGACGACGCGCCGAAGCGCTCCACGACCCAGGCCTTGCGCTCGATCCGCTGTCGTTGTCAGCCGCCGTGCCCGGGAGAGTCGCATCGAACAGGTGTTCGATACACCTAGCATGGACGATCCGTTCGCAACCGGGAACGACGCGTGAGGCGGCGGCGGTAACGGTCGGCTGGGCTGCACAATGCGGTGAGCCGATCGGTTGGAATGCGTCAGTGCCGACGCGTCAGCCCTTCGGACGGTGTCAGATCGAACTCGGGTCAGGGACAGACGCCCGGTCGGACACGCCGGCAGCCACACTCGTTGGGCATCCGAACTCACGCCGATAATGGACATTATGACAAGTCGACTAGAAAGGGCGGACTTGTCGACCCGCGAGACCCTCCTCCGCTCCGCTCGTCGCCGTTGCGCTCCCGGGCGTCAAGAGGCCGTCACCGAGATGGTGAGCAGGTCCCGGGACGTGTCGCGTAGCTCGTGGTGATGGTCCGGGCCGATGTGCTGCCGGACGCGGTGCACGTCCCCGCCGCCAGCCGTGGTGTGCAACCGGTTTCTCGGCGGGCTGGTCCGTTCTGGTGGAGCGGATTCGTCCCGGCGTCGCCGGGGTGCGGGCTGCTTGTGCAGTCGCTGGACGCGTTCGGTGGCGAAATGGGCGCATGCCCGAACAGAACCCGTCCGACGAGTCCGAGCGGACTCAATCCGCGGCAAACGGCCCGACCTCAGGTCAGCACAGCTGGCGGTGGTCCCCGACCGTCGCCATCGTGATCGGCATCGTTGTCATCACGTTCCAGGTGGGACCGCTGACCGCCGGTGGGCTCTGGCTCAACCGGGTGGTCGCCGCTCTCGGCATCGTCCTGGCGGCCAACGGCGTCGTACGGCTGGTGCGCGCCTACCCACGCTGATCGACGGCTGCCCTGGCCGCATCTCCCACCGTAAGTTCCTCACCGGCGCCTGGACCGGCCGCCGACCGGGTGCAACTGGGGGCAGGATGAGCCTGTCACGGCACCTCGTGCTGTACGACTGCCTGCCGCCTCATTAGTCTCGGAAGTCTAGGTCCTGTGCTCTCGCGACGAGGTGGTGGAAGAGAGTGCTCGAAGGATCCCCGAGCGTGGTGCTGGTCGGCGAGACTGAGATTGCCCGCGGCGAGGTCAGCATCGACGCCGGTCGATCGGTCAGCGTCCGGCTCGCGACGGTTCTTGGTGCTCTCCCCTCCCCGGGCGAACAGGTCGTGCTGCGCACTTTCGAGGCTGTGCGTGGGCGGCGGGAGTACCTCGCGAACGTGCAGACAGCCGACTGCAGGACCCTGGCCTTGACGGACGTCGAGCTCATCTCGGCTTTCCAGCAACGCGCGATCGTTCGGGTGGGTACCGACATCTTGGTCACGCTTGCGTACGAGATGGTCGGCGAGGAGCTCACTGACGCGGCGGTGCCCATCCAGGCCAAGATCCTCGACCTCAGCGCGACCGGGCTCCGGCTGCACTGCGCCGTTCCGCTCGAGAAGGGGTACCGGTTCGGGTTCCACCTGAGCACCGACCTGGACGACCTCACTCTCGTCGCCGTCGCGCTGCGACGTGAGGATGTTCCGCTCGGCTACCGGTACGGATGCCGGTTCGTCGGGACGACGCAGCGCGAGGCGAACGCCCTGCATCGTTTCGTTCTCAGCGAGCAGATCGCCCGCCGCGGTGACATCGACGAGAACTGAGCCCGCCCCCTCCCCCATCCCGATCCCTCGCCCGGGTCACGGGGTCCGGCGCTCCGGGTACGCGGTCGTCAGGACAACCCCATCGGCTCCCCGTCCGCGGGTCGGCGGTACTCCGCGCCTCCGATACCGAGCCCGTGCGGGCCGAGCAGGCGGTCCGCGAGGCCCTGGCCAGCCGGCGAGTAGAGCGCGTCATGGATCGGCACAGCGATGCGCGGCGCCACGGCACGGACGTAGTCGACGACGTCCCCGAGGCGCAGCCACGGCCCGGAGATCGGTACCAGCAGCACGGTGACCGCTCGCGGCGGGGCCGTGAACGAGTCCCCGGGGTGCAGGACGGTGTCATCGAGGAGGTACGCGACGTTCGCGACCTGCGGGACTTCTCGGTGGACGGCGGCGTGCAGCGCACCGAACACCTCCACTGCGAAGCCTGCCGCTTCGAACCCGTCGCCGGCCCTCACGGTGTGGACCTGGTCCACGAGTTCCGGTGCGCCTTCGGTCAGCGTGGCGACCACGCCCGCCGGAGCCCACACCTCGAGAGCTGGCCGCGCCACCAGGGCGGCGCGCAAGGCAGCCGAGACGACGTGGTCGGCGTGCTCGTGCGTCACGAGCACCGCGCCGGCGTCGTCGATCGCGTCCGGTGCGCTGAACGAGCCCGGGTCGATCACCAGCCGGGTGCCGTGCTTCTCGAGACGCACGCACGCGTGCCCCAGTCGGGTCAGCTTCATGCACCCAGCCTGTCACGGTCGCCGCCCGCCTGCCGGGTTAGCTGCGCTCAGGCGATCACCAGCACGAGGTCGCCACCTTCGAGCTGCTGCACCGCTCCGATCGCTAGCCGCCGCACGGTACCCGCGATCGGCGTCGTGATCGCGGCCTCCATCTTCATCGCCTCGACCGTGGCGACCGTCTGGCCCGCTCTGACCTTCTGTCCCTCTTGGACGACCGGCGTGACCGCCCCGGCGAACGGTGCGGCAATGTGTCCGGGCACGACCGGGTCGGCTTTCTCAGACGTCGCCAGATCGACCTCGACGCCGCGGTCGCGAACCTGAAGTGGGCGCAGCTGGCCGTTGAGCGTGAACATCGCGCTGCGCATGCCCCGCTCATCAGGTTTGCCGACGGCCTCGAGCCCGACCAGCAGTCGGACACCCTTTCCCAAGACGATCTCGACCTCCCCGCCCGGCTCCATCCCGTAGAGGTAGCTCTTCGTGTCCAGCACGGACACGTCACCGTGCGCCGCGCGGGCCGCCTTGAACTCCTTCGTGGGACCGGGGAACAGCAGGTGGTTGAGCCGGTCCCGGCGCGTTGCGGAGTCCCCGGCAAGATCGTGGCGGTCCTGGTCGGTCAGTGGGTTCATGGCGTCGCGCAGGGTTCGACCAGCCAGCGCTCTGGTGCGGAAGGGCTCCGGCCAGCCGCCGGGCGGGTCACCCAGCTCGCCCGACAGGAACCCGATCACCGACTCCGGGATGTCGAAATCCTGCGGCCGCGCAGCGAAGTCGTCCGGGTCGGCGCCGCGAGCCACCAGGTGCAGTGCGAGATCGCCGACTGCCTTGGACGTCGGCGTCACCTTCACCAGGCGGCCGAGGATGCGGTCGGCCGCGGCGTACATCGATTCGATCGCCTCGAACCGATCGCCGAGTCCGAGGGCGATGGCCTGCTGGCGCAGGTTCGAGAGCTGGCCGCCGGGAATCTCGTGGTCGTAGACCCGGCCCGTTGGACCGGGCAGACCGGACTCGAACGGCCGGTACAGGCTGCGCACGGCCTCCCAGTACGGTTCGAGATCGCACACCGCGCGCAGGCTCAGGCCGGTGTCCCGCCCGGTGAACTCGAGAGCCGCGACGAGCGCCGACATCGGTGGTTGGCTCGTTGTGCCGGCCATCGCGGAGTTGGCTGCGTCGACGGCGTCGACCCCGACCTCAGCGGCGGCCAGCAGCGTCGCGAGCTGACCACCGGTGGTGTCGTGGGTGTGGAGGTGGATCGGTAGGTCGAAACGTTCGCGTAGCGCCTTGACGAGCCTCGCGGCGGCCGCAGGGCGCAGCAGGCCCGCCATGTCCTTGATCGCCAGCACGTGCGCGCCGGCGGCGACGATGCGTTCGGCCAGCCGCAGGTAGTAGTCGAGCGTGTAGAGGTTCTCCGCTGGGTCGAGGAGATTCCCCGTATAGCAGAGCGCGACCTCCGCGACCGGCGTACCCGTCTCGCACACAGCTCGGATCGCTGGGCGCATCTGTTCGACGTCGTTCAGCGAGTCGAAGATGCGGAACACGTCGATGCCGGTCGTCACAGCTTCGCGCACGAATGCGTCCGTGACCTCGGTCGGGTATGGCATGTAGCCGACCGTGTTGCGCCCGCGCAGAAGCATCTGGAGGGCGATGTTCGGCATGGTCTCGCGCAGGGCCGCGAGCCGGTCCCACGGGTCCTCGGTCAGGAAGCGCAGCGCGACGTCGTAGGTGGCGCCGCCCCACGCTTCGACAGAGAGGAGCCCCGGGGTCGTGCGGGCGACGTGCGGTGCGACGGCGACCAGATCGTGCGTACGCACCCGGGTCGCGAGCAGCGATTGATGCGCGTCGCGGAATGTCGTGTCCGTCACGGCGAGGGCCCGTTGGGCGCGCAGCGCGGACGCGAAGCGCTCCGGGCCGAGTTGGAGCAGTCGCTGCCGACTGCCGTCGGGTACCGCCACGGTGACGTCGAGCGGTGGAAGCTTCGCCCGGGGGTCCGCGGATGTGGCTGCCTTGCCGTAGGGACGGTTGACCGTCACGTTGCCGAGAAAGCCGAGCAGCTTGGTGCCGCGGTCCGCGCTCACGCGGGCCGCGAGCAGTTCGGGACGTTCGTCGATGAACGACGTCGACAGGTCTCCGGTCACGAACGAGTCGTCGGCCAAGACTGCTTGCAGGAACGAGATGTTCGTTCGCACGCCGCGGACCCGGAACTCCGCCAGAGCACGCCGAGCCCGACTGACCGCCGTCGGGAAGTCTCGACCTCGGCACGTGAGCTTGACGAGCAACGAGTCGAAGTGACCGTTGACCTCCGTACCGGCGCTTGCTGTCCCGCCGTCGAGCCGCACGCCAGCGCCGCCCGGGGACCGGTATGCGACGATCCGGCCTGTGTCGGGCCGGAAGCCGTTGGCCGGGTCCTCCGTCGTGATGCGCGTCTGCAGCGCGAAGCCGTTCACGTGTACCGCGTCCTGGGTGATGGCGAGGTCGGCGAGGGTCTCCCCCGACGCGATGCGCATCTGGGCGGAGACCAGGTCGACATCGGTGACCTCCTCGGTCACCGTGTGTTCGACCTGGATGCGCGGGTTCATCTCGATGAACACATGCCGGCCCGCGCGCTCCCCCACGGTGTCGACGAGGAACTCGACGGTGCCGGCGTTCTGGTAGCCGATGCTGCGGGCGAAGGTGACCGCGTCGCGGCAGAGCGCGTCGCGGATTCGTGGCTCCAGGTTTGGCGCCGGCGCGATCTCGATCACCTTTTGGTGACGGCGCTGGAGCGAACAGTCACGCTCGAACAGGTGTACGACATTCCCGCTGCCGTCGGCCAGGATCTGGACCTCGATGTGTCGCGGGCGGAGCACCGCCTGCTCGAGGAACATCGTGTCGTCGCCGAACGAGCCGAGCGCCTCGCGCATCGCGGCCGAGAGCGCCTCGCGCAGATCCTCGCGCCGGGCGACCCGGCGCATCCCGCGGCCGCCGCCGCCCGCGACCGCCTTGGCGAAGAGCGGGAACCCGATCTTGTCGGCCGCCGCGGTGAGCTCCTCGATGTTCGCCGACGGGGCCGAAGAGGCCAGCACGGGGATGCCTGCCGCGCGTGCTGCCTGCAGCGCGAGCACCTTGTTCCCCGCAAGCTCGAGAACCTCCGGTGGCGGGCCGATGAAGGTGATGCCCGCCGCCTGACACGCCCGCGCGAGCGCGGGGTTCTCCGACAGGAAGCCGTAGCCCGGGTAGATAGCGTCGGCTCCCGCGTCCCGCGCGACGCGGATCATCTCATCGATGTCTAGATAGGCACGCACCGGGTGACCCATCTGCCCGATCGGGTACGACTCGTCCGCCTTGAGGCGGTGCACTGAATTGCGGTCCTCATGGGGGAACACGGCGACGGTGCGGGCGCCAAGCTCGTAGGCGGCGCGGAAGGCCCGGACCGCGATCTCGGCCCGATTGGCGACAAGCACTTTCGAGAACACGGATCCCTCATTCGCTCGGTCGGCGTGATCATCCCACGACCCGGCGCTCGGTGTCCCCGCCGGTCACCGTCGTAGCGGGTGTACTGGCCGGTGACCTGCCGATACGGTGTTCGCGTGCTCGTGCTCGGGGTGTGCAGTCTCAAAGGTGGCGTGGGAAAGACTTCGGTGACGCTGGGGCTCGCCTCCGCGGCCCTGTCACGCGGGGTCCGCACGCTCGTGATCGACCTCGATCCGCAGGGTGACGCCACGATGGCGCTGGGCGCCGATGGGACCGACCGGCTCGATGTCGCCGCGGTGCTCGACGACCCGCGCTCCTCCGTCGTCGAACGCGCGATCGTGCCGAGCGCCTGGACCGACGACGGTCTTGACGTGATGCTGGGGTCGGCGCGATCCGTGGCGCACGACGGGCCCGGCTCCGGGGACGACCTCGACCGGCTCGCGTTCGCACTCTCCTTCGTCGGCAGCTACGAGCTCGTGCTGCTCGACTGCCCGCCCTCGCTCGGCGGCCTGACGCGCGCCGGCCTGATTGCGTCCGATCGGGCTGCGGTCGTGACCGAGCCCGGGCTCTTCTCCGTGATGGCCGTCGGTCGCGTCATGCGCACGATCGATGAGCTGCGGCGCGGCCCGGCCCGGGGTCTCCAACCACTCGGCATCATCGTCAATCGGGTCCGGGTCCGGTCCACCGAGCAGGCGTTCCGGCTGGAGGAGCTGCGGACGCTGTACGGGCCGCTGGTGCTCTCCCCCGTCGTTCCCGAGCGGGCGGCGCTCCAGCAGGCGCAGGGCGCAGCCCGCGGTGTGCACACGTGGCCGGGCGCATCGGCCACCGAGCTCGCGGCCACGTTCGACGAATTGCTCGACCGCGTGCTACGCGCGCCCCGAACGACCTGATGACGTTCGGCCGTTCGCAACCCGGTCGAACCGCTCAGCCAGCGGTCCGTGCCTGACGTCGCAGGGTGAGCTCGTCGCCAGCGGTGATCTTCGTGTCAGCGTCGACCCGTTCGGTCGGCAGTGTGGCGAGGGTGCCCTCGACCTCGCGCCAGACGCGTCCGACCGCGATGCCGAACACCCCCTGGCCGCCCTGGACCAGGTCGATGACCTCATCGGCGGAGGTGCACTCGTACACGGACGCGCCGTCGGACATCAGGGTGATCCGCGCGAGGTCATCGACGCCACGCTCGCGCAGGTGCGAGACCGCGGTACGGATCTGCTGGAGCGAGACGCCGCTGTCGAGCAGTCGTTTGACGACCTTGAGCACGAGGATGTCGCGAAAGCTGTACAGCCGCTGCGTGCCGGAACCGGTTGCGGGGCGGATCGTCGGCTCTACCAACCCCGTGCGTGCCCAGTAGTCGAGCTGTCGGTAGGTGATGCCGGCCGCGCCGCATGCCGTCGGGCCCCGGTAGCCGGTCGTCGTGTCGAGGTCGGGAAGCTCATCACCGAAGAGAAGACCCTGCGCGCGCTGCGGGACCCTGTCTGCGGCCTTGATGGTGTCGCCGCTGCCGCTCACGCGTCCTCCAGTTGACCGCTGCCGTATCCGCCGAGAGACTCTGCGCTCCACACCGAACTGGACGGGCCCGTAGGACCCGCACGCCGCTGAGGTGCTTCGGATGTCAGTAGCCACGCTAGGCCGCCCCGGTGGGGCAGTCAACGACGCCGCGCCGTGACCGGCACGGCGTGTCGCGGTCGTGCGTGTCTCACCCTTGACCTCAGCCTCAAGGTTCGCCGGTTGCGGCCGCTTCGGCCGCGCGCAACCACCTCACGGGAGCTCGCGGCCAGGGGTCTGGGGCTCCTCCCCCGTCTCGAAGTCCTCGGGGGTGACCTGGTCGAGGAACTCGCGGAACCGCTCGAGCTCCTTCTCGGCGGGCCCGCTCGACGCCTCGATCCCGGCGACCGCGACGACCTCGGCCGCGCAGAGCACGGGGCTGCCCGTGCGGACGGCGAGGGCGATGGCGTCCGACGCGCGAGAGTCGACGCGGACCCCCGTGGCGAGCACGAGCTCCGCGTGAAACACGCCGTCGGTGAGCCTGGTGATCTCCACGCGCTCGAGCTCGACGCCGAGAGCCGCGAGCACGTCGCGTATCAGGTCGTGGGTCATGGGGCGCGGCGGGATGATGCCGGCCTGTGCCGACGCGATCGCGCTTGCCTCGCTCGGGCCGATGAGGATCGGGACGAGCAGCTCTGCCGCCGGGTCGAGCAAGAGCACGACGATCTCGTCGTCGAGTCGGTGCTGACGCACCCCGACGACTTCGACCGGGACCAGTTCCTCGTCGTCGCCCATCACAGTTCCACGCTACGACTTCTGGGGCACCGGGGGGCGGTCAGGGCGCGAGTTCCGCCACACCGGCTCGTACCAGAACGGTGTGCAGCTGGCTGCACAGCTCGCCGACCTCGGCCGCCAGCGTGCCGGCGCGGGCGCGGGACGAGGTCGCGTGCTGGCCGCGCCACGGGGCGACGACCTGGTCGACGAGGTCCACCTGCCGCTCGGCCGCTGCCCGGAAAGCGCGCAGGTGACGCGCATCGATCCCGTGTTCCGCGAGAGCGGCGGCCAGCATGACGACGTCTCGCGACCACAGATCGAAATAGCCTCGCGGGCCCGGGCGCAGGACCCCTGCCTCGACGAGCTCGTTGACGAGCTGTTCGGACACGCCGGCCTCGACGGCCAGGCCGATTGCGGTCCACCGGCCCGCGATCGCGGGGGCCTGCCGCACGCCGTCCTGCGTCGCGAGGCGTGCCCGCGCAGGAGCCTCGTCCTCCTCACCCGCGTCCAGCGCGTCCAGCTGTTCGCCGATCACCTTCAGCGGGAGGTAGTGGTCGCGCTGCTGGCGCAGCACGAACCGTAGGCGCTCGATGTCGGCCGGGCTGTACTGCCGGTAACCGGCCGGGGTCCGCACCGGCTCGACCAGGCCCTGCTCCTCGAGGAAACGCAGCTTCGAGTTGGTGACGGCCGGGAACTCCAGCTGGAGCGCCCCGAGCACGTCGGAGATGCGCATGGTGGCGCGCCGCGAGATACCGCGCGGCCACGGCTCGACGACGTGCGGCCGGGTGGCGCTCACGGAGCTGCTCGCTAGGCCCCGGGTGCCGCTGACCGGACCCCGCGACGCGCTCATCATCGTCCGGACGTCGGGGTGGGCGCTCCACCGCTCTCGCGCCCGGGGCTCGGGTGGAACGTCAGGCGGTACTTGCCGATCTGGACCTCGTCGCCCGGCCGGAGCTTCGCGGACTCGATCCGGGTGCGATTGATGTATGTACCGTTGAGCGAGCCGATGTCGCGCACGACGAAGTCGTCGTCCTCGCGGACGAACTCCGCATGCCGACGCGAGACCGTCACGTCGTCCAGGAAGATGTCGGCGTCGACGCTCCGACCGGCAACTGTCCGGGCGGCGTCCAGCAGGAAGCGGGCACCGGCGCTCGGGCCGCGCTGCATGATCAGAAGCGCTGAGGTGGGCGGCAAGGCCGCGACGGCGGCTTTCTCCTCGCCGGACAAACCCAGCGCGGACGCTGCCTCGGTCTCGGCACTCTCCAGGTTTCCCAGGCTGATCGTGGTGTCGCCGCCGCGGGGGGCGCGCGGATATGGTGCCTCCGGACGCGCTCCGTCACCCGCCTCGGACTCGGGTACCTGCGGGCGGTCCGTCATCTCGCCTCCCGAGCGTGATCGTCGTGTCGGCAGGTGCTGCCGGGTAGGGACAAGTACAGCCTATGCGGACCCGTGCCTTCCGCGCAGCCCTCAGCCTGTACCGGCTGGTGCCGGGGTGGCGAACTTGGGTTCCGGGACCGTGCGCAAGGCGCTGACCTCGATCCGGTCGCGCGCCGCGGGCGAACCATGTCCGCCGGCGTTGCGGACGGCCGCCATCGCCCCGCCCGGGATCTCCAGCGCGGGCGCCATGGTGTCGGGATCGCCGATCGCGATCCACTGGTACGGCGGGCTGAGCGCGACGCCGTCGACCTCGACGCCCCTCGGTGTGTCCACGAAGTAGGTGCTCGCCACCAGTCGATGGTCGTTGAGCTGGACCGCTTCGGCACCTGCGTTGCGCAGCTCCTCGAGCACGTTGAAGAGCGTGAGGGCCGGGATCGACCTGTTGGGATCGGAGATCGTGAGCACGATCCCGGGGCCCTGGGCTGGTAGCCGGCCGGAGAGGATCCCCAGCGTGGTCGCCGACTTGGTGGCGGCGTCGAGCGCGGCTTGCTGCAGGTCGGATCCCGTCAGGAGGTCCTGGCGGGTCTGCTCGAGGGTGGCTGCCTCGCGCTCGAGCTCGGACGCGCGCTGCGTGGTTTCGTCCAGGATTCGTACCAGGTCGGACTGGCGCAGCACCGAGAGTCCCTCGACGTTGGTCTGGCGCACCTGTACGACGAGGGCGAAGCCGACCAGCCCGCAGAGCAGGGCAGCGAGGAGCTGGGCTCGGCTGGCGCGCGGTCGAAGGCCGCGCCAGAGGCTGCGCCGGGCTGACGACGCCTCCGGGGCCTCGTTCCCGGTCTGTTCGCCCGGCGGCGGCACGACGGGCGTGCCGTCGGTTGTCGCATCGCTACGGTGCTCGCCGGTCACCATCACGCCTTGAACAGGTGGCGACGGATCGCCGCGGCGTTGGAGAAGATCCGGATGCCCAGGACGACGACGACGCCGGTCGACAGCTGCGTCCCGACGCCCAGCTGGTCACCCAGAAAGACGATCAGTGCCGCGACGACGACGTTCGAGAGGAACGAGACCAGAAAGACCCGGTCGTCGAAGATCCCGTCGAGCATCGCGCGCAGGCCACCGAACAGCGCGTCCAGCGCGGCCACCACCGCGATGGGCAGGTAGGGCTGCAACGAGGCCGGCACGGTTGGCTCCAGAACCAGACCTGCAATGACCCCGATGATCAGACCGAGCACCGCGATCACGGTTTGTCTCCCTCATGTGTGGGCCCCGAGGATGCCACACCGCCGGGGGTGGTCGTGGTAACCACGGTCGCCGACCACAGGCGTGTTCCGGACGATCCCGGCAGGTCGAGCCGCTGCTTGCTCGTGATCTGGCTCCCTATCCCATAAGTGTTGCGCAAGGTCGCCAGATGCTGGCCGGCGGTGGTCTTGGCGAAGCTCGTCGCCAGCTGCGCGGGGTCCCCGATCGCCTCGATCACGTATGGCTCCGTCAGCGGGACGAGGTCGACGAGGATGGCGCTCCCGGCGCTGCGGATGGCCGTCATCGAGGTCAGCCGATGCCCGTTGATAGCGATCGCCTCCGCGCCCGAGGCCCACAGGCCGTTGACGGCGATCTGCAGGTCGACGTCCTGCACCCGCTCGTCCGGGTTCGCGTGCTCGGGGTCCTCCCGTGCCGCGGTGGAGTCCTGCACGGTGATGCGCAGCCCGGTCCCGCTCACCGCGACAGCCCCCGAGCTCACCCCGTCGGCGGCGAGCCGGGCGAGCAGCACCGGGTCCTGCACGCCGATCGCCGCTGTTTGCAGGTCCGAGATCTCCTGGCTGCGGCGGTTGTTCTCCGTCAGCAGCTGCTCGGCGACAGCGGTGCGTTCCCTGATCTGTTCCTCGAGCAGGGCGCGCGCCTGGGCGACGACCGGCTGCGGAGCGCGCAGGTCGGCCGCGGCCGCCGCCGTGAGCAGCCCGAGCGCGATGGCCAGCAGAAGCAGCCAGGCCCGTCGTCGCAGTCGCACCGGCGGGTCGCCGGCCGCGCGTCGCCGGTCGGTTGCCTGTTGGTAGCCCGGGTCGAGCGGCCGACGCATCACCTCGTTGAGCAGGTTCATCGACGCGTCGACGGGGCCGGGGCCGGTCCCGCCGGAACCTGCGCCGTGTTCCGAGCGAGGCGTCACGCCGCGACCTGGCGAGGTCGCAGCAGGTTGCGGGCCTGGACGAAGTAGAGAAGCGCCGCGAACCAGTACAACCCGACGCCCCACCAGGCGAACGCCCAGCCCAGCGTCGAGGCGACCGTGCCGACTTGCCCGCTCCATTCAGCAAGCAGCAGGAGGGGGAAGGCATACAGGAGTGCGAAGGTGCCGGCCTTGCCCGCGAAGTGCACGGGCAACGGGCCGTAGCCGTGGCGCGCAAGCACCGGCAGCAGGCCGGCGAGCAGCAGATCCCGGCCCACCAGCGTGATCACGAGCCACACCGGCACGACGTCACGTAACGCCAGCCCGATGAGCGTCACGAGGATGAAGAGGCGGTCGGCGGCGGGATCCAGGATCTGGCCCAACCTTGAGACCTGGTTGAAGCGCCGCGCGATGGAGCCGTCGAGCCAGTCGCTCGCTCCCGAGACGGCGAGCACGGCCAGTGCCCAGACGTCCTCGCCGCGGATGATCAGCACCGCGAACACGGGAACGAGCGCGAGCCGGCCGAAGCTGATGAGGTTGGGGACGGTGAGCACGCGATCGCTGACCTGCTCCTCGCGCGCCACTGCTCTCCCGTTCCTCCGTCGATCTCGGTCCCGTGCCGGTCTGAGTAGCCGATTCTATGGGGCTGCGGCCCGCTCGACGCGCGGATACCGCAGGATGCTGCACCCCGAGCTCACCGGACCTGCCACCAGGGCGCTGAGGGCGCATCGACATCATCGCCGGCGCCCGTCCGCGAACAGCTCGGGCGGGCGCAGGCCGGCTGTGTGGTTCTCTGGGCAGGTGGAACACGTCAATGACCCGGCCGTTGTGCGCCGGCTCCTCACGTCGCCGACGACGTGGGCGGTTGTCGGCCTGTCCACGAACCGCCGCCGGGCCGCCTACGGCGTCGCCGAGTACCTCGCGAGCAGCCTCGGCATGACGATCGTGCCGATCCATCCCGCCGCCGAGTCCGTGCACGGCCAGCGGGGCTACGCGCACCTGGCGGACGTGCCCGGAGGGGTCGCGGTGGTGGACGTGTTCGTCAACTCGGCCCGCGCCGGCGCGGTCGTCGATGAAGCGATCGCTGTCGGCGCGCGGGCCGTGTGGCTCCAGCGGGGAGTCATCGACGAGTCCGCGGCAGGCCGCGCCCGGGCCGCGGGCCTCGACGTGGTCATGGACGCGTGCCCGGCGATCGAGGGACCGCGACTGGGCGTCGGTTGACCGTCCGCAGCGGTCCCTGCCGGCGGCGTCACCCGAACGGCGCGAGGCCCGGCCTGGAAGACCCGCTAGACTAGGGAGCGAATTCGTAAGTACGTCGCGTAATCCCTCGTGTGTCTGTGCTGGTGGTTCGACCACCGTCGATGTGTTCGGGGATGGCGACCATGCGGTCCGCCCCCCTGGCACCCGTACAAGACTTCACTCTGCGACGGAACGGTTCTCACACCAGATGACGATCACTTATGACTCCATCGCGTCCTCGGACAGCTCCACGTCCTCGACCGATCGGGGCACCGTCGCCGCCGGCTTTGCCGACCTGAACCTGCCCGTCGCGCTGCTGCGTGCGGTCGCGGACCTCGGTTTCACCGAGCCGACCGCCATCCAGGCCCGGGCCATTCCGCCGCTCCTGGAGGGTCGGGACATCACCGGTGTCGCGCAGACCGGTACCGGCAAGACGGCGGCCTTCGGGCTGCCGCTGCTCGCGGCCGTCGATCCTGCGCTCGGCCACGTGCAGGCCCTCGTGCTCGCACCGACCCGTGAGCTCGCGATGCAGACCGCCGAGGCGATCGAGAGCTTCGCCAAGCACCTGCCCGGCATCGAGGTCATCGCGATCTACGGCGGCTCACCGTTCGTGCCGCAGGCGCGCGCGCTGGCCCGCGGTGCGCAGGTCGTCGTCGGCACCCCCGGTCGCGTGATCGACCACATCGAACGCGGCACGCTGCACCTGGACGGCGTGCGGTTCCTCGTGCTCGACGAGGGCGACGAGATGCTGCGGATGGGTTTCGCGGAGGACGTCGACAAGATCTTCGGCTTCGCCCCGGTCGAGCGCCAGGTGGCTCTGTTCTCGGCCACCATGCCCCCAGCGATCCGGCGCGTCGCGAACCAGCATCTCAACCACCCCGTCGAGATCGCGACCTCCCGGCAGTCCTCGACCGTCACCACCGTCAAGCAGTCCTACGCGGTGGTGCCGTTCCGGCACAAGGTCGGGGCGCTCGCGCGGGTCCTCGCGGTGTCCGACGCCGAGGCAGCCATCGTATTCGTCCGTACCCGCGGTGCAGCTCAGGAGGTCGGCAGCGCGCTCATCGAGCGTGGCATCTCGGCTGCCTACATCAGCGGTGACGTCGCCCAGGGCGAGCGCGAGAAGATCGTCGAACGGTTGCGCAGCGGTGCCCTGAACGTGCTCGTCGCGACGGACGTCGCGGCCCGTGGCCTCGACGTGGACCGCATCGGCCTCGTCGTGAACTTCGACGCGCCGGGTGAGCCCGAGATCTACGTGCACCGCATCGGCCGCACCGGCCGGGCTGGGCGCGCCGGCGAGGCCCTGACGTTCGTCACACCGAGCGAGCAACACCGCCTGCGCCAGATCGAGCGACTCACCCGCACCCCGCTCACCGAGATGACCCTCCCCTCGCCCGCGGACGTGTCGGCCCACCGAGTCCAGCAGTTGCTCGGCAAGGTCACTGCACGTACCGAGGCCGGTCGGCTCGAGCTGTACCGCGAGTCTGTCGCCGTCTTCCTCGCCCAGCACCCGGACGTCGACATCGAGGACCTGGTGGCGTCGCTCGCTGCGCTCGCTGTCGGCGACGAGGGCCCCACGGCCCGCTCGGCCCACGGCGACGATCTCGACGAGGCACTGAGCCGTGCGCGCCTGAGCCCATCGCGTCCCGAGCGTGGCGGCCGTCCGGACAGCCGGAAAGAGAACCGGAACGGTCCGCGTGGCGGCTCCTCAGCGCGCCGCACCGAGGGCGGCACGCGTTACCGCGTGGCTGTCGGCCACGCTCACGGCGTGCAGGCCGGCGCCATCGTCGGCGCGCTCACGAACGAGGGTGGGCTGACCGGCAAGGACCTGGGCAAGATCGACATCTTCCCCAGCTTCAGTCTCGTGGAGATCGCGGGCAGTCTCAGCCAGGAGGCGTTCGACCGGATCTCCCGCGCTCGGGTTGCGGGCCAGCCGCTCCGGATCCGGCTGGACGACGGTCCGGCGCCCCGTACGAGCCATGGCACGACCCGTCCGACGGGCGCCGGCACCGGTCCGCGCGAGCACCGTTCCCCGGCGACGGACCGCAAGGTGCACCACCGCAACGCGTCGTACTGAGGTGGGGCTGCTGTGATAACCGACCTCGGCGCCATCGACACGGGTCTCGCGCCGGGCGTGGCGCCCGAAGACTTGGCGACCTTTCTCCGGGTGGCGCGCGAGCTGTCCGCACTGCCAGCCGACCACCCGGCCAGCACCGCGGCCAGACAGGCGACGTCGGCCCTGTTCAAGGCCGTCAAGAAGGACCGCCGGAGCACCAAGCGCGCGGCGGTGTCGGTCGCGGACTTGGCTGTCGTCGCGGCCACCGCGACCGGTAGCCCGGGCCGGATCGACGACGAGACGCGCGGCATCCCGCTGGGTTCGCGGGCGTCCGGCGCGCTGGCTGGCACGTTGCTGCGGGCCCGCGCCTGCTACATCTGCAAGCAGCCGTACCGAGAGGTCGACGCGTTCTACCACCAGCTCTGCCCGCCGTGCGCAGCGCTCCACCACGCCAAGCGGGATGCCCGGACCGATCTCAGCGGACGCCGGGCGCTGCTCACGGGTGGCCGCGCGAAGATCGGGATGTACATCGCGTTGCGGTTGCTGCGTGATGGCGCGCACACCACGATCACCACGCGCTTCCCGCGGGACGCGGCTCGGCGGTTCGCGGCGATGCCGGACGCCGATCAGTGGCTGCACCGGTTGCGCGTGGTCGGCATCGACCTGAGGGACCCGGCACAGGTCGTCGCGCTGGCCGACGAGGTCGCCGCCGCCGGCCCGCTCGACATTCTCATCAACAACGCGGCCCAGACCGTGCGTCGGTCCGCCGGCGCCTATGCGCCGCTCGTGGCCGCTGAGCGTGCCCCGCTGCCGGCCGGTCGGCTGCCCGAGCTCATCACGCTCGGCCACACGAACGACGCGCACCCGCGCGCGCTGGAGGGATCAGTCTCGAAGGTGTCCGACGCCGTGGTGAAGCTCGGTGCCTCCGACGTCGCGGCGCTGGCGCTGACCGCGGAGGCCGCCTCGCTCGAGCGCATCGTCGCAGGGACCTCGATCGACGCAGGCGGGCTGGTCCCCGACGCACACCCGACGAACAGCTGGGTGGCGACGGTCGAGGAGGTGAACGCGCTCGAGCTGCTCGAGGTTCAGCTGTGCAACCAGACGGCCCCGTTCATTCTGGTCGGTCGCCTACGCGCAGCCATGCAGGCCTCACCGGCGCGGCGGAAGTACATCATCAACGTCTCCGCGATGGAGGGCGTGTTCTCCCGCGGGTACAAAGGGCCGGGTCACCCGCACACCAACATGTCCAAGGCTGCCCTCAACATGCTCACCCGCACGAGCGCGGGTGAGCTCGCCGAGCACGGGATCCTCATGACGGCGGTCGACACCGGCTGGATCACCGACGAGCGCCCGCACCCGATGAAGGTTCGCCTCGCCGAGGAGGGTTTCCACGCCCCGCTCGACCTGGTCGACGGCGCGGCCCGGGTCTACGACCCGGTCGTGCGCGGCGAGGCCGGTGAGGACGTGTACGGCGTGTTCCTCAAGGACTACCGGCCCTCGGGCTGGTAGCCGCGCCTCCAGGGCCGTGTCTCTCAGCGAGACGTGCGCGCGGGCGCTCAGCTTCCGCTGAGAACCGCGGAATCGCCGGTTCTTCCGGTGACCTCGGCGCGAACCGCCGCCGCGAACGCGTCGACGTCCGCCTCGGTGGTGTCGAACGCGCACATCCAGCGGACCTCGCCGGTGGCCTCGTTCCAGTCGTAGAACCGGAACCGGACCCGAAGCCGGTCGGCGACGCCTGCCGGGAGCAGGGCGAACACCGCGTTGGCCTCGGTCGGCTGGGTGAGCCGGACACCCTCGATGTCCTCGACCGAGGCTCGGAGCCGACGAGCCATCGCGTTGGCGTGCCGTGCGGACCGTAGCCACAGGTCGCCGTCGAGCAGGGCGAGCAGCTGAGCCGAGACGAAACGCATCTTGGAGGCGAGCTGCATGTCAACCTTGCGCAGATAGGCGAGCCCAGTCGACGCCTCGGGCTCGAGCACTACGACGGCCTCCCCGAAGAGCAGCCCGTTCTTGGTGCCCCCGAACGAGAGCACGTCTACGCCGACGTCGGTCGTGAACGCGCGAAGCGGGAGCTCCAGGCGGGCCGCGGCGTTGGCGATCCGGGAACCGTCCAGGTGGACCGTGAGCCCGAGGCCGTGCGCGTGCTCTGTGAGCGCGGAGATCTCCCCGAGCGTGTACGCCGTGCCGAGCTCCGTCGTCTGCGTGATCGAGACGACGCCCGGTTGGGCGCGGTGCTCGTCGCCCCAGCCCCACGCCTGGCGGTCGATGAGCTCTGGGGTGAGCTTGCCGTCCGGGGCGCGGACTGTCAGCAGCTTCAGGCCCCCGATCCGCTCGGGTGCTCCGTTCTCGTCGGTGTTGATGTGGGCGGTCTCGGCGCAGATCACTGCACCCCAGCGCGGAAGCATCGACTGCAGCGAAAGGACGTTCGCGCCTGTGCCGTTGAAGACGGGGAAGACCTGGGCACGCTCCCCGAAATGGGTCGCGAAGACCTCCTGGAGTCGTGCGGTGTAGGCGTCCCCGCCGTAGGCGACCTGGTGCCCGCCGTTGGCTGCCGCGATGGCCGCGAGGACCTCGGGGTGCACGCCGGCGTAGTTGTCAGAGGCGAAACCGCGGGCTTCGGGGTCATGGAGAGTCGTCACGGCGACATCCTCCCGCACCTTCGCGGTGCTTCGCCCACCGGCGCCGTTGCTGGGCTCACCTCAGCCGTTGCCCCGCTCACGCGGTGATGCCCGACGTCGAGGCGACGACGTCGCCGATCTTGCGCGCGAGCGCTTCGTGGAACATCGACAGCGGGAACTCGTCGGCCAGGACGGCGTCGGTCAGGCCCTTGGGCGGACCGTCGAGAGGCAGGGCGTCGGCGCCGCGCGCCCACACCGACGCGGGGTGCGGGGTGAGGGTGGCGGCGACGAGCTCATAGGCGGCGAGCCAGTGCGCGATCTTGGGCCGGTCGATCGAGCGCCAGTACAACATGTTGATCTCGTTCCCCAGCGCGAGCGCGGACGCGGGCACCAGTGGCCAGTCGATGGTGAGCTGGTTGTTGGTCCAGTGCAGCACGCGGTGGCGGTGCAGCCACGTGAAGAGGAGCTGCCCGCCGAGGCCGTCGTAGTTGCGCACCCGGGTGCCGCTGATCGGAAACCGGAAGATCCGGTCGAAGACCACGGCGTACTGGACGAGACGAGCGTGCGCGGCGCCGTCAGCCTCGAGCCGCACCGCCTCCCGGAATGCCGTCAGGTCGCAGCGCAGCTCCTCGAGCGAGTACAGGAAGTACGGCATCCGCTGCTTGATCATGAAAGGGTCGAACGGCAGGTCGCCGCGCATGTGGGTGCGGTCGTGGATCAGGTCCCACAGCACGAACGTCTCCTGCGCGAGCGTCTGGTCGGCGAGCAGGCGGACGGCGTCGGGCGGCAGCGCGAGGCGCGTGGTGTCGGCGGCGGCTCGCACCACGCGGCGGAACCGTGCGGCCTCCCGGTCCGCGAAGATGGCTCCCCAGGTGAATTGAGGCACCTCGCGCATCGCGACGGTCTCGGGGAAGAGCACGGCAGAGTTCGAGGCGTATCCGGAGGTGAAGTCGAGGAACGTGATCGGGACGACATCGGGTTCGAGTAGCCCCCAGCCTCGAGCTCGGCCACGAAATCGGGCCAGAGCACCCGCAGGAGGATCGCTTCCACCTTCCGTTCCGTCGTGCCGTTCTGGGTGTACATCGGGAACACCACGAGGTGTACGAGGCCGTCGGTCCGGGCGAGTTCGGGATGGAAGGCCCGGAGCGAATCAAGAAAGTCGGGCACCCCGAAGCCGGTGTCGCACCACCGTCGGAAGTCCTTGACCAGCGCGTCGAGATAGTCGGCGTCGGGCCCGAAGCGTGATGCCAGCTCGGTCGTCGCCGCGCAGACCGTCTCCACGAGGGTCCGCGCGTGCGCGTGGTGTCGCGGGTCGGGCACGGAACCGTCCGGCACCTGGAGCGGCTGCAGTGCGGTGACGGCTTCCTTCAGGCGCAGCCAGGCGGGATGCACCGTCACGGCCGTCGGGTCGACGGCAGGCCGAGCGCCCAGGTCCGGAGCAGCGGTCCGCGGCGCGGCCCAGACCACGGCGTTCAGGAGCAGCTCGGCGCCGGCAGTGGAGTTCCGCACGTCGATACCGAGCACGACGACGCGACCCGCTTCGTCGTCGACCACGGCTGCGACGACCGGTCCCGGCTGACCCGCCCGACCGGCCTGGCGCATCGCGGCGGCAGCGGGGGCGCTCACGGTCAGGGTCGCGACCAGGGGCAACGTGGGCGTCGTCGTCCACGCGAGCAGGTCCTCGATGGGGGGGCCGACGACGGCGCGGGCTCGGCGGGTACGATCTCGCGCGGGTCGGGGTTCGCCAACACCGGGTGGACCTCGACGCCAGGCGTTGCGAGCGCCGAAGCCGCGCCCGGCTCCGTGCCGAGAAGGACGACGACGCCGGCCCCTTCGCGGCGCGACCCGCTCACGTCCGCCGACACCATGGTGACCAGGACGTCCGCTTCCTGCGGCGCGTCCACCAGTACGAGCCCGTGCGCGACAACATGGTCGCGGAGCGCCGGATCGCCCCCGCGCAACGGCTCGGGCAGGTACACGGTCGGGAAGAGCGTCATCGGTCGACCTCGCAGCCACGTCGGAGGGTTACCGGGCGATACGTGGACTGCACGCTACGGTCCGCCTCCGGCCGGGTCACCGATCACACGACGTTGCTGGTCAGCCACCTGAGCGCGCGAGGAGGCTGTCGAGGGTGCCCAGCCCACGCACGGTGGCCACGACGTCGAGCCGCCGCTCGATGACGCTGGTCGTGAGCTTCGTGCGCGCCTGGCCGTGCGGGTAGTGCAGTACGAGCTCGAGGCCCAGGTGCCGGTGCTCGTCGGGCGCGAAGTCGCCGAGCCGTTCGTCGGCGCCGGTTCCCGGGTCACGGTCGAGGAACGCGACCTGAACGCGTCGTGGCTCCGCGTGCGGATACACCGGCCGTGCCCGCTCGAGCACCTCGGCGAGCTGCGCGGGTGTGCGGACCACGACCGGGACGTCCCGGGAGAACTCCGTCCGCAGAGCAACGGACAGCCGCTTCGCGACAGTGGTCGACGACTCGCAGGTCTCCAGCATCAGGTTGCCGGTGGCCAGATAGGTCGTCGCACCCGTCCAGCCGAGGTCGGTCGCCAGCTTGCGCAGGCGCTCCATCGGCACGGTCACCCCGCCGACATTGATCCCGCGGAGCAGCGCGACGTGCGTCGTGGTCATGTCTCCGTGGTCCCGTCGCCCGGCCCGGCCCCGGCCCGTTCGGCCTGGACCAGCACGCGCACGGCCGGGGCGACCTCGGCGGCGAACCGCCGCAGGTCGTCGGGGTCGTCGCCACCCAGGATGAATCCGCTCATGCCGTCCCGGAGGGCGAGCTCGGTGAGCTGCCGCGCCCACGTCGTGGCCGGCCCGCGCAGGAATTCGCGGCCCGGCCCGGTGAACGAGCCGCTGATGTTGTACAGCCGCCGGATGTCCTCGGGTGCTCGGCCCGCGACCGCCGCCGCCCGGTCGACCTGGGCGTTCAGCTCGGTGAGCTCGTCCGGACCGGCGTGACCCGCGCTCGGCAGCCAGCCATCAGCCAGTCGACCGGTCAGACGGAGCATGCGGGGCTTGTACGCCCCCACCCAGATGCCGACGTCGTGCGCCGGGACCGGGCCGGGACGGGCGCCGTGAAGCTGGTAGTGCTGGCCGTCGAACTGCACGCCGACGCGCCCGGGTGCCCACAACGAGCGGATGACGGCGATGGCCTCGGCAAGAGCGTCGACGGACTCCCCCGGACTGCGCCGGGTGCCACCCATGCCGAAGATCGCGTCCCAGAACGCACCCGCACCGAGACCCAGCTCGACCCGACCCCCGGACAACAGGTCGAGGCTCGCGACGGCGCGGGCCAGCACCGCCGGTGGGCGCAGGGGCAGGTTCGTCACGTTCGGCACGACCCGCACGGTCGAGGTCTGACCAGCGATGACGGACAGCAGGGTCCACGCATCGAGGAAGGCGGCCTGGTAGGGGTGGTCCTGCACGGTGACCAGATCGAGCCCCAGCTGTTCTGAGAGCCGGGCCAGCGCGAGCACGCCGGCGGGCCGGTCGGCAGCCGGGGTGAGGAAGGAGCCGAACAAGAGCTCATGCCCGTAGTCCGCCATAGGGTCCCCCGAGGTCGCGAAGGTCGATCCGCCCACCCTAGGCACCCTGCGCCGAGAGGGGAGCAAGCGCCACTCGGATGCCCTTCGATGGGGTGGCTTCTGTGCTTCACCTGCGCCTGCATCGCGCCGAGGTGAAGTACGAGGCCCCGCTCGCCGTGGCCCACCCCGACATGCCGCTGATCCGCCGATCTCCGCGTTCGCGGGGGGCCATCGCGATCGACGCACTCCTCGGCGGGCACGCGAATGTCGCCGCGGACGCGCTGGCCTTCGCCGACCACGACGAGCGGGGGCGGCTTCGGGCCGCGGCACGGGCGCTCCTCGACCTGCTTGACGTCGAACGGACGCCCTAGGGTCGCGGACGGGTGGGAGAGCACCGGAAGGGATCGCATTACGCCGCCGGGATCGGCAGACTGGACGGGTGACCCGATCTCTCGTGCCACCCGGTACCGGCCACCTGCGGGCCGCCGGTCGACCGCACCGCGCGCCCTGGCTCGAGGATGCTGCGAACCGGCGCATCGCACGCTGGCTGTGGGCGCGGGGCTGGCGAACCAGCATCGAGCCGTATCCCGGGTATGGGGCGCCGGGCTGGGTCCGCGTGCTGGCCCGTACGGTGCTTTCGCCGCCGCGGCCGGACGGAACCCAGCGCGCCGCGCAGTCAACCTGGGACGAGCCCATGCGTCGCGTCCGCGGATGGCGCGGGTTCGCGAAGGTGCGGGTGAAGGGCGCCAGGGTGGAGGTGCACGCGGGCACGCAGACGCACCACCTGACCTCTGACCGCAGGGGCTATGTCGACGCCGTCGTGGCAGCGGACCTGCCGGCTGGCTGGCACGACGTCGAGCTCGTCGTCGCGACCGGCGCCGTGACCGCCCCGGTATTCGTGGTGGATCCTGAGGTGCGGTCGGGAATCGTGAGCGACATCGACGACACCGTCATGGTCACCTCCGCGCCTCGGCCCTTCCTCGCCGTGTGGAACACGTTCGTGCTGCGCGAGAGCGCGCGCCGATCGGTGCCCGGAATGGCGCCGCTCTACCAACGGCTGCTGCGCGACGACCCCAGCGCCCCGGTGCTCTACCTCTCCTCTGAGGCATGGAATGCTGCGCCGGCGCTCGGGCGCTTCCTGCGGCGGAACGGCTACCCGGCCGGCCCGTTGCTGCTGACCGACTGGGGCCCCACGCGCACTGGATTGCTCCGGGACGGTGTCGATCACAAACGCGCTGCCCTGCGCCGCCTCGTCCGTGAGTTCCCTCAGATCCGATGGCTGCTCGTCGGGGACGACGGGCAGCGGGATCCCGAGATCTACACCGAACTCGCCGCCGAGCAGCCCGCACACGTGCGCGGGGTCGCGATCCGGCAGCTGACAGATGGCGACCGGTCGGGCGATCCCGGCGTCCCGCTCGTCGCGGCTCGTGACGGGACGAAACTGGCCGAAGCCTTGTTCGTCGCAGGGATCGACCTGACGCGACGACCTGCAACGTCTGGGCACTGACGGCCGCAGGATGCCAGCGACCACCGCCGTGAGGACGGCCAGCAGCTGCGGGCGATCCGCACCACCGAGGTGACCGTCTCGTCGGTGGTGACCGGTCGCAGCAGCGTGGTCCTGACGTTCCCGCTCGGACCGACGGCCGTGACCCTTATGGCGTTCGCCGCTGAGCTGGGCTGGTCCAGTCCAGCAGCCGCTCGACCGGCCACGTGTTGATCACTTGGCTCGCCGGGACATGGCGCTCGGCCGCACGGTCGCAACCGGTGCGCTGCCAGTCGAGCTGTCCCGGGGCGTGCGCGTCGGTGTCGATCGCGAACACGCAGCCGGCATCGACCGCGGTCCGAATCAGCTCGTGCGGCGGATCGAGCCGGTCGGGCCGACAGTTGATCTCGACCGCGACGCCGTGCTGGGCGCACGCCGCGAAGACGGCCTCGTGATCGAAGGTGCTGGGCGGGCGCAGCCTTCCGATCAGCTGCCGACCGGTGCAGTGACCGAGCACGGCGACGCGCGGATTCGCCACCGCGGCCAGCAGACGCCGTGTCATCGGGCCGGACTCCATCCGGAGCTTCGAGTGCACCGACGCCACGACGACGTCGAGCGTCGCCAGCAGGTCGGGCTCCTGGTCGAGCGAGCCCTCGTCGAGGATGTCTACCTCGATCCCGGTGAGCACCCGAAACGGAGTCCCCGCGGTGTCGAGTGCTGTGTTGACGGCGGCGATCCGGTCGAGCTGGGCACGCAACCGTTCTGGGCTCAGGCCGTGCGCGACGGTCAGGCGCGGGGAGTGGTCGGTGACGGCCAGGTAGTCGTGGCCGAGCTCCAACGCGGTCAGCGCCATCTCTTGCAGCGAGCTGGTGCCGTCGCTCGCATTCGTGTGGGAATGGAGGTCGCCGCGCAGCGCCGCCCGCAGCGCCGCACCTGGACCCGTCGTCGGCATCGCCGCCTGGCGCTCGAGCGTGTCGAGGTAGGCGACCGGGTCGCCGCGCAGCGCCGCGCGGATCACCCCTGCGGTGCGCTCTCCCACGCCCGGCAGATCGGTCAGACGATCCGATTCCGCCAGCCCCCGCAGCCGGTCCGGCTCTGCTGTCTCGACGCTGCGCGCAGCGCCGCGAAACGCCGCGCTGCGATACGGCGTGGCCTGCCCGCGTTCGAGCAGGAACGCGATCCGGCGCAGCGTGACGACCGCGTCGTCCTGCGCCTGGCGCGGGGTCGATGGTCGCATCGGCGGGGTGCGGCTCAGGATGCGCGGCGCCGCGGCGCGGTCTGCGCTGTCGACGGCGCCGATGCCGGTGCTGCGCCGGGAGGCGTCGCCTGAGCGGTGGTCTTGCTGGCGGTGGTCTTGCTGGCGGTGGTCTTGCTGGCGGTGGTCTTGCTGGCGGTGGTCTTGCTGGCGGTGGTCTTCTTCGCGGCGGCCGACCTCTTGACCGCGGGTTCCGCCCGCTCGGCGACGCGAACTGGCGCACCGCGCGCCTCCCGGGCCTTGTCGATGCTGCGCTGCAGCGCAGCCAGCAGATCGATGACCTCACCGCCGCCCTGCGCCCCGCTTCGGCCGTCCGCGTCCCCGACTGGCACCGCTTGGGTGCCGCCGGCCGAGACTCTGGCCTCGATGAGCGCCTCGAGAGCGCCCGAGTAGGAGTCCTCGAACGCCGTCGGGTCGAAGTCCCCTGCGAGGGACTCGACCAACGACGACGCCATCTGCAGCTCCTGCGGGCGGACTGCGACCTCGACCTCGAGCACCGGGAAGTCGGCAGCTCGGACCTCGTCCGGCCACAGCAGTGTCTGCAGACAGATCACGTCGTCGCGCACCCGCAGGACCGCCATCGACTCGCGCTGCCGCAAGGCGACCTTGACCACGGCCATCCGCTCGCTGTTCACGAGCGCCTCACGCAGCAGCGCATACGGCTTGACTGCCGGCTTCTCAGGCTCGAGGTAGTAGGTCTTCGCGAGCAGGATCGGGTCCACCTGCTCCGCCGGAACGAACTCGAGCACCGAGATCTCCCGCTCGGTCGCCAGCGGTAGCTCGGCGAGGTCCTCGTCGGTCAGGACCGCCAGCTCGCCGTCGTCCGTCTCGTAGCCCTTGGCGATGTCGCTCATCTCGACCAGCTCACCGCACACGCTGCAGGTCTTGCGATAGCGGATCCGTCCGCCGTCGGCGCGGTGCACCTGGTGCAGCGGGACGTCGTGCTCGCCAGTGGCAGGGTAGAGCTTGACCGGGATGTTGACCAGGCCGAAGGCCACCGCGCCCGTCCAGATCGCTCGCACCCTCATCGCCTCCTCACTGCGATGTGCCCGTCGCGCACGTCCGCGCGCCGAAACGGGCCCGTATTGGCAGGATGGACCCGTGCAGCCCATGCTCGCCACCCGGGCGGCCGATCTGGCCGAACTTCCCACGGGCCCTGGGTGGGCCTACGAGGTCAAGTGGGACGGTGTTCGCGTGCTCGCCGACACGACCGGTGGCCGATTGCGCCTGTTGAGCCGGACCGAGCGGGACGTTACCGTCGCCTACCCCGAGCTCGCGGGTCTTGCGGGCATCCAGGGTGTGGTGCTCGACGGCGAGGTGGTCGCGATGGTCGACGGCGTCCCGTCCTTCGCCGCACTCGCTGAACGGATGCACGTGCGGGACGGTGCCCGGGCTCGCGCTCTCGCTGCGAACCACCCGGTGAGCTATGTGGTGTTCGATGTGTTGCGGCTCTACGGGGTGGATCTGACCCGCCGGTCGTTCGACGAACGCCGCTCGACCCTCGAACGCCTCGACCTGCCCGCCCCGGCACAGCTGTCCCCCGTCTACGACGACCGGGACGACCTCTGGCAGGTGACTTTCGAGCATGGTCTGGAGGGTGTTCTCGCGAAGCGACGGGCCTCGACCTACCAGCCCGGGAGGCGCTCGAGGGACTGGGTCAAGGCGGCCCACCGGATCAGCCGCACCGCGGTGGTGGGCGGCTGGCGCGGGGAGTCGACCGGTTCAGGACGTCTGGGCGCGGTGCTGCTCGGAGCGCCCGACGCCGCGGGCTCGCTGCGCTACCTCGGCCGCGCCGGCAGCGGTTTGGCCGGACCCCTGGGTGTCGACCTGACCCGGCTGCTTGCGCCGCGTGGCCGCCCGTCGAGCCCGTTCGCCGAACCTGTGCCCGCACTGGACGCGCGCGGCGCGCACTGGTGCGAACCCGACCTGGTCGTGGACGTCGCCTACCTCACCCGGACCCCAGGCGGGCGGCTGCGCCATCCGGTCGTCAGGGGCGTGCGGGATGACGCGGCGGTGGACCCGTGGGGGGACCTGTGAACCCGAGGGAAGGGACTCAGCTCGTCGACGTGGACGGCAGGCAGGTGCGTATCGGGCACCTGGACCGGGTCATGTACCCGTCGGTCGGGATGACGAAGGCCGCGGTGATCGACTACTACTCCCGGGTGTCTGTCGCGCTGCTCCGCCAGCTGCGCGACCGTCCCGTCACCCGGATCCGGTACCCCGAGGGTGTCGAGGGCGACCGATTCTTCGAGAAGAACATCCCCGCGGGCGCGCCGCTCTGGCTTCGCCGTCAGACGATCCGGGCCGCCCCCGGGGCTGACGACGAGGGCAAGGAGTTGACTCTCCCATTCTTGGACGATCTCGCAGCGCTCGTGTGGGCCGCGAACCAGGGCGCGCTCGAGCTGCACACCCCGCAGTGGCGCGTGAACGCAGCAGGCGGCGTGCAACCACCGGACCGGCTCGTGATCGACCTCGACCCAGGCCCGCCGGCGGCCCTGCTCGAGTGCGTTCACGTGGCCTACCTCGTGGCCGACCGGCTTCGCGCCGACGGGCTCGAGACGTTCCCGGTCACCTCGGGGAGCAAGGGCCTGCAGCTGTACGCACCGCTCGACGGGCGGCGCACCGCCAGTGAGATCCGAAGGTATGCGCGCGACCTCGCGCACGAGCTCGCTGCGGCCCACCCGAGGACCGTCGTCGCCCTCATGCGGAAGGATCTGCGCGGGGGCAAGGTGCTGCTCGACTGGTCCCAGAACCACCCCGGCAAGACGACGATCACGCCGTACTCCTTGCGCGGTCGCGAGCGGCCGACGGTTGCGGCGCCGCGCACCTGGGACGAGCTGGCCGACGTCGATCTCGCGCAGCTGTCTCCGGACGATGTGCTCGAGCGGCTCGAGCGCGACGGCGACCTGTTTGAGGGCCATTGATCGCCGGGCGGCGATCTGTTCGCCCTAGCCAGGTAACGGTACGGTCTCGGGCGCGAGGATGGCTGGCGCTGCCTCGTCGTCCCGCCGTGCGGCCGGGCGCGCGAGGGTAGCAAGCAGGCCGAGCAGGATCACTCCTGCTGCGCTGAGCGTGGTCACGCGCGGGTCGCGATGGAGCCGACCGCCGACCCGGCTCAGCGGCTCGACGCATACGGGCGCGAAACGCTCAGGCTCGCGCCCGAGGGTGCGCACCGCGCGGCCGCCGCGCTCGCGGGGGCGCCGCTGCCCGCCGAATGCAGGGCACGCCTCGTGGAGCTGCATCGCGAGCACATGGCGCCATTCCTGGCTGCGCTGCACGAGCTCGGGGTGCCGGAACCGGAACTGACGGGACAGCTGCTCGGCGGTGCACTCCGGGCGGCCATGGCGGCGATCGAAGGGGGGCGCGGCGCGGGACACGGTGACCGAGCGGACCCTGGATCTGGTGCGTTCTACCGTCGGTCCCCGCTGACCGCTCAGTTGCCGGACGCAGTCCCGCCGCCGGCTGCGAGCACGTCCGAGAGCGCGAACGTCACCGGCTCCTCCAGCTGGGCGTAGGTGCACGACCCCGGATCGCGGTCCGGCCGCCACCGGCGGAACTGAGCGGTGTGCCGGAAGCGTGGCCCTTCCATGTGGTCGTAGGCGACCTCGACGACCCGCTCGGGGCGCAGCGGGACGAACGACAGGTCCTTGCCGCTGTTCCACCGGCTGGTCTCCGCTTCGCGCGGGGTGCGGGCGCCTCCCGTGAGCGGGTCGGCTCCCCACGGATGTCCCGTCAGCTCGGTGCGCAGCGGCTGCAGCTCGGCGAAGAGCTCACGGCGCCGGGCCATCGAGAACGCGCCGACCACGCCGACCGAGGCGAGCGCACCGTCGTCGGTGTGCAGGCCGAGCAGAAGGGAGCCGATGGCGTCGGGTCCCGAGGTGTGGACCCGGTAGCCGGCAACGACGCAGTCCGCGGTCCGGTCGTGCTTGATCTTGCTCCAGCCGCGTTTGCCCGGCAGGTAGCTGCTGTCGGCGCGCTTGGCGACGACGCCGTCGAGGCCGGCCCCCTCGAACTGCCCGAACCACCGGCCGGCCAGCTGCGCGTCGTCGGTGCTCGGCGTGAGGTGGACGGCGGATGTTCGGCCGTGATCGCGTGGGGACTCGCCGGACCGGGCCAGGGCGTCCTCGAGTGCTGTGCGGCGGTCGGTGAAGGGCCAGGACATCAGGTCGTGGTCGTCGAGAGCGAGCAGGTCGAACGCGACGAACAAGGCCGGGGTGGTCCGCGCGAGCAGCTCCACCCGCGACGCGGCGGGATGGATCCGCGCCAGCAGCGCCTCGAAGTCCAGCCCGGACGTGCTCCGGCTCGGGAGGACGATCTCGCCATCGAGCACGCAGCGCGTGGGCAACTGCGCGAGGGCGGCGGCCACGATCTCGGGGAAGTAGCGGGTGATCGACTTGGTGTTGCGGCTTCCGATCTCCACCTCCCGACCGTCGCGGTAGACGATGGCTCGAAACCCGTCCCACTTGGGCTCGTAGCGCTGCGCGGCGGGGATGTCGGGGACGGACTTGGCCAGCATGGGTTCGACCGGCGGCATCACGGGCAGGTCCATCGCGCCAGTGTGCCGCGGGCGGCGTCGCCCCGCGAGCGGCGGGGGTCGCCCACCCGTCCGGGGTGGTCAAGCGCCCGGGCGCGCGCCGATGAGCACCGGTGTTTTGAGGAGTGCGGGCAGGCGTCCCTCGATGCGTCTGACCAGCTCGGGCAGGAGCTCGCCCGCGACCGGACGCCCGAGGCCGAAGCCCTGGGCCGCGAAGCAGTCCATGTCCCGCAGGGTGAGCAGGGTGGCGTCGTCCTCGACTCCTTCGGCCACGACGTCGAGCCGTAGTACCCGCGCCAGCTCGATGGTCGAGCGCACGATCGCGGCGTTCGCGGCGTCGTCGATAAGTCCGGTGACGAACGATCGATCGATCTTCAGCCGCCCGACCGGCAGTCGTTGGAGGTAGGCCAGCGAGCTGTACCCGGTGCCGTAGTCATCGATCGTGAGCATCACACCCAGCTCTGCGAACGCTCCGAGCACTTCCGCCGAGCGCCGCGGGTCCACCATCGCGGTGCCTTCGGTGATCTCGAGCTCGAGCGATCCCGGCTCGAGACCGTGGCGTTCGAGGGCTGAGCGCACCTCGTCGACGAGCCCGGGGTCCAGCAGGTTGCGCACCGACAGGTTCACCGCCACCGCCAGGTCCAGGCCCTGGTTCCGCCAGCGCGCGCAGTGCAGCAACGCGTCGTCGAGCACGAACTGTGTGAGCGGCCCGATGAGACCCATCTGTTCGGCCGCGGTCACGAACAGGTCCGGCCCCAGCAGACCGTGGCGCGGGTGCTGCCAACGCACCAGGGCCTCGACCCCGAACACCCGCCCGCTGCACACCTCTACCTGCGGCTGGAAGTGCAGCACGAGATCACCGTTCGTGAGTGCGTCGCGCAGCTCCCCGATCAGCAGCATGGGCGCCAGGGTCCCGCCGGTCTCCATGTCAGGGCCGTAGCGTGCGGTGCGTTCGTGTCGGGCCCGGGCAACCGACAGCGTCACGTCCCCCCGGAGCAGTGCGAGCGCGGAATCCGCGCCGTCTTCCGGGAGCATGAGGACCCCGACACTCACCTCGATCGCGACGGTCAGGTCGGGCAGGTCGAGGGGCCGTTCCAAAGCCGTCCGGATGTGCACCGCCATCCGAAGGGCGTCCTCGCCGGAGGTGATCGATGGGTCCAGGACCCCGAACGTGTCGCTGCCCATCCGTGCCACCAGGGCGCGGTCGCCGGTCAGCTCGCACAGGCGAACGCCGATCGCATGCAGGATCGCGTCGCTTGTCCGGTGTCCGAGGGTGTCGTTGATCTCGGAGAACCGCTCCAGGTCGACCAGCAGGAAGCCCGCGACCTGCCCGTGCGGGTCACCGAGAAACTCACCGAGCCGGTTGGCGAAGCGTCGGCGGCTCGCCAGACCCGTCCCGTAGTCGGTGTCCGCGAGTCTTTCCAGCCGCTCGGCCTGGTCCTTCAGCTGCCGCACCATGTGGAACATCCGAACGAGGATGAGCGGCACCAGAAGACTCTGGGAGATCACGACCGTCCAGGCGTGCAACGGGACCCCCGCGATCAGCTCGCGAATGATGACGCCCGGGCCGATCATCAACGCTGCCGCCAGCGCCACCATGCGAGTCGGCGACGTCGTCTCGACGCGCTCGGTTGCCGGCGCGGAGAGCTCGCGCATCGACGGGTGCAGGGCCGCCGCACCCCACAGCACGTAGGAGGCCAGCCATATGGAGTCGAGCAGGTACGTATGGTCAGCGAGGGCGGGCACGAACGCCGAGACCGCGAACACGATGTCGGCGCCCACCAGTGCGCCGACCGCGCCGGCGACCAGACGGGATGCGGTGTTCCACTGCCCCGCCGCCATGGCCAGCCGCACAATCATGGCGAAGAGCAGCACGTCACACAACGGGTACGCAGCGCCCACGAGCCGGGTGAGCACCGGCTCGCTGACGGCGGTCCAGGTCGGCTCGATCAGGAACACCCAGGAGAGCAGCCCGAGACCGACCGTCAGGATCGCGGTGTCGAGGAGCACGCTCAGCCCGTGCTCGGGGCCGCGGCTCCGCACGAACACCCACAGCCCTGCAGCGAAGAGCGGGTATGCGGAGAGGTACAAGGCATCGGCGAGCGAGGGGAACGGCTCGATGAAAGCCACGTGCTCGTACCAGCCGTACAGCCCGTCCCCGAGCACCCAGATCACGGTGCCGGCGGCGATGAGGTACCACCCGAGCGCATGGGCCGGCCGGTGCCTACGGACGCCCACGATGATCGCGGCAGCGCCAGAGGCACCGATCAGGCAGTAGACGACGTCGCGGCTGACCCCGAGGGGCAGCAGGTCGCAGCCCGCAGCGGCCAGGACGCCGACGAGCAGGTATCGCCGCCAGCTCGCTGTCATCGCACCTCCATGACTTATCCATCGACGCCGGGATACCGTACTTGAGCCTTTGGGCGCGGCCGGCGGGTCTCTCGGGACGAGGCTTGCTGACCACGTAGACCCCGAGGACCGTGGGCAGGGCGTCCCGCACAGACAGGATTGGTGCGCGCGCGGGTACGGGTAGGGCCCGACAAGAAGGTCGACCACCCCGGCCCGACCCGCCAGGTACCGTTGCTTGGTGATCACCCCTCCCGGCGCCAACCCCGACGCCACGGTGAACGCCGTTGTTGTCGTCGTCTCCGACCGGTGCGCGACCGGCGCCGCGGTCGACCGGTCAGGCCCGCGCGCGGTCGAGCTGCTCCAGGCCGCGGGGATCGCGGTCGGTGCGCCGCGAGTCGTGCCCGACGGTGCCCGTCCCGTGTCCGAGGCCTTGGTCGCCGCACTGGCCGACGGCGTCCGCCTGGTGGTGACGACCGGCGGCACGGGCGTCGGGCCCCGCGACCTGACTCCCGAGGGAACCGCTGCGCTGCTGGACCGCGAGCTGCCCGGGCTGGCCGAGGCGCTGCGGCGGGAGGGCGCGCGGCACGTGCCGACGGCGGTGCTCTCGCGGGGACTGGCTGGCGTCACGGCGGACGGCGCGGTCGTGGTCAATCTGCCCGGTTCCCTCTCGGGCGTCCAGGACGGGCTCTCGGTGCTGCTTCCGCTGCTCCCCCATCTCCTCGACCAGCTCGAGGGGGGCGATCATCATGGCTGAAAGCGGCGCCGGAGCCGGCGTCCGGCCGCCGCTGACCGGTATCGGCGCGACCCCGCTCGACGTGGCGGCGCACCTCGCAGCCGTGGCCCACCCACGCGCCGGGGCTGTGGCGAGCTTTCTCGGCTGTGTGCGCGATCATGACCCGGATGTCGAGGGCGAGGTTGCCGCGCTCGAGTACACAGCCCACCCGGACGCCCCACAGATCCTCGCGCGCATCGCCGCCGAGACGGTGACGGGCGAAGGCGTGCTAGGGGTGGCCGTGAGCCACCGGGTCGGCCGGTTGGCGGTGGGCGACGTCGCCCTCGTGGCCGCGGTCGCGACCGCGCATCGCGAGCTTGCGTTCGATGTCTGCCGCGTGCTGGTCGAGCGGGTCAAGACCGAGCTGCCGGTCTGGAAGCGGGAGATCCTCGCGGACGGCACGCAGGTCTGGGTGGGCTCGGCATGAGCGTGCAACCGCAGTGCCGGGCGGGTCGGACTCCGTGAGCAGCGACTGATCAGCCCAGGTATCGCGTCACTGTCGACGCGGTACCCGGGCTGCTGTCCCTTACCGAGTGTCGCCGACCGAGAGCGCCAAGGAGGCCACCTGTGCCCGTCCGGCCTCGAGCCGGGCGATCGGTACCCGGAACGGCGAGCACGAGACGTAGTCGAGTCCGGCCTCATGGAAGAAGTGGATCGACTCGGGGTCTCCGCCGTGCTCGCCGCACACCCCGATCATCAGACCGGGCCGCGCCGCGCGGCCCTCCTCGACCGCGATGCGGATCAGGCGACCCACGCCGCGTGTGTCGACGGACTCGAACGGCGAGACCGCGAGCACTCCCAGGGCGGTGTACTCGTCAAAGAACGCCCCCTCAACATCGTCGCGGGAGAATCCCCACGTCGTCTGCGTCAGGTCGTTCGTGCCGAACGAGAAGAACTCCGCAGCTTCGGCGATGCGCCCTGCCGTCAGGGCCGCACGCGGAAGCTCGATCATCGTCCCGATCGGGATGTGCAGGGTCGTTCCTGCCTGCTTGCCGACCTCCGCGATGATCTGCACAGCCTGGTCTCGCACGAGGTGCAGCTCCATCACCGAGGCGATGAGGGGCACCATGATCTCCGCGCGCGGGTTTCCGCCGGCCGCCAGCCGCGCCGCGACCGCCTCGGCCACGGCCCGGATCTGCAAGGCGAACAGCCCCGGCACCACGAGGCCGAGTCGCACCCCGCGGAGCCCGAGCATCGGGTTGGCCTCCCGCATCCGCTGGACCGCCGCGAGCAGCGCAAGGTCGTGCTCGTCGGCTTCGCCGCGGGCCTCCGCGAGCGCGACCTTGACCGCAAGCTCGGTGTGGTCCGGCAGGAACTCGTGCAGCGGCGGGTCGATCAGTCGGATGGTGCACGGCAGGCCGTCCATCACCTCGAGTATCTCGGTGAAGTCGGCACGCTGCAATGGCAGCAGAGCGTCGAACGCGGCCTGCTTCTCGGCGTCGTCCACAGCGAGGATGACGCGCTCGATGAGCACGCGGCGCTCCCCCAGGAACATGTGCTCGGTGCGGCACAGCCCTATGCCCTGCGCGTTGAGCGACCGTGCCCGCCGTGCGTCGTCGGCGGTGTCTGCGTTCGCGTGCACGTGCAGCCGGCGGACGCTGTCCGCGTGGGTCAGGATGCGGTCGACCGCCTCTACGAGGTCGATGATCTCCGAGTCCTTCCCGGCGGCTTTGATCGCCGCCGCGAGGCCGTGCTCGAGATAGGTCGCGACCGGGGACGGGACGACGGGGACGTCGCCCAGGAACACCTCGCCGGTGCTCCCGTCGATCGCGATGACGTCGCCCTCGGCCACCGTGTGGCCGCCCGCGCGGAACACCCGCTTGACCGGATCGACGTCCACGTCCTCGGCGCCCACGACACACGTGGTGCCCATCCCGCGCGCGACGACAGCGGCGTGCGAGGTCTTCCCCCCGCGGGAGGTGAGCACGCCGACCGAGGCGATCATGCCGCCGAGGTCGTCCGGGTTCGTCTCGCGGCGCACCAGGATGACGTCCTTACCCTCGGCGCGCCAGCTCTGTGCCGTGACGGAGTCGAAGACCGTTGCTCCGACCGCCGCCCCGGGTGAGGCCGCCATCCCGGTGGCCAGCAGGACCTTCTTGGACCGGAAGTCGAACTGCGGGAACATCAGCTTGCTCAGCTGCGCGCCGGTCACGCGCTCGAGCGCTTCGTCGAGGGTGATGAGGTGCTCGTCGACCAGCTGGGTCGCGATCCGGAACGCGGCTGCCGCGGTCCGCTTGCCGACCCGGGTCTGCAGCATCCAGAGCTTGCCGCGCTCGACCGTGAACTCGATGTCGCACAGGTCGCGGTAGTGCGTCTCGAGCCGCCGCATCGCGAGCGTCAGGTCGGCGTACGCAGCCGGGTCGAGCTTCTCGAAGTCCGCGAGCGTGAGGGTGTTCCGGATCCCGGCGACGACGTCCTCGCCCTGCGCGTTGGACAGGTAGTCGCCGTAGATGCCGGTCACGCCCGTGGACGGGTCTCGCGTGAAGCACACGCCGGTCCCCGAGGTCGTGCCGAGGTTGCCGAACACCATGGTCATCACGTTGACGGCAGTACCAAGGTCGTGCGGGATGCGCTCGCGGCGGCGGTACATCTGCGCGCGGTCCGTGTTCCAGGACTCGAAGACCGAGACGATCGCGAGGTCGAGCTGTTCGCGCGGGTGCTGCGGGAACTCCCGTCCCGACTGGGCGAGCACGATGGCCTTGAACTGCCCGACCAGCGTCTCGAGGTCCGCTGCGGTCAGGTCGACGTCGCTCGTCACCCCGCGGGCGGCCTTGGCCTTGTCCAGCTCGTCCGCGAACAGCTCGCCGTCGATCCCGAGCACCGTCTTGCCGAACATCTGGATCAGGCGGCGGTAGGAGTCCCACGCGAAGCGCGGGTCGTCGGAGTACTGAGCCAGACCCTGCACCGAGGCGTCGTTGAGGCCGATGTTCAGGACGGTGTCCATCATCCCGGGCATGGAGAACTTGGCCCCCGAGCGAACGGAGACCAGGAGTGGTTCGTGGAAGTCCCCCAGCCGTCGGCCGAGGGTGTCCTCGAGGCGCCGCAGCGCCATGGTCACCTCAACCCGCAGCTCAGGCGGGACCTCACCGGTCGCCAGGTAGGAGCGACAGGCCTCGGTCGTGATGGTGAACCCCGGCGGCACCGGCAGTCCGAGGTTCGTCATCTCGGCAAGGTTCGCGCCCTTGCCTCCGAGCAGGTCCTTGAGGTCCTTGTTGCCCGCGCTGAAGTCATACACGTAACCAGCCACAGTGCGCCTCCCGTTTGACACTGGACTGACGTCGTCGTCGGCCCGCTAGGTGCGAGTCTGCCCCCGCTCCGCACAACCCGCCAGGACCAATGGCCCTCCCGACGGGCGAACAGACCGACCGACGACTACGCCGAACCACCCGACCGCACCGACCCTGGACGCGATTGAGCGGAGTCACACGAGCAGCGGCCCGGCTTGCACGAGCAGGACGACATCCACGGCCGCGACGGCGATCGCGAGGTAGAACGGCACGCGGCTGCGCCGGCGGGTCAGTGCCACTACCCCCCCAGCCGCGACGATCCCGCCCGCTGCGACCAGGCCCGGCCACGCCAGCGCGGTGGGTGCGCCGACCGGGCCGAGCACGATGAGCGCGGTCGCCGCGAGCAGTGCGGAGGACGCCAGGAGGCTCGACCTCGTTCCGCCCAGGCGGTGCGGCAGCCCGCGTACGCCCGTCAACCGGTCGTCTTCGAGATCGGGGACCACGTTGGCGAGGTGTGCCCCGGCGCCGAGCAGAGCCGCCGCACCGAGGGCCCACGCGGCCGGCCAGGGATGCCCGGGCAGCGCGAGGGCGACGAAGGCCGGGAGCAGCCCGAACGAGAGCGCGTAGGGCGCCCAGGACCACCGGGAGTTCTTCAGCCGCAGGTTGTACGTCCAGGCGGCGGCAACGGCGATCAGGTGCACCGAGCCGGCCCGCCATCCGGTGGCGAGCGACAGCGGGACGCACAGCGCGAGCGCGACGGCCGCCGCGGCGCGTACGACGCTGACCGGCACCAGGCCCGTCACGATCGGCTTGTCGCGCCGCCCGACGGCGAGGTCGCGCCCGGCGTCGATCCAGTCGTTGGACCAGCCGACCGACAGCTGGCCGGTCAGGACCGCGGCGCCGATCAGGACGCACGTGCGCGGGTTGGCACCGATGCCGATCGCGAGCGCCGTGGCCAGTGCTGTCACCGCAAGCGTGGGACCGAGGTGGCATGCCAGCGCCAACCCGCCGATCCTGCGCCCGACCTGCCGCACTGCTGCTCCGCTCCGTGCTCGTGACCCTGGGTGGACCGTACCAACGAGCCCGAACTCGGGCCGCAGAAGGCGCACCGTGGCACGATGCCGACATGTCGCGCATCGCAGCGGTGAAGGCCGTGCTCCCCGACTTCGTGTACCCGCAGTCCGAGATCACGGCCGCGATCGCGCCGCTGCTCACCGCCGAATCCTCGCCTCGCCGGGCTGTCCTCGAGCGTCTGCACGCGGCCAGCGGCGTGCAGACCCGGCACCTGGCCCTGCCGCTCGATCGCTATCAGGACCTGGACACCTTCGGTCGGGCCAACGACTTGTTCATCTCGCTCGGCACTGACCTGGCCGAGCGGGCGCTGCGCGGCGCGCTGCGCGGCGCTGCCCTCGCCCCCGGGGATGTGGACTTCATCCTGTTCGCCTCGGTGACCGGGATCTCGGCGCCCTCGATCGACGCGCTGCTGGTCGCCCGCCTCGGGCTGCGCCCAGACGTCAAGCGCGTCCCGGTGTTCGGGCTCGGCTGCGTGGCGGGCGCGGCTGGGATCGCGCGGTTGCATGACTACCTCGCCGGGCACCCCGGCGAGGTCGCCGTGCTGGTCTCCGTCGAGCTGTGCTCCCTCACGATCCAACGGGGCGACGACTCGATGGCAAACCTGGTCTCGAGCGGACTGTTCGGCGACGGCGCGACCGCCGTGGTGATGGTCGGCGACGAGCTGGCGAGGAAGCTCGGCCCGCTGGGCCCGGACGTGGTGGCGACCCGCAGCCGCCTGTACCCGGGCACGGAGGATGTGCTCGGCTGGGACATCGGCGGCAGCGGATTCCGCATCGTGCTGTCGGCCAGTCTGGCCGGCGTGGTCGAGCGTCACCTCGGGGACGACGTCGCCGATCTGCTCGCTGCCCACGACCTCAAGACGGGTGACGTCGCCACCTGGGTCGCGCACACGGGCGGCCCGAGGATCCTCGAGGCGGCTCAGCGGTCCCTGAACCTGCCCGACGGCGCGCTCGAGCTCAGCTGGCGTTCGCTCGAGCGGGTCGGCAACCTGTCCTCGTCCAGCGTGCTGCACGTGCTGGCCGACACGCTCGCTCGAGGCGGCCAGGAACCCGGCGAACCGGGAGTCCTGTTCGCCCACGGGCCGGGGATCTGCGCCGAGCTTGTGCTCCTGCGCTGGCCCGACCAGGACTGAGGGGCCGGGCGGTGCTTGCCTTCGACCTGCTCGTCCTCGCCGTGGCGGCGGAGCGGCTCGCGGAGCTCGTGGTGTCCAGCAGGCACGTGCGATGGGCGTTCGCCCACGGTGGCGTAGAGACCGGGCGGGCCCACTACCCGCCGATGGTCCTGTTGCACACGGGCCTGCTCGTGGCGTGCGTGGTCGAGGTGCACGCCGCCCGGCGGCCGTTCGTGCCGCTCCTGGGCTGGCTGGCGCTCGCAGCGGTGCTGGGCAGCCAGGGGATGCGCTGGTGGTGCATCCGCACTCTCGGACCGCAGTGGAACACCCGGGTGATCGTGGTGCCCGGGCTGCCGCTCGTCGACCGCGGCCCCTACCGGTGGCTGCGGCATCCCAACTACCTCGCGGTCGTGATCGAGGGGATCGCGCTCCCCCTGGTGCACACGGCCTGGCTGACAGCGGCCGTCTTCACCGGGCTCAACGCCGTCCTGCTGCTGCGGTTCCGGATCCCGGCGGAGGAGCGCGCCCTGGTCTGGGTCACGTGAGGCCCACGGCCGACGTCGACACCGACGTCCTCGTCGTCGGCGGCGGCCCGGTCGGGTTGGCTGCGGCCATCGAGGCGCGGCTCGCCGGCTTGGACGTCGTCGTGGTCGAACCGCGGTCGGGTCCCATCGACAAGGCGTGCGGCGAGGGGCTGATGCCGGGTGCGGTGGCGGCCCTTGCCCGGCTGGGGGTGTTCCCGACCGGGTACGTCCTGACCGGGATCGGCTACCGGGGCGGTACGCGCGGGGTCGACCACCTCTTCCGTACCGGACCGGGGCTCGGCGTGCGCCGCACGACCCTGCACGCTGCCCTCGGTGCGCGGGCCACCACGTTGGGCGTGCGGCGCGTCGTCGACCGCGTCCGGACGATCGAGCAGGACCGCGACACAGTCACCGCCGCCGGGGTCCGCGCGCGTTGGCTGCTGGGTTGTGACGGGCTGCACTCAAGCGTTCGGCTGCTGGCCGGCCTCGCCCGGCCCGGACCGGGACCGCACCGTCGCGGGGCCCGCGACCGGCGGCGCTTCGGTACCCGCCAGCACTTCCGCGTGGCGGCGTGGACGAATCTCGTCGAGGTCCACTGGGGCCCGTCGGTGGAGGCCTATGTCACGCCCGTTGCCGACCACGTCGTGGGCGTGGCCCTGCTCGGCCCCCCGCTCGTCGACTACGCCGCCGCGCTCGCGACATTCCCTTCGCTCGTGAGGCGGCTCCGCGACGGCGAGCCGGTCGATTCTGTGCGCGGCGCCGGGCCGTTGCGGCAGCGGACCACCGGCCGCACCGCCGGCCGCGTGCGGCTCGTCGGCGACGCGGCCGGCTACGTGGACGCGCTGACCGGCGAGGGTCTCCGGGTCGGTCTCGCCCAGGCCGCGGCCGTCGTGGCGCACCTGGACGATGCCGCCGGCTATGAGCGGGCGTGGTCGGAGTCGACCCGGGACTACCGGGCACTCACCACCGCGCTGGTGGCAATGGCAACCTCCCCGGCGCGACGCGCGATCGTGCCCACCGCCGTGATCGTGCCGCGATTGTTCGGAGCGGTCGTCGAGCGACTGGCTCGATGACCGCACCCTCGAACCAGCAGGCGCTACCAGCGAGCGTCGCCGGCCTGCACCGGGGATGCCGGACGTGGACCGCCGAGCCCTGCCACCACCGAAGGCACCGATATTCTCGCTGGCAGGAGCGGGGGAACCATGTACTGCGGGCACCGGTGGCGGTGTCCTTGGGGTGAAGTCGACGCGGCTTGCACCGACCGGGCGCTACTCCCGCCCGAACCCGACAGCTCACCCCGTAGGCGACCGGAGAGGCTCTGATGCCCGTGAGCTCGATCGCCGCCCGCCATCGTGAGGCCGGGCACCCCACGACCGCGCTGTCCGGCCTCGCGGGCGCCGCCAGCGGCACCCTGGTCGTGGTGGGCCGCCGGTCCGCCGTCGCGGCCGCCGCCTCCGGGATCCTCATGTCGGTGTTTGCCGCGCCTGCCTCGGCCGCGCCGTCCCCTGAGAACGCGGCCCGCCCCCCGCTGTGGACACGTCTGTGCTGACCGCCGCGGCCCGCGCGGTGCTCGACACCGCGCCGGTCGTGACCGTGAACACCGATGCTGCGTGGTCGTTCGACGTCCCGGCGCTCACCGTGGTCGCCGACCCGCCCCGCGCGCGTTCGCGGGCCGCGTCCCGGAGCGAAGCCCGCGCGGCAGTCCCCACCAGTGCGGTCGGAGCGCCCGTGAGCGCGAACGGGAATGCGATCATCGAGATCGCCGCCAGGTATGTCGGGGTGCCCTACGTGTATGGCGGCACCACCCCGAACGGTTTCGACTGCTCCGGGTTCACCGCCTACGTGTTCGCACAGCTCGGCATCCCCCTGCCCCGGACCTCTGGGGCCCAGCGCAACGTCGGCATCGAGGTGTCGCGTGCGGACGCCCGGCCCGGCGACCTTGTGATGCACCCGGGTCACGTGGCGATCTACGCAGGTGACGACCAGCTGATCGACGCGCCGCAGCCTGGCGGGACGGCCCAGTTCCGTGCGATCTACTTCTCCAACCCCGTGTTCATCCGGGTCGGCTGACCTCCCGCGGGCCGCGCCCGCGCGCCGCGCCGCTCTGATCAGCTGCGCACGAGCCGAGCGATCGCGGCCGAAGCCTCCTTCACCTTCGCGTCAGCGTCGGCGCCGCCGGCCGCGAGGGCCTCAGCGACGCAGTGGCTCAGGTGCTCCTCGAGCAGACCGAGCGCGAATGCCTCCAGCGCCTTGGTGGCGGCGCTGACCTGGGTCAGGACGTCGATGCAGTAGGTGTCGGACTCCACCTGTCGTTGCAGCCCGCGCACCTGGCCTTCGATCCGCCGCAGCCGCTTGAGCTGGGAGTCCTTCGTGGCGAGGTAGCCCGGTGCGTGGTCCATTTGTCACTCTTCACGTCGGAAGATACCCATAGGGGGTATCTGTCGCACCAAAACTATCGCCGATCGGGGGCTGTCCACAAGAATAGGACGCACTCGTGCTGCGGTAGTCAGGTTCACTCCTTGCTCGCCGGCTCTTCGACGTCCCCGGCCGCGTGGCGGGCAAGCACGAAGAGCAGGTCCGAGAGCCGGTTCAGGTAGCGGAGGGCGTCGCGGCTGACCGCGTGACCGTGGCCTTCGGCCCGCACGACGTGCCGCTCGGCGCGGCGTGCCACCGTCCGGGCGTGATCGATCGCGGCACCGGCCGCCGTCGCGCCGGGGACGACGAAGACCGGCCGCAGCGGACGCTCGGTCACCAGATGGTCGATGACCTCCTCCAGCCCCGAGATCATGGCGGGCGTGACGAGCGAGACGCGCGACGTCAGCCGGTCCCGCTGATCGGGGTTCGCGGCCAGGTCGGCGGCCACGACGAACAGCTCCCGCTGCAGGCGCAGCAGCAGGTCAGCGAGCTGCGGCTGCACGCACGCGGCCCGTGCGACACCGAGCAGGGCGACGGTCTCGTCGACGTCCCCGTACGCGTCGACCAGCTCATCGCCCTTGGAGACCCTGCCACCGAGGAAGAGCCCGGTCGAGCCGTCGTCGCCGGTCTTGGTGTAGATGCGGCTCATGGCCCGCCCTTCGGTGAGTTCGTCGTGGTCGCGCCGCGCGCGCCGAGGTGGGCTCATGATCCCAGTGACGGGCCGTCGGCGGGATAGGATCGCTACGCCGATCCGAGAATCGCGGGGCGGTGCATGTGCTGTAGACGCCTCGTGTGCAGGGGAAGCCGGTTGAAGTCCGGCGCTGACCCGCAACCGTAGGTCGTGACGGTCCAACCGTCCGACGAGCCGGAACACCTGACCGGGACGAGAGGCTCCATCCGCCGAGGTCTGCGGAAAGGAGCCCGGATCGTCGCATCTGCCCCCGCGACCGGCTCGGCCGGAAGGGTGCGGATCTCGAGGTGCCGGGCTGTCCCAGACCGCTCACGAAAGGCATCCCGGTGCGAAAGACCACAGTGGCACTGCTCGCTGTCCTGCTGACCGCACTCCTTGCGCCGTTGTTCGTCTCGACGGCAGCCGCCGGCACCCGGAGCGAGGCGACGCCGGGTGGCGCGTGCGCGACCGGTTCCGGTGTGAGCGTCGTCGTCGATCTCACGGACCTCGGAGGGAAGGTGCTGGTCGGCTGCGCGCCCGGCGACCCGGCCACCGGGCGGCAGGCCCTCACCGACGCCGGGTTCGGCGTGACGGATGCGCCCTCGGGAATGATCTGTGCGATCGACTCGGCCCCCGACCCGTGCCCGACGACGTTCAAGGGCTTGTACTGGTCCTACTGGTCGGCGCAGCCAGGCACGGGATGGACCGCTTATGCCGTGGGTGCGGACTCCAGCAACCCGGCGCCCGGTGGATTCGAGGGGTGGCGGTACAACGACGGCTCGACCGGACCGGGCGTCCTGGCCGCGGACCTCCAGGGTGCGACAGGTGCGACCGCACAACCCACCGGCCGACCCACTGCACAGCCGACTCCGCTGGCTGAGCCGGCGTCCGCACTGTCCGACCGAGCCCCGACGGCGGCGATCACCGGGATCTGTCTCGTCGTCCTGCTCGGGGTCGCCGCGGTGCTGGTCGTACGCCGCCGTCGCGCCGACGCCACGCGCGACTGAGGGGTCTCGTGGTCATCATCACGCCGGGCGCGGTCGACGCCGGCTCGGTCCCGTCCCAGGACCGGGCGGGCCGCCGACGCCGCCCGGTCGTGCTCGGTCCGGGTGCGGCCGTCCATCCGCTGGCGTGGTGGGCCTGGGCGCTCGGGCTGGCGGTGGCGGCCACGCGCACGACCGACCCGCTCGTGGTCGGCCTGCTGCTGGCGGCGACGGTCCTCGTCGTCGCGGTGCGACGGGACGACTCGCCGTGGGCCCGCGCCTTCGGGGCGTATCTCGTGCTGGGCACGCTGATCGTCGTCGTCCGGGTGGTGTTCTACGTGCTGGTCGGGCTCAAGACCGGCGGCCCGGTGCTCGTCGACCTGCCGAGGGTGCCGGTGCCCGCCTGGGCTGTGGGCGTTGACCTGCTCGGGCCCGTGCACATCCCGGGGCTGCTCGCGGCCGGGTCCGACGGGCTCCGGCTCGCCGCGCTCGTCGTCTGCCTCGGGGCCGCCAACGCGCTGGCCAACCCGAAGCGGGCCCTGCGCTGTCTGCCCGCCTCCCTCCATCACCTCGGCACCGCCGTCGTGATCGCCGTGACCGTGACCCCTCAGCTCGTGACCTCAGTCGTGCGGGTCCGTCGGGCGCAGCGCCTGCGCGGGCAGGACGGCCGGGGCGTGCGGTCCGTGCTGGCCTGTGCGCTTCCCGTGCTCCAGGACGCGCTCGATCGGTCGCTCGCGCTCGCAGCCTCGATGGACTCCCGCGGTTATGCGCGGTCGCAGCCGGGCCGGAGCGATGCGCGGATCACGGTCGCGCTCATGGTGGCGCTCCTCGCCGCGGCGCTGGGTACCTACGGCCTGCTCGACGGGTCGTCGCCCGGATGGCTCGGGCTGCCGGTGCTTGCCGTGGGGGCAGTCGTCGCCGTGACGGGTTCGGTGCTGGCCGGTCGACGCGTCCAGCGCACGCGGTACCGCCCAGACCCGTGGCGGCTGCAAGAGACCGTCGTCACAGCGTGCGGGACAGCGGCGGCGCTGCTGACCGTCAGCAGCCGGGGAATCGGAGCTGCAGGTGCGCTGCTCATCGCGCTGCTGGCGGCGCTCCCGGCGGCGACCGGCCCGGGGAGGGCTCGATGATCCGCTTCGAGCACCTCGGCGTGACGTACGCCGGACAGGCCGAGCCCGCGCTGCGCGACGTGACCGCGCGGGTCGACGAGGGTGAGCTGTGCCTTGTCATCGGGCCCACCGGCTCGGGCAAGTCCACGCTGCTGCGGGCCGCGTGCGGACTCGTGCCGCACTTCACCGGCGGACTGCTCGCCGGCCGCGTGCTCATCGCCGGCCGCGACACGCGCGAGCACCGGCCGCGTGATCTGGCCGACGTCGTCGGCGTCGTCGGCCAGGACCCGGTCGCCGGCTTCGTCACCGACTCCGCCGAGGAGGAGCTCGCGTACGGCATGGAGCAACTCGGGCTGTCTCCCGCCGTGATGCGCAAGCGGGTCGAGGAGGTCGTCGATCTGCTCGGGCTGGGAGCGCTGCGCGCGCGGCCGCTTGCGGATCTCTCCGGTGGCGAGCAGCAGCGGGTAGCCATCGGTGCCGTGATGACGAGCCAACCCCGCGTGCTGGTGCTCGACGAACCCACCTCGGCGCTCGACCCGACCGCGGCCGAGGAGGTGCTGGCTGCCATCACGCGCCTGGTGCACGATCTCGGGGTCACCGTCCTGCTCGCGGAGCACCGCCTGGAACGGGTGGTGCAGTACGCCGACCGCGTGATCAGCCTGGACAGCGACGGGACTGCGGTGGACGGGTCGCCGGCCGACGTGCTCGCCGCCTCACCCGTGGCCCCCCCGATCGTCGAGCTCGGTCGGCTCGCCGGATGGAGTCCGCTGCCGCTGTCGGTGCGCGATGCCCGACGCCGGGCGGCCCCGCTGCGCAACCGGCTCGTGCGGGCTGCCGCCGCGGCGCCACCGGCAGACCAGACCGCGCCCGCCCGCCCGGGCGCCATCGTGCTGGCGGTCCACAATCTGCACGTGCATCACGGGCGCGTGCACGCCGTTCGTGGGGCCGATCTCGAGGTGCGCGCCGGTGAGGTGGTCGCTCTGATGGGGCGGAACGGGGCCGGCAAGTCGTCGCTGCTGTGGGCGCTGCAGGGCGGCGGTCCCCGATCGGGCGGGACCGTCCGGATCACCACCACATCGGGCGAGGTCGATTCGGCGGCCCTTCGACCCGCACAAGCCAGGCGGCACGTCGCCCTCGTGCCGCAGACGCCGTCGGACCTGCTGTACCTCGACACCGTTCGCGCCGAGTGCGAGGCGGGTGACGTCCAGGCCGGGGCGGGCGACGGGGCCACCTATCGCCTCCTGACCCGGCTCGCGGGTCCGGTGCAGCCGGCCGCGCACCCGGGCGACTTGTCGGAGGGGCAGCGGCTGGCCCTCGTGCTGGCCGTCCAGCTGGCGGCGGCACCGGCGGTGCTGCTCCTCGACGAGCCGACCCGCGGTCTGGACTACGTCACCAAACGCCGTCTGACGCGCGTGCTCGCGGAGCACGCGACTGCCGGCGGTGCCGTGCTGCTGTCAAGTCACGACGTGGAGTTCGTCGCAGGGTGCGCCGACCGCGTGATCGTCCTGGCCGACGGCGAGATCGTGGCCGACGGCAGCGCCCGGGAGGTACTGGTCTCCTCGCCGGTCTTTGCCCCCCAGGTGGCAAAGGTCTTGCACCCGCTCGAGCTTCTCACGGTCGAGGCCGTGCGGGTGGCGCTCGGTGCGCCGCCGGTGAAGCCGGTGACGCCATGAGCCGACCGCCCGCGGCGATACGGGCCGTGCCCGTCACGACCCGCACCACGCTGGCCCTGGGACTTGCTTCCGTGGTGGGTGCCCTGGCATTCGGCTGGCCCCTGCTGATCGATCAGAACCGCGGCCTCGCGCGCGGCACGAACGCTCCGCTCGTCCTGGCCTTCGTGCTGCTCTCGGTCCTGGCCGTCGTCTTCGTCGCCATGAGCGACGGCGGTATCGACGTCAAGGCGATCGCGGTGCTGGGCCTGCTGTCGGCGGTAGGTGCCGTGCTCCGCCCGCTGTCCGCAGGGACGGCTGGGGTGGAGACGGTGTTTCTCGTCATCGTGCTCGGCGGGCGGGTCTTCGGTCCCGGTTTCGGGTTCGCGCTCGGATCGACGACGCTGTTCGCCTCCGCCCTGCTGACCGGCGGTGTCGGGCCCTGGTTGCCGTTCCAGATGCTCGCCGCCTCCTGGGTCGGGCTCGGGGCGGGGCTCCTCCCCCACCGCCTGCGCGGCCGGCGCGAGGTGGTCGTGCTCGCGGCATACGCGGCGCTGGCCGGACTGGGGTACGGGCTGGTGATGAACATGGCGTGGTGGCCGTTTCAGCTCGGCGGCGGCACGGCGCTGTCCTTCGTCGCGGGTGACCCGGCCGTGAACAACCTGCATCGGTTCCTGCTCTTCAGCCTTGCCACCTCCCTGGGCTGGGACGTGGGACGGGCCGTCACCACCGCCCTGGGGGTCGCCGTGGTCGGTCGGCCCGTCCTCGCGATCCTGCGACGAGCCGCCGCCCGCGCCGCGTTCGCGCCAGTCGGTCCGGCCCCCGGACAGTTCACAGGAACCGGCGCAAGCCTGCTCCGGAGCGACACGCGGAATTTGTCGGACTGAGGTACTGCCATACGCTCGAATCCCACATATAGTGGTGACCCGGAAGTCAGAAGCCCACAAGTAGTGGTTGATAGGCATCGGAACCTTCAGGGAGATGGTATGAGCGAGACGTCGCAGGCAGCCGGGCAGACCGAGATGAAGGGTGGCGGACGGACCCGGAAGCCGGCGCTGACGATTGGCCGGGTGTTCACCACGGACGGCACGCACCCGTACGACGACATCGTGTGGGAGCGCCGCGACATCGTCCAGACGAACTGGAGGTCGGGCGAGACGATCTTCGAGCAGAAGGACGTCGAGTTCCCCAAGTCGTGGTCACTGAACGCCGCGACGATCGTCACGACCAAGTACTTTCGGGGCGCCATCGGGTCCGAGGTCCGCGAGTGGAGCCTCAAACAGCTCATCGACCGGGTCGTGCTCGCCTACACGAAGGCCGGCGTGAAGCACGGCTATTTCGCGACGGACGCCGACGCCGAGGTCTTCGAGCACGAGCTGACCTGGATGCTTGCGCACCAGGTGTTCTCCTTCAACTCCCCCGTGTGGTTCAACGTGGGCACCGCGTCGCCGCAGCAGGTCAGCGCCTGCTTCATCCTCGCCGTCGACGACACGATGGACTCGATCCTCAATTGGTACCGCGAGGAGGGCATGATCTTCAAAGGCGGGTCCGGAGCCGGCCTGAACCTCTCGCGGATCCGCTCCTCCAAGGAGCTGCTCTCCTCCGGGGGAACGGCGAGCGGCCCGATTTCCTTCATGCGCGGCGCCGACGCGTCCGCGGGGACCATCAAGTCCGGCGGGGCGACCCGCCGTGCGGCGAAGATGGTCGTGCTCGACGTCGACCACCCCGACATCGAGGAGTTTGTCGAGACCAAGGAGCACGAGGAGGGCAAGATCCGCGCGCTGCGCGAGGCCGGCTACGACATGGACCTCGGCGGCAAGGACATCATCTCGGTCCAGTACCAGAACGCGAACAACTCGGTCCGGGTGACCGACGAGTTCATGCGCGCCGTCGAGCAGGGCGCCGCTTTCGGCCTCAAGGCCCGCCAGGACGGCCGCGTCCTGGAGACCGTTGACGCCAAGCAGCTGTTCCGGAAGATCTCGCAGGCGGCCTGGGCGTGCGCCGACCCGGGACTGCAGTACGACGACACGATCAACGCGTGGCACACGAGTCCCGAGTCCGGCCGGATCACGGCCAGCAACCCTTGCAGCGAGTACATGCACCTGGACAACTCCTCGTGCAACCTCTCGTCGCTGAACCTGCTGGCCTTCCTGCGCGAGGACGACACCTTCGACACCGAGCGGTTCGTCAAGGCCGTCGAGCTCATCATCACGGCGATGGACATCTCCATCTGCTTCGCCGACTTCCCGACGCCGGCGATCGCCGAGACCACCCGCGCATTCCGTCAGCTGGGCATCGGGTACGCGAATCTTGGTGCGCTGCTGATGGCGACCGGGCACGGCTACGATTCCGACGGTGGGCGGGCGTTGGCGGCCGCCATCACGTCGCTGATGACGGGAACGGCCTTCAAGCGCTCGGCCGAGCTGGCCGGTGTGGTCGGCGCCTACGACGGTTATGCCCGCAACGCCGAGGCGCACCAACGAGTCATGCACAAGCATGCTGCGGCCAACGAGGCTCTGCGCACGCTCGACCCGATGGGTGCCGAGATCCACGCGGCTGCGACCACCCAGTGGCAGGACAGCCGGAGGCTCGGCGAGGCGAACGGGTGGCGCAATGCCCAGGCCAGCGTTCTCGCGCCGACCGGGACCATCGGCTTCATGATGGACTGCGACACGACGGGGATCGAGCCGGACTTCTCTCTCGTGAAGTTCAAGAAGCTTGTCGGTGGCGGGTCGATGCAGATCGTCAACCAGGCGATCCCGCGCTCGCTGAACCAGCTCGGGTACACCCAGGAGACGATCGAGGCCATCGTCGAGTACGTCGCAGAGAACGGTCACGTGGTGGACGCGCCCGGGCTCCAGTCGGCGCACTACGAGATCTTCGACACCGCGATGGGCCGGCGCTCGATCGCCCCGATGGGCCATGTGACGATGATGGCGGCGGTCCAGCCGTTCCTCTCCGGGGCCATCTCCAAGACCGTGAACATGCCCGAGAGCGCCACGGTCGAGGAGATCGAGGAGATCTACTACGAGGGCTGGAAGCTCGGTCTCAAAGCTCTGGCGGTCTACCGGGACAACTGCAAGGTGGGTCAGCCCCTCTCTGACAGCAAGAACGCGCCCGCCGAGCAGCCGACCCAGGCCAGCCTGGCGGCGACCGCGGCGCAGACGGTCGCGGGCGCCCCAGCACGGCCGGTCCGCAAGCGGCTTCCGAAGTCCCGGCCGTCGATCACGACGTCGTTCACGGTGGGCGGCGCCCAGGGCTACCTCACGGCTGGTTCCTACCCGGACGACGGGCTCGGGGAGATCTTCCTGCGGCTCGGCAAGCAGGGCTCGACCCTGGCCGGGGTGATGGACGCGTTCTCGATCGCCATCTCCATCGCGCTGCAGCATGGGGTGCCGTTGGAGACCTTCGTACAGAAGTTCACCAACCTGCGGTTCGAGCCCGCCGGGATGACCGACGACCCGGACGTCCGGATGGCGCAGTCGATCATGGACTACATCTTCCGGCGGCTCGCGCTGGACTACCTGCCCTACGAGACCCGGGCAGGCATGGGGATCCATACGACCGAAGAGCGCACGCGTCACCTCGACACGGGCTCCTACGAATCGAACGAGAGCGCCGATCTGGAGTCGATGAACCAGACCACCGGCTCGGCGCCGGCCCCCGAGGTCCGGGCGGCCCGGTCGATGGTCGCACCGACGCCGGTGGCGGGTCCACATGCCAGGGTGTCGGCTGCGGTCCACTCCTCGACCGAGCTGTTCGAGCTGCAGCAGGGCCGCACGGCTGATGCCCCGCTGTGCTTCTCGTGCGGGATCAAGATGCGCCCCTCGGGTTCGTGCTACGTCTGCGAGGGTTGCGGTTCGACCAGCGGTTGCAGCTGACGCCGGTCTCAACGATCGGATCTGGTCCACCCGGGCCCGGCGTGGGGTGCATCGCCTCGCGCTGGCCCGGGTTCGGCCGCGTACGTACGTGCGTGCGCCCTAACATGGGCATGCCGCGTGTTCGGGCCGGGCAAGTGGGCGCGTTCGAGCGTTGACTTTCGAAGCTCCACCCGCTCGAAGGAGACCCCCTGATCCGCGCTGCCCACGTCGTCGATGCACCGCTGCCAGGACGCGAGGAGGTCGCTCGGGTCGTCGATCACACGCTGCTGGCCCCGCAAGCTACTGCCGCGGACGTACGAGCGTTCATCTCCGAAGCCCAGCGGCTCGGTGTCGGAGCCGTCTGCCTCTCCCCCGGAGTGCTCCCGGTCCGCGCGGACGGGCTCCGTCTGGTCGCGGTCTGCGGCTTCCCGTCCGGTAGCCACCACAGCGAGATCAAGCGCACCGAGGCGGCCCGGTCGATCGCAGACGGCGCGGACGAGATCGACATGGTGATCAACCTGGGCGCAGCGATGGCCGGCGACTGGGTAGCCGTCGAGGCTGACATCGCCGCTGTTAGGTCAGCCGTGCCGGCTCCGCACCTGCTGAAGGTCATCATCGAGTCCGCGGTGCTGAACGACGAGCAGATCGTCGCTGCGTGCCGCGCGGCGGAAGCGGCCGGCGCGGACTTCGTGAAGACGTCGACGGGCTTTCACCCCGCGGGCGGCGCGAGCGTCGAGGCCGTCGCGCTCATGGCGAGCTCGGTGGGCGGACGGCTCGGGGTCAAGGCCTCGGGCGGAATCCGCACCGCCGCCGCGGCGCGCGCGATGATCGCTGCGGGAGCCACCCGGCTCGGCCTGTCCGGAACCGCAGCCATCCTCGACGAGCTCGACGGCGCCGAGGTGGCAGCGCCAACCGACGCCGGCCAGTACTGACACCGCTCCGGCCTGGGGAACGGGTTCCAGTGGCCGATGTGTGCGTCCTAGCCGGATGCAACGCGCACGAGGCCGAACGGCGCGGTCACTGTGCCGATCCGGGTGCGGACGTGGTACCTCGTGCGTCCCCGCTTCTCGATCTGCCCCGACAAGCCGGCGTACTTGCCGCAGCCATCCAGAACGACGCGCGTCCCCGGGGGCAGGAACCCGTCGAGCGGCAGCCGCGTAGGCACGGCGTCGTTGACCGGGCCCAGGCGCGCGACGAGGACCTGGCCCCGTTCGGCGGCGGTGCGGATGTCCGTCAGCTCGGCCTGGTATGCGGCAGACATCGGCACGTCCCGCCCGTGGAAGCGCCAGCCGATCAGATGCGCGACGTCGAAGATCGGAGCGCAGGCCAGGCAGGACGACGGGCGCGCCGGCCGCCGGTGCCGGGTCACCTCGTGCCCCCAGAGGCACGTACCCACCCACGGCGCCACCGGCCTGGGTGCGCTCGCGCTCATGCGCCGTTGACCGTCCGCACCGATCGCGCGCGCCTTGGCCTGCCAGACGTCGTCGTGAGCGTGCCGAGAGCCAACGAGCGCGTGGGCGATCTCGTGCAGCACCGTCCCGCGGACCAGATCCGCGGAGTGCAGCTCTGCGAGGACCCCGCTGAGCCCTATCTCGCGGCGGGTGTACCGACACACCCCCGCCCGGGTTCGGGCGTGGTCGAAGGTCAGCCGCCAGCCGGTCAGATGGTGCTCCCGCATGAGCCCCTCAGCCAGGGTCCTCGCCTCATCGATGTTCATCGCGCCTCCCGCGCCTCGCAGCTCCGTGACTGCGCGAGACGATAGGTGACTCCACCCACATCGCCGGAGCGCATCGGGCGCGCCGAAGATCGTTCAGGAGTGTTGGCCTACCGTGCTGGACGGGGCCTACGAGGGCGCAGGAGACGCTCGGCGTCGCGGGCCGCGACCCGATCTTCCTCGGCGGTGACATCGGCGTGGGTCGCGCGCTCCCGGACGAGCCACGCCGGGGGCTGCTGGCCCAGCTCCACGATCTCGGCGGTCAGCAGAGGTTCGGTCACTCCGCCGCGGACCAGACCCGCGATCGAGACCCCGAGGCGGCTCGCCACGACCTCACGAGGGTGCGGGCCGTTCTCGCGCAGCTCACGGAGCCATTCCGGCGGGGTGCTCATCAGGGCGGCGAGCTCGGACCGGGTGACCGCCGACGCCTCGCGGAAGGACTCCGGGGCGGCGGGCAGGTGGATCCCCAGCTTCTTTGCAGCCGTCACCGGTTTCATGGTCTGCTGCGTTCTCGCCGAAGTCATCCGGCAATGATATCGGTGACCCTCGCCTAGCCTGGGACCACGCCCGCCACCCGACGCCGGCGAGCGAGGAGAGGGCCGTGGACGTCGATCTGGTGAGACTGCAGTACTTCGCGACCGTCGCCGAGCAGCTGCACTTCGGCAGAGCCGCGGCCGCGCTGCACATCGCTCGACCGGTCCTCAGCCGCGCAGTCACCGAGCTAGAGGCGGAGCTGGGTGTGGAGCTGTTCGTCCGGCCCGCCGAGCGCACCGAGCTGACGGACGCCGGCCGCGCCCTGCTCGCCCAGACCCGGACCGTGCTGGCTGCGGCCGACCTCGCTGCGGCCGGCGAGGTTACCGCGCCGGCCGCGCCCCCCGGCTTCACGGTCGCGGTGATGCCCGGTGTGACCGTCTCCAAGTGGACCCGCCTGTGGGCGGAGCGCCGCCCCGATGTCCCGCTGCACGTGCTCCGGACGGACGCGCAGACGCAGGTCGCCCTGCTCCGCGAGGGAACGGCCGCTGTCAGCTTCGTGCGGCTGCCGATCGACAGGGCGGGCTTGAGCATGATCGGGCTCTACGCGGAGGTCGCGGTGGTGGTCGTCCCGAAGGACCACGAGCTGACCCTGCTGGACTCGGTGGCGGTGGTCGACCTGGTCGACGAGCACCTGCTGCAGGACCCGGACTCGGTGCCCGAGTGGCGCGACGCCGCGATCACCCTACGTACCACCCCACGTCGGCCGCTCCCCGCGATCGGGTCGACGGCTGAGGCCATCGCGCTCGTGGCGGCGGGGGTCGGGATCGTGATCGTGCCGCAGTCCGTCGCCCGGATGAACCATCGAAAGGACGTGACGTACCGGCCCGTAGTGGACATCGCGAAGTACCACGTCGCGCTCGCGTGGCTTGCCGAGGGCACGACGGGCGAGATCGACGAGTTCATCGGCATCGTCCGCGGGCGGTCGGCGCGCAGCTCTCGATCTCCTGCTGCCGCCGGCGGCGAGGCAGCCGAACCCGTCCGTGCCCGCCCGCGGGGGGCCGGGGCGAAGCCCGGCCCGTCCCGGTCGTCGCGGAAGCCATCCAAGACCACCCCGAAGACGCGGCGCCCGCGCGGCAGTCGCTGACCGGGGCTGGGTCACCTGGGAGCGTCAGGTGGTCTCGAAGACGTAGCCCATTCCCGGTTGGGTGATGATGTGCCGTGGGTGGGACGGGTCCGGTTCGAGCTTGCGGCGAAGCTGGGCGGTGTACACGCGCAGGTAGCCGGTCTCGTTGCGGTAGCCGGGACCCCAGACCTCCTGCAGGAGCTGTTGGCGGCCGACGAGCTTGCCTCGATTACGGACCAGGACCTCGATGAGGGCCCATTCGGTCGGGCTGAGGCGCACCTCCTGCCCCAGCCGCATCACCTGTCGGCGCGCCAGGTCGATGCGGAGCTCCCCGGCCTCGACGACCGCCTCGGTGAGATCACCGGGTACCGCTCGCCGCACTGCGGCGAGCAGTCGCGCGAGGAGCTCGTTCATCGCGAACGGTTTGGTCACGTAGTCGTCTGCGCCGGCATCGAGCGCATCCACCTTGTCCTCGCCGTGCTGACGCGCCGAGAGCACCACGATCGGCACCCGGCTCCAGCCGCGGATGCCCGCGATGACCTCCAGGCCGGAGATGTCGGGCAACCCGAGATCGAGCAGCACGACGTCCGGGTGCCAGCTCGCGATGAGCTCGAGCCCTTGGGCGCCGTCGTGGGCCGTGGCAACCTCCCAGCCGTGGGCGCGCAGGTTGATCGCCAGGGCGTGCACGAGACCGGGCTCGTCGTCGACGACGAGCACTCTGGTGCCGGTCATGCGGTCGCGTCCTCGGCCAACGGCACGCGGAGCACCATCGTCAGGCCGCCGCCCGGGGTGTCCTCTGCCATGAGCTCGGCGTGCACGGCGGTGGCGAGCCCCTGGGCGACGGCAAGTCCGAGGCCCAGGCCTTCCGGTGCGGTGTCGCCGAGCCGTTGGAACGGTTCGAACATGTGCTCCTTGAGGTCGTCGGACAGTCCGGGCCCCGTGTCGACCACCCGGAGCTCGACGTCCCGTCGCGTTGCCGACGCCGTGACCAGGACGGGGACGCCGGTGGGTGCGTGGCGCACCGCGTTGGAGACGATGTTGGCCACGACCCGCTCGAGCAGACCGGGATCCGTACTCACCAGGGGAAGCGTCTCGGGCACGTCGACGTCGACCTGCTCCGGCCCGAATCCCTCGGTCGCGATCGGCACGACCTCGTCCAGGCTCGTCGCCCGCAAGACGGGACGGACGCTTCCGGTCTGCAGCCGGGACAGGTCGAGCAGGTTGTCGATCAGTCGTTCGAGGCGGGCGGTGGCGGCGCTGACCGTCCCGACGAGGACGGCGGTGTCTTCCTCGTCCAGGCGCACGTCCGGGGAGACGAGGCCGTCGATGGCCGCGCGGATTGTCGCGAGGGGTGTGCGCAGGTCGTGCGACACGGCGGCTAGCAGGGTGGTGCGGGCCGCGTCGGCCTGCTGGAGCAGGCGCGCCTGTTCGGCCCCCTCCCTCAGTCGCCGGTACTCGAGCACGACGCCCGCTTGCGCGGCGAACGCCTCGAGCACCCGGTGGGCGTCGATCGCGACCACGGTCTGGGCGGTTTCCGGGTCGACCGTGGGCTCGGCCCCGGAGACCGCCAACGCGTGCCACGGGTCGCGGTTCGAGGCTCGCTCGAGCAGGGAGACCCCGGTGAGGTTGAACGTCTCGCGGAGGCGGGCGACGAGGGCCCGTGTCGTGTCCTCACCGGAGAGGACCGACCGGGACACGGCCGCCAGGGCGGAAGAGCAGGGTCGTCACCTCCGCCCGGGCGCCGGCCGGCGTCACCGCACCGACCAGGACCACGACAGCTGCTGCGGGCACAGCCGCGACGGCCTCGGGCAACCCGCGCGGGCGGGCCACCGCGAACCCCAGGACCCCCACTAGCAGAGCCACCGCTACGAAAGGCGCAACGCCGGTCAGCACGTGCCTGACCTCGCCTGGTTCCGGGCGCTCCCCCGTCGCCTTCGAACGTGCTCCCCCAGAGCCGACGGCTCGTGAGCTAACCCCATAGCGCGCCGGCGATCGTGAGGCCGAGCCACGCGGCGGCGAGGCCGGCGGCGAGGCTGGCCATGATGTTCGCAAATCCGTAGAGCAGGGAGCCGCCCTCGGCGAGGCGGACCGTCTCGTAGCCGAAGGTGCTGTACGTCGTCAGCGCTCCGCAGAAGCCGATGCCGCCGCCGGCGACGACCTCGGGTGAGACGCCACCCGCAGCCGCGCCGCCCAGGAGGAACCCGAGCAAGAGCGAGCCCACGACGTTGACGGTGAGCGTTCCCCAGGGGAACACGGAGTCGTGGCGGGCTTGGATGGTGCGGTCGGTGAGATAGCGCAACGGCGCTCCGACCGCAGCGCCGAGAACGACGAGCAGGGCTGTCACGAGTCCTGCGCCTGCGACCGCCGGCCGACGTATCGCGCTACCTCGACGGGATCGAGGACGACCAAGCCGGCCTGGATGAGCTCATCGAGCTGGGGAAGGAAGGCGCGGACGCGCTCCTCGGTGTCCACGATCACGACCATCACCGGCAGGTGCTCGCTCACGCTGAGCATGCGGGTGGTGTGGATGTGATGGGAGGCCCCGAACCCCTCGAAACCGCGGAACACTGCCGCCCCGGCCAGGCCGGCGGCGTGGGCTCGGTGCACGATCTCGGAGTAAAGGGGCTTGTGGTGCCACTGGTCCGCCTCGCCGATATACGCCGTGAGCCGGAGCGCCGTGCCGTCAGGCTTCATGGTTGGTCATCGTCCTTCGGGAGTACCGGATCGGGTGAGGTAACGCGTGGCCACGATGCCGACCATGGTCGCGACCAGGGCCGCCACCATGGTTCCGAACAGGTACGCGAGCGCCAGGACCAGATCACCGCTGGCGATCAGGCGCTGCGCTTCTACGGCGTAGGTGGAGAACGTCGTGAACCCGCCGAGCACCCCCACACCGAGAAATGGACGGGCCAACCGGTGGGGCCGACCGGCGACCTCGGTCAGGACGACCATCAGCGCGCCGATCATGAAGCAGCCGGACACGTTGATAGCGAAGGTGACCCACGGAAACCCGACCGGCGGGTGTGACCAGACCGTGCCCAGCGCATACCGCGCGACAGCGCCGAGGGCGCCACCGACGGAGATGGCGAGCATGACGTCCCACGTGCGCGGGCGGGTCGCGAAGCGCCGCCGGACCGCGCGCACGTCCGTGGCACCGCCAGACCTCACCTCGGCCCGGGGCTCGTTCACGGTTGCGTACTCTCCTCCGGTGACGACTCCGCGCGCTGCGGGACCAACCGTGCTGCGATCACGGCGACGACCATCACCGCGGCGGCGTAGCCGAAGGCCAGTGTCGGGGAGACTGCTGCCCACAGGAAACCCACCACCAGTGATGCTCCCAGGCCGCCCATCGACTGGACCAGGCCGAGGACGCCGTACCCGTTGCCGCGCAGGTGGTCGGGCAGCATCAGCGCCACAACGGTTGACTCCGCGGTCTCGGCGAACCCGATGCCCACCCCGGCGAGCACGAACCCGCCCAGGAGCACCGGCCAGGCGTGCTGGTCCCAGGCGAAGACCCCGTAGGCCGCCACGTAGCACAGCGCGCCGGCTGCGAACACCCGGCGGGGGTCCATCCGGTCCGCGAGGCGTCCACCGCCGAGCGCTGCGAGGGTCGCGGCGCCGTTGTGCACCGCATAGAGCAGGATCGCTGCGGTGGTTGCAGCCGCCAGAGTGCGTCCACCTGCATGAAGCAGGTCGGTCGCGCGCAGGATGAGCAGGGTGGTCGCCATGTTGGCGACCTCGAAGAGCGCCACGGGGGCCAGTGCCCGAGCGAGCCCCGCCTCGCGGAGCTCGCGCAGGTTGAACGACAACGTGCGCCGTCCCTCGGCCGGTGCGACCGTGCGGCGTGCCTCCCGGGCTGCGGCCGTGATCGCGGCCGCAGCGAACATCCCGGGAATGATCGCCAGCAGGATCGTCTGACGGATCCCCACCAGGCCCACGAGCGCGGCCGCCAGCAACGGCCCGACGATCGCGCCTGCGTTGTCGCCTGCTCGCTCGACCCCCGAGGCCCGCCCGTACGCCTCGCGGGGCACCAGGGAGATCAGGAGGGTGTCGCGTGCCGGAGAGCGGATCCCGCGGGACATCCAGGCGAGGGCCCGCAGGCCGCCGACCTGCCACACGGCTGTGGTCAGCCCGATGGCTGACGTCGCCACCGCGGTGAGCAGGTAGCCACCCGAGGCGATCCGCCCGCGGCGGGCCGGATCGTTCGACAGCGGTCCGCCCGCGAGCTTGCTCACGCCGATCAGCGCATCCGAGACCCCCTCGATGGCACCCAGGACCCCGGGGCCTGAGTGCAGGGTGGCGCTCAGAAACGTCGGCAGCACGCTCGTGGCGATCTCGTGCCCCGCGTCACTGAAGAACGAGGCCGCCCCGATGGAGGCGACCCCTCGGGTGAGCCACTTCGGCCGCGTCGTTCCTGTCCCCGTCACGACCCCCGATCCTAGTCAGCCGAGACGCGCGCCCGGGCTGGACACCGGCATGCGGTGGATCGTGGCCGGTGACGCTGTCGAGCGCGGCAGCCGATCCGGCCGCCAGCAGGCCTGCCGAAGCAGGCCTGCTGGCGGTGCTCCCCCGTCGGGAACCTCTACATGGCCCCGAGCTCGTAGATCTCGACGGCGAACTTCCCGGTGCCGTCGCTGAGGAACGGGTGCCCGTCGCACAGGCCCGCGGCCGCGTGGAGGTCGGTCGCCTCGACGATGCTGTAGCCGTTGAGGTCGCTGGCGTTCGTGACCGAGCCGTCGCCCTGTACGCCGCTTCGGCCGGCGAACGGGGCGCCGGCGTCGACCAGCGCGGTGCCGACCTTGCCCATCCAGGCGTTCCACGCCTGCATCATCTGATCGGACTGCTCCACACTCATGTCCACCATCGCAGTGGCGGGCCCTCTGTAGAGCAGGATGAACTTTGCCATGGTGTGCTCCTTCTCCGTCGTGCCGGCTGGCACTGGTCAGGCCGTAAGGCGACCCGAGAATGCGATGAGACGCTCCAGGATGCGGGCGTCGGGGCCGATCGCTACCGCGTCGGCGAGGGAACCTCCTTCCGTTGGCTGGGGAGTGATCTGACGCTGGGCGAGCTCAAGGACGTAGCGGGTCACGTCGTCGGACACCGTGACCTGCTGGTCGGTGGCGACGGCGAAGTCCCAGGCGTGAATCAGGAACTCCCACGACAGCACGCTCACGGCGGCGGCGGCGGGCAGGTCGCTGTCGTCGAGTCGCACGGTGCCGTTCAGGCCGCGCCGGTCCCACGCTTCGACGGCCTGCTGGGCTACGAAGGCCACTCGGGACTCGAGGCTGCCGGACCGGGCTGTGACCACGGCCCCACCGGCTGAGCGGCCGAGGCCCACCAGCGAGCCGATCAGATGCTCAGCGAGCTGTCCGACCGTGAGGTCCCCGCATGGCGTCTGGCGGTCGAGGTCATCGTCCGAGACCCCGCGCAGAACGTTCTGGCACACGGCCAGTGTGGCGTCCGCAGAGGTGACGGGATTGAGCTCCGCCGGCACGGCCGCCCATTCGTCCGGTCCGGCGTCGCCGGTCGTCGCGACACGTTCGAGCCGGTCGAAGAAATGGTTCCAGCCCTGCAGGTGGCTAGCGGCCTGCTCAGAGGTCAGCCCGTTGTGCACGAGGCGAACGAGGGTGCCGCTCTCGACGGGTTCCAGGGTGATCGTGACGGTGGAGGCATCCGGCCCGAGGTCCGGCGAGCCTTCCCAGCCCCACCCGAAAACTATCCGTCTGCCAGGCTCGATCTCGGTAAAGGTGCCGGTGGCGACATGGCCTGGAACCACCGTCCAGCGGTAAGTTCCGCCGGCGCGCAGGTCGACGCGGGCGGAGACGGTCTTCCACCGCCGCAACCGGTCCGGCTCGGTGATGAGCGCGAACGCGTCGTCGGTCGAGATCGGGAGCAGAACGGTCTTCTCAGCCAGCATGAGGCAGTGCTCCTTGAGAGTCGTGAGTCGTCTGCTGGGAGACCAGCAGGGTCGCGTCCGCGACCAGGAGATCGAGCTCGGTCGACCAGAACCGATCCATCTCCGTGCGCAGCCGGGCCATCCCGATGGGCACGACGGCGTAGATGCGCTGTCTGCCCTCTTTGCGGTTGTTCACCAACCCCATCTCGGCGAGCACGCCGAGATGCTGCGAGATCGCCGAACGGGTCACCGTGAAGTTGGCGGCCAGATCGGTCACCGTGTGCGGCCCCGACGCCAACAGCTGCAGGATGCGGCGCCTGGTCGGCTCGGCTGCAGCGAAGAGAACGTCGGGCATCCCGATACGTTAGCCACGACTAACGCATTGCGCAAGAGATGGTCCGAGGGCCGACCCGTCCGACCCGGTCGAGTCATTCCTCAGATCGCCGCTAGGCGCCTCGGGGGCGACGGACCCCCCGGGTCGGTGCCGCGGTCAGCGGGTCGTCCGGCCAGGCGTGCTTCGGGTAGCGACCCCGCAGCTCGGCCCGGACCTGTGGATACCCGGTGCGCCAGAACGACTCCAGATCAGCCGTGACCGCGGCCGGGCGGCGGGATGGCGACAGCAGGTGCAGCAGGAGCGGCACGCGACCGTCGGCTATCCGCGGGGTGCTCCGCCAGCCGAACACTTCCTGCACGCGCACGGCGAGCACGGGCTGCTCGGCGTCGTAGTCGATCCGCACGCTCGCCCCGCTCGGGACGCCGACGCGTTCTGGCGCCAGCTCGTCCAACCGTCCGGCCTGCGGCCACGGCAGCAGTCGGCGTAGCGCCGCCAGGACATCGACCCGATGCAGGTCCCGCGCACCCCGGACACGTGCCAGGTCAGGCCCGAGCCAGGTGTCGAGCTCGGCAAGAAGTGCGTCGTCAGAGACGTCAGGCCACGGCGGTCCGAACGTGGCGTGCAGGAACGCGATGCGTCGGCGCAGGCCGGTAGCGGCCTCTGACCAGGGCAGCAGCGCGAGCCCCTCGTGGTCGAGGCCATCGCGCACCGCCGCCGCGACCAGCACTCGCGGCGGGTTCGAGATCGGAACGGACGACAGCTCGATCGCCCCCAACCAGGTGGTGCGCCGAGCCACCACGGTGCCGTCGATCCACGCGACCTGCTCTTTCTCGTGCAGCAGCGACCTCGCCGCCTCGATCGCGAGGCTCTCGTCGAGCGGCGCCGCCGATCGCACCGTGGCATCGCGCCGTCCGGCGCCGCGGTCGGCGTCCGCGACGGCCAACCAGGGCAACCCGGTGAGCGGCGAGTACACAGCGGGTAGGGCCGCACCGGTCCCCGACGTCATCAGGTACGTCGTCCCGCCGGGTCGTCGTCGCGCGATCCGGTCCGGATGGGCAAGTGCGACGACGAACCCGACGGCGAGGTCGTCACTGAGCTGCCCCTCCCCGTCCGGTCGGCGCCTCCCGCCTGGCAGGTCCCGCTGCAACCGCTTCGCCTGAGCGGCCCAGGTCGCCGCGTCGGCGCCCCCGTGCCGCATCGCCCGAAGCGCCGCCACGAGGTCAGCACCCGGGGTGCGCACATCGTCGGAGAGCAGCGCCACGATCTCAGCAGCCCGTCGCGCCCCGACGACGTCCGCCCCGTCGAGCAGTGCTCGGGCCAAACGGGGGTCGGCGCCGATGCCGGCGATCACGCGACCTCGCGGCGTCACACGGCCGTCCGGCTCGACCGCGCCGAGCCCGACCAACGTGCTCCGCGCCGCGGACATCGCGGTCTCGGGCGGCTGGTCCATCAGGGCAAGGTCGGCGCCCCCCGGACTGCCCCAGCAGGCGAGGTCGAGGGCGAAAGCGGTGAGGTCGGCGGTCGCGATCTCCGGCTCGGGGTGCTCGGGCAGGCGCGCATGCTCCCCTGCCGACCAGCACCGGTATACCGCGCCGGGGGCTTCGCGACCCGCTCGCCCGGCCCGCTGCGTCGCACCCGCGCGGCTCACGCTCACAGTCACGAGGCCGGCGAGACCACGGCGGTGGTCGGTACGCGGCTGCCGCGCAAGGCCGGCGTCGACCACGATCCGCACACCCGGCACGGTGAGCGACGACTCGGCGACCGCGGTGGAGACCACCACGCGGCGACGCAGGCCCGGGGTCAGGGCCAGATCCTGCTCCCGATGGGACAGCCGACCGTGCAGCGGCCGCACGTCGGCGGCGATGCCGGCGAGCCGACGCGCCGTGCCGTTGACCTCCCCGGCGCCGGGCAGGAACACCAGCACGTCACCCTCGCACTCTCCAAGCGCGCGCCGCACGCAGGCGGCCACGTGATCGAGAAACGCCGGGGTCACCCCCCGGTCGTCGGTCCGTCGGATCCGTGGCGGCGTCGGACACCAGACCTCGGTCACCGGGTGCAGGGCACCCTCGACCGCGATCACCGGGGCCGGGCTCCCGTCACCGAGCAGCACTGCGGTGCGGTCGGCCTCGACGGTCGCAGACATCGCGACGAGCACGAGATCCTCGCGCAGGTGGGCGCGCACGTCGACGAGCAGCGCCAGGGCCAGGTCGGCGTCGAGATGTCGTTCGTGGCACTCGTCGAGGACCACGGCATCGACGCCAGGCAGGTCGGGGTCACGCTGCAGGCGGCGCAGCAGCACGCCGGTGGTCACGATCTCGATCCGGGTCGCCGGGCCGCTGCTCCGTTCGCCGCGAACCGCATAACCGACGCTCCGGCCAACGGGCTCACCGAGCAGCTGCGCCAGCCGTCGTGCGGCGGCCCGCACCGCGATGCGGCGGGGCTGGGTCACGATGACCCGACCGTGCACGAGGGCGGCGAGCGCGGGCGGCACGAGCGTGGTCTTGCCTGTACCGGGCGGCGCCTGGAGCACCGCGGTACCGCGGGCGCGGACGGCCGCGGCGAGCTCGGCCAAACCGGTGCGGACCGGTAGGTCGGGCGGGTCGGCGAGCAGCCTCGCAATCGGGTCGTCGGCCATCTGTGCAGTCTGCTCTGGTTCTGCCGACCATTGCGCCCCGCCGGAGCGGCCGGAGAGAGCCAGGCCGGACCCGTTGCCGTGGTCAGTGCAAGAGGCTCCCGGCGTGGTCGGGCACATAGTTCTGGGTGTCGCGCGGCGGCCGCACGTAGCCAGAGGACGGTGGGCGCGGCGGCAGCTCGAGCGGGAGCCGCTGAACCTGGCGGTACTCCACCGTCGACAGCAGGTGCTGGATCATGTTGAGCCGGGCGCACCGCTTGTCGTCGCTCTCCACGACCCACCACGGCGCCTCGGGGATGTCGGTGTGGACCATCATCTGGTCCTTCGCCCGCGAGTACTCCTCCCAGCGGGTGATGGACTCCAGGTCCATCGGTGACAACTTCCACCGCCGCATCGGGTCCTCGAGCCGGGAGCGGAACCGCGCCTCCTGCTCGGAGTCGCTGACAGAGAACCAGTACTTGCGCAGCAGCACCCCGTCCTCGACGAGCATCCGTTCGAAGATCGGGCCCTGGTGCAGGAAGCGGTGGTACTCGTCGTTGGTGCAGAAGCCCATGACCCGTTCGACGCCGGCGCGGTTGTACCACGATCGGTCGAAGATGACGATCTCGCCGGCGGCCGGCAGCTGGGCCACGTACCGCTGGAAGTACCACTGGGTGCGCTCGCGATCGCTGGGTGCAGGCAACGCGGCGATCCGGGCGACGCGGGGGTTGAGGTACTGCGTCACCCGCTTGATGGTGCTGCCCTTGCCCGCGGCGTCACGACCCTCGAAGACGATGACGACGCGCTTGCCCTCGGTCCGGACCCACTCCTGCATCGTGACGAGCTCCGCTTGGAGCCTGAACAGCTCCTTCTCGTAGAGCTCCTTGGGCATCCGCTCCGCGACCGTGGTCTTCGCGCTCTTTGCGCTCTTCGCGGCCTTTGCGCTCTTGGCCATGCTCGCAGCGTACGGCCGCGCGGCCCGCGACGCCCGCTCGGTCAGAACAGGGCGATCTTCGGTACCTGGGGGAAGAGCTGGTCGAGCTCGGCCAGGTCCTCCGGGGACGGCGTCCACCCGCCCGCCTGCGCGTTCTGGTGGACCTGTGCGGGCGTGGTGGCGCCGGCGATCACGCTGGCCACGGCAGGTTGCGCGGCCAACCAGGAGATCGCGACCACGACTTCGGTCAGCCCACGAGCCCTGGCAAAGTCGCCGAAGCGACCCAGCTGCTCGAAGTCCGCCTTCTGGAGCAGCTCCGTACGCGAGTGCGTGAGCCGGCTGCCTGCAGGCGCAGTTCCCTGGCCGTACTTGCCGGTGAGCAGGCCGTTGGCCAGCGGAAAATACGGCAGCACACCGAGCCCGAAGGCACGCGCCGCGGGGATGATCTCGAGCTCCGCGCGCCGGTCCAACAGGTTGTAGTGGTTCTGCGCGGAGATGAACGGGGTGTAAGCGCCCATCCGGGCGACGAACTCCGCCTCTGCGAGCTGCCAGCCCGCACGGTTGGAGTGGCCGATGTAGCGAACCTTGCCCGAGGTCACGAGGGCGTCCAGCGCAGCCAGCGTCTCCGCTATCGGGGTGAGCGGGTCCGGAGTGTGGAACTGGTACAGATCGATCCAGTCCGTGCGCAGGCGGCGCAGGGAGGCCTCGGCGGCCTTGATGATGTACCGGCGCGATCCGCGGGCGCCGTGGTCGAACCCGTTGGCGCCGCCCATGTCCATCCCGAACTTCGTCGCCACGACGACGTCGGCGCGCCGTCTGCCGAGCGCCCGCCCCAGGAGCTCCTCGCTCAGACCGGGAGTCTTGCCGTAGCAGTCGGCAGTGTCGAAGAGGGTGATGCCGGCATCTGCGGCGGCATGAACCAGAGCCGCGGCGCCGTGGGCTGTCTCGCTCGCTGTGCCCGCGCGGCCCAGGTTGTTTCCGCCGAGACCCACCACGGAGACGGCTAGGCCGGAGTTGCCGAGTCTGCGAAGTTCCATGCGGCTGAGACTAGGGGCTGGCGCCCGTCGACCTGCACCGGATCTGACCGAGACCGCGTCGATGGCCCCGCCCGTCCTTGCCCGCACCGGCGCGGCTACGCATGCCAAGTGGGCCGTGTACTCCTACCTCCACGGCAAGCTGCCGGGCGCGAATCCGAGCCCATCACGGCGTCCCGCGTGCCTCAACGGCAAGAAGCGGTATCCCAGAACCCCACCTCGGACGCGCGTCGCGACGGGCTGGTGAAGCCGTCGCGCGCTCTTGCGGAGGCCACCCACGCACTCAGGTCCATCCTATTTCCATCCTATCTTTGGGTAATATTTTGCTATTACTTGACTGTATGTGGAAGAATCGCGATGTCGGAGGTTCTTTGGGTGAGTCAGGTCGTGGCGCGCCGTTTCCGGTGCACGTTGAGCGCGGGCTCACACCCTGGGAACGGCGATGGATCATGTCCGAGCACATCCTGACGGCCGTCTCGACGACGCCGATCCTGCATTCGGCCGATGAGCTGCAGGACCTCCTGCTGGCCACCGAGGACGTGGCGGAATTCCTGCAGCACCTCGTGGGGATCGCCGTTGCCACGCTGGACGGTGAGATCTCCGCCGGTGTCACGGTGGCGCGTGACGGGCATCCTGCCACGGTCGCTAGCAGTGACGACCGCGCCGCCGAGTGCGACGAGGTGCAGTACGGCCACGACGAGGGACCGTGCCTGATGGCGATGCGCGCCGGCAAGAAGGTCCTGATCGACGACCTCGCCACCGACGAGCGGTTCAGCCTGTATCGTCCCCGTGCTCTCGCCCTGGGAGTACGGTCCTCGCTGTCGTTGCCCCTGGACGGGGGGGACAACGCCGTCGGTGCGCTGAACCTGTACGCCCGGCACGCGCATGCTTTCGGCCCCGCCGAACAAGCGGCGGGGAGTCGCTTCGCCGATGAGGCATCGCGGGCATTGAACCTCGCCGTGCGCCTGGTCCACAATGTCGAGATCACCGACCAGCTGCGTGCGGCTCTGACCTCGCGGACCGTGATCGATCAGGCGATCGGGGTCATCATGGGCGAGAACCGCTGCGATGCCGATGCGGCCTTCTCGATCTTGCGGGTTGCCTCGCAGAACCGCAACGTCAAGCTCCGCGTCGTTGCCACAGAGATCCTCACCGCGGTCGGCAAGACGCCGCCCACGGACGGGCACCCCTTCGACGGCTGACCCGGATTCCCGCCAACCGGGGAGGGAGTACGTGAGCGTCAGCGCTAGGTTGTCGCACGCACGTGCCGGAACACGGTTTCAGACGTTAGGCCGCAGGGTCCGCCGCGGTGTGGTGTCTGTCCGTGTCATCTCAGGACAGCACATCCTTCGTGACGAATCGGCCGTATGCCAGTGCGCCGAAGGTGACGATGTACCCGGCCTGCAACAACGCGTTGTCGCCGAACGAGGTCCACGAGATGGGCTGGCGCAGCAGGTCGGCGAAGCCGAACCAGTAGTGGCTGAAGAGCCACGGGTGCAGCCAGGCCAGCTGGCTCAGGGAGTCGAGCACCTGCGCAACGACGGACAGGACGATGGTTGCCGCCATCGCACCGACGGGCACCTCGGTGAGGGTAGAGATGAACAGCCCGATGGCCGACAACCCGAGCAGAGACACCGTGATGTAGCCGGCTGCCAGCATCAACCGCAGCACCGACTGACCGACCCCGATGGTGTCCCCGGAGAGCAGCGTCACTGGGCCGACGGGGAAGAGCACGACCCCGATGACGGCTCCGGCCAGCGCGACCGCCAGCGTGGCGGCGAGGCAGAAGACCGCCGCGCCTGCGTACTTCACCACGAGCAGTCGTACCCGCCCTGCGGGAGCCACCAGGAGGTACCTCAACGTGCCGAGACTGGCCTCGCCGGCGATCGTGTCGCCCGCCACCACCCCCACGGTCAGCGGCAGGAACAGCGGCAAGGACACCACCAGTCCGGTGACGCCCACGAACAGCCCGTTCTGGGTGATCCGATCGAGGAACGGCGGACCCTCCCCCGGTGCAGGTGGCGACGACGACAGCCGGACAGCGACCGCGACGAGGATCGGGATAGCCGCGAGCGCCAGCAACATCGCCCACGTTCGCCGTCGCCGGAAGAGCACCGCGAGCTCCGAAGTCATCAACGCCCAGCCGGCCGACGGACCCGCGAGGCGGACCGTCGCCTCACTGGGCAATGTCGAACCCCTCACCGGTCAGGGCCACGAACCGGTCCTCGAGGCTGGCGCCTTCGACGGCGAAGCCGCGCACCCGCACACCCCCGGCGACAAGGGCCGCGACAATCGCCTCGGGCTCGGTGGAGTCTGCCGGCAGCACTGCACTGACCCGGCCGTCGCCGTCCACGTGATGTGCGTGTCCGTGCCCCGGCTCCTCGGGCTCGAGCCCGAGCCGGACCAGCACGTGGCGCGCGCTGTCGACATCGGGCGTGCGGACCTGCACGTGGGCCGGGCCCACCCGGCGCAGTTCGTCGAGCGTTCCCTGCGCCACCAGGCTGCCGGCGCTCATGACAGCCGCGTGGGTGCACATCTGCTCGACCTCTGCGAGCAGGTGGCTGGACACGAACACCGTCGCGCCATCGGCAGCCAACGACCGCACCAGGCCCCGCACCTCGCGGGTGCCCTGCGGGTCCAGCCCGTTGGTCGGCTCATCGAGCACCAGCAGCTCACGGGGAGCCAGCAGGGTGTTCGCGATGCCGAGGCGCTGCTTCATTCCCAGCGAGTAGGCGCGAACCTTCTTGCCAGCCGCATGGGTAAGACCGACCCGCTCGAGCGCTTGCGCGACGCGCGCAGTGCGGGTGGCGGACGGCGCGTACCGGTCGGCGGTGTCGAGCCGGTACAGGTTCGCCGCTCCCGACAGGAACGGGTAGAACGCCGGAGCTTCCACCAACGCCCCGACCCGGGGCAGCACCTCTTGCAGGTTTCGGGGGATCTCGTGGCCGAGCACGCTGACCTGCCCGCTCGTGGCGGCTGCCAGGCCGAGCATCACCCGGATCGTGGTCGTCTTTCCGGAGCCGTTCGGACCGAGAAACCCGAACACCGCACCCCGGGGGACGGCCAGGTCGATGCCATCGACGGCGGCCTGGTGGCCGAACCGCTTGGTCAGCCCCCTGGTCTCGATTGCCAGTTCGACCGACGGTTCGTCGTCGGTCACGGACGGGCGGCCGCGGCCTGCAGCCGCTCGACGGGAACCGATCCGGCGAACACCCGCCCGTCGTCGGTCAGCAGCACGTTCACCAGCGCGGTGTGCAGAAGCCGACCGCCGCGGACCGCGCGGGTCACCTCGGTGCGCAACGGCGAACTGCTGAGCTGTGGCGGGCTCGCAGCGGCAGGCACCTCGAGCACCGCGTCCCAGCCGGTACCGGACACCGTCGGCTGTGCGACGGGCGGGCGGCTGGGCAGGCCCGACGGAGCCGGCCGCGCCTGCTTCGGCGGGCGCACCGGAAGCGCCTGCTCGCGCACCGTGGCGCCGGGAGGTGGCACGAACTGGAATCGGTCGGCCGCCGGCGTCCGCAGGGTCAGTGCGGTGAAGGCGAGCTGGAAGGCCGGCTTGTGCTGTCCGCGGGCCTGGACCTCAACCCTCAGTGGCAGGCCGGTCTCGGAGTCGACCGCGATGGACACCGACCCGACCAGGGTGTCGGCGCCCCGGGGCATGAGCACGAGGTCGTACGCCGTCCGGCCGGCCACCGTGGTGTCCCGACCGACCGTCACCTGCGTGCTCGGGTCGATCGTCGTCAGGAACTGGTGCGCCAGCTGTGCCGGTGTCGGCACGTCGCCCTGCACGGCTGGATCCGTGCCGGTGTCGTCGGTCGGGAGCGTCACGTGGGTCGCGGTGTTGTCCTGGGAGCTGTAGACCCACACGTCGGTGCCGTGGCGCACCACATCCCGCTCGGCAAGCTGGTCCATCACCTGGCCGCGGAAGCTGGTCGGACCGTCTTGATAGACCCGCGCCGTGTGCGATCCCGTGAGCAGGTCGAGGACCGAAGCAGCATCTGAGCTTGCGGACGGTCCACCGGTAGGAAGCTGCGGAAGACCCAGCTGCGCGGTCTGCTCGAGCGTGCCGGACAGCGCCTGAACCGGGTTCTGGCCGACCATCGCGAGCACTTGCTCGGGCGTCTTGTCGGGCAGGTTGACAACCGCACCGGCCTGCGCGGAGCCGACCAGGGCACCGGCGGCGATGATGGCGAGAACCACCCCGGCTGGCAGCCACCGCTGCCACGTGCGTGTCATGACAACTGACGTCGGACTGTGCGACTCATGGGCTGACGGTACGTGGTGCGCCGGAGTTCTGCACCCCCCGCGGCGGTCCCGTGGTGGCCGACGACGTCGGCACGGTCCGCGTACCCTGAACGCCGCTACGAGGAGCTATGCCTCGCCGGACGTGAACGTCAGCAGCTCGTTGTGTTGGGCGTCCAGAAGCGTCAGCTGATCGCCATCGACCCGGTACCAGTGGACCTTCGCCAACAGCTCGACGTAGGTGGACTGCGCGCGCATCGCCGGTTCGGGGCCGGCCATCTTGGTCGCCGAGAGAGCGCTCACGGAGAACGCCCCGTCGGCACCGGCGGTGTAGGTGCCGTGGTAGCGGTTCACGGCAAACGCGCCGGTGACCTGACCGTCGGCGAAGGTGGCCGTGATCGTGAAGTCCGCGGGATCGAGCGAGCTCACCGACCAGCGGGTGAGGACTCGGCTGGCCCCATCCACTCCTGGCATGCTCGTTGAGCACCCGCACAGAGCGAACGTGATGGACCCGACGACGAACATGAGCAGGCACGCTCGCAAGGCACCGACGACGTTTCGCATGAGCCAACGGCCGTCTTACGAGCCCAGGCCCAAGGCTGCGGCGAGCGTCGAGCCAGCGAGCGGTACGTCCCGCTCGTGGCCGCACCGCCGGCACCGAAGGTAGTAGCCGTCAAGCGCATCCGTCTTCGAGCGGCGGACAGGTGCGTGGCTGTGCCCGCGGACGAGACAGATCAAACGACTGGACACAGGCCGGCCTTCCTTGCGCCATCGCCCGATCTGCCTGCGGGTGGACCCAGGCTCCTCTGACCGGAGGCCATCGTCAATGGGAAAGAGGTCCGGGCTCGACGACGCCCCGTCCGTAGGCATCGAATCGACGCGGTCACAGACACGTGGCGCCGTGAACCCAGCAAAGGACTCGGTGACCTCGATGAGATCAGTTCGAACACCGATCGCGTCGACCGCGGCGTCTGTGCAGTCGATCAGGCCGACCGAGTCATCGGCTCAGCTCTGGGTCAGCTGCCCTGATCCAGGTCGGCGCCGCTTCTACACCATGTTGACCGCCCGGGCTGCGACCACCGCCAGGGTCAGCAGCGAGACGCCTGCGGCGGCGGTGATCATCGCTTTCGCCCGGGTAGACAGGGGCATCGTGTCGGTAGGGCTGAACGCCGTCGCGGCCGTGAACGCCACAAAGAGGTAGTCGGTGAAGGAAGGCCGCCACGCCTCGGCGTCCCAGCCCGGGACCCCGCCCATCTGCGGGAAGAAGAGGTCGGGGCGACCGGGACGACGCCCGTGCCGGGGGTCGCGCGCGAACGGGCCGCCGCGGTCCATCTCCCACAGCCCCAGTGCTGCCGCAGCCACGTTGGCGATCCAGATCAGCAGTGCGGCCGCCACCAGGACGGTCGCGGGCCAGCGTCGCTCGTGCCCGGCGAGGACGCTCGCGTCAGCGTTGATGGCCGCGAGTCTGCCGCACCGGCGCTCTGCGCGGGCGTCACTGACGCAGCCAACCACGTTGCGGCGCTCGCCCGGCGATGCGGGCCGCATTACGGCACGGCGGCCCACATCGAGCTCTCACCCTCGAGGATTGTCGGCTGGTAGTAGAAGCCGCCGTCGAGAGGCGCGTCGAGCTTCGCGGGCGCAGCACCGACGAGCACCTCGCAGCCCTCCTCACGGCCTATGTCGACATATCCGGAGATCCTCTCCAGCTGGCTGACGGAGACCTGCGGTCCGACCATCGTCGTGGTGTCGAGGGGGTTGCCCTGCCGGATCGCCGCCATCCGGGCGAGAACCCGCTCGACGAACGTGTCGTAGATGTCCTCCTGCACAGTGCGCACGAGGGACACGCGTGGTCGCCCGCGCCACCCACGAGTCCCAGCTGGCACCCGTCAGGTACATGCCGCGGATGAACATGAGGTTCGCTGCGGTGCCGGCCATCTGGGCAACGTGCCGCTACACGTCAGCGACGCCGGAGCAGGCGTTCGAGCACCTGGGCGACGCCGTCCTCGCCAGCAGGTGGTGCCAGGTGATCTGCCGCAAGGATCGCGTCGACGTGCCCCCCCGACATCGCATAGCTCGTGCCGGCCCAGCGGAGCATGTCGACGTCGTTGGGCATGTCGCCGAAGCTGACGATGTCAGCCCGTTCGATCCCCCACGATCGGGCGAGATCGCCGAGGCTCGAAGCCTTGGACACACCGCGCGGGCCCATCTCCAGAATCGCGATGGCCGGGCTCGAATGCGTGGGCGCGACCAGGTCCGTGACCTGGCGCCGGGCCGCCTCCAGCAACCCGTCGGGCGTCGAACCTGGGCTGAAGGCGACCAGCTTGATGAGGGGTTCGTCATCGAGAAGCTGCTCGAGCATCCGGGTCTCGGGCCGGTCACTCCCAGACTGGACGTCGGGGGCGAGCCCCCCGGGGCGACCGGCCCCGCGCGCGGCGTCATACCCCTTTTCGACGCGCGGCTCATGCGCGGTCTCAACGGCGAAGGCGACGTCGGGGACGACGGCGCGGAGCCTGCGGGCCACCTCCAGCACGATGTCGTTCTCGATCGCGTGCAGCGACACGATCGAGTCCAGCTCGAGGTCCAGGGTGATCGACCCGTTCGCGCAGATCGCGAACCTCGACCGCGCGGTAGCCGCGACGACGGGTGCGAGCCAGCGCGGTGGACGACCCGTCACGTAGACCACGCGGACGCCGGCCCGTTCGCACGCCTCCAGGGCGTCGCGGGTGCGAGCCGAGATCGACTTGCCGTGCGGAATGATCGTTCCGTCGAGATCCGTCGCGACCATGCGCAGTCGGCTTGGCGCGGTCAACGGGTGCAGCACGAAGGTCCAGTTCTCCATTCTTGCGTGCAGTGAGTAGTTGGTTCGCGTGGGTGGCTACTGCGGCAAGTATCCCTCGTGCTCGTGGACGGAGCGCCCGGAGCCAGCCAACGGGCGAAAAGCGCGTGGCGCGGCTAGCGTGATCTGCCTCGCTCAACCAACCCCAGGGGTCCTGATGGCAATCCGACGACTTTCCTTCCTGATCGTGCTCGTCGCCGCCCTTGCGGGGTGTTCCTCCGGGTCGAGCACCGGGTCGAACCCGACACCGGCCGCCGCATCCGACTCGTCGCGTGCGACCGCGTCCCCCACGACCCCCAAAGCATCGGCCACGGCCGGGTCGGAGGTGCCCGGCGGCGGGGCAACTGACTTCTGCGGGGCTTTCGCGGAGTTGAAGAATGCAGGTGGCGGCACTACGGCGGTCGCTGCCGGCGCCGCGTTCCGGTCCGCGGCCGCGGACATTCGCACCTACGCACCTGCTGAGATCAAGGCCGCGGCCGGAACCTACGCCGACGTGATGGACAACATCGGGAAGGCCGCGCAGTCCGGCGCGATCGACCAGCAAAGCCTGCAGTCGGCGGTGACAACCGGCCTGGCGGGCAAGGCAACCGACATCGCGACGGTCGCCAAGTGGGTGGCCACGAACTGTGCCCTGTGAGCTCGCGGTCGGTGGGGTCTTTTGCCGGCCCTCTGCACACGTGTCTGGTCAGGTGGTATTCATCGACCGCGGCAGCGATGCCGTCATCCGCGGCGACTCCACCTGGTGAGGTCGGGTCAGGACGTCGCCACGTGCAGGGCGCCCCGCGGGGCCTGGGTTGGTTCCGACCGCAGGCCAGGTGAGCCAGATGGGTCGGGAACCTCCCGACAGACCGTCCCGTCAGTCCGACGGCTGCACGTCGAGCTCGGCCGAGAACTCATCGATCGGCTCTCCGCCACCCCAACCACGTCGCTTGGCGAGCCGCAACGTCGCCGAACCCAGCCGGGCAGCTTCGAAGATCAGCACCCGGTCGCCGCCGGCTCCGCGCGGTGACTGGGCGCCTTCGAAGCGGTCCTCAACCAGCCTGAGCGCGGCGTCGTCATGGTCGGCCTGCCATCGATACCCGGTGGTCGGGCTTTCCGGCAGCCGCACCGTCGTGAGGTCACCGAGGCGGACCGTTCGGCGAGAGCCAGCGTCAGCAAGGCGCAGTTCAGCGGTCATCGTCGCCCCTTGTCCCCTCGGGTAGTCCGGCGCAAGACCCGAAAGACAGGCATTGGCACGTCCCAGCTCTGAGAGTACGCTCGCACGCACGCTCAGCAATGGGGCTGGTGCGGGATCCTTCGGCAATGGAGACGATCAGAATGAATCGTGGTCTGCTCGAACACGGATTCCTTTACGAGAAGTACGACGAAGACCGGCACGCGGGGATGCGCCTCGGACGCAACCAATGGCTCGACGGTCGAAGCCTCGCTTACATGGTCGAGAACAACGCCCAAGAGATGGGCGGCGCGCTCCACGACCAGCACTGGGTGCGCGTGCTCGCGATCCTCGACCAGGGTCAGCTCGGGTCCTGCACGGGCAACGCCGGAACCGGCGCGCTGGGGACCCAGCCGCTCTACGACGCAGTCGGAAAGGCCCTGCTGCCGACGCCAGATGACGCGGGGGCTGGCGAGAAGTTCGCTGTCCAGCTGTACTCCGACGCCACAGCCGCGGACGGGTACCCCGGCACGTATCCGCCGGACGACACGGGCTCTTCTGGCCTGGCAGTCTGCAAGGTGCTCAAAGCTCGCGGCACCATCAGCCGGTACACATGGGCGCGCACGCCGTACGGCCTGCTGCGTCTGCTTCAGGCCGGCCCGGTCCTACAGGGGATGCCCTGGTACAACGCCTTCTTCTCCCCTGACGCCGCAGGCTTCATCGACGCAAACCCTGCGTGGCACGGCAGCGGAGTCGCCGGCGGTCATGAGGTGGAAGCGGTAGGCGTGGAGATCGACAACCAGGACGCCTTCAACAGTGTGGTCATCTACGCCAACAGCTGGGGCACAGCTTGGGGAGACCACGGCTACTTCCGGATGCGGCTGCGTACCTATGAACAGCTCAACGGAGTGGACATCAAGCAGCTTCTGGCCTGATCCGGTGATCGAAGCAATTCATTCATCTCGTGAGGTCGCTTCGTCGGCTACGCAAGGAAGACGGGGGTGGGCACATGCTCGACGCCGATCTGGTTCTCGAGGGTGGCGGGGTCAAGGGGATTGCACTGGTCGGGGCGATCAGTGTGCTGATGGAGCGCGGGTACGAGTTCAAGCGGGTCGCCGGCACGTCCGCCGGGTCGATCGTCGGTGCCCTCGTGGCGGCCGGACTGAGTCGCGATGAACTTGTGTCGACAGTTACGTCGATCGACTATGCCAAGTTCCAGGACGGTCCCGCCTGGGACGACCTGGCCGTCGGCAAGGTGGTCGAGCTGCTCAGCGCCCACGGGGTCTATCACGGCAGCTATCTGAAGAAGTGGCTGAGCGGAGTGCTGGCGGCGCACGGCGTGCGGAGTTTCGCCGACCTGCGCTACATCGACGCCGAACGCCCACCCGCCAACCCCGACCGGGCATACCGGCTGGTGGTCAATGTCTCCGACATCACCGCCGGCACGTTGCGCCAGCTGCCCTGGGACTACCAGGAGCAGTACCAGCGGGACCCGGCCGCGGAGCCCGTGGTGGACGCAGTGCGGTGTTCCATGTCGATCCCTTTCTTCTATGAGCCGGTCGTCATGAACGACGGGGCTGGTGCGAAGCACTGGATCGTCGACGGCGGGATGTTGTCCAACTTCCCTATCGACCTGTTCGACGCCCCACCCGGCATCCAGCCGCGCTGGCCGACCTTCGGCATCAAGCTGTCCAGCAAGCCTGACGCGGTCCAACGGGCGGTCGCCAACGAGGTGCACGGGATGGCCAGCATGAGCCTGGCTCTGCTCAACACCATGACGGGTTTCTACGACCGGATGCACATCGACGACCCGTCGGTCCTGGAGCGCACGATCTTCGTCGACACCGGTCACGTGCGGGCTACCGATTTCGGGCTCGCATCGACCCAACGTGATGAGCTCTTCGAGAACGGGCGCGCCGCCGCCACCAGCTTCCTCGACGGCGCTCCCGGACAACGGGCCTGGGACTGGGAGCGGTACAAGAGCACCTACCGCGCCAGTTGACCTCCACCCGCATTCCGTTCAACTGCGCGGGTGAGGAGATCGATCGTGCGTCGTGCCCGACATCGACCGGCTGATCTCTGGGTGCTTCGTCGAAGGGACGGGTGACCTCTGATGAATCGGGGCTTTCTCGATCAGGGCACAACGATCGCAGCGCCGTTGATCACCGAACCGGTTCGAGCCGACCTCGTGCTCGGGTCTGTGGTGCTGCTCGTCCTGACGGCTCTCGTGAGCATCGTCGTGCACCGCTTCAGAACCCAGAACACGCAGATGAAGTCGACCCGCGCCGCGCAGGCCTCCTCATCCACCGCTGTCGAGTCGACCATGACACGGCCGGTCCTGGCGGTGATACTGGTCGGCACCGTCCTGATCCTCGCGGCCGCATCCCTGACTTTCGACGACGCCGGGGTCCGCAATCTCCTGGTGGGCGGCGTCGTCTCGCTGAGCTCCGCGGCGGCTGCCTTCTACTTCGCCGCCAGCGGTGCGACGGAGGCGCGTCGCGACCTGCTCACCGCCACCGGCGCAACCGCAGAGGTTCCGAACCTCGTCGGCAAGACACCCGCCGAGGCGCAGAAGATCATGAGCGGCCACTCCCTGAAGATGGTCTTGCCCGATCCGCCGCCCGACCCGGCGCTGGTGGTCGACACGCAGAGTCCAGGCGCCGGGATGACCGTACGGAGCGGACAGATGGTGACGGTGACGTTCAAGTAGCCGTCAGATTCGGGCCTGGTCGAGGGCGCTCTGCAGGGACTCCAGGTACCCGCCGCTCGTGTATGTCGCGCCGGAGACCATCGAGACCTTTGCGGACTGTTGTGCGATGGCCTCTTGGGTGAGGATCGGGATCGCGTACTGGTTGACCTGCTCGTCATAGGAGTTCCCAGACGGGAGCTGGATCGCGTCGACCGCGGTGAGCTTGCCGCCGACGACGGTGATGCGCACCTGCACGGGCCCGTACGGGGTACGTGCGGCCGCGCCGTTGAAAGTGGCTGTGGTCCCGGCGGCCGGTGCGGTGCTGGGAGCGGCGGCACCGGTCCCGGCCGTTCCGGCGGTGCCAAGCGCAGGGAAGCTGCTCCGGTTCAGGCTCGTCGGGTAGGAGAGCAGGAGGACCAGACCGGTGATGGTGGTGCAGATGGCGATGACGATGCGGCGCATGCGTGTCTCCGGTTACCAGGTGAATCGTTCGATGTGGAGTGCGTCGTCCGGGACCCCCGCGGCGGTGAGGTCGGTGGCCACGGCTTCGGCCCAGGGGCCGACCCCGCAGAC